>Ga0335079_10000027_pt1 | contig 185245 bp, 181 predicted proteins | sample Lox_Sample_33_FD_206719 | JGI IMG/M metagenome (GOLD analysis project Ga0335079, IMG submission 206719) | Soil microbial communities from Loxahatchee National Wildlife Refuge, Florida, United States - Lox_Sample_3.3 | ecosystem: Environmental > Terrestrial > Soil > Wetlands | place: USA... | reverse complement strand
TCCGCGACGGCCAGAACGTCTGGCAATCCACCGGCGGACAGGAGATCGGCACCATCTGGGGACACGGCGCCTATGTCGCGCCCGACTGGAGCGCCGATTATCTCCATCGCCAATCCGAATTCGTGCTGAATGGATGGGCCCGCGAGCAAGGATTCGACAATTACGCCGCAATGTCGGCTGAATCCCGCGCTGCATTGCAAGGACGTCTCACCGAAATTACGCGCCGCAACACTTACGACGTGGCTACCGATACCATCACTATCGACACTGAGCGTGCTGCCGCCTTCGAGCAACTCGCCGCCTACTACGCGGACGTCTACGGCAACGGACGCAATGAATACGCGATTCCCGCCGGAGCTCTGACCAATCCCACGAAGCAGCGACAGATGGCTGCCTTCTTCTGGTGGACCGCCTGGGCCGCCAGCACCAACCGCCCCGGACAGAATGTTACTTACACACAAAACTGGCCGCATGAAGAGTTGATTGGCAATCGCCCCACTGGCGCAACCATCGTTTGGAGCGTGATCAGCTTCGTCCTCCTGCTTGCCGGAGTCGGCGGAATGGTCTGGTACTTTGCTTCGCAGGAACACACTCCGTCCACAAGCACGCCGACGCGTGATCCGCTGCTGGGCCTGAAACCAACACCCTCGCAGAAAGCCACAATCAAATACTTCTTCGTCGTCGCCGCTCTTTGGGTCGTGCAAGTTGCGCTCGGCGCCATCGTCGCCCACTACGGTGTCGAAGGCGGAGGCTTTTACGGCATCCCGCTCGCGAAATGGCTGCCTTACTCGGTCGCCCGCACCTGGCATCTCCAGATCGGCATCTTCTGGATCGCCACCTCCTGGCTCGCGACCGGACTCTACATCGCTCCCGCCGTCAGCGGCGTCGAGCCCAAAGGACAGCGTCTCGGCGTCAACATTCTCTTCGGTGCACTAATCGCCGTGGTCGTCGGTTCGCTCGCCGGCGAATGGCTCGGCATCGAGCAGAAACTCGGCAACCTTTGGTTCTGGCTCGGTTCGCAAGGCTACGAATACGTCGACCTCGGCCGCCTCTGGCAGATCTTGCTCTTCGGCGGACTCGTCTTTTGGCTCTGGCTCATGTATCGCGGACTCAGGCCCGCCATCGCCCGCCGCGACGACAACTACTCGCTCCTGATGCTGTTCCTCGTCTCGAGCATCGCCATCCCGGTCTTCTACGCCGCCGGACTCATGTACGGACAGCGCAGCCCTCTCATCACCGCCGAGTACTGGCGCTGGTGGGTGGTTCACCTCTGGGTCGAAGGCTTCTTCGAAGTATTCGCCACGGTCGTGATCGCGTTCCTCTTCACCCGTCTAAGACTGTTGTCGGTTTCAACCGCCACGCGTGCGGTTCTGTTCTCGACAGTCGTGTTCCTGTCCGGCGGAATCATCGGAACGTTCCATCATCTTTATTTCACCGGGGCCCCGAGCGCAGTCCTGGCTCTCGGCTCAGTGTTCAGCGCGCTGGAAGTCGTTCCGCTGGTTTTGGTCGGCTTCGAAGCCTGGGAGAACATTCGTCTCTCGCGCGGCACTGCCAACAGCCGGTGGATCACCGCCTACAAGTGGCCGATCTATTTCTTCGTCGCCGTGGCCTTCTGGAATTTCGTCGGCGCCGGCCTCTTCGGCTTCATGATTAATCCACCCGTGGCGTTGTATTACGTGCAAGGGCTCAATCTCACTCCGGTTCACGGACACACCGCGTTGTTCGGTGTATACGGCATGCTCGGGCTCGGGTTGATGTTGTTCTGCCTGCGCGCGCTGCGTCCGGGGCTGCAGTGGAAAGAGCGTCCACTCGCCATCGCCTTCTGGACGATCAATATCGGACTGGCGGCGATGGTCCTGCTCAGCATGTTGCCGGTCGGCCTCATGCAAGCCTGGGCTTCGGTTGAATTCGGCACGTGGTATGCCCGTTCAGCCGAATTCCTCCAGACTCCTCTGGTAGCGCGGCTCCGCTGGATGCGGATGGTCGGCGACAGCCTCTTCGCCTTCGGCGCACTTGTTCTCGGTTGGTTTGTATTGGGACTAGTCACAGGGCACAGCTTCGAGAAGGGCGTCCGGGCAGAAGAGCCGAAGTTCTCCGAGGAAGAAGTCGAGGAAGAACTGGAGGTAGCCCACAGCGGCGACTAGGAGACGGACGATGTGGGGACAGCCGTCTCGGCTGTCCAGGCGCGAAGCGCCGCAAGAAACGAAACGTTGCTGAGGAGCCAAACCCCTCAGCAGCGTTTTGTGTCTCCCAGCTTAAATTGTCATCCCGACCGGATCGTGCCGATCCCGCAGGGGATCGGCATGCGGAGTGGAGGGACCTTGTGTTTCCTTGGGCGAGATCCCACTCAAGCGTGCAATGCTCACAAGTGAAACAAACCGCGCACCATCAAAACTCCGCCCAGTGACACCACCATCGCCACCGGCATCGCCACAACACCGATCCGGAAGAAATCCCAGAACCCGACATCCACCTTCTCCCTCCGCAAGGCGATCAGCCACAAGATCGTCGCCAACGATCCGGTGATCGATAAATTCGGCCCCAGATCGACACCAATCAGCACGGCATCCGTAATCGCCGGACTCGCATGCGCCGCATGCAGTGTGCTTCCTGCAATCAATCCGACCGGGAGGTTGTTCACGAGGTTGTTCGCTGCTCCCACGCTGAATCCCGTAACGAATCCTCCGATCGTCGATCCCATGTTCTGAGCGTAAGTCAGCCACTGCTGCGTATAGTTCATCGCGCCGATCGCGTCCATCGCATCCACCATCACGAACAGCCCGCCGACCAACGCCAGAGTCTCCCAACTAATCTCCCGCGCCAGCGTCAGTGGATTGCTTCTCTCCTTAATGCAGATGATCGCGGTAATCGCCACTGCCGCAAGGCAAGTCGGCAGCCCCAGATCCATTCCCGCCGATGACGCTCCCAGCAATACCACGATCACCAGGGCAATGGCGGCGACAACGATTTTGCCGTTGTGGTTCAGGTTGATTTCTGGAACCGCATGTTCAATGCGCTCACTCAACTCGGCACGGAATACCCACCGCATCACCAGATATGTCGCGGCAATCGACAGCAAGCACGGCACTCCAAATGCCAGTAGCCACTTCGCCAGCGGAGGCATCGCATCGTGAAACACCACAAGATTAGCTGGATTTGAAATCGGCAACAAAAACGACGCCGCATTCGCGATGAATGCGCATACAAACAAGTAGGGAAGCGGCTGCACCTTCGCCTTCCGCACCGCAGCCAGGATCGCCGGCGTCAGAACAACTGCCGTCGCGTCATTCGACATCAGCACCGTCACCACAGTCCCAATCGCATAAACGAGCGTGAATAGCTTGGCGCACGACCCTCCCGCCCGACGAATTGCCACCGACGACAACCAGTCGAAGACGCCATGCTCTCTCGCCAGTTCCGACAGCAACATCATCCCGATCAGAAACAGGCAAACATCCAGCGACTTCGCCAATGCCCGACCCGTCACGTGCAGATCAATCAACCGCAGTGCCAGCAACAGCACTACGCCGGCGCCGATCCAGTACACCTCGGGGATGTTCTTCGGACGGATCAGCATCAGCAGAATGCTGACGCCAATAATCACTGGGATCAGGATGTGGCTGACGCTGGCAGCGAAGATCAACGCGGACCTGCCTCCCCCGCGACCAATCGCTGCACCTGCAAATCCGATGTAGCTCGAATCTCGTTCATCAAAATGTAAAGTTGCGTGATTAAGACGCAAGCCGCCGTTCCAGTGTACGACGCAATTTCCTTAGCATCGCAACCCGGGAATCTCGCTTCTAAGCATCGACACTCGTGAGGTCCCTTGAGCGCCATCTCGCTTTCCACGACGAGCAGCTTCTGGAGTTGGGTTCTCCATCTTGGCGGCCCCGGTCTGATTGTCGTCGGCCTTGTCGACAACTCGGTCATTCCGATTCCCGGGGGCATGGACGTTTTCGTCATTCTCCTCACCGCGCGCAGCCGCAACCTGTGGATCTACTACGCTCTGATGGCGGTCGCGGGTGCCGTGATCGGGGGCTATGTCACGTATCGCCTCGCGAGAAAGGGCGGCAAAGAGAGCCTTGAGAAGAAAATCGGCAAGGGTCGCGCGGAGAAGGTTTACAAGCGCTTTGAGAAGCGCGGCTTCTCGACCGTCGCCATCGGCGCGATGATCCCGCCTCCGTTTCCCATCGTTCCCGTCCTGATGGCGGCAGGCATCTTGCAATACTCGCCGAAGAAATTTCTGTCAGCGTTGGCACTCGGCCGCGCCATTCGCTTCTTTGCCCTCGCCTTCCTCGGACGCCTCTACGGTACCGCGATCATCGGTTGGCTCACCCGCTACTACAAGCCATTCCTTTATGTGCTGATTGTGCTCGCGGTTCTCGGCGGGCTCGGTGCGCTCACTTATTTCAAAATGCAGCGCGGGCGCGCCCGCCCCCGGACACAGTGACCAATCAAGGTGCTTTGAGCGATAGAGATCGTTCCGTAGAACGTACAAGATATGGATTCATGTTCGGATTTGTCGATCGGGAGTAAGATGGTCTCGATTCATGGGGCTAGTTCAGCCTCAACTTTTCGGTACTCCATTTGTGCCCCGCGCGGCTCCCTCTAGCCCCAGAATGGAGGACCTTATGAGTACTGTTGCTCAACTTGTTCCTTCCGTACAACCTGTAATTCCGAAGACCCCGCAAACTCCACCACCTCCCACACCTCCGCCTGTTGTCACCGGCCCCGATTGGGAGAGTTCCTACCCAGAGCCGGCCTGGACTCGCATTCGGGGCGAAGGAATCTACCTCGCCTGCGTTTTGCTGCTGGCTGTTGTCGTTACTTCCATACTCCTGACGATGCGCGACAAGCTCGCGACTCATCCTCTGACTCAGGAGCTACTCTGTGCCGGATTGGGAGGTATCACCGGCAGCTGGATCTATGCCATTAAGTGGTACGTGAAGGCAGTCAATGAGAAGATTTGGCGCAAAGATCTGATCGTTTGGCGGCTTAGTTCACCGTTCATGGGAATCTTTATGGCGGTCTCGGGTTATGCGATTTTCAAGGCTGGATTACTCGGGATCAGCATTACCGCTTCCGCCGATCCGCGCCTTTATGCTTATGGTCTTGGCTTCCTGATGGGGTTGTTCACCGACGAGCTAATGAAAAAACTCAGCGAAGTAGCCAAGACGCTTTTTGGAAAACCCGCCGACGATTCGGACAAGGCGAATCGCTAGACAGGTCTTTTGTATCGTGCCTTGTCCTGGGTCGAATACGGCATCGCCTCCGCGATTTATCCCGTCCGTGGAGGCTTTTTTAACCCCTTCAGACGCTCTCCCAAGGTACGGTTTGCTCCCGATTGATGGGACATCCCCCTCTGGGTTTCAATCTTTGCTGGCACTACATAGACAACCAGTTCGCGTACAGGATTCTCTGTGCGTCGACAGTCGCCGCTCGATGAACACGGACGACATAGACCGCCTTCGCGAAGTCCTTGCCAAGAATGCTGATCGGCGAAGGCCGGGAGCGTGGCGGATTGTTCGCATGGCAGGAGCACTAATTGGAGTTCTTCGTACCGTGTTTCGCTGCCGCCGGCGCTTCCGGCGCGTGAAGTGATCGCCGCTTTTCGTTTTGAGATCCACTGTGTCTCGAACCGATCCCCACCGTCGCAACCCGTTCGGAATTCGTAACATCTATCGAATGCCTCGCCATTTCGTGCGGCCTGAGGCGCATCCTAGGCCGGGGGCAGAACGGAGCAGTATGGGGCCAAAGAAGCAACAACCCGCTGGGAAGGTGGTGCACGATCTCGCCAACAAAATGACGATCATCGCCGGACACTGTGACCTTCTGGCTGAAATGGTGGATCCCCATTCTGAACTCGCGCGCCGGGTTCAGATCATCCGCGAGGCAGCCCACGAGGGACTGCGCGAGCTGCAGGAGCATCAACGAAAAGAGCAATCTGATCGCCTGGCTGGTTGACGTTGGACCGCAGACCGCAGAACTATGATTACCACCCGTTGACCGCTGAGGCCAGCTCACTGACCACGGACCACTCTTTCCCCCCGTGCATTCACCAGTGCCGTGGCGCATAATGTCGTGTCTGCGTTCAAAGCGAAAACGCCATGGCAAAACAGAACGGACACACTCATGAAGCTGCCGATTCCGCCCCGGCCGCGCACACGTCCTCGAATGTGGTGACGGTTCCATCCCTCTCCCGGGAGGAGCCGCAGGCCGCGCGCGATGCTCGCGAGAATCGCCATAAATACTTCATGAATATCGCGCTGGCGGTGCGCCTGCGCGCCAACTGCAAAGGCAATCGGGTCGGCGCCATCATCGTTCTCGATAATCGCATCATCTCCACCGGATACAACGGCACTCCCGAGAACATGACCAATTGTCTCGATGGAGGATGCTACCGCTGCGCCAATCGTGACAAGGCCTACAAGTCCGGGGAAGCCTACGACTTGTGCATCTGTGTCCACGCCGAACAGAACGCGATTCTTGCTGCGGCGCGTTTCGGAATCTCCACTTCCGGCAGCACGATGTACACGACCATGCGTCCGTGCTTCGGTTGCGCCAAAGAAATGCTGCAGGCGCAAGTGCGCAGCGTTTACTACCTGCACGAATGGAATCCCAGCGCGAAAGATGACGTTCTCAAAACAGCTGCGCAAACCGCGGAATACGAGAAGTTGATGATTCGCTTCCCGGGCGGTGTGCATCATCTCCAAGTACCCGATCCCGACATGAAGTGGGCCGTCTCGCCCAAAACGCCAGCAACAGTGAGTCTGGACCGCCACGGCACCGTCGATCTCTAATCCGGCATCAAATTAGTATGCAGATGCAGGGCAACACCATCCTTATTACCGGGGCCACCTCCGGCATCGGACGCGGCCTCGCCGAGGCCTTTCATCAGCGCGGCAATCAGGTCATCGTCACTGGACGCCGCGAGTTCCGCCTGAAAGATCTCTGTCATCACCATCCCGGCATGGCGTCCTATGTTCTCGATGTGACTCGCCCCGAATCGATTAAGGATGTTGCAAAGTCGGTCCTCGCTAATTTCCCCGCCGTGAATTGCGTCATCAATAATGCAGGCGTGCAGATGCACTTGAGCCTCGCTCCCGACGCACCTCTGGATGACGAGCGCCTTCAGACCGAAGTCACGACGAATCTACTGGGTCCGATTCGCGTAGCTGCCGCCTTCCTTCCACATCTCGCAAAACAATCCGGCGCCACACTAATCAATGTGTCGTCAGGCCTTGCCTTCGTGCCGATCGCGCGTTTCCCGTTTTACTGCGCTACGAAAGCGGCGATTCATTCCTGGACGATGACGCTCCGCCAGCAACTCCGCCAGACAGGAATCAAAGTCATCGAGCTGATTCCACCCTATGTCGCTACCGAATTGGGAGGAGCAGGGAAGTCCGCGCTCCCCATCGGACGTCAACCGATGCCCCTTGACGCCTTCATCGCCGAGACCATGAAGGAACTCGAGACTGACGCCGATGAAATCGCGATCGCCGAGGCCAAGCGCCTGGTTGCCGCAGCGAGCCCGGAATCGGTAAAGAAAGTTTTCTCCTTCATGAACGGGTAGTCGTGCATTACCATCCCGTACATCCTGATCCCTGATCGCTGAACCATGGCCCTTGTTTTTCATAGGACTGATATGCGAAACGCGTTGTTTACTCTTACTTGTTGGATTTTTATTGCTACCGCGTCATCCGCCCAGACGATCAACCTCTGGCGCGGCGTCGCCCCCGGCTCCGAGCACTGGACCCAATCCGAGCAGAAAATCGAGAACTCTCCCATCGGCACAGTGTTCATCGACGTAGTCACGCCGACGCTCACCGCCTTACTTCCGGAAAAATCCATTGCGACCGGCACCGGAATCATCGTTGCTCCCGGCGGAGCCTGCATCGCTCTGTCCTATGATCTCGAGGGTACGAATGTGGCGCACTGGCTCAACGAACACGGGATCGCGGTCTTTCTTCTCAAGTATCGAACGCAGGAAAAGAAGGGCGATGGCATTCCGCCGGATCTGGATATGGACGTCGCCTGCCAGTGGGGGATCGCGGACGGCATCCAGGCGCTGAAAGTTGTTCGCCAGCACGCCAAGGAGTGGGGCGTCTCCGCTGACCGGATCGGTTTCATGGGCTTCTCGGCAGGTGCCATGGTCACAAGCGGCGCTCTGCTGCAGGGCGACGCTTCGTTGCGGCCGAACTTTGCCGCTCCGATCTATGGCGGCCCGTTCGGAAAAATGCCGCAGATCCCAAAGAATCTTCCTCCCGTTTTCATGGCTTGGGCCCAAGACGATGAACAGGCCCGCGAGACCGCCTCGAAGTTTTACGAAGCCTTGAAAGCCGCCGGCAACAATCCCGAAGCGCACATCTTTAATGCCGGGGGCCACGGCTTCGGCTTGAGGAAGCAAGGCACCCCCAGCGACCACTGGATCGAAGAGTTCTATTGGTGGCTTCAGTCCAACAACTTCGCGAAGTGAGAGTCATGTGTGGCGCAGACGCCGCGCCCCTGGCTACCGCAGTGCGAGATCGCGTCCAGAAGCTTCAGCGTCTAGATTTCCGGACCGGTGATTTGCGGTCCAGAATCTCGATTGCCTTGTGATGCGCAAGCGTCAGCAGGAGCGTGCTGTTCGACAATGGAATGCCCGGCCACATCTGCCCTGCAGCCTGCCGCATTAGCTTGAGGTTATCTGGGGAGAGCCGTACGTTGACTTGAAGGGATCGTTTCGAGCCGTTCACGGCATTACACTCTCAGGTTTCTTTCAAGATTGTCAGTGATATTAAGTGAGACGTTTGCTATCATCCGTGAGCGTAATCACACCTGAGCGACCGCCGGTACTTCCCCTGACGAACCCTCAGGCCCGGGGCCCGACTGCAGTCTGCGGATCGACAGCGGAGCGAATTGTGCCAGCCCTAGCCCGCCGTTGTCCACTCGATGCTGGATTCGTTGTGCCTCGACCCGATTCTTCATCTAGGGGGCGAGCGATGTCGAAGCAACGCCATTCTGATTCTCATTTCCAACATCCACCGTCCACTCCCGCGGCGCATCCTGAATCTCGTGTTGTTCTTGTTGCCGAGGACGAAGAGGCCCTGCGTGAAATTGCTGTAGCTGTCTTGCAAAGAGCAGGCTATCTTCTTTTGGCAGCGGACAGCGCCGAGGCGGCGTTAAAGGCGGTGCGGCAAGACGGTCAAAAGATCGATCTCCTCGTATCGGACGTGTACCTGCCGGGTTGCGGAACATCGCTGTTTCAGGAATTGATTGCGATGAATCCACAGATGAAAGTCATCTTTGTTTCTGGTCATCCCCGGGATGTGGTCGCAGCGGAGCTCCCTATCCCTGCGGACGCGGCATTCCTTGAAAAGCCCTTCGACACCACGGATCTCGTGGCATTGGCGCGGAAAATCCTGCACTGAGACGCGCGCTTGACTCAACAGCAGGGTGACGCCGATCTCGACAAGGCGACCACAGTCGCTCGGGGCAACAGGCAGGCTCACAGCTGGTACGCATGGATGTTCGCCATCGATAAGCGTGTGAACGGGACGGGTCCCACGAACTTGCAGTGTGTGGACCGAAGCGCCAGAGTTCTTGCCTCGGGAGGTTGCTGCTACCGCCGCGCGACCATGCGCGCGAGCCTCTCCCCCAAGCGCCGCCAGCCCCAATCCTCGACTACCGGTTTCCTCGCCGACATATGGCGCAACCGGTCGGTGTAGCACGACTCGTGTACCGGCCGTCCGTTCTCGTCGGTTTTCGATTGGCTCAAATCAATGGATTGAAAGCAAATGGAGCACAGGAAGGCCCTATCTCCGCACATAGCACCCCGCCTCCCACAGATTGGGCCAACTATGATCCAAGAACCGGGTCCTTGCAAGTGAAAACGTGATGAAAAGTGAGGGCGCTTGCCAAAGGCGACTGCAAGAACGATTTTTCCGCAGATTCAACAAAGAAAAAGTCCCAGGCGTTGCCGCCTGGGACCTTGGTCAGGGAGAAGCGCGATCGTCGATCGCGGATCTCGCTATTTCGTAATGGTCAGGGTGACGGTGGTGGTCTTCGTCACTCCGCCGCCGGTTCCCGTGACAGTGATGGTCCGTGTTCCGGTGGTTGCGGTCTTCGTTACCTTGATTTGCATCGTCGCATGGCCGGAGCCGGGCGCTGCAATCGAGGCGGGTTGGAAGTGCACGGTGACGCCCGATCCTTGTCCGGACGCCGTCAAGGCAATCGCAGAATTGAAACCGCCCGAAACGGTGGTCGTGATCCTCGATGTACCTTGTCCGGCCTGTTTAATGGTGACCTTGTTCGGCGATGCCGAGACCGTGAACGACCCGCCGCCGGTGCCGGTGACTGTCAGCGTCACAGTCGTCGTATGTACTGTGCTGCCGGCCGTTCCGGTCACGGTGATCGTGTAGTTGCCCGTCGCGACAGACGAACCCACCGTTAGCGTCATGGTGGAGGTTCCAGTGCCGGTGATCGAAGTGGGATTGAAGCCAACCGTCACGCCGCTCGGTTGCCCGCTTGCCGTCAGGTTGACTGGAGTGTTGAATCCACCCGTCGCCGTGCTGGTGATAGTGGATGTTCCCGATGAGCCTTGTGCCACGGAGACCGTGGTGGGTGATGCGGAAAGAGAGAAGCCGCTGCTCGAACCGGACCCGGCAAGATCATTCGCCAGAGCCTGTCCGATCGGGCTGCCGATGCCAGTGGTTAGATCATAGCCAGGAGCGGTTCCGAGGCTGTTGCCGCCGCTGGTGATGTCGTGGAAGTCGGTTGAGAAGCTGGAATCCGACAGAATTCCGTAGACGGCCGGGTTAATGAACCCAACCGGCGGATTTCCGGCGGTGGCAGCTTGCTGGTTGACCAGAGCGATAAAGCCAGCCCACATCGGCGTTGCGAAACTCGTTCCGCCGAAATTGTTGGCCGTGCAGCTGCCCTGATCCGAGCAAACGTAGAAGGTGAAATCAGAATTGGCCGAGACGTCCGGGCCATTGCGGGTGGTCTTCGAGCACTTCGAGCAACCCGCTGCCGCCGTGGTCTGCCAGGAAGGAATCGCGAACTTGTTTGGAGAAATGCCGCCGCCGGCATCCACCCAGCCAGTTTCCGCGCTCCATCCGCCGCCTGCGCCCGTGGTCGTCAGCGATGTTCCACCTACGGAGGTGATGAACGGATCGTCCGCCGGCCAGACAAACGATGCGCTCGCCCAGTTGCCGTTGTCGCCGGAAGCTACGAAGAAGCTCTGGCCTTGCGCCTGGAATTCCTGGAAGATCGGATCGTCGGTCGTGTTATCCGCCGGCCGCCATTCCCACGAGCAGCTCAGCTGATTGTTCAGAGGACTCGCCGTCGCCATCGCGTTAAGGATGCCCGAGTCGTCAAGAGTCTGACCGGACAATCCGCCTTTGCCGATGTACATCACCAGGCTCGACAGTCCCGGCGCCATGCTGATCGACTGCGTCATATCCAGTGTGGGTTCCGTGTCATCGCATCCCGCGCTGAGCAAGCAGGTGGTGCTCTGCCCGTCCACCGACAGCAGCGTAACTGGAACGTTATTGGTCTGCTTCGCGTTGGTGAAGTAGAGGGTGAGGTCGCTCAGATCGGTACCGATGAAATTGAAGATGCCGACCGACTGACCTGTACCGGTGTTGGTTCCACCCGTTGACGTGTAGTACGCAGCGCGCATATCGCTGCCGCAGAATGATTTTGATGGGCAAGATCCGGTGGTAGCGTTGTCAATGACGCTGCTGGGCTTGGTGGATTGCGGGCGCCGCGTATAGCGCGGCCGCGGAGTCGAATAGTTGTCCAGGCCGGAGATGCTCCAGAGCTGCACTCGCATATTCGCCGAGGGCTCCCGGTCCGGAGCGAAGAAGGTGCGGTTCTCCGTTGGATGCTGGTACACGCCCATCTTCACGTTCAGGGCGTTCTCGATATTTTTCACGCTTCCGCTGACCCGCAGGATTTGCCGGTTGCGCGCGGTGAACAGAACCTTGAGTCCGTTCTCCTTCGCCCAACTCTTCACGGCCTCGTAATCTTCCTGGCTGGGTCCGTATTTTTCGGTGAACTGTTCAACCGTGAGGTAGTGATGGTACTCAGCGCTTGCGTTGTCTTGAACATCTCTCAGGAACTGTTCCAACTCCTGCTGATTCCGGTGTTGCAGGACCAGCGTCAGTTCCATTTTCTGTGCCGGGTTCATCGATCCCACGAGAGGCACCGTCTTGCCGGTGACTTCTTCGCGTGTGTGACGCGTCATCAATGCTTGCTGCGTAAAGCCGGGCATGCTCATCGACAAGATGAGCGCTGCTGCCGTGAACACAAACTTACATAGTCTTCTTGTCACAAGTTCTCCTTTGGGTGAAGCGCTGCTGCGGGTTCGGAACATTGGCGGGCCACATCCCGCCGGTCGAAATAGGGGCACGATTCTACAACACACTCGCGCGTGTTGTGTCAGAGTTTCCTCATATTTTTTGTTGAGGAGCTACCACACTGGATAGTTGTTCACGGGCTTGCACAAAAATGCACATCGTTTGCAGATGCCGCGCTCCGTGCGGCATTTGCGCTCCACGGACAACGAGCGTCGCCAAGCTGAGGTTGCAGAAAATTGCGTACTCGGAATCGCTTTGTTGAATTGTAGAGAATCTCAACACTCGAATGTTTTCGCAAACTGCCGATAGAATTCCAGAGGAATTTATGGCTCAGTGCGAACGGCTCCAGGGCTGTCCTTTTTTCAATAAAATCGAACACCTGCCTAAGACTGCCAAGCAACTCGCCACTACCTACTGCCACGGCGACAATCGAGGATGTGCCCGCCTCTGGGCAGTGTCGGCGGGCGTGCGTCCTCCCGACGATTTGTTTCCCAACGAAGGAGACCGCGCGCTGATCCTGATCACCCAATCCGGAAAAGCCCCCGGCGCTTTTCTGGAAGCCCTGCCCATGAAGGATTCCCACGCCAAGTCCTGACTATAACGGCCCGTCGATTCAATCTCTCTGACTTGATCGCGACAGTTTTCTGAGGGGGCCGCTCACTTCCAGCAGTAATCACGTGTAACGGGAGTGTCATCGGCTGATCCGTCAGTTACCAGCCCATGCAAAATCCTTCAGCTTGACACTTCGCTAAGTTAGTTACATATTTTCGGAATCTGTGAAAGTCCAAGTAGAGGCCGCGCTCGACCTCTATTGAGACGTAGAACCAACTTCCTCCCCCGGGGCCAAAAATCAATTTCCAGTTTTGACGGAGGACTACCATGTCGCCTCACGCTACCAATCCTGATACGAAAATTTCGTCGAAGAACTTCAATCGCCAGGTAGGTCAATACGCGATCATGGCAGCCGTTGCCGGAGTCAGCGTCCTGGCACTCACAGAACCTGCTGCTGCAGAGGTTGTCGTCACCCGAAAGACGATTCAGATTCCGGTCTCGACCGGCACCACGGCGAATCCAGTGACAATCTCTCTGGCCAATAACGGCGTCACCGATATCTCCTTAACACTTTGGGCAGGGGCGCTCCCCGGCCGAGCGCTGGATTTTGATTCCCCGAACAGAAGCAACGGATTGCTCGCGGCTGGCTCGGCCCCGTATGCAGTGGCGCTGACACGTGGCGCCCAAATCGGTCCTGTCCGTTCCGAGGCGCGAGCTTTTTATTTCCGCGGGCTTGTCGAGTTAAGTGCATCCAGCGGAGTCAATAAATATTGCAAAGGATTCTGGGGCTCAAATCCCAAGTACTATTTGGGCGTCGGTTGCGGCGAAGAAAAGAACCAGTATCTGGGTGTCCGTTTCCAGTTGAATGGCCAAACTCATTACGGATGGGTACGGCTCACGGTGACGACAAGTCCCGATCCGAACGGGCCACCCTTGACAGCTAAAATCACCGGATACGCGTACGAAACCGTTGCGAACAAGCCCATCCTAGCGGGCACTGCGGCGAACCAGGCAGCGGAGTTTGAAGTTCCCGACAACGTCAAACATCAAGCCGGACCGTCGCTCGGCATGCTCGCAGCGGGCGCGAATGCGTTGCCGATGTGGCGCCGCGAATAGGCCTTCGCTGAGAGACAGGACATTCCTTAGTTGCTCCGCGTTTCCGGGGATGCTGGTGCGGCGTCTCGAGGTGGCGCCTTCATTGGCGTGCCGCCTTCGGGCGTCGTGAGAAGGAACATCACATGTCCGCTTACCTCCTCGAAAAGTCTCGAACTGCTTTTTTCCATCTTGAGTCGAATGCCTTCCGCCGAATGTTCGGGAGGTACCTCTCCCATGGGACTGTTCACCTGTAGTACCGCGCTTCTGGACAATCCTTGCGTCGCCAACAGGCGGATGTGGAACACTGCCAATCCGCCTGTCGGCATCGGTCGCAGGGTCGTTGGCGCGTGCCTAAGCCCCATGGGGCGACGTCCCGGCCCCACTCCCCGATGCGGCAGTGCATTGGAGGCGGCGCCGTAGGAATCAAAACGAACCAGTTCACTTGCCACCCACACACCCGTTTCGAGCACATCTCCGTTGGGCGCCTTGTGAGTAAAGGTTCCTGTCACTTTCACGGACTTGTCCTGCGCATCGAACGTTCCTGCGCCGCTTAACTCGTAGCTATCACCTTCGTTTCCTTTAGCTGCCGCTGGACAGGTGGAACTGTCGCCCGCACTGCACAGAAAGCCGGAAGCAAGAATCAGGATGTAGATGTTGTCCTTACTTTGTGCCATTGTGTGCAGGCTGCCCAAGGCGAGAGCCAAGCACAGCAGTACGGCTTCGCCCATCACACCAATCGAGAAGACTTTCGGCTGTAACACAAGAATCTCCTCTCGCTCCAGCGGAGTTGCCCTCGTGAGAGTTACTTCCTCTGGCTTTTACTTATTCTTGTTTCGGACTCTGCGTTAAACCTCAGCGCAGTGTCCACGCGGCTGCATTCTCCGGCACGTTCTCGTTGCCGTACGAACCGGCCACAACTCCGTAACTGTTCACCTTGCTCGCCCAACTCCAACTGCCGCTCTGGACGGGAGTGGGAAGAAGCTTCGGAGTGAAATGCTCGCCCCGTGTGCTCCAGGCTGTCGCATAGTAATTCCCGTTGGCGTCGGTGCTTCCGCCCACAATGTCGCCAACATCGTTAATGCCCTCTCCGTCGCCAATTCCCGACAGATCACCTCCAAGCGTGGGAAGAATACTCACACTGAAGTTCAATCCGGATCGATCGGTCGGTTTCCAATATGCCGGAAATTCAGCAGTCCAGTTTCCCGTAAGGGGATCAATGCCTATGACATCTCCGACAATCTCACCTTTGTTATTGATGTTCGTTGGATAGACGCCAGAGTATTCCTGCGCGTTAGGAAGCCGCTGAATTTTCCAGCCCTTGCCTCCCAAAACCGGATTCCAAACAACGCCAATCATCGATCCATCCGCGGCGAAAGCAATACCGAGGATCTGGCCGCGGTCGTTCGCATACAGCGCCGTCCAGTAACTGAATCCGTCCACTCCGGTTGTGTCCAGCACATGGATTTGCCATTTCATTTCCCACAGGCCGGACACCCACACCATTTTTGGAGTCCACACTACCGGCAGTGAGTCCGCAGTGGGGCCATCCGGGCTAGCTGAGTCAATGCCCATGCTGCTCCAGCCGACGATCAAGGTCCCGGATCTGTTGGTCCCCCACGCGATGCTGAATTCGTAGCCGGCATAACCGATATCCGCAAGTTTGCCGATATCGACCTTTCGTGTACCCGGGTTCCACAGAAAGGCGTGAATAATTTCGTTTCCAGTAATTGCGGAGTGCCCAACAATCATTCCCGTGTCGGCAATATCCATGCACATCACGTAGTCTGTTCTATCGCCGCCTAGAGTGCCGAGGTCGAACCACTTCCCCGCGAGAGGACCATATAGCGGAACGCCAATCGGCCGGGTATATCCGCTGGCAATGTCACCCATCCCCACAACGACGCCAGATTTGTTGATGCCCCATGGCTCAGCCCAGGTTCCGTGCGGGTAATGACCGAGATCCTGAAATTTGATTTTTTGCGCCCAAAGGTGCGGCCCGCTCAAAGTTGCCAAGAGAATTACCGCGAGTGAAATGGACATCGCGATGCGTTTCATCGAAAGCCTCCTTCTGAGACTCATGAGCTTTATGCTTATCGGCCTTGCCTCAGCGGGTCTCAACGGGTGGGATCTGCGCTTCGAGAGGCAAATGGGTTGCGTATGGAACGTGGATCGCAGGATTTCTAACAACGAAGCGAGTGATCGAGGATGATGAGCGAGCCGAGGAGGGGATGCGCTGCCAGGCCTCTGTTCCATGCCCAGCCGAAGCGCTTTGGGGCGTGAGGAAATAGACTATCCGGAACAGTCGGCACGACCTGCAGAGCCGCTGCAGATCCCGGCACGAAGTCGCCGGAGAATGGCGGGGTCGCCACATAAGGCACTGACTCCGACTCGTCATATGCGGTCTCAGGCAAGTTTTCCGCAACAACCGCAAACGACAAGCTTAGTGCGAACGTCGCGAGTAAGGCGAGAGCAGAGCGGAGTACTTTCATACGCCCAACCCGACATCGAGAGGAACAGGCCCGCGCTGAACTGAATAGTGGATCTCTCGCCTGAGGGGGTGTTGCATCCCCGTGATGGAGGTGCTCTTCGGGGAGACGAGAAAACTAGCCTATTATCTGTACGCGATCGTACGTTGTCAGTGATTCATGTCACGCAGACTGATGCGACCAGCGGTGCTTGAATCTCGATGTGCAAGACGGGCACCCGTTGACCACTGCCGAGGGATGATGAGTGCAAGCGCCTGAAAAGCACCAACCGACTTCACAATCGCTGCAATGTTAGGTTGCCCAACGAGCCTTTTGGCCCGCATACTCACAAAACCATCTGTCCCCTAGGCTCTTACTCTCTCGCGTTTCAAAAATCTGCAAAAATCATTGTAATAATGTGCGCCGCCACGCGTCTTTAGAGTCGGCGGGTGGCTTGGAACTAGTACCAGCCTCAGCGTCGGGACTTAGAGGACTGAGAATGCGGAGTTTTCCCCATTCACACTCAAACTCTCCGCCCCGTCATCTTTCCGGTAGAGATAGCTTTTTTCGCTGTAGGGCAGGCTCTTCAGGGGTGGCGAAATCCCGCGTATCGAATAGCCGCCATCCGCGTCCGGGAGGTTTGACCAGAAGAACCAGAGCTACTTCGGTTTTGGGACCCTGGAAGTAGGACACGCGGATACTGTGCGCCCCTGTACTGAGTTGAGGCTTGGACCTGGAGCGTTGAGGTGAGTGAAGCGTGTCGTCGCTCACGATCAATTTGTCATCGATGTATACCTTGGCTCCGTCGTCGGAGAGCAGGTTGAACTCGTATTTCCCAGGCTTATCCACTCCGAACCTTCCCTGATAGTTCACCCCAAACCACTCGGTGCGGCTGGTGATGTGCGGAATGCCCGCAGTGAAAAATCGCGAGTAAACGCCGAGCGACGTCGTGTAGACGGGGGCAACCGCATCGAGTTCGGAAAAAAGGGGCAGGTTCGTGGTCCAGGGCGCAAGTTGATAGACATCGCCGCACATGGCGAGTGCCGTGGTTGGATTCAAAGTCCCGAACGAATCGGTCGTTTGTCCTTCGGGAATTGGTGAGTGAAACGGATCCGGACCAAGGTCAGCCAGCAATATTTCGCCGGAACCGATCGCTCCCGTGTTTCGATCGCGCACGATCAGCCGCGCGGAGAGATCAAACTGAGGAAACCATTGGCCCGAGATCTCCATCATGTTTGGCTGCGAATCGCATTGCAGCCTGCGGCCCAACATTCGACAGGGAGGCGCCTCGACGGTGATCCGGTGTGTAAGTCCGTGATCGGTCAGAGACTCGTTGTCGGTGCTCGTTGTGCGGGCTTCCACGGTTCCGTCGAAGTGACGGAAGGGATGTCCTGAAGAATCGAACGTGCAAAATGAAAAATCTAACTGCGTGGGATGGCTACGCTCGACGGCCGGAAGGGATGAAAAATAGCTCGGTGGAACTACGAACTCATACGTGTCCTGGCGCGTACGTACTTCTTGCTTCGTATTGTCCGTCTTTGATTTGACCTGATCGGCAAACGCGAGCGTCTTTACTTTGCGGATGTTCACATCGAAGCTCGTGAGATCCAGAGCGTCGTAGCACGCCATGCGTGCGAGTTCCAACTCGGGATGCCGCTCGCGTTCTGTTTGCACGCGCTGCTGCTCCTGCAACTGTGGGCTTGTCTTTTTGTCCGTCAGTTCCGCGGCGCTCACCCCAACCGGCTTCTCCGCTTCAATTCTGTAGCCGGGGCGAAAAAACAGCCGCAACCCCGGACGAGAACTCGTCACCAAAATGCGATGCAAACCGTCCTTGCGGCTCTCGGGAGAAAGGTAGTAGGAGAGTTCGTAGGCGCCGGTGAGAGGACAAGATGACTTATGGAGCCAGCCCAGGACAATCCCCCCAGTTCTTGTGGCCCTCTGCCTCGTCGCTTCGGTTACGGGCTCGAATGAGGCGATCTTTTCGGGCGCCGGTGAGGAGTCATCAATCTTCTCCGAGATACGTACCTCGCTGGATGTGAGGTCGCGGACTGGATTGTCTTCCTTGTCCCGAGCCACCAAATCCACGACAACGATGCTCGACACAGTCTTGAATGTGAAAGACGGACCAGCGGCCTCCGACTGCGGCGTGGGTTGTGGCGGTAGTGCCGGGACTGACTGACGGATTTCCTGTCCGCTTTCTTGCGCAAAACAGAGCGCCCAGCCTGCGAGAAAGAACATCGTGAGACTTCGCGCGAGAACAATCAGGCTTTGTCTTTGTCGGTGCTGGTATCGGGTGCTCAGATCGGCAAAGGTTCGCATGGCTTCAGCGAAAGGGCTCAGAAGCAGTTTGAACGCTTTGGCCATATCTGGGCGATCTCCGGAGCACCTATCGTAGATGATGATTGCCACAACATCGCCATTGCCCTCATCTACGCTTGTTACTGAATATCTCCGGTGGACCTTCAGGATCGGGACGGCTCAGGAACTCGTGCTCGTGCATTGCCCATCGGGCCAGCACGAAACCAATTGCGAAAGAGGCCACCACCACTACGCGACAAGCGGTATCGAGCACTGCTGGCAAGTGAAGTCTTCCTCTGAAAAAGGCTAGCAGGAAAGCGAAACCGATCAAGGCGAATGCGAGCCGGTACCGTCTTCGGTTTGCTTTCACTAGGTCAGCATCAGCGCCATCTGCAAGCTCGCGTTGCCGCCTGTGCCACCTTTCGAACCAACTCGCAATACACGCTCCACTCAGCACGGAGAGGCGGTCATATATTAGCCTTTCTGCGTTGTTAGCGAGAAATCGCTGTTTCACTCAAACCCCTTCGCCCGTGAGATATCTTGGGTTAAGGCCGGGTTTCAACAGTTCAGGCTTGTCAGGTAATAATTCTGGCGCGCGAAAGGGCGTGAAGATGAGCCGAAGTCGAAAAGACTCAGCACCGCAATCCACGCACCGAATCGTCCTTGAAGTCGCAACAAACGCTGACGGTACATTTGCAATCACCATTAACGGGGAAGTCGTCGGCAGCTGTATTCCCGATCGATGGTTGGACGATGAACTTTGCGCCAAACGTGGATTCTGCGGAGAGGAACTTGCCTCCATCAAGCGTCAACTCGTCGAGCGGGGGCGAGTCGTGGTAACTGTGTGAAGGTTTACGTCGATAACTGTTGAAGAAAATCGCGATTTGAGTCATCGAACTTCTGGCGAGTAAGTTCCTGATTCGCGGTTGCGGAACTCTCTTCCAATTTCGCGCTCTGTGAGTGACGCCCGCCGATTTCGGTTCGGATCTGTTAGAAGCGGCCGACCAGGCCAGTCGAGACTCTAATCGTGTTGCTTTTTGCTCCATATTGGGTCGGAAAGTAGACCCAGTCGAACTGGCCAAGGCGGAGAGCGATGTGCTTGACGAGTTTCAAGTCGGCGCCTCCACCAAACATCATGGTGAACCCGCTGTGATATCCCGAACCGCACTCATCGGGAGAACCGCTGAAGATATAGCAGCCAGTCGGGCTGTGTGCGCCGCCGAAGAGAGCATGGGCGAAGAGCTTGACGGACGAGCCCGCCGTCATCGACGCAGTTGGGCCGAAGGTGTAAGTTGAGATATGAATTGCAGGGAACAGCCGGTTTCCTGGGCCTTTGCTGGCATAGCCAAAATCGGCGGTGAGGCCAATCTGCTTTCTGAGATTGACCGTCCCCGAGATGTCAAAGCCGTTGGCGTTAACGCCGTCGCCGACTCCATCGATGTTGCCGGAATGGAAGAATTGATAGCCGCCGAATACTTCTGCCTTTGTACTGTCCTGGGCCAGCAGGGACACGCCCGCGAGGCAGACCATACCGACTGCAAGAAGCAATGTCCGCATATAGACTCCCCAATCGTAGTCGCTGGAATTTTGGCCTGCTAGAGGGATGCACTCACTTTGCTTCCTGGATGCCTCCTGCAAACCGTGGGAAGAAGGTCCGGGGAGATTACTGCCGGTGAAGTGACTGGCACTCTCAAGAGACGCTTCCTTACTTAGGGCGGTAGATGCTAGGGCCCACCCAGTCAAATACTGTGAGCCCCAGTTCATTCGCAGTATCCACGAGGAACGGAAGGACCTCTTCCACGCGGGAAAACACGATCCCCAAAACAGCGGCGCGATGGCCAAAATTGTCCCAAAGCGGCCCATCACTCCAGACGCCTTCTTCATCGACAGTTTCGTCTGGCAACGTGCAGATACAGGGATAGCGCGCAGTTAGCCGGTCGTGCAACGTCTTGAATACCTCTGGTGTGGGGCCCTCAGCATGAGTGAAAGCATCTATTGAGCCCCATGCCGCTTTTTCGTCTGAAGGAACAGGAGGAATGCAGATGGCAACGTTGTAGCTCATTGAGTCTCGACGATTGTACGCCGTTCGGGATTGGCCCAGACAGGCTGCCCCCCACTCTGCCTGCGCGACCTTCGCGATGTTCGAAGCCTGGCGTTCCTGCTGCAGTGGGAACGCGCCACTCTGCTCGCTAAGTCCAATCGCCTACCGGATATCAGTGCTGTTCCGATGTCGCAGCGACTGGTTTGAGGGCACTTTGAGGGGTTGTAGGAGTGGCCCGCGCCGCGCTCTCTTGGCTCTCTACATATTCCCGCAGATTCTTGAACAGCGCGGACACCGACGTTTTTGTGCTCCAACTCAGGCCTGCGGTCTTCGTGGAGTACCACAAGATCTTTTTTGAGCTGGGTTGCACAACGTCCAAAATCATAACCGCAGTTCCCCCCGAGTTGACCGCGCCCACCGGAATGGGATGCGTGCTTGACGTCTCGTAGATACGAAGGAGCAGGTCCGCGCTCTTCGCGTCTGCCACTACCTGGAATCGCGCCCATTTCTGCAGCTCTTCATGGCTGGGTTCTTCGAATGGCGAGTCGTCCACCAGATGAGTCTTGAAGCCCTTCGTCTTGTAATACTTCACATGGCCTGAAACGAGATAGATCGTTTTTGCCTGGATCAGGGCGCGAGCCGGTTCTGCCGGCACGGTTGAATCCTGGGCGAACATGACTCCGCAAACGATTGCCAATGCAGCCAATTCCAGCGCTACCGATCGTACCCAATTCATATGGTCCTTGCCTTATCGAATGGAGACCTGTGTCAAATCGAATCTTAGGAATATCAATGAAAGCAGTCGCAAGAAAGGTTACGAACGTGACTTCTCTTCAGGGATAAGTAGAACGAGCAGAAATCGCGAATAGCTCGGAGGAAACTCAGGGTTGATTTCGAGGATCGATACGCGGTGCCTACACTCGCTGACCCGGATCCCACGACGGTCCAGCGTTCGCAAGATTCGCCAGCATGTAGCCCAGGTTTCTGGGAAGATTCCACCACACTCCGGCCCGCGAGTTCGAGAGCCGGCGAGTAATCGACCGAGGAGAGTAGAAGCGGCACGCCACCCACTCCGTTCCCGCTTCCAGTGTTTTCGGGGACATCTTCGCTGGTTCGAAAACGCAGTGCTTCTTCCCGTCATATTTCGACCAATCGGTGGTGAGGATTCTTCCATCGGCATTCATTCGATGGAACGTCGGAGTGCCCGGCATCGGTACGACCATGCTGATGGTGGCAACATCGACAGCGGACTCGTCGAGAAAATCGGCGGTGCGGCGGAAGATCCCGACGTCGTCCTCGTCGAAGCCGAACATAATTCCAAGGTGGACGGCGATCTTGTTTCGATGCAGATTCGCGATGAGCCGGCGATAGTCTCCAACGCGGTTGTGTGCCTTGTTCGTGGCCTGAAGACTCTCTTGCGAGATCGACTCGAAGCCCAGGAAGAGCGCCTTGCACCCGCTCCGCGCCGCGAGCTCCACGAACTCTTCGTCGCGCGCGGCATTGGCTGTGCATTGGCTCGTCCACCATTTCCCCAGCGGTGTCAGCGCGCGGAAGAGTTCCTTCGCATAGCGCGCATTCGCCCCGATGTTGTCGTCCCAAAACACCACTGCCCGTGTCGGACTCGTCGCGACTTCACGCACAACCTCATCGATCGGGCGATACCGGACCGTGCCCGGACCATAGAGGAGCGGGATTGTGCAGTAATCACATCGATGCGGACATCCGCGCGTTGCGATCGTGACAGACTTTCCGTAGCGGCGTCCCCGGATCAAGTCCCACCGTGGCGCAGGCATGCCGCTGAGTGACGCCTGCCGCGTGGAAACATAGACAGGTTCCAGCTTGCCGCGACGAGCATCCTCGAGCACGCGCGGCCACGTGTCCTCGGCCTCGCCCACAACGACGGCATCCGCGTGACACGAGGCTTCCTCCGGAAGTGCCGTTGCGTGCGGCCCACCGATCACCACGGGCACTCCTCGGCGACGAAACTCGCGCGCGAGACCGTACGCGTGAAGAGCGGACGGCGTTGGCGCCGTAATCCCCACCAGGTCTGCGGGTTCATCGAAGCGCACCGGCTCAATGATCTCGTCGGTGTGAGTGACACGGTGTTCCCGCGGTGTGAGAGCTGCGAGCAGCGGCATCGTCAGCTGAGGGAACTGGATCAGTCGCCCTCGGCGCAGGCGTCGTGACTCCGGCGACTCGGCAGTGATCAGGTGAATGCGCACGCGCTCTTAATTCAAGTGTTCCGAAATCCTGTACCGTGGCGGCCCATTCTAACCCGGTCAGAAAGTTCGACAGATGGAAAGTGTCCCAACCCTGATTCGGTGGATGGCCCACACTGCTTCCGCACCATTTGCGAAAGAGGCCGGGGTAAGATTTGCCGGACTGCTACGAACGGTCCCGGAGGGACCACTGACAGTAGCCCGGCGTTTCAACACCGGGTCATACGGCAATCTGATAAATGCGTCCCGTAGGGACACCTGAACCACCACCGCGCACTCGATCACGTACGGGGAGACGAAGCCCGTTTTCAAGCCTGATGCCCGACCGCCCTACGCCGCCAAACAAAGATCGCCAAGGCAACGAGACCGGCGCCAACCGGAACGGCCCACAGGAGAATGTTGAATCCTCGAAAACTGGGAACAACCAGGATGGTCGCGCCGTACTCCTTTTCCAGTTCGCCAAGGATGTCGTCGTCTGTCTTGCCACTCTGCACCCACGAGGCGACCTTCTGTTTCATCGGACCTTTTGCTTTGCATTCCGAATGCGAGCACTCGGACAACACCTCGCCGCATCCACAGTTGCAAAGCACTTTTGTCGTCAGTGAGTGAACACGATCCGCATCATTGCCCGCGACCGATGTCAGAGCGATTGCGATCAGAAGCATACGAAGAAACAAGGATGGCTGCCTCTCACGCTAAGATTTGCCGTCAAAGTTAGCATCCCCGACCTCTGCGGGTCACCTGTATCGTCGTCCATCCAATGTTCGTCGACCGTTGCGTCGGTGCTATTCATTTGTATTGATGTTCATCCTGTATAAATTGTCATCTTGGGGCTTGCGTTTTTTGCAAGCCGCAGGATCTATGCGTCCCTCGCTTATTCACATCCTCATTCGTCCGCTCTGACTTCAGCCAGACATAAAGGAACGTGGTTGCCGCACCCTTGTCGCGTTTTGTGCGACAGGGTGGGCACTCCCGGCTGCCGGCTCGATGGAATTCTGGTGAGGCCCAACTCCTCACCAGACGTAATTCAAGATGCCGGCGATGAGGTCCCGCACGAACCACTGACAATAGCGCAGCGTTTCAACGCCGGGTAGCGATACCAAACCTGAAATCTCGTCCCGTAGGGACGCCTGAACCACCACCGCGCGCTCGATCACGGGAGACGCATCCCGTTTTCAAGGACGGGTGGCCCAGCCTTGACTTGCCCAACGATACCAACGAGGGGTGCCCGTCCTTGCGTTCTTTACAAGGGCGGGACTGACGGACGTCCGCAGCGAGGTGTTGTGAAGTGGTCACTTCAACCCACGCGGTCGCGAAGCGAAATCAATGCAGGTGGTGAAGTGCGAGTGATGCACGCCGTAGGTACGATGTAGGTTGATGGGCACAAAATTCTCCATGGTATCGGCCGCATCGATACCCGCCCTTGCAAAGAACACAAGAGCAGGGCACCTACAGTTTCAAACGAGAAACAGAAAATCAAAACTTGAAGGCTGGTCCACCCGGGTCGCCCGTGCTGCGCTCCAGATTCCCATTGACCGCAATCACTGACATACCTGAGAGGTGAGGAGTATATTTTGATTCTTCCCCGGGGGTGCACTATGCCCATCGGCGAGAAGCACAAACTCCGTTTCGGCCCCTTCGAACTCGACGCGCAGTGCGGGCAACTACGGAAAGACGGCGTCGGGTTGAAGCTGCAGGGACAACCTGTCCAGATCCTCGAAATCCTTATGGAGAAACCCGGGCAGCTCGTCACTCGCGACGAGTTGCGCCAACGCCTGTGGGCCTCGGACACATTTGTCGACTTCGACCACAGCCTGAACACGGCCATCAAGAAACTGCGCCACGCGCTCGGGGATGAAGCCGACACTCCACACTTCATCGAAACGCTGCCCAAGCGGGGATATCGCTTCATCGCGGAAGTTGCAGATGAGGATTCCGAAGCCAAAGCTCAAGAACCATCCGCTTCTGCGGTTCTTCCCATCGAGCCCTTGGAGCAACGATCAGCAAACGGAATGCGAAGGTGGAAGAGAGTGATCGTCGGCTTGGTAGCAGGGCTCCTGGTGGTTGCTTCTTGCGTTGGCCTCTATCTGAGGCTCAAGCCAGAACCGCGGCCGAGAATCGTTGGCGCGCGCGTTCTCACGAAAACGGGCATCCCGAAAGGAAACCATATCGGAAGGCCCCTCATCATTCGGGATACAGTCTACTTTTCCGAGGAACGGCCATCCGGATGGATTGACCTCGGCGTATCCGCGGACGGCGGAGCACTTTCGGCGAGTCCTGCGGTCAATGGCTATCTGCAGGACGTCTCTCCGGATGGTTCTCATTTGCTGTCGTTGACGTACGATCCCAAACGGAACAACTGCGACATTTGGGCCCAGCCTTTGCCGACAGGGTTACCCTACCTCATCATCCAGAACACTTGTGACGCGATATGGAGCGAGGATGGTGGCAGCGTTTTTTTCCGACGCGGGGATGGCCAGGAACTATACCGCGTGAACTCGGATGGAATGGGTCTGAAACGATTGGCGACTCTGCCCGAAGCCACGGGGAATCTTCATATATCGCCCGACGGTTCACGCATTCGTTTCACAGGCCCCCTTCGTAAACTTGCACTCTGGGAGGTTGGTACAGACGGACACAATCTCCGCGAACTCTTTGGCGGTCGTAGGGACGTCTTCGGAGGGAGTTGGACTCCTGACGGCAACTACTACTTCTTCCGAAGCTGGGATGGTGAACGGTGGAGTTTGTGGGCGGTTTCGGAAGCGCGCCACTGGTGGAAAAGATCCGGAGCCGCGCGGCCTTATCCGCTCACCTTCGGGCCCATGTCCTTTGGAGTTCCGGCGATCAGCAATGACGGCAAGCAGCTCTTCGCTGTCGGCAAAGAGTCACGCGGCGAACTGTCCGCTTATGATCCTAAAACTCAAAAGTTCGTACCCTATCTTGGCGGGGGCTCGATTTGCTATGTCGATTTCTCGCGTGATGGTCATTGGATGACGTATGTGTCCTATCCCGAGGGGACCTTGTGGCGGAGTCGGATTGATGGGACGGAGCGCAGGCAACTGACCATGCCACCGCTGGCTGTATCTACTCCGCGGTGGTCGCCTGACGGGAAGTTGATCGTATTCACCGATCTATCGAATGGTGATCGGAGCCAGATGAATGAGGAGAGTCTACGACGAATTTATGCGATCAGTGCGGATGGGGGCGCCCCCGAACTGTTGCTAGCAGGCAGATTCGAAGACTCCACATGGTCCCCCGATGGAAGCTCAATCGCCTACGCCTACCGTACAACCTCCCCGACCCTGGCAGGATCCGAAGTGCGCATTCTGGATCTAAAGACCCAGAGGTCGGCTACGGTGCCCGGATCGAAAGACATGTGGAGCCCTCGGTGGTCGCCGGACGGCAAGCATTTGGTTGCGTTAATAGGATGGCCAGTTACCAAACAAATGCTCTACAGTTTTGCGAGCAACAGTTGGGAGGTGCTTGCTACGGGCGACGGCCTTGGTTGGGAATCCTGGTCGCGTGATAGTAGGTTCGTCTATGCACAGGACGGTGAATCGTGGGTCTGTATTTCCATCTCAAACCACAAGAAGGAACGCATTATTTCCCTGCGAAATTTTCGTGGCACTGCATATTTCTTGGATCGCTGGAACGGTGGGTGGTTCGGCTTAACTCCCGACGGCAGCCTCCTGACAACTCGCGATACAGGGAGCGAAGAACTCTATTCATTCGATCTGGACTACAAGTAAGCGTGGAAAAGCCCGGATCGCTCCGGGCTTTTGCTTTTTGAATGGGAAGCTGCGCCATCACTTTATCATCGCGCTGCCGCGACAATCTTCTGATCTTGCTTGATGGTCCGCGCATACTCCAGTTCTGCCGACGAAACGTACAGTTCGTGTCCCTGATTGATTTCTCCGATCCACGCGACAGAAAGAAAGCAGTGATTGGCGTAGCAGTGGAACACGAGGCGAGGAGTCATATCCTGATTCGGTCCGCCTCCCGTCAGGTTCGTCGAGACCATCGCTACCCCAGATCCGTCGATGCGTGCCATCTGTAGCAAAGAGCCGTTAATCGACACCTTGTAATCGCCTGCGGCCAGCGTCTGGGTTCCGGCAATGAAGTCGAACGGTACGTGAACACGGATGGTTCCTGTCTGCGCAACTGCCGAAGCCAACAGGACGAACGAGGCAAATACAACCAACATCACGAGTCTTGAGCTTTTCATAACGCACCTCCTGAAGCTGTGCTTCATGAATTTGTTTGTCCCGACTCTGCTCCGCCGGCGGCAGAACCTCAATGCACACGCGGTGATTCAGAAGTGAATTGTGCGTAGGAGAGAAGTGAGCGCTCAGTGAGCGGCAAATCGCCGCCGGATGTGCAATGAAGTGCTTAGCAGGTTGCCCCACCCTTCTTTCGCGTAGTTTGCGAAAGAGGGTGGGCATTCCTGACGCTGCCCCTAAGGGATTTTGACTTTGACGGGAGCGTATTTTGGATACCTTTTTCGCCAACTGCTCCCGATTGCTCAAAGCGCGCCGAAGATCGAATACGCAGTGCCTGACGAACAAGACCCGACACCCAAACCCGAGAATTAAGACCTAATACCTAAGACCTCATACCGAACTTCCCATTCCGGTCCCATCCCCGGCACCCATTCCCGCTTGTTTCCTTCCATTTACAACCCGAATCCCATTCCGTGATTAGGATCACAATCAGCCGTGATGCCTGCCATTTGCTGGACTTACCTTACGGGACGAAGATGACCTTGGAGAACGGAAGATGTGCCCGCCGAGACACGCTTCCCGCTCTCCGAGGGCACTTTTCGGGAGGGTGAGGTGGGAGGTTCCGATGGGCACAATTGAAATCCATGAGCCAGAGGTAAAGGAAGTCAAACCAGCAGGTCGTCCGGGAGCGGCGGTTCTGCCCAGTAAGGGTCTCACGCCGGGCTTTACGCCTCGCCCGATGTTCTCCGACAGCCTCCTCGAGTTCCAGGGAGCCAACAAGCGCAAAGCGGCGGCGACCACCACGTCTTTTATTTTCAATTGCATCGCCGTTGGCGTCATGCTGATCATGCCGCTGATCTTCACCGAAGATCTCCCCAAGGCTCAGCTGCTCACGATGCTGGTTGCTCCGCCTCCCCCGCCTCCTCCGCCCCCACCGGCAGCCGAGGCCGTGCAGAGGGTCGTGCGCCAGATCCAGACCGATATGTTGAACAACGGCGCCCTGCGCACCCCGACCCGCATCCCGCAAAAGGTTCAGATGATTAAGGAAGAAGAGGCGCCACCACCAATGGCCGCTACTGGTGGCGTGGTCGGTGGAGTCCCCGGAGGTATCCCCGGTGGACAACTTGGAGGCGTGATCGGCAGCGTCATCAGCGCCACCAACTCGGCAGCCGTTCCAAAATTTGTTCCAGTGCAACCGCAGCGTGTTCGAATTTCTCAGGGCGTCACGAAAGGGTTGCTGATCCACAAAGAAGAGCCCGTTTATCCACAGCTTGCCAGAGCAGCGCGTATTCAGGGCGAGGTTGTGTTGAGCGCAGTCATCGACACCAATGGGACCATCCAGAATCTGAGTTTGGTCAGTGGACACCCCATGCTGGTGCCGAATGCCATCGCGGCTGTGAAGCAGTGGCGTTACAAACCGTATCTGCTGAACGGGCAACCGGTAGAAGTGGAGACCACCATCACCGTGATCTTCACCCTATCGTCTTGACGGGGAGACGGGCGCCGTCTGGGAGCGCCAGGAGTGTGAACATGGCTGCAGAGTATACCTATCGCGTTTCGGCCTGGTGGACTTCAGGCCGTACTGGGCTGGCCAAGTGCGAGTCCTCTCCGAACACGATCCATTTCTCCGAGGCGGCGGAGTTGGGCGGCTTGCAGGGCCGTTGGACTCCCGAGCAGTTGTTGTTATCCGCCCTCGCGGGCTGCTTCACCACCACGTTTCATGATGTTGCCCGCAGCGCCAAGTTCGACTATACCGACCTCGAAGTCGAGATCGAAGGCAGCGTGCGCCGCAGCCGCAGTGCAGGATCGGGATTCAGTGAAATCCTGATCCGGCCACGCCTCTCCGTGCATGCCGACGATCAGGTCGAGGCTGGATTGAATCTGTTGCGCCGGACCAAGGCTCTGTGCCTGATCTCGCGCGCCATTACCGTTCCACAAACCCTGGAGCCCACCGTCGAGGTCGTCAAGATTCCTGTCGAGGGCTGGGTCGCGCAGGACGCAGTGGAAAAGGTTGGGGTGTAACGCAGGGCTCGTGACAACGCGAGGGGGTGCGTGATGATGTTCTCTTACAGATTGGTACGTCTCATCGAATCGCACGCCGACGCGCTCGCTGCCGGACTCGAAGAGCGCGTGCAGGGAAATTCCCAGGTTACTCATTTCCGCGACGTCCCGGCGCATGAACTGCGCGAGCGCGTGTACGAAATCTATCGCCACCTCGGCGAGTGGCTTCTGGGCAAGAACGAACTCGATATCGAGCATCGCTACCGCGAAATCGGCGCGCGTCGCGCGCATCAGCACGTGCCGCTCAGCGAAGTCGTGCAGGCGATCGTTCTCACCAAGGAAAATCTTTGGGATTTCTTGAAGAGTGAAGCTGTGATGGACCGGGCGGTCGAAATTATGGGTGAACTCGAGTTGCTGCAAATGCTCGAGATGTTTTTCGACCGGGCGATTTATTATGCCGCTGTGGGGTATGAAGACGAAGTCGCTCGCGAATTGCACGAGGGTGCTTTGCGGGTTAGTTAGGGGGAATTCACAAGGATGTCGATGTCATGGGAAATGGAATACAAGAAACGGCTGAAGACCGCAGACGAGGCCCTGGCCTGCGTCCAATCGGGGATGCGTGTCTACATTCAGCCCGGCTGCGCCGAGCCTGAAACCTTAGTCGAAGCGCTCATCCGCCGCGCTCCAAACCTATTCGATGTAGAAATCGTCCACATGATGACGATGGGGTGTGCGCCTTATGTGGCGCCGGAGATGGCGGGGCATTTCCGGCACAACGCGATGTTCATTGGCGGGAACGTGCGCGAGGCGATCAACGACGGGCGCGCGGACTACACACCGATTTATCTCAGCGAAATCGAAGGGCTGTTCGAGAGCGGGCAGATGCCGATTGACGTGGCGTTGATCGAAGTCTCTCCTCCGGACTCGCACGGCTACTGCAGTTTCGGAGTCGGCGTCGACACGACCCTGACGGCCGCCAGAGTTGCGAAGCATGTGGTCGCCCAAGTGAACGACAACATGCCGCGAACGTACGGCGACAGCTTCATTCATGTCGATGACATCAGCGCGTTCGTCGAGTCATCGCGTCCGCTGTGCGCATTGAAGAAGCCTATCGTTACCGATCTGCAGGTTGCGATTGCGAAGAACGTCGCCGGGTTAATTGAAGACGGAGCCGTATTGCAGACGGGCATCGGAGGAATTCCAGACGCGGTGCTGCCCATGCTGATGGACCGCAAGGATCTAGGCGTGCACAGCGAACTGGTTTCCGACGGCGTGATTCCGCTGATCGAAGCGGGAGTGCTGACGGGAGCGCGGAAAAACTTCAAGCCGCGCAAGATCATTCTCGGATTCGCGCTGGGAACCAAGCGCCTGTTCGAGTTCATGGACAACAACCCGATTTTTGAATTCCATCCGACGGCGTACACGAACGATCCCGGGCTGATTGCGCGTAATGACAACATGGTCGCGATCAACTCGGCGATCCAGGTCGATCTCACGGGGCAAGTGTGTTCGGACTCGATCGGGAGCACGTTCTATAGCGGGATTGGCGGACAGGTGGATTTTCTGCGCGGAGCATCGCGATCGAAGGGCGGGAGGGCGATCATCGCTATTTCCGCGACGGCGAAGAACGGAGCAATTTCACGGATCGTGCCCATGCTCGATCCTGGGGCGGGAGTGGTGACTTCACGAGGGCTGGTGAGATACGTGGTGACCGAATACGGTGTCGCGTATCTGCACGGCAAATCGATCCGCGAACGGGCGAAGGCGCTGATCGACATTGCGCATCCGAAGTTCCGCGAAACGTTGTACGAGTATTGCGAAAAGACGAAGTGGTTACAGAATCCGCAGAAGGCACAAATGGCAGTTCCGAGGTGAGACATGGCGGGAGCAGCGCGCGGGAATATCACCATCGATGTCGAGGAGTGCAAAGGGTGTGGGTTGTGCGTGGAGTCTTGTCCTCCGAAGTGCCTGGAACTGGCTCCCGAACTGAGCCACTATGGGGTGCATCCGGCGCGCTACACAGGGCATGACTGCACCGGATGTGGAATCTGTTTCTACTGCTGCCCGGAGCCGGGCGCGATTACCGTTTTTCGGCTCGCCCCGCTTCCCAAGGTAACGGTTCAAGTCCAGGCGGGAGGCGAACATGCGCCAACTCTGTAAGGGAAACGTTGCAGTTATCAAAGGCGCTGTCCTGGCCGGGTGCCGCGCATATTATGGATATCCCATCACCCCGGCGAGCGAAGTCGCCGAAGCCGCCGCGCTGTACCTTCCCGAAGTTGGCGGAACGTTCGTACAGGCCGAGAGCGAGACCGCTTCGATCAACATGGTGTACGGCGCCGCGTCGGCTGGCGTGCGAGTGATGACGGCATCGTCCGGACCCGGACTGAGCCTGATGCAGGAAGGGATTTCGTATCTGGCAGGAGCCGAGTTGCCCTGCGTGATCGTGGACGTGATGCGTGGAGGACCGGGGCTGGGAAACATCGCGCCGGAGCAGAGCGATTACTTCGCGATGGTGAAGGGCGGCGGGCACGGAAACTACCGCAACATTGTGGTGGCGCCGGCATCTGTGCAGGAGATGGCGGACCTCACGATTCTTGCGTTTGAACTCGCGGACAGATACCGCAATCCGGCGATCGTTCTGACCGATGGATTCGTTGGGCAAATGATGGAGCCTCTGGATCTACACTACCGCGAGATTGTGGCTCCGGAAAAGCCATGGGCGGTGCAGGGAACGGCCGAGACGCGGAAGAACATGGTGAGCTCGATCTTCCTGGAGTCGGATGATCTTGAGGCGCACCAGCGGCGCATGGAGGCGAAGTACATCCGTTGCCAGCAGGCGGAGACGCGCTGCGAGGAGTACCGGACGGAAGATGCAGAGTTGATCGTGGTCGGATACGGAATCGTTTCGCGCGTGCTGCGGTCGGCGGTGGACGAGGCACGGAAGCAGGGAATCAAGGTTGGATTGTTCCGTCCGATCACGCTGTGGCCGTTCCCGGCGAAAGAGCTGGAGAAGGCGGCGCTGCGTGCGGAAAGAGTTCTGACCGTGGAGTTGAGCAACGGACAGATGGTGGAAGATGTCCGGCTGACGCTGAACGGAAGGCGTCCGGTGGAGTTTTACGGGCGCGTGGGTGGCAATGTGCCGGGCGTGGAAGAGTTGCTGGAGAAGATTGTGGAGTTGGTGCCGGCGGCGGTTTAGGGATTGCCCACCCTCTCGCAAAGAACGCGAGAAGGGTGGGGCAACTGCACCTCAGGGGTTAAAGCCCGTTGTTGTGGGCGAGAGTAACGGCACGGCTGAAGCCGTGCCCTTCCCAAATCCGATATTTGTATAGATTGCAGGAGCAAACTATGGCGGAGAAGAACGTAATCCTGGAGGAACCGAAGGTGGGCACCGACAAGTATGAAGTCGTGCACGCGAAGTCGGAGGTGTTCTATCCGGAGTACGAGCGGAAATCCGACCTGAAGCACCAGACACACTATTGCCCGGGATGCGGGCACGGAGTGGCGCACAAGCTGATTGCCGAGGCAATTGAAGAGCTCGGGCTGAAGGACCAGACGATACTGGTCAGCCCCGTCGGATGCTCTGTGTTTGCGTACTACTATTTCGACGTGGGGAACGTTCAGGTGGCGCACGGTCGCGCACCGGCAGCGGCGACGGGATTGAAGCGGGCGTGTCCGGACAAGATCGTGATTGCGTACCAAGGCGATGGTGACCTCGCGGCTATTGGGACGGCGGAAATCGTGCATGCGGCGAACCGCGGCGAGAAGATCTCGGTGTTCTTCGTGAATAACGCGATTTATGGCATGACGGGCGGACAGATGGCGCCCACGACGCTGGTCGGGCAGAAGAGCACGACGTCACCGTGGGGACGGCGCCCGGTGAATGAGGGATTCCCGCTGCATATGGCCGAGATGCTTTCGTCGCTGGAAGCGCCGGTGTACATCGAGCGCGTGGCGCTCTCGGACAACAAGAACATCATGAAAGCGCGTCGTGCGGTGCGGAAAGCGCTGGAGCTCCAGCGGAATGGGGCGGGATTCACGTTCGTCGAGATTCTGTCGCCGTGTCCGACGATCTGGGGCAAGGATCCGGTCGATGCGCGGAACTGGATCGCAGAGAAGATGATCCCGAACTTCCCGCTGCAAGTCTTCCGGGACAAGAAGGTGGAGATTCCGGTCGGCAACGTGCCTCCGCACAAGAGCGTGGAGGAACTGGTCGAAGGTGAGCGGCAAGCGGCCAAGAACGCGATGGTGCACGGAAGGCATCACCGATTCGGCCACATGGGGATCAAGATTGCCGGGTTCGGCGGGCAGGGCGTGCTGCTGCTCGGGCAGTTGCTGGCCGAGATGGGCATGCGCGAAGGTCTGGAGGTGAGCTGGCTGCCGTCCTATGGTCCGGAGATGCGTTCGGGCAGCGCGCACTGCCACGTGTGCCTGTCGAAGGAACGGATCGGCGCGCCAGTGCTATCGAAGCCCGACGTGTTGATCGCGATGAATGAGATCTCGCTGCGGAAGTTCGCGGCGCAGGTCGCCCCGGGCGGGACCATTATTTATGGGCGCGAGCGAGTGCCGGAGGATCTGCAGATTCCGCATGCGCAGGTGGTGTGCATCCCGGCGTCGGAGATTGCGGACCGGCTGGGATCGGCGAAGGTCGCAAACGTCGTGATGATGGGGGCGCTGCTGGAAGAGACAGAGTGTCTATCCTCGGATACGGCGATGAAAGTTCTGGAAGCGAAGGTGAAGAACCAGGCGCTGTTGGAACTCGACCGCAAAGCGCTGGATGCCGGGCGAGTATATATCGATCACACCGTGGCGCTGGGAGCCGTGACGCAGGCGGACGGATTCGCGCAGTAGGACCAGTACCCGGCACCGAGTACCCAGTTCTTGGAACCTGAATGTTGGTTCGTGAGATGGACCCCGTCCTGTGTGACGCAAGCGGCATCGGGGGCAGTGAGCATGGACGCCTGGGAACCCGCCACATATTCCAAAAGAACGATTTGCCCCTATTGCAGCGGGCGTGTTCGGCTTGAAGACATCACCTTTGCTCCTACGTTCCAGTGTCCTCACTGTGAACAGTTCATTAAGGTCGCGGATACTTACCAAACAACCATACGGTGTGTAGCGGGAATCCTAGGATTCTTAATTCCCTATGCCTGTGGCGTCCGATTCTTACTCTGGTTGTTCCTCGGATGGGCGCCCTGTTATTTCGTCTTGTTTTTCTTTTGGGTATACGCGGGAAAATACTTGATTCCTCCAGAACTGGAAATCGTATAGCTGTCAGAAGTGGGAGCCGCTTCTTCCGCCCCTTCTGGGCTGTGTTATCTCAACTCTGTTACACCCACGGCTTGCGCCGTGGGCTGCATTCTTGCGCCGCCTCGCGGCTTGCGTGAGCTTTTGCAATTGCTGAACTTTTTCACCACAGAGGACACAGAGTGACACAGAGACAGGCAGAATTCCCGTTCTAAACGGCCTATTCGACGCGCAAATGATAGAACGGGAATTCCACCGGAAGAGAACGACAAAGTCAAAAACCCCACTTCTAGCAACACCGGCCAGAAGTGGGGCACCCGGCGTTTGAGTTTTTCACCTGAGAACACAGACCTACGCAGAGTGCGACTTCAGAATGGGTCGACTGCTGGTCAGAGCCGCTTCCGGTAATGCACACAGCGGTCCACGACCTCGTAGCCTAATGCCTGGTGCGCAAGCTGGGACACCTCGTTATTGATGAGGGCGTCGGAACCCATCTCGACGCAGCTGTGACTTCGGGCCCATTCCTCCGCTTTGGCCACCAACTTCCTGCCAACGCCGGACTGGCGGTGATCTTCGGTGACATACCAGCCCTCGATGTACCCAACGGGCCGTGATGGATTACAACCGTCGGCATGAGAGCGCAAGTCAACTTCCAGGAAACCAACTAATCGCTCGTCGTTCGCTACAGCCACCAAAATAATGAGCGGCATGGTCAGCACGGAGGCGGCCTTGCCGCCAAGCAAAAGTCGAAGCTCCTGAGAGTGGTCTTCCGCAGAAGAGTCGGGCCATAGGGCTGTACGCAGTTTCACTAATTGATCTAGATCGGACGGGACGGCGGGTCTGATCTGAATACGATCCACGGCAACATCGTATCTGACTTTTCACCACTGAGGTCACAGAACTGCACAGGGAAAGCCCCCACTTCTCGCGCAAAATACGCGCGAGAAATGGGGCACCCTTCCGTCGGTCTTCAGGATCTCAGAGCCAGCGGCGGACTTCGGTTCGATAACGTTCGTAGGCTGGGCCGAAGGCGGCGAGGAGGCGGTCCTCTTCGAGGGGAATCACGGCCTGATTCAGATACAGAATCACCAGCGGGAGAAAGATAACCGGAATGATTTGATGGAGAATGGCGGCCTCTCCCAGGTACGCGATGGAGAGTCCGACGTACATCGGATTCCGCGTGTAGCGATACGGTCCCCAGGTCACCAGAGTTGTAGACGTCTCGCCGGGAACACGCGTGGTGCGGGCGTTGTGGAAGAGAATCCATCCCCAGGCGGCGATGACGGCGCCGAGAGTGAAAATGACCAGGCCGATATTCGTCAGTAGTGGAGTGAGCGGAATAAATCGGCGGAGATGGAATGCGATTTCAAAGCTCAGGCCGACAAGGTACGCCAACACAAATACCCACGGAACCGGTACGCGTAGGAGCGCACGGGTGATCGGGTTTGTGGACGGATTCATGGACATTGTGGAAGCTCGCCGCACATTGTAGCGGAAGAGTACGCACATCGCCGGAGATCGTTTCCTCCCGTGGGACCGCACCAACTTTTTTCTCGCCGTTTTACGGCTGAGTTTTCACCACTGAGGCAGAGAGTTAACAGAAATCAAAATCCCCACTTCTCGCGCCCAAGACGCGCGAGAAATGGGGCACCTACGGAACCTCTAGGGTTTCGCCCGAGTGCCTACGCTGTCTTACTTAGTTATTTGACGCTGTGCCTCTACATCCTCCAATTGATAGTTCGGAACTGCGGCAGACTCCACTATGGAATAGCTCGAGTCAGCGGGATCGGGGCATGCAAGCTCCGCCGCAGGAGAAAACGAATCCATATGAAATCACTGAATGCCGTATTGATCGGAATAGCGTTGAGCATCACGATGGCGTGTACGACGAACACGAAGGCTCCGGACGTTACGGACAATGTCCGTCACGCATTGGACAGCGCGGGACTCACGGATGTGAAGGTCAGCCAGGATCGCGACAAGAATGTGGTGACGCTGAGCGGGAATGTCGCGACCGAGGATGACAAGGGTCGCGCCGAGTCGATCGCGAAAGCGCAGGCTGGCTCGGCGGTTGTGGCGGATGAGATCGGAGTCCGTCCGCAGGGAGATGAGAGCACGGCGAAGAAAGTGGACTCGGAACTGGATTCCGGGATCGATAAGAATCTGGAAGCCATGCTCGTTCAGCACAAGATGAATCATGAGGTGCGTTACGACGTGAACAATGGAGTGGTGACGTTAAAGGGGAACGTTCCGTCGCAGGGACAACGTGCCAGCGCTGAGAAATTGGCGCAGCAGGTGCCGAACGTGAAGCAGGTGGTGAACGAACTCGAGGTCAAGAACCAGAGAGCAACTTCGACGAAGTAGGCCTCTCACCACAGAGGGCACAGAGTTCCACAGAGAAAGTCAAAGTCAAATCCCCACTTCTGGCAACTCCGGCCAGAAGTGGGGCACCCCGAACAGATCAAGATAAAACCTTCGATCAGGCGGAATGAACAGGTCTCTTTCGGGGAGATCTTTTCCATTCGAGCCTTCAACAGCAAAAGGACGGCGGGACCGAAGGAGAGAAACATAATAGCAATGCCCGTGGTGATGCCGAAGGCGGTGATGTCGGGGGCGCAGCATTCATGGCGGCGGCGAACCATAACATGGGCCGGCACCGCGATCAGCAATTCGAGGACGCTTCCACGCAGCAGCCATTTAACTGCGCCGGTGACCGGATCGCTGGAGTTGCGATAGAGACGGTAGAAAAGAAATCCCCAGAAAAGCCAGGGGAGAAGGAATGCGGACACGGTGACGATTGGTTTGAGTTCATTGGGGACAGCGCCTTCTCCCCAGATTCCGAGAATGAATGCGGCGCCAGTCAAGACCGTAATCAATAACAGAAAGAAGGAAGTGACGAACGCAGTGATCGCAATCGACGTGCGAGGGCGCAGACGACGCCAGGTTGTGTCCGCTCAGGGATAAGAGAACGATTTCGCCGGCCAGCACGATTCCGAGAACGAGCCACAATCCCCACTCCCGATAAACGTTCTCAAAGTCGTAAAGTCTCCAAGGCCGCGATGTCGGTGAGTACCACGGAGGCAGGTGTGACGATGGCAAGAATGAAAAGCGCGTAAAGCAGAGTGACCAGCAGACCCCATTTCTTCATGGCGCTTCCTCGGATTGATTTCTGAACTCACCACAGAGAACACAGAGTTGCATAGAGAAAGTCAAAGTCCCCGCTTCTGGCAACGGAGGAAAGCGGGGCCTCTTCCTAGATAGAGCATTCAAAGAGCGCAATCCTATTTTCTATCAAGAGTTTGGCGTGAAATGTGATTTCAATCACAAAATCTGGTGACACGCGGCATACCCCGAAAGAGCCATCTGCGTGATCCTACCTATGGGTGCAGGAGGTGTCCGATGGCACTCGTGGAGCCGCATGTGGAAAAGAGCGGGACAGCGGTCATGGACCGCGGAAATTTGCACCGTCCGTCCGCACTGAGGGTCAAAAACGTTCTGTTTGCGACCGATTTTTCACCCATTTCTGAAGCCGCGATGCCCTACGCGACGGCGATTTGCCGGCGATTTGGCAGCACGCTGCATGTGGTGCACGTGCTGTCGGAGGCGGGCCTGCTGATGATGACTGGCGGTGTGGACTACGTCAGCATGGGCACGATCTATGAGGACGCGTACAACGAGGCCAAAGACAAGATCGAGCAGTGTGCAGAGTGCTTCGAAGGCTTTCCGCATAAGACGCATGTGCGGCACGGGCAGGTGTGGAAGAACCTGGCCTCGATCATCGACGAGAACGAGATTGATCTGATTGTGGTGGGAACACACGGGCGCGGCGGTTTGGGGAAGTTGCTGCTCGGCTCGGTTGCGGAAGATATCCTGCGGCACGCGGAGTGTCCGGTTCTGACCGTAGGTCCGAAGGTGTCGGGCAGAGCGAAGCTGCCGGCATACCAGAAACACGCGCGCGACCTGGCGCCGGTAGAACTGGAGTTGAATGAGGTTTTGGTGGCGACGAACTTCGCGTCGAGTGCGGAGCGAATTGCCTCGCAGGCGGTGGCGTTGGCGGAGGAGTTCCGGTCGCGATTGATCCTGATGCACGTCCTGGAAAACTATTCGCAATTGGGGAGCCAGCCCGGGCCGATGGAAGAGAGCCTACTCAAGCTGAAGGCGCTGGTGCCAGCGGGCGCGTCGCTGCAGTATGCGCCAGAGCCGCTACTGGAGTTCGGGCCGGCACCACAGGCGATCCTGAAGGTAGCCGCGAAGCGCGAAGCGGACATCATCATTCTCGGGGCACGTTCGTCCGCGGACGTAGGGAGTACCCACCTGCCGTGGTCGTCGGCGCATCACGTGATCGCGAACGCGCCATGCCCGGTGTTGACGATTCGCGAGTAGAGAAGAGCGACTTCTTTGGTGTGCAGAACCAAAGTGAAACACCCGTCCGAAATATTTTCTTACTAGCAGTTGTAGTCCGCAGTTGCGAGGACTAGGATACCTAGTTATCCCGCAACATCCTTATGCGTTTTTATACCTTCATTCCGATTTCAGCGAATTCATCAGCAGGTAAGAACGGATATGGCCTCATATGTTGCAAAACCCACTCCACCCAATCAGGACAAGCGCTGGAAGCTGGTCGATGCCACGATACGGCGTCAAGGCCAGCAGGCGCGCGGTCTGATTGAGACGCTGCACACGGTTCAGGAAGCGTTTGGATACCTGGACGAGCAGGCACTGCGTTATGTCGCGATGTCATTGCGCGTGCCCCTGAGCCGAGCCTACGGCGTCGCGACCTTCTATCACTTCTTTACCCTGAAACCTGCGGGCGAGCATACCTGTGTGATCTGCATGGGCACGGCGTGCTATATCAAGGGAGCGCCGCAACTATTGGACGCGGTGCAGAAGGATCTAGGGATTGCTCCGGGAGAAACGACCGCAGACAAGAAGGTATCGCTGTTGACGGCGCGGTGCCTGGGATCCTGCGGCCTAGCTCCGGCGGTGGTGTACGACCAGGAAGTGGCGGGAAAGGTGGGCACGCCAGCGATTCGTGAACATTTGAAGAAGTGGACGGGCGCATGACACCAGAGGAACTCGAACAAATAGCCGAAACAGAACGCGAGGCGCAGGGACAGTTCGCGCAAAGGGTGAATGTTTGCGTGGCGGCCGGATGCTTGTCGTGCCAGAGCCAGGCGGTGAAAGACTCGCTTGATAAAGAGGTCGCCAGCCGTGGAAAGAAAGAGCATTGCCAGGTGAAGGGCGTCGGGTGCATGGGATTGTGCTCGGAAGGCCCCTTGGTTTCGACCAGCAATGGCGTGCTCTACAAGAAAGTCGAAGCGGCAGACAGCGGAGCGATTTTGGACAGTCTCGACGGCGAGCCGGTGAAGAAGCTGGTGTGCCCGACGGATGTTCCGTTCTTCCAGCGGCAACAAAAGATCGTGCTGGAAAATTCGGGAAATGTCGATCCCGACCGGATTGAAGACTACATCGCCGCGAATGGATATACGGCGCTGATCAAGGCGCTGACGGAGTTATCTCCGCGCGAAGTGGTCGACGAGGTTACGAAGAGCGGGCTGCGAGGGCGTGGTGGTGCGGGGTATCCGACGGGATTGAAGTGGAGCACGGTTTCGAAGTCCGTAGGCACGCAGAAGTACGTGATCTGCAATGCGGATGAGGGCGATCCGGGCGCGTTCATGGATCGCAGTGTGCTGGAGAGCGATCCGCATCGAGTGCTTGAGGGAATGCTGATCGCCGGTTACGCCGTTGGCGCGACCGAGGCCTATATCTATGTGCGCGCGGAGTATCCGCTGGCGATCAAGAGATTGCGCAACGCGATCCGGCAGGCGGAGCGCGTCGGGCTGGTTGGAGCGAACATCTGCGGGACGCGGTTCAGCTTCCGGATTGATGTGCGGCTCGGAGCGGGGGCTTTTGTCTGTGGTGAAGAGACGGCGCTGATTGCGTCCGTGGAAGGGAAGCGCGGGACTCCACGTCCACGGCCGCCGTATCCGGCGATGGAAGGGCTGTTCGGCCAGCCTACCTTAATTAATAACGTCGAAACGTTTGCGAACATTGCGCCAATTATTCGTAACGGCGGCGCGTGGTACGCGTCAATCGGAACCGAGAAGAGCAAAGGCACGAAGGTATTCGCGCTTGCCGGGCGGGTGGAGAACACCGGGCTGGTGGAAGTGCCGATGGGGATTTCGCTAAGGGAGATGGTGTTCGACATCGGCGGCGGGATTCCGGAGGGGCGCAAGTTCAAGGCGGTGCAGACGGGTGGTCCGTCGGGCGGATGTTTGCCGACCGAGTGTCTCGACATGCCGGTGGATTACGAGTCGCTGGCTAAGGCAGGATCGATCATGGGCTCGGGCGGCATGATCGTGATGGACGAGAGTTCTTGCATGGTCGATGTGGCCAAGTACTTCATGGATTTCTGCATGACGGAGTCGTGCGGAAAGTGCATTCCATGCCGGGTGGGAACGTATCAGATGCACCGCATCCTGACGGCGATCGGAAACATGAAGGCCACGCCGGAAGATCTCAAAATGCTTGAGGAACTCTGCGACCTGCTCAAGCACACGAGCCTGTGTGGACTGGGACAATCGGCGCCGAACCCGGTGGTGAGCACGTTGAAGTCGTTCGCCGAGGAGTACCGGGCGCATATAGAGGACCACAAATGTCCCGCCGGGGTCTGCGGAGTTGAGCAACCCGTAGGAGAAATCGTATGAGGCCCGTCGCCGCAGTCAAGACGCTGAAGATCGACGGCCGGGACGTGACGGGCCGCCAGGAAGAAAGCATCCTGGATGTGGCGCGGCAAAACGGAATCTTCGTTCCGCGCCTGTGCGAGATGGATGGGCTCACGGATGTGGGCGCATGCCGACTGTGCCTGGTCGAAATTAAGGGTCAGAACAAGCTGCTTCCGGCATGCGTGACTGCCGTGGAAGAAGGCATGGAGGTCACGACCGATTCGGAACGTTTGCAGAATTACCGGCGGATGATCCTGGAGTTGCTCTTCACCGAGCGTAATCACGTCTGCTCAGTTTGCGTGTCGAACGGGCATTGCGAGATGCAGATGCTGGCGCAGAAACTGGGCATCACGCATGTGCATTTCCCCTATCGCTATCCAAAAGAAGATGTCGACGCGTCACATGATCGGTTTGTGATCGATCACAACCGCTGCATCCTGTGCACGAGGTGCGTGCGGGTGTGCGATGAAATCGAAGGAGCGCATACCTGGGATGTGATGGGCCGCGGCATCGATGCGAAGGTGATTACCGATCTGGCCGAGTCGTGGGGATCGTCGGAGACGTGCACCAGTTGCGGCAAGTGCGTGCATGTGTGTCCGACGGGAGCGCTGTTTGAGAAGGGACGTTCGGTGGCAGAGATGCTCAAGCGACGGCAGTTCCTGCCCTACTTGACCATGATGCGCGAGGAAAATGAATGAGAGCATCTCGTTCAGCGTCGCGGCGGAGCCTGTGGTCTTGTTTGGAAAATCCCCACTTCTGGCAAAACCGGCCCAGAAATGGGGCACCGAGTGGGAGCACCGACGGTCCAACGAAGAACGAGGAAAATGAATGAGTGGTGCGAATGAGTAAGAAGCGAATTGCTACCGTCTGGCTCGATGGGTGTTCCGGCTGCCACATGTCTTTTCTCGATATGGACGAACGACTGCTGGCGATTGCCGGGGCGGCCGACCTGGTGTACAGCCCGCTGGTGGACGCGAAGGAGTTTCCGGCTGACGTGGATGTGACCCTGGTCGAGGGCGCCGTCAGCAGTGAAGACGACCTGCACAAGATCAAGATTGTGAGGGAACGAACGAAGATCCTGATCTCGCTGGGAGATTGCGCGGTGACGGCGAACGTTCCGGGGATGCGGAATCCGTTTGGGACGAAGGCCGTGTATGACCGGGCGTATCGCGAGAATGTGACGTTTGATCCGGGAATTCCGGACCAGGTGGTACCCCCGCTTCTGCCGACTTCGCGTCCAGTGCATGAGTTCGTGAATGTGGATGTGTTCGTCCCCGGATGCCCGCCATCGGCTGACACGATTTATTACGTGGTGAGCGAGTTGCTGGAGGGCAGGACGCCGGATTTGAGTTCCAAGACGAGATTTGGAGCGTAGGTAGTCACGAGTTGCGAGTCGTGAGCTGCGAGCAAAATGCAAAGCTCTTAAGCCGCATGGGTGAGATTTGAGACTCGGGGCTCAGGACCAACAGGAGACGTCGTGAAGCAGGGAAATACCATCGTCATCGATCCGGTGACACGCATCGAAGGGCACTCGAAGATCACGCTGCACTTGAACGATGACGGGCGAGTCGAGGACGCGCGCTTCCATGTAACGCAGTTCCGAGGGTTCGAGAAGCTGTGCGAAGGGCGTCCATTTTACGAGATGCCGTCACTGATGGCGCGCATTTGCGGAATCTGCCCTGTAAGCCATCTGATTGCCTCGGCGAAGGCCTGCGACTCACTGCTGGCCGTAAGGATTCCTCCGACAGCGGACAAGTTGCGGCGCATCTTCGGGCTGGCGCAGGTCACGCAGTCGCACGCGCTCAGCCTCTTTCATTTGTCGTCGCCTGATTTGCTGCTGGGAATGGACGCCGATCCGGTGAAGAGCAATATCTTTGGCGTCGCGGAAAAGAATCCGGCGCTGGCGCTGGACGGGATTCGGCTGCGGCAGTTTGGGCAGAAGATTATCGAGAGGCTGGGTGGAAAGCGAATTCATCCGGCATGGATTGTGCCGGGTGGCGTGAGCGAACCGCTGACCGAAGCGAACCGCGACGCCATTCTTTGGACGATTCCCGATGCATTGGCGATTGCTGAGCGGACACTCGAGTGGTTCAAGAGCACGATGGAGCAGTTTCGGGAAGAGATTTCGACGTTCGGGAACTTTCCGACGATGTTCATGGGCATCGTGAAGAAGGACAATGGGCTCACGTTCTATGACGGCAAGTTGCGAATCGTGGATGCTTCGGGGCACGTGGTCGCCGATGATCTCGATCCGACGAACTATTCGGACTACATCGGGGAGAAGGTCGAGCCTTGGAGTTATCTGAAGTCGACCTATTACAAACCGAAAGGATTCCCGGAGGGCGTATATCGTGTTGGGCCGCTGGCACGGCTGAACGTCGCGGACCGTTGCGGGACGCCGCGGGCTGATCAGGAATTGGCGGAGTTCCACGAACTGCAGCGGACGGCGGTGCTGAGCTCGTTCCACTACCATCATGCGCGGCTGATCGAAATCCTGTATTGCATTGAGAGGCTGGAACAGCTGCTGAACGATCCGGAGATTTTGTCGAAGCATGTGCGGGCGGTGGCGCGTCCGAATGCTTTGGAAGGCGTCGGAGCCTGCGAGGCGCCACGGGGAACGCTCTTCCATCATTACAAGATCGATGAGCAGGGGCTGATCCGATGGACAAACCTCGTGATTGCCACCGGGCACAATAACCTCGCGATGAATCGCAGTGTGCTCCAGGTGGCGAAGCATTTTGTCCAGGGAAAGCGGCTGAATCCGGGGATGCTGAACCGGGTAGAGGCGGTGATCCGCTGCTACGATCCGTGCCTGAGTTGCTCGACTCACGCGGCAGGACAGATGGATTTGCAGATCCAGCTGATCGCGCCTGACGGGGAAGTGCTTGACGAAGTGATGCGGTCATAGGGATCGTACGTGCGGGCGTGATGCGGTTTCAGGCGTCCCGTAGGGACGTCTTTTTGATGGCTTCGGTTACCCGGCGTTGAAACGCCGGGCTACTATCAGGTGTCCCTCCGGGACATTGCGATCAGAATCAAATATGGCCCGAGTCCTCGTCATCGCGTATGGAAATCCTTTGCGGTCGGATGATGGAGTGGCTCTCCGTGTTGCGGATGGGTTGGAGGAGAAGTTTTCTGGGGGCGATGTCGAGATCGTCAGGCCCCAACAACTTGGACCTGAACTGGCAGAGGCGGCGAGCCGAAGCCGCCTGGTCATTTTCGTCGATGCAGCGGCGCAGAGCGGAGAGCCAGGCGAGATTCAGATTCAGGAATTGTCTGCGTCGAGTTCCGAGATGAGAGTGCCGGCATTCGGGCATGCGATACCTCCGGTAGCGGTGATGGGGTTGGCCCGACAGTTGTACGGTGCTAGCCCCAAAGCATATAGCGCGACGATCATTGGAAAGAATTTCGAGCATGGGGAGTTGCTGTCGTCTGTCGTGAATGCAGCCGTTCCTCTGATGGCGGAGCGGATAAGGGAGTTGATCGCAGTCGAGTTGGCCGACGAAGCGAACCTCAGCGGCTGAAGCCGAAACTAGTGTCTACCCGCGTGGCACGACTGAAGTCGTGCCCTTCCCGTTCGTGCGCCCTTCCTGTTCGTGAACCGTGTCGGCGTGGTCGTTCGCCCTTCCTTTCTTGGTTTGTTTTGCAATGTGATTTCCTACTGTACAAGAAGAAGACATAGAATCGACGTTTGGTTCGCCATGAGCGTTGCGCCCAATCCGGCGATTCAGCGGGTGCGGATTACCTTGCGCGGGGCGGTGCAGGGCGTGGGGTTCCGTCCGTTTGTGTATCGGCTAGCGACGGAGATGTCGCTTACCGGGTGGGTGCTGAATTCGGCTGCCGGACTGGTGGTTGAGGTCGAAGGTCCTGCAGACCAACTTCCGATTTTCGAGCAGCGGCTGGAGAACGAGCGTCCTCGAGCGTCGGTTGTGACAACGCGTGAGTCGCTGACGATCCCAGTTGAAGGATCGAAGGCTTTCGAGATTCATGCCAGCGATGCGGATACTGGAAAATCGGTCAACGTTCTGCCTGACCTCGCAACTTGTGACGATTGCCGACGAGAACTTCTCGATCCTGCGAACCGGCGATTTCAATATCCATTCACCAACTGTACAAATTGTGGACCGCGTTACACCATCGTCCTGGACATTCCCTATGATCGTCCGAATACGACGATGCGGGAATTTGTGCTGTGCCCGGCGTGCCGCGAGGAATATGAGAATCCGCGAGACCGGCGGTTTCATGCGCAGCCGAATGCGTGCCCGGTGTGCGGGCCGAAGCTGGACGGGACCATAGCCGACGTGAAGGCGGCGTTGCTACGCGGCGAGATCGTCGCGCTCAAAGGGATTGGCGGATTTCAGTTGCTGGCCGACGCAAGGCAGGCGGCCGCGGTGGCGCGATTGCGTCAGTGCAAGCATCGCGAGGAAAAGCCGTTTGCGGTGATGATGCCGTTACTAGAGATGGCGCGCGAGTACTGCGAGATTTCTCCTCCCGAGCGGGAACTGCTGGAGTCGCAGGCGGCGCCGATTGTGCTGATGCGGCCTAAGTCCGGGACCGATATCGCATGGAATGTGGCGCACTGCTCTCCTTATTTAGGCGTCATGCTGCCGTATTCACCGCTGCATCATTTGCTGATGCGGGAGTGTCCATTTCCGCTGATTGCGACCAGCGGAAACCGGAGCGACGAGCCGATTGCCATTGGAAATGACGAGGCGCGCGAGCGGCTGAAGGACATTGCAGATCATTTCCTGATGCATGACCGTCCGATTGTGCGGGCTTGCGATGACTCAGTCGTGCGTTTGACACGCGGGCGGGCGGGGATTCTGCGGCGAGCGCGCGGGTATGCGCCGCTGGGAATTCGTGTGAACAGGGAATTGCCGCCCGTGCTCGCGGCCGGTGGCCATCTCAAGAACACGGTGGCGATCGCGGTCGGAAGTGACGTGTTCCTGAGCCAGCATATTGGCGATCTGGAGACGTTTGAGGCGCGGCAAGCATTTGAGCGGGCGATCGACGATTTGTGCCGGTTGTACAGTTTCAAGCCGGAAGCGGTGGTGTGCGATCTGCATCCAGATTATGCGTCGACGCAGTGGGCAGAGCGATCGGGGCTGCCGGTGATTCGAGTGCAGCATCATCAGGCGCATGTCGCGGCTTGCGCGGCCGAGAACAATGTGGCCGATCCTTATTTAGGCGTCTCGTGGGATGGAACCGGGTATGGTCTCGATGGTGCAATCTGGGGTGGAGAATTCTTCAGAGTAGAAGGCAACAAGTACGAGCGTGTTGCTCATCTTCGGACGTTTGGATTGCCCGGCGGCGATACCGCCGTGCGCGAGGGGTGGAGGTCGGCGGCCAGCCTGTTGTTTGAAGTGCAAGGCTCGGCGGCCGCTGATTCAAGAGTGCGCCCAATGCTGGAACGGAAAATCAATGTGGTTCCGACGACCAGCGTTGGAAGGCTGTTTGACGCGGTGGCGTCGATCGCGGGACTGGCGCAGCAGAACCGGTTTGAGGGCCAGGCGGCGATGCTCTTGGAGAATGAAATTGGGGCTTTGCGGACCGAACAGGCGTATCCTTTGAGTGGCGGGGACTGGGGTCCTATGATTGCGGCCGTGGCGGAAGACAAGCGCGCCGGAATCGCTGTCCCTGCGATCGCTGCGCGGTTCCACAATGCGCTGGTGAATTGGATTGTGGAAGTTGCTGAGGAAACCGGATTGAAGCAGGTTGTGCTCAGCGGCGGAGTGTTTCAGAACCGATATTTGACGGAGCGTGCGGCGTCGGTTCTGGAGTCTCGCGGATTTGTGGTGCATACCCATCAGCAAGTGCCGCCGAATGATGGCGGGATTGCGCTGGGGCAGGCTGTGATGGCTGGCGATCGTTAGTCGGTGGTCGTTGGTCGTTCGCCAACGACTAACGACGATCGACCATCGACATTCCGAGGTTCGATTATGTGTCTTGCGGTTCCGGGTAAGGTGGTGGAGATCATCGACGGCGGCGATATTGCGTTTCGCCGCGCCAAGGTGGACTTTGGCGGGATTCGCAAGGAGATCAACCTCGCCTATACTCCCGAGGCTGAGGTTGGAAAATATGTGCTCGTCCACGTGGGATTTGCCATCAGCGTGATCGACGAGGAAGAAGCCCAGCGGGTGTTCGAGTACCTCAAGCAGATGGGCGGATTGGAAGAGGAACTCGGTGAAGTACGTCAGTGAATATCGCGACCCGAAGGCCGCCGAAAAGCTGGCGGCGGCGATCCGGCAAAAAGTGACGCGGCCGTGGACGGTCATGGAAATCTGCGGAGGCCAGACCCATACGATCGTCAAGAGCGGGTTGGAAGATCTGCTTCCGAAAGAAATCAGGTTGGTGCACGGCCCGGGGTGCCCGGTGTGCGTCACGCCGATCGAATTGATCGACAAAGCGGTGGCGATTGCGCAACGGCCCGACACGATCTTCTGTTCGTTCGGCGACATGCTGCGCGTGCCGGGATCGTCGAAGAGTCTGTTCGACGTGAAGGCTGAGGGCGGCGACATTCGCATCGTGTATTCGCCACTCGATGCGCTGAAGCTGGCGAGGAATCATCCGCAGAAGCAGGTGATCTTCTTCGCTGTGGGATTTGAGACCACCGCGCCGGCGAATGCGATGGCGGCATGGCAAGCGGATCACGACCGTGTCGAGAATTTCTCCCTGCTGGTTTCACATGTGCTGGTGCCTCCTGCGATGGAGGCGCTGCTCTCATCCGACAATTGCGTTGTACAGGGCTTTCTCGCTGCGGGACATGTGTGCACGATCATGGGATTTGAAGAATATTTCCCGATCGCGCAGAAGTACGAAGTCCCGATTGTGGTAACTGGGTTCGAGCCGCTCGATCTTCTGGAAGGCATTTACATGACCGCTAGCCAACTGGAAGAGGGGCGGCATGAAGTTGAGAACCAGTACACGCGGGCGGTGCGCCGGGAAGGGAATCGTCCGGCGCAGGAGAGGATCGCGGAAGTCTTTGAGGTTAGTCCGCGGCAGTGGCGAGGCTTGGGCGAAATCCCGGCTAGCGGATTTCAATTGCGCGGACGCTTTCAGAAATATGATGCCAACCGGCGGTTTCCGTATTCTGGCGAGCCTGCGCGCGAGTCGCCGGAGTGCATCAGCGGACTGATTTTGCAGGGCATCAAGAAGCCGCATGAGTGTTCGGCGTTTGCGGTGAAGTGCACGCCGGAGAATCCGCTGGGCGCGCCCATGGTTTCGAGCGAAGGCGCGTGCGCAGCTTACTACCACTATGGCCGACGTCAAAACGTTCAACCTGAGCTGTCCGGTCCCGCGAGTCGCTGACGATCGCATCGTCCTGGCGCACGGCGGAGGTGGGCGACTGACCCATCAACTCATCGAAAAGATTTTCATGCCGGCGTTCTCGAATGCCATGCTCGAACAACGGCATGACGGCGCCGTGCTGCCGTTGAATGGATCGCGGCTGGCCTTTACAACAGATTCGTTTGTGGTTCGGCCGCTGATTTTTCCCGGCGGAAACATTGGCGACCTAGCTGTGTTTGGGACCGTGAATGATCTAGCGATGTGCGGGGCGCGTCCTCTCTATTTGAGCGCGGGGTTCATTCTCGAAGAAGGGCTAGAGATGGAGACCCTGCGGACCGTTGTTTCTTCCATGCAAGCTGCGGCCGCGAAGGCTAGCGTTCAGTTGGTCACGGGGGATACGAAGGTTGTCGATAAGGGCAAGGGGGATGGGATTTTTATAAACACTTCCGGAATTGGAGTGATTGAAGCTTCTGTGAAAACTGCCATTGGGCCGCAATCGGTGCGACCCGGGGATGCGTTGATTGTCAGCGGCGATCTGGGGCGGCATGGAATTGCGATTCTGTCGATGCGCGAGGGATTGGAATTTGAGTCGCCGATTTTGAGCGATACGGATTCGGTTTGGCCTGCAGTGGAGGCGCTGCTGAATTCGGGAATCGAGATTCATTGCCTGCGCGATCTCACGCGTGGCGGGCTTGCGACCACGATGAATGAGATTGCTGCGGACCGGAATGTTTGCATCAGGATGGAAGAGGCCTTGATTCCCGTCGATGAAACTGTGCAGGGGGCGTGCGAGATTCTGGGGCTTGATCCTCTTTATGTGGCAAACGAGGGGCGGTTCGCCGTGTTTGTGCCGGGGGCGGAGGCTGCGCGGGCGCTCGAGGTTTTGAAAGAAGTGCCGGTTTCGTCGGGGGCGGTGCGCGTGGGGAGCGTCGAAGATGCTCCGGGACGTACCGTGGTGTTGCAAAGCCGGATCGGCGGGAATCGCATCGTGGATATGTTGAGTGGGGAGCAGTTGCCGAGGATTTGCTAGACAGTCTTCAAGCGTGCTGCCGGATCTATGCATTCTGCTCGCATTTGGCAAGCTGCATAGATCCTGCGCGGCGAAAGAAGCCGCGCAGGATGACAATCTAGAAGCGGCGATTTGAAACTTATCCTTCCCAGGGATTGATCAGCCTTACGCCGCATCCTTCGAAAACATAGGGATTCTTCGTGGCCAGCGTAGCTCCGTGAACGCGCGCGATCGCCGCGATCTGGGCGTCGAAGTCGGCCATGGGTTTGCCTTGGCGACGGCGGGACGAAGCGATTTGCGAGAAGGCTCGGGCGGCGCGGTCTTCGAAGGTGAGGATGCGATCGGCGAAGACGGCTTCGAACATCTTTTCCGCGGCGGCGCGAACGGTTTCGCGGCGGCGGGCGGTGGAGATGAGCTCGATCCCGTAGAGAATTTCCGACATTGTTATCGCGGTGATGTGCAGGTCGTCCGCGGACTGGCTGCTGAACCAATGAAGGATGCGCGCGTCCGGGGAGGAGCGCATGAGCTCGGAAACTACGTTTGTGTCGAGGACAATCATTGTTGAAGAACCCCGGTATCTCAACCAGTATGCGGTTAACTGAATATATCGAGCGCGAGAAAGCGAACCTCAGGAGCTAAAGCACGGTTCCTTTTCTTGCTCTCAACGGCACGAGTAAACTCGTGCCCTTCCCGTCGCTATTCCCGTTCGCCGGTCCAGTCGGGATCGGGGATGGCTACGCGCTGAAGGCGTTCCAACTCCACTCCGCCTAATGGTCCGAAAATATCGCGGATGCGGTCGGCGAGATTCGTCTGTTTCTTCGGCGCGCGCGCGAGCACGCTCTTCAGGATCTCGCGGGCCTCCTGCTCCATCGAGCGACCATTCATGGCAGCGCGGATCTTCAGCTTGCGTTTCGTATTCTCGTCAAGATTCCGAACGACGATGCTTGCCATGCTTTCAATGATAGCACTGCAATCAACGATTGCATTCTCTGATTCGGGATCGGTCAAGAATTCCAAAATGACGGTACGGGTATCTCAGAATGCACTCCTCGGGGGCCGGGCAATCGCGCGTATTCCATTGAACTGATTGTATTTAGCGGACAAGTGACGCGAATCACCGTCTCCCGTGAGAATTATCACTGCTAGCACTTGAAAGGGGCCGAGAATGGGGAGCGGAATTATGTTTCTACGTTGTTCCTACGGAGGTAAGACCTATGTCCGTGATGACCCACCCCGGCGTGAAGGTTCCCGGGGACTACATTGAATCGGTGATGATCAGTGTGAAAGCGAAGAACCCCGCCGAGCCCGAGTTCCACCAGGCGGTGCAAGAGGTGTTCGACTCTCTCAGGTTGGTCCTTGCAAAACATCCAGAGTATCAATCGGCGCGTCTGCTCGAGAGGATTGTCGAGCCGGAGCGCGTCCTGATGTTCCGCGTGCCGTGGTTTGACGATCAGGGAAATATTCAGGTGAATCGTGGATTCCGCATTGAGATGAACAGCGCGATCGGCCCGTATAAGGGCGGATTGCGGTTCCATCCATCGGTGAATTTGGGAATCCTGAAGTTCTTGGCATTTGAACAAGTATTCAAGAACTCGCTCACAACGCTGCCCATGGGCGGCGGCAAGGGCGGATCCGATTTCGATCCGAAAGGAAAGAGCGATAACGAAGTGATGCGCTTCTGCCAGAGCTTCATGACCGAGTTGCAGCGCCACATCGGACCGGATACCGACGTTCCGGCCGGCGACATCGGCGTGGGCGGACGCGAGATCGGCTTCCTGTTTGGCCAGTACAAGCGGCTGCGGAATGAATTCACGGGCGTCCTGACGGGCAAGGGCCTGGGCTGGGGCGGCTCGCTGATTCGTCCGGAAGCGACAGGCTACGGCTGCGTGTATTTCGCGAAAGAGATGCTGAAGACCCGCAAGGACACTCTGGAAGGCAAGCTGTGCCTGGTTTCGGGCAGCGGCAACGTGTCGCAATACACGATCGAGAAGCTGCTTGATTTAGGCGCGAAGCCGGTGACGGCGTCCGATTCGAACGGCGTGATCTACGATCCGGATGGCATCGACCGCGAGAAACTGGCGTACATCATGGACCTGAAGAACATGCGGCGTGGGCGTATCCGCGAATATGCCGACAAGTTCAAGAAGGCCATCTTCATGCCGACCGACATCAAGCTGGAGCACAATCCGCTGTGGAACATCAAGGCGGACTGCGCGTTCCCGAGCGCGACGCAGAACGAAATCACCGCGAAAGATGCGGCGAACCTGATCAAGAACGGGTGCAAACTGGTGGCCGAGGGCGCGAACATGCCGTCCACGCTCGAAGCGACCAAGCTGTTCCTGGATGCGAAGATCCTGTACGGACCGGCCAAGGCTGCCAATGCAGGTGGCGTGGCAACGTCCGGCCTCGAAATGGCCCAGAACAGCGCACGGCTGAGCTGGACGCGCGAGGAAGTGGACGACCGTCTGCACAAGATCATGATCGCGATTCATCAGACCTGCTTCGAAACGGCCGAGAAGTACGGCACGCCGGGGAACCTGGTGAATGGTGCCAACATCGGCGGATTCGTGAAAGTGGCGAACGCGATGCTGGATCAGGGACTGGTGTAAATTTCTTTCAGATAGAAGGGGGTGCCCCGGGTCTCGCCGCAGTTGCGAGACCCGGGATACTCCTCGGTTCTCAACTATCCCGCGATAGCTTAGGCCTAATTCTCAACACCAAAACATCAGTGTCATTGATCTCTACCGGTCCCTTCTCTCCCGACAGGTACCAACGGAAGCTGGTCCACGGCCATTGCTCGGGTGAGGCCACAAGTCCACTTTTGACTGGATTACGGTGAATATATCTGAGTTTCTCGATTCGCTTTTCATCCGTCCACACATTGAAATCATAGAACCGGGCCTGCCAGAAATGGCGGGATTGAGTAGTCGAACCGGACACCGTACTGCCTTGGGTATTGCTGCTTTCGTGCGACCCCGGAAGCCCATCTCTTCGTAGACTGCGAACAAACCCCAGTTTGAGTGCTTGTATGGTGGTGGAGAGCGTTGCTCGTTGCGGCTCTGTCACCAACAGATGTACATGCTCTGGCATTACGACGTATCCCAAGACCACCAGCCGATACCTGCGGCGCACCCGTTCGAGTGTCTGCAGAAGTAAGTCGCACCGGTACGGAACGTTGAGGAAAGGTTGCCTGCGATAACAACTGAACGTGAGGAAGTGAAGATCTCTCGCTCCGTACGTACGGTGAAGATTTTTGGGCACCGCTAAAAACTAGGACAGCAGATTCAATGTGTCAGTGACGAATGAACATTTCCACAGGGTGTCGGCCTCTTCAAGTTCGGACCTGTGCGAAACGAAAGCTGATACGGAAAGCACGAACTCTGGTCGTTTCGTCGTTCCCATGTCTCGCAAAGTCGGCGAGACATGGGGCACCCCTTTTGTTCTTTAATCAGATGTTAGGGGATCCACCCACGCTGTAGCCTTCGGCCATGGCGTGGCGGAATTTTTCGCGTTCTTCTGGAGTCATGCGCTTGCAGCGGCCGCGCCAGTGACGTCCCGGGCCGTGTCCGCCGTTGTGGCCGAGTCCGCCGAATAGAATGCGGCAGAGGGCAAGCAGTCCCAACGCTTGCCAGAATCCGAGGGGGCGCCATCCGAAAAGAGGCGGGAGAATCCAGTTCCACAGATGCATTACTACCTCGCCGCCGACGAACAGGAACAGTGGGATCGCAATAATCGCCAGCGGTGCTATCCAATACCATCTTCGTCTCATAGTTGGTCCCTCACTTTATGAACTCGTCGTACACGCGTTGCAATCGCTCGCGCAGATGAAGCACGGCGTAGCGTTTGCGGGAGAGCAATGTATTCACGCTTGAGCCGGTTGCTTCCGACAATTCCTTGAAGCTGCGTCCTTCCAGTTCGTGCGCGATAAAAACTTCGCGCTGATCTTTTGGCAACTCGCTCAGCGCTCGCTTCAGTTCTTCCAAAAGCAAACTACGGATATAGAGAGCCTCCGGCCCGTCGTCGCGCGAGGGCAGCAGGTCTTCAAACTGCAGGCTCTCGTCATCCTCGTCGGCGATCGCGAGGTCGCTGAAGTTCTCCGGCTCTTTCTTGCGGAAAACGTCCGTGATGCGATTGCGCGCCACACGAAACAGCCAGGCTGTGACTTGTTCGATCGGCATCAGCAGGCGGTTGGCTTCCACCAGGCGATAGAAGACGTCCTGCAGAATGTCTTCCGCGTCTTCCGGATCAGGAACGCGCCGTCGAATGAAACTGAGCAAGCGCGAGTACTCGCGCTTTACGACTTCGGAGATGCGCTGGTTCTGTTCGAGTGCCATGCGCGCCGGGATTGCGGCTTCGTTCATGCCACTCATGTAGACGAATGAGTGGGTGCGAATATTGTAGGACCCGGCAAGGGCTTAGGAACTCAGGGCTTAGGGGGCTCACGCGATAGAATCCCATCATGTTTTCGGAACGGACGAATTGGCGGTTGGAGCGGAATCGGTACACGGAGGCGATCGAAAAGGCGCGTGCGCGCGGAGCGCAACTGCTGGATCTAACGGCGTCGAATCCGACGAGAGTGGAATTGCGGTATGACTCGGCGGCGATTCTCGATTCGCTCGGATCGGAGCGGGCGCTCGATTACGATCCGCAGGCGAAGGGATTGTTGAGTGGTCGGCATGCGGTAGCAGAGTATTACGCGGGGCTTGCTCGTGGTCAGAGAGACGTTGGCAGCAACGTCTCTACGGAAGATTCAGGTACGCGTGACAAAGGGATCGATCCTGAGCGCATTGTTCTAACAGCCAGCACCAGCGAGGGGTATTCGTATGTCTTCCGGTTGCTTTGCAATGCCGGGGATGAAGTCCTAGTGCCAAAGCCGAGCTATCCGTTGTTTGAGTTTCTGGCGGATCTGCAGGATGTGAAGCTGGTGCCGTATCCACTGATCTATGACCATGGCTGGCAGATGGATTTTCCGTCGATGGAGAAGGCGGTCACACCGCGAACGCGAGCGGTGGTGATTGTGCATCCGAATAACCCGACGGGATCGTATGTAAAGGCTGGGGAGTTGGGGCCGCTGAATGAGTTCTGCCGGGAGCATGGGCTGGCGCTGGTAGTGGATGAAGTATTTCTGGATTATGAGTTGGATGATGCGGCGCATGCGAGTTTCGTTTGGAACCGAGAGGTGCTCACGTTCACGCTCAGTGGGCTTTCAAAGATTTCGGCGCTGCCACAAATGAAAGTGGCGTGGGTGGTGACGAGCGGCCCGGAGAATGAAGTTGAGGCGGCGATGGGAAGGCTGGAGGTTATCGCTGATACATACCTGTCGATGAATGCTCCGGTGCAGTGGGCGATCCCGGCGTTGCTGGAGCAGCGACATGACATTCAGAAACAATTGTTGAGCCGCGCGAGAAACAATCTAGCGGAACTGGACCTGCGGCTTGCAAAGCAAAGCGCGTGTCAGCGGCTGGTTGTGGAAGGTGGATGGTACGCCGTGCTGCGCGTGCCGGTCACGCGATCGGATGAGGAGTTGGCGATTGAGTTGGTGGATGAGAAATCGGTGCTGGTACACCCGGGACATTTTTACGATTTTCCGCGTGATGGGTATGTGGTGTTGAGCTTGATTGGAGAGGAATCGGAGTTCATGCAGGGAGTGGAGCGAGTTCTGGAGTGGGTGAATCGATAGCACTACCGGGATAGTTCCACAGGGACTAAAGCCCCATTTCTTGGGGGTGCTTTACGCGGCCCTAAAGGGCCGCTCTTCCACGGAACCTCACGCGGCGCCAGTATGCCGCTGGAGATCTTAATTTCGCCCGCCGCTGACTGCGGGAACGATTGAAATTTCTGCTCCGTTATTCACTTGTGCCATCACTCCTCCGGTGTAACGAATGTTTTCATTGCCGACGAAGATACTGATGTGCTGGCGGACTTGTCCTTGCTCGTTCACGATTCGATCGCGGACTCCCGGGTAGATGATCCAGAGTGCGGAGAGAGCATCAGCGACAGTTCCGGAGGAGACGTCCACTTGCACGGCGCTGCGGCCAGCGGTGAATTCGCGCAGGGCTCCAGGGATGTAGAAGGTGACGGGCATTCTAGCGTTTCTTCGTCCTGCTTACTCTATTGGTGGTCGAGCGCACCGACTTTTGCGACTTCATAGACCTGGGGGAAGATGGTTTACCGTTTGATGGTCTGCTCGATGATGCTGGGATTGAGCGCCCTCCATCTCCCACCAGCGCGCAACGCACGCAGACGATTGACGGCAGGCCTTCGAGGATTTTCTGCCAGTTCTTGCCTTCGTCACGCGAGCCGAAGAGCTGCCCGCTGCGAGTTCCGAAGAAAATGCCTGCGGGATCGAGCAAATCTGTGGTCATACCGTCACGCAAGACCGTTTCATACGTTTGTTTCTGGGGCAGGCCGCGACTCAAAGGTTCCCATGATTCGCCGGCATTCCGCGTGCGATAGATGCGGAGGCGTCCGTCGCAGGAACAGCGGAATTCATCAGAGTCGACCGGGATGACGAAGGCGCAGTCCGGATTGTGCGGGTGCACGACGATCGGGAATCCGAAGTCCGAAGGAACGCCATTGGCCACATCAACCCATTTCTCGCCTGCATCGTCCGTGCGGTAAATTCCCCAGTGGTTCTGAAGGAACAGGCGCTCAGGACGGCTGGGGTGGAGCGCAATCTTGTGGACGCATTGCCCGAACTCGGGATATTTGTCGGGCATGAATATGGCACGAATGCCGCGATTCTGCGCGGCCCAGCTTGAGCCGCCATCATCGGTGCGATAAACGCCGCCGGAAGAAATTGCGACAAACATGCGCTGCCTGTTCGAGGGATCGAGGACGATGGAGTGAAGAGCGAGGCCTCCGTTGCCGGGCAGCCAGCGCGGGCGATGGGGGTGATCGAAGAGCCCGCGGACCATCGACCAGTTCTCACCGGCATCACGTGTCTCAAACAACGCCGCGGGTTCGACGCCGCAGTAAAGGACCTTCGGTTCATCCTTCGGGCCGAGGGTGATCTGCCAAATATTTTTCAGCGAAAGTCCCGTATCGACGGGAAATCGGATCGGGGCTTGCGGAGGATTCGTCCAACTCCTGCCGAAATCGTCGCTGGAGCGAAGCAGGGTTCCCCAATAACTGGAAGTTGAGGCCCAGATGCGGTTTTGGCCATCGCGATCATCATAGGCAAGCGAATACACGCTGTGCCCGTGGAAGTATGGGCCACCGACCTCCCAGCGAGAGCGCTGCGCGTTCGAACGAAGAATGAAGGCGCCTTTGACGGTTCCAACGAGAAGGAGAAAATCGCCCCTCTTGATCGGGATATGGCGAACGCTGTGGAGAGTAGTGGTTTTCGGAGGTGAGTTTGGATCTGGCCCTATCTCGGGAGAGACGATGGCTCCGGATTGCACGGCCTCCAATGCGGCCTGGATCTCGCTGGCACGCTGATAACGCTGCACGGGTTCCTTCGCCAGGCAACGTTGAATGATCGCCCAGAGGCCTGGCGGAACCGGCGGTCCTAGAGGAGATGGGATTTCCCGCATGATGGCGGAACTGATCTCGAATCCGGTGCGTCCTTCGAAGGGGAGACGCCCGGCAGCCATTTCATAAAGCACGATGCCGAGAGCCCATAGATCGCTGCGTTCATCGGCAGGATCTCCGCGAAGAACCTCGGGAGCCATGTAGGGCAGCGTTCCGCTGACACTTGAGGCTCCTTCAAATGTAGAAAAAGACATAGTAGGAGCGTCGAGAATGCCTCCTCCTACACGCTTCGCGAGACCGAAGTCGAGGACCTTGACGAGACCATCTGAGGTAACAACGATGTTCGTGGTTTTCAAGTCGCGATGAACGATGCCACGGTCGTGAGCGCGTGCCAAAGCGCCGGCGATCTGAACGCCGTAGCGCATCACGGATTCGGGAGGCAGCCCCGAGCCTGCAGTCATCGCGTGCAAGGATTTTCCTTCGACGAGTTCCATCACGATGTAGAGATCGCCATCAGTCTCGCCGACATCGTGAATCGTGCAGATGTTGGGGTGCGAAAGGGACGAGGAGGCGCGAGCCTCGTGTAGCAGGTTCTGACTCGTAGAGGAGTTAAGGCGCGTATCTTTCTTGACGACTTTTACGGCGACATCCCGGTGGAGGAGCTCGTCGTAGGCGCGATAGACGACTCCCATGCCTCCTTCGCCAATTTTGGCGGTAACGCGGCAGTGGCCCAGAACCTGACCGATCAAGAAGAAATCCTCTACCGGCTACTGTAGGCTGCGATTTTGCGTCGCGTCAATGTGAAGAACGCGATCCGGGAATCACTGTGGCGATTGGATGCTCGGGGATTAGCCGTCCAACCGTAATGGATCTATGAGCATCCTAATCCGGCAATTTCTGGAGGGTATTCTATGCACCACAAGAGGCGAGTTCTTGCTTCGTTGATCGTATCGGGCACAATGCTGGCATCTGTTGGCGCAATGGCGAGAACGGTGCCGCAAGATGACCACGAGCGTCATGAACAGGAAGAACGCGAGCATCGGGTTTACGATCCCGATCGCAGGGATTATCACGTATGGGACCAGCGGGAGGATGAGGTTTACCGGCACTGGCTGGAAGAGAAGCATGAAGCCTATGTCACGTACGACCGGCTCAACCGCAAACGGCAGCGGGAATACTGGAAATGGCGTCACGAGCACGAGGAGCACGAACAGCACGAGCATCACTAGAAAAATTAAAAGTTGGAAGGGGGAAGCGGCGGAAAATCCGCCGCTTTTTCATGCGCCGTCCGCGCATCCCTAGCGCTTTACAAGAAACGGGTTCGATTCGCGTTCTTCGCCGATCGTGGTCAGGTCGCCGTGACCGGGAACCACAACCGTTTCGTCCGGCAGGGACAGGAGTGTGCCATGGAGGGATTGGAGAATCTTCTGCATACTGCCGCCGGGCAGATCGGTGCGTCCAATCGATCCGGCGAAAAGCGTATCCCCAGCAATCAGCTTTTTCTCGGGCGCGAAGTAAAGGCAGATGCTGCCTTCCGTGTGGCCCGGAGTATGGAGAACCTGCGCGGTATGCGCGCCCGCTGAAACCGTTTGTCCCGTTGTGACGTTCTGATCTATCTCCACTTTTCCTGGATCGGACATCCCGAGCCACGCAGCTTGCACGTCGAGCATCTTCAACAAGGCGTAATCATTTTCGTTCAGCAGGATCGGCGCGCCCGTGGCCGCGCGGAGTTTCATGGCTCCCCCGACGTGATCGATGTGGGCGTGCGTGATGACAATCTGCTTGACCTGTAAGTTGTGTTTGCGGATGATCGCCAGGATCTCATCGATGTCATCGCCCGGATCGATAACCATGGCTTCACGAGTGGCCTCATCGCCGATGATCGAGCAATTGCATTGAAGTGGGCCAACGGGGAAGATTTCGTGGATCATAATTTCATTTTATAGGCAGATAGCATACGATTCGCAGCGCGCGATTTGACTCGCTGAGATCATTCACCACGAAGGGCACGAAGGCACGCGAAGGAAAAACCACATGCACAGATTCTGAGGCGGGCTAGAATCGCCGCCTCAGAATGACAATGTTTCGTACCTAGTCCGGCGGTGTACTTGCCCCGCGAACTAAAACGGCGAGAGAATGGATGTACTGCTTGGGGAGGCTCCTGTGGCCAAATACCGACAACCTGGATATCAGGATCGAGATGATGAGCGGAAGCGGGGCGAGAAGGCCGGTGCGGGCGGACCACCTCCGTCGAAAAGAGATCTAACGTTTGGACCGCGTCCGGTGAATATGCCGGGCACACGTGCGGTTTCGCGGTGCGCGCAATGCGGGACGGTGTTGCAGGGAGTGCCGGAGAAGTGCCCGAAGTGCGGATTCGAGCTGCACTCGTGCAAGCAATGCATGTATTTTGATCCGGGCAGCCGGTTCGAGTGCATGCAACCAGTGAAGGAACGAATCGCGAAAAAAGATGCGAAGAACGAATGCACGCTCTACGAGATGCGTGTGACGCGGGAGAAGGAAACTTCGACGCCGGCGTCACTGCGGCCGAATGATGCGCGCGCGGCGTTCGAGAATCTATTCAAGAAGTAGACAGGGGCTAAAGCCCCATTCATTTTCGCGTGTGTACGCGGCGCTGAAGCGCCGCTCTTCCGCAAACCCCTAAACACCTTCCATATGACCTACGGTTTCTGCGTCGGTCTCAACAGGATTTCACTCATGAACGATTGCGGCGCCTGTGTCACTAGCATCGCCACGGCATGAGCGACATCGTGCGGTTGAAGCATCTTCTTCGGATCTTTACCTGCGTGCGGACTCAATTCGGTATCGACCGAACCCGGACAGATAACCGACACGCGGATGTTGTAAGCGCGGAGTTCCTCTGCGACCGAGTATGTCAATCCGTTCAAGCCCCATTTAGAGGCGGCATAGGCGGCGCCGTTCGGGAGCGCGTTCTTCCCAGCAAGAGACGAGATGTTAATGATGTGGCCGGAGTGTGCGCGGATCATGAGCGATGCAAAATTGCGGATGCAGTAATAGACGCCGCGAAGATTTGTATTCAGGATTCGATCCCATTCTTCGGGAGCTAGATTGTGGAGGGGAGCATTGAATCCGCCGATGCCGGCATTGTTGACGAGGATGTCGAGGCGTCCGAAAGTGCTGTCAACGCGCGCTGCGGCATATTCAACCTGATGAAGCGTGCTGACGTCGCAAGGAATTACTTCAGCTTTCCCTTTGTTTTCCCGGATGGAAGCCGCGGTTTCGTCCAGAGTAGATTGGGTGCGTCCGCAGAGGATGGTAGTGGCGCCCAAGCTGGCGAGCTTGCGGGCGATTGAAGCGCCGATACCGCGTCCGGCGCCGGTAACGACAGCAACCTGGCCGGAAAGAGGGTTTGCGGTGTCCATATATCGATAGTCTCCTGGCGGCGGAGGCGGCGGGAAGGAACCATCCGCGAGGTCCGCTATGCGCATCTTAGCAATAAAGAGGAGGACGAATGGGAAGCCGCTTGCCTTCGGAACAAGAGGTACTTATAATCCGGCCAACCGGAATCATGGGCAACCGTAACATTCGCAAGCGGATGACCCAAGGCTTCCGGGGCCCCTGCCAGGAAGCCCGGCATTCCAAAGCAGGATCGGAAGGCGAAGCGGTCCAGACGGAATGCAGTAGCTGCAGAGTTTGAAGAACGAATTCCCAAAAAGCAATTTCCCGGAAGGCTAAGGAGCCATAGTGATGAAAACGATTCTGCTTACGGTTGTGCTTGGGGTATCAGTGGCTGGCGTCGCTCAGACCACTGCGCAGCCAGCTCAGGGACAATCGGCGGCGCCGGCAGCGCAGGGACAACCCGCGGCTTCATCGCCGCAGGCGCCCGTGATCAAGGATCCTGCCGAATACAACGCCTACGTGGCAGCGGTGCAGCAGAAAGACGCGAACGCGAAGATCAGCGGAATGGAAGCGTTCCTGACACAGTATCCGAACAGCGTCATGAAGAATCAGGCGCTCGAGATCCTGATGCAGACCTATCAGGCGTCGGGCAACGTTGATAAGGCGATGGCCACGGCGACGAAATTGGTGGCTGCAGATCCGTGCCAGGTGCCGGCGCTCACCCTTTTGACGTATGTCGACCGCGCAAAAGCGCAGGGCGGAGATCCGAATGGAAAGCAGCTTTCAGCCGATGCCGGCAAATATGGGCAGCAGGGATTGGATTGCCTCCCGAAGTTCAATAAGCCTGACGGAACGACGGATGAAAACTTCGCCAAGATGAAATCGCAAATGACCGAGAACTTCCAGGCCGGCATCGGATGGGGCGCGCTACAGGACAAGGACAACGCCAAGGCCGCCACAGCATTGAAAGGCGCGGTGGATGCGAATCCTCCGGACTCGCAGAAGGACCTGAGCCTCGTCTATCCGCTGGCGCTGGCATATCTGGGACAGACACCCCCGGACTATCAGAATGGAGTGTGGTATGCCGCGCGTGCAGCCGCTGTGGCTCCGCAGGCGAGCCAGGCAGGCATCGAGAAGTATGCGCGGTCTCAGTACGTGAAGTATCACCAGGGCGACGATGGCTGGGATAACGTGATCAACGCCGCGAAGGCGGGTGGTCCACAAGTTCCAATTCCGCCGCCTCCGACACCGGCCGACCAGGCGCACGACATGGTGACCAAGACCGCTCCTGACAAGATGGACTTCGCCACTTGGGAGTTCGTGCTGCAGAACGGCAGCCAGGCTGATCAGGATACGGTCTGGAACGCAATCAAAGGCAAAGCCGTGCAGATGAACGGAACGGTCATCAGCACCGAAGCGGATACGTTCATGATCGCTGGAAGTTCTGACGACATCGACGCGAAGAAAGCTGACATCACGTTGAAGTTCGAAGACAAAGTTCCGGCAAAGCTGATCCCGAAAGATGGCGCCAGCTTTGACTTCCAGGGCGAGCCGGCATCCTACACACCGAATCCATTCATGATGGTGATGGAGAAAGGTCAGTTGCTGCGTGCGAAGCCTGCGGCTCCAGCACACAAGCCGGGCGCGGGAACAGCGCGGAAGAAGCCAGCCGCGCAGTAGATTCCGGATCTTCGGAATGAATCAAGGCAGCCCTTCGGGGCTGCCTTAATATTTTTGGGCGTTTTGTTGGAGGAGTCGCGATCGGCGACGAGTGGATCAGGGGTCTTCTTAGGACCTCTCAGAGAATTCCCTGATGAGCCGTCGAGTGTGCGAGCACGAACGGGATCCTTCGCTGTGCTCAGGATGACAGAGTGCGACATCAGGGGATAAAGCGCTGATTGCGGAGATCCCCATCCTTCCACTTCTGTGGAGGATGGCACCGCGTGTTGCGATTCGTCAGCTCGTGACGAGTCGCTACTGGTCAGGGCCGGTCCTAGCGGACGATCTTCTTCTCGAGAGAGAGGGGACGAGCGCTGCGTGGCGGGCGTTTCACGCCGTCACGCAGCTGCCTTACGTCGATTTTCAGTTCCGTGATGGTGCGACTCAGCGTGTTGCGGTGCATACCCAGCTCGCGCGCGGCGCGGCACTGGTTGCCCTTATTCTCCTGGAGTACCGTCAAAATGAAACGCTTTTTGAACTCGCGGACACCTTCAGAGTAAAGAATATTGCTGCGATACATCTGCAGGACGAGGGCTTCTAGTTGATCTTTCACGGTGCGTCTCTCTCTTGGGCTGGATTTTATTAATGCGACACCGCTTCTTTCGAGCCAGAGCCCGGAGCTACGTTCAGTTTCTGAGGCGCCTGATGGATCAGTTCCAGTCCCTGATAGAAACGCGCGCGCAAATCCGAGGGAGCCATCCAGATGGCGGCCCGTCCTACGACGAGAAAATAGGGCGCCAATTGGGAATTCTGCAAAAACCTCGAAGTCGGTGCGAACGCTGCCATACCCATCAGGATCACCGAAACCATCAGACCGCCCTTAACGAGCCCTAAGACCGCGCCGAGGAAACGGTCAAAACCACTGAGTCCGGCTTCTTTCATGATCCAACGGGCTACCCTGGCGGCCAGGCCGAACAGGAGCACGATGGCGAAGAAGATGATTAAAAAGCCAAGAACCTCAGTTAACCACGGGTTTTTCAAAAACGAGCCGAACCACTCTGCCAGGCTGCGATACTTCCATGCAGCGACGACATAACCCACTACAAGGCCTGCCAAGGTCAGGGCTTCGGAAAAGAAGCCCTGCATGGCGGCTGTGATCACGTTAACCAAAACGACTGCACAAATGAACCAATCCGCGATGGTCATACGTTGCGCTCGCGGCCGATCTCGCGGCGAGCCTTAAACATCCAGCTTATGCCCCGTCAGCTGGAGGTACGCCTCGAGGTACTTCTCGCTGGTGCGGCGGGCGACATCCGGCGGTAACGCGGGCGCCGGAGGCTGCTTGTTCCAGTGAATCTCCTCGAGGTAATCACGAACGTACTGCTTGTCGTACGAATCCTGAGCCCGTCCAGGGGCGTACTTGTCGGCGGGCCAGAAACGGGAAGAATCGGGAGTGAGCACTTCATCGGCGAGCGTGATGCCTTGCGGAGTGCGTCCGAATTCAAACTTGGTGTCGGCGATGATGATCCCGCGGTGCCGCGCATAGCTGGCGGCTTTCTTGTATACACGCAGCGCTACATCGCGCAGATGGCTGGCGTTCTCGACGCCAACAATGTCGCACATCTGGTCGAACGAAATATTTTCGTCATGTCCGGTCGTCGCTTTGGTCGATGGCGTGAAGATCGGCTCGGGGAAGGGGTCGGATTCTCTGAGTCCGGCAGGAAGCGAGATTCCCGACACTTTCCCGGTAGCCTTGTACTCCTTCCAGGCAGAGCCGGAGATATATCCGCGCACAATGCACTCAACCGGAAAAATTTCCGCGCGGCGGACCAGCATGGAACGGCCCCGAAGTTGATCGGCATATTTTCGAGCGGCCGCCGGATATTTGTTCACGTCGGCGGTGATCAGATGGTTCGGAACGACGTCGGCGAGGAAATCAAACCAGAACAGGGAAATCTGGTTCAAAACCGATCCCTTGTGGGGGATACCGGTGGCGAGAACGTAATCGAAGGCAGAAATACGATCGCTGGCGACGAAAAGGAGCTGTTTTTCGTCGATGTCATACACATCGCGAACCTTGCCACTGGCGTGCAGTTTAAGGTCAGGGAAATTAGTTCGCAACAAGACGGAATCGAGTAAGTCAGTGCTCATGATTGAAATTTTACAGGTTCGAGGCGACGGGTATTCTAGCTGGTCCAACAAAATTGTCAACGATTCTCGTCACCTGAGACGGCTGGCTACAGAATTTGCCGGATGGAAACTGTTTGCTTTCAACATCCGCTAGACGGGATCCTTAGTGGCCGAACCGGATCACAAAATTCTTGTGGAAAAGCTGAGGATCAGAGTGGATAACAGGGGCACCGGGCGGCGGGTGGATTGCGCCAAGTCACGTCCTGAAATTTGGTAAGGTGAAAGCTCCGGGTGGGTTGTGAAATCCGATGATGGCGGAAGCAACAAAAACCGGGCCTTATATCGAGTTCCGCGACGTATCGAAGGCATTCGGCTCAAACGTCGTGCTCGAACACGTCAACTTCGACGTTTTGCCGGCGGAGACGGTATGCATTCTCGGTCGCAGCGGAGTGGGAAAGTCAGTGTCCCTGCACCACATCATGGGGTTCTTGAAGCCAGACTCGGGAAGAGTCATCGTCGCCGGCGAAGACATAACGGATTACAACGAGGAACAACTCGAATTGATCCGCAAGAAAGTGACGATGGTCTTTCAGAACGGGGCGCTGTTCGACTCATTGACCGTAGGAGAAAACGTCGCATTTCCGCTGCGAGAGACTCGAGAACTGAACGAAGAGCAGATCTACCAGATTGTTGACGGGCTGCTTCAAATGGTGGGGGTACAGGAGATGCGAGACCTGCTGCCATCGGACCTATCGACTGGGATGAAACGGTCAGTGGCGATTGCGCGAGCTCTCGCGGCGCGTCCCGAGTGCGTACTGTATGACGAGCCGACAACCATGGTCGATCCTCTGATGGCACAGTTGCTCGGCGACCTGATCAAGCGGCTGAAGATTCAGCTCAACCTGACTAGTCTCGTCGTGACGCATGATATGCGGCTGGCAAAGAAACTGGCGGAACGAGTGGTGTTCCTGCACGAAGGTCGGGCAATTTTCTTCGGACCATACGCGGACATGGAGAAGTCGCGTGAGCCGATCATTCAGGAGTTTTTGGAATTGGATGAGTTGAAGCTGGAAGCGTAAGAACAAGTACCGAGTACCTGGTACCCAGTTCTCAGTGGAATCCCACGAACTGCCGCCATTCATTTTCATGCCTGCCAAAACCAACGCCGCCCGGTTGCTTGACCAACTGGGGATCCACTACGAGTTGCGGGAGTACGAGGTTGATCCTGAGGATCTTGCTGCGGAGACCGTCGCGGCGAAGATTGGGATGCCGGCGGAGCAAGTCTTTAAGACACTTGTCGCACGCGGAGAGCGGAACGGCGTAGTGATGGCGGTGATTCCCGGCGATCAGGAACTTGATCTGAAGGCGCTGGCGGCGGTCGCAGGCGAACGGAAGATTGCGCTCGTTCCGGTGAAGGAATTACAGGCGTTGACTGGCTACATTCGGGGAGGCGTTACCGCCTTGGCGTCCAAGCGGGAGTACCCAATATTCGTGGACGAAACCGTCGAGCTATTCGATGTGATATCGATATCGGCGGGCATGCGCGGGCTTCAAATCCTGCTCGCGCCTAGTGACTATCTCCGAGCTACTAAAGCCAGGGTGACGGCATTGAGCCATCCCAAAGTCTCCTAGACTTCGACTGTTTTATTCACCACAGAGGGCACAGAGAGACACAGAGATCAAAATCCCTCGGCCACCAGATCTTCGATCGTCAGTGTGCTTTGTGACTCGCCTTTCATCATTTTTTCGACATATTTTGCAATCAAATCGGCTTCCAGGTTGACCGGATCCCCCGCCTTCAGAGAATGGAGGTTGGTCATCTCGACCGTGTGCGGGATGATGGCAATCGTGCAGCGGTTCTTTTCGAGCGTTGCGACCGTAAGGCTGATGCCTTCAATGCAAATCGATCCCTTGTAGACGGTGTACTTCTCGATTTCTTCCGGCAATTCGATGTTGAGCCACCAGTTATCGGAGTCAGCGATGCGGTCGAAAGAGGTGAGCTTGCCGACGCCATCAACATGGCCCTGAACGATGTGCCCGCCGAAGCGGCCGTCGGCTTTCATGGGGAGCTCAAGGTTGACGAGCGCGCCTTCGTGGATACGCGAGAACGACGTGCGGATCCAAGTCTCGGGAGCGAGATCGGCGCAGAAGGACCCCGGCTTGATCTCGAGGGCGGTCAGGCAGACTCCGCTGACCGCGACGCTGTGGCCCGTACCGAGTTCCCTCGGAGCGTTTTCAGCAGCGATCGTGATGCGGCGATTCTCTCCGTGCTGCTCGATGCGGGTAATGCGTCCTACTTCCTCGACAATTCCTGTAAACATGAGTGCCTCCCGGATGAACCGTCTATTGTATGCCTCCCGCAAATTATGGAACCCGAAGGACACGATGTTCCACGAAGGAAAGACGACGCGCTCAATCTGCGTAGGGGTCGCGGATGTAACCCTCGACCGCGAAGTCTTCCCCAAAGCGGTGCAGGTGCAGGTGTTTGACCTGGGCCGCCTGACTCATATGACGGAATCCTGCACCAGCGGCGAATGGAATCGAGCCGGTGCCTGCGAGAATTTTCGGAGCGTAGTAGAGGAATACCTTGTCGACTACGTTGGCGGCCAAGGCACCCCAGTTCACGGTTGCTCCCCCTTCGATCATCACGCTGATGATTTCCAGCTCCCCGAGGCGGCGAAGAATCGCGGGCAGGTCGGGACGCCCATCAGCCTCGAACGCCGGGACTTTCTCGATGCGGATTCCCATCTGTTCCAGTTGTGCTTTCTTCTGCTCGTCTCCAGAGGAGCAGAAGACCAGAACATCTTGCTTCTGATTAGCCGCCGCATCTTTGGCTAAGCGCGAGTCGAGCGGCAGACGCAAACGCGAGTCGAGAATGACCCGGAGCAAAGGCCTGCGACGCGCCTTTCCGCTGCGGTCCGTAAGTAGGGGATTGTCGGACAAAATCGTGCCCGCTCCGACCAGCAGGGCGTCATGTTCGTGGCGCAGTTGCTGCACATGCGTGCGCGCGACTTCGCTGGTGATCCAGCCGCCCGCGGGAGAGCCAGTGCTCTGTTGCAAGACTTCCACCGGAGGAGGAGCGATCTTGCCGTCAAGCGTCATGGCGGCTTTCAAGGTCACGAGCGGAGTCTGGTGCCGAATGAAGCGTGCGAAAGCCTCGTTTAACTTGCGAGCTTGCTCTTCGAGGCGCCCGACCTGGACGTGAACCCCGGCGGAGCGCAATTGTTCAAAACCGCGTCCGCTGACTTTAGGATTGGGATCGGCCATCGAGGCAATTACGCGGTGAATGCCGGCTTTGATCAGGGCGTCGGTGCAGGGAGGCGTACGGCCTTGATGCCCGTGAGGCTCGAGATTGATGTAGAGGGTCCCGCCGCGCGCCTTGGGGCCAGCCTGCTCGAGTGCGAGGATCTCGGCGTGCTTCACGCCGTCGTAGGTGTAGGTGCCGGTGCCGATCACGTTGCCGTGCGCATCGGCAACGACTGCTCCCACATAGGGGCTGGGCGACGCCAGTGCAATCCCTTGACGAGCCAGTTCAAGAGCTCGATGCAGATGATGTTCGTCGGCAGAGTGAGCGGGCATCCAGGGAAGAATCTAACACGCGACACGCCGGAAGTGCTTGTCTGAGAATCAGATCCGGTTCGGGAAGCAGGGCACTCCAAAGTAACCCCCGTTGTGATTTTGCGCACACGAACGATGTCTCGAGTTGGATAGCCTAAAACTGCGCGATTCCCCACGCGTGCAAGGCCGTCAGAATCCTCGCGTTTCAGGCGTGCTGGCGTGTATTTCGGCCTCGATGAGTTCACACGAGCCGTCATATTTTGCACAAACATTTCGAATCGGGAGAAGAGAATGAAGAAATTCTTTGTCTTTGTTACTGTGCTGTTATTGTCACTTCCATTGCTGGCGCAGGAAAAGGGCACGCCCAGAGCTGAGATTTTCGGCGGCTACCAATACCTGCATATCGGCAGCGATACATCTTTAGGATCGACCGGTGGCGGTCAAGGGTTCAACGGTTGGGACGTCTCCGCTCAGGGCAACTTCAGCAAGTTCTTCGGAGTAGAGGGAGATTTCTCCGGGACCTATGCCAAGATCGATGGTGTTTCGACGCACGTCTATACGTATGCGGGCGGTCCGGTCGTATTCGCAGAGATGGACCGAGTGAAACCTTTCGCGCACGTCCTATTCGGCGGAACCAGTCTCGGCGCATCGGAATCCGGCGTTTCAGTTTCGCTGGGTGGGTACACAGTGATGGCCGGCGGTGGTGTCGATGCCAAGATCAACCGGGCATTGGCGGTCCGCGTGGCGCAGGTGGACTGGCTCTACTATCACCTCAACAGCAAGACCATCAGCGGAGTGACATTCCCTGAGTTCAGCGGAAAGAGCAACGTTAGAATCTCGACCGGTGTTGTGGTCCGCTTCTAGTTCGTCTCAGGCTTAATTCAGCGGTGCGGGGGATAGCTGCGATAGGAGTCGTCTTCGATCTCAGCAACCGCCGCGCCGCTGCGTCCTTTAGGCCCGCGGTGGACGGGCGCCATGACGTAGGCATAAGGATCTCCGGGTTGGGCGGGCTTGCGGCCGAATAGGCGCTTGAAGAAGTCGATCATCAGACGGAATCGCGAAGTTCTATCCGGCGCATCTGGCATATGCAATCCTTAAGGACTACGCCCAGGGTTATTCAAACAACGAATCTACAAACTCTTTCGGATCGAAGGGCAGCAGATCTCCGGCTTTTTCGCCAACGCCAACGTAGCGAACCGGCAAGCCCAGCTCGCGGCAGATCGCGACGACGACTCCGCCTTTGGCGGTTCCATCCAGCTTGGTCAGAACGATCCCGGTTACCCCGGCTGATTGTGTAAACAGCCGTGCCTGTTGAAGGCCATTTTGCCCCGTCGTGGCGTCCATCACAAGCAGAGTTTCGTGGGGAGCCCCCGGAATGATGCGCTGCGCGGTGCGGCGCATCTTTTCCAACTCAGCCATAAGGCTGGTCTTCGTATGAAGGCGCCCGGCGGTATCGACTACAACGAAGTCCGTCTTGCGGGCGACCGCTGCTTGCAAGGCATCGAAGAGAACAGCCGCCGGATCGCCGCCGGGCTTGGTCTTGATCACCTCGGTGCCGGTGCGTTGTCCCCAGATTTCCAGTTGGTCGATTGCCGCGGCGCGGAAGGTATCGGCGGCGCAGAGCAGCACATTCTTGCCCTGCGAGCGGAAAACCTGCGATAGCTTGCCGATGGTAGTGGTCTTGCCGGTTCCATTGACGCCGACGACCAGGATCACTTCCGGCGAGCCATCGACCTTGTTGACTGGGCGGGAATTCGCTGCGGTCAAGATTGCCAGCAATTCCACTTTCAGAAGACGTTTGAGTTCGCCGACATCTTTGATCTGCTTGCGGTCGGCCTTCTCGCGGAGCTTGCCGAGGACTTCCTGAGTGGTAGTTGATCCAAGGTCGGCGCTGATCAACGTTGCTTCGAGATCGTCAAGGGTGTTGCGGTCGATTTCCTTGCCGAAAGAGACAACTTCTTCGATGCGCTCAGCTAAGTTCTCGCGTGTGCGCGTGACCGCCTGCTTCATGCGGTCCAAAAAGCCAGTTTTCTTCTCTTCTTCGAGGCTGCCGAATAGGGTCTGAATCATAAAAAGCCTAAAGACTGATTATACGGGCATTCCCGTTTTGGTCCTCGGCCGTGCGATTCGAGCAGGCCTGTGCACCAGTCACAAATAAAAGTGCGGAGCATCACAGATGACGCTATCTGCTGAGGCGAAGATTTCTGTGAACGAATATCGGTGTTTCTGGAGGCACCATGCATCGAAACGGGATCCTCCAGGTCGTTGCGGTGTTCGGGCTTTGTGTCCTGGCAAATCTCGCAGTCATCGAACCGGCCTTCAGCAGATCTTTACCTCCCGCAAGCAATTCCATTGACCCATCAGCGTTGGCTGAGCTGGAAAAAGAAAGCGAAGCCGGCGACCGGGAAGCGCAGTACCGGCTGGCTGTGTTGTATGAGAGCGATCCGGAAAAGAATGAAGTTGAGGCGGCACGGTGGTTTCAGCAATCTGCTGAGCAGGGATATGCTCCCGCCGAGTTTGCCTTGGGACGGCTCTACGAGCTAGGGCGGTCTGTCGATCTCGACATTCCCGAAGCCATTTCGTGGTATCGCAGAGCGGCCGAGCAAGATTGGCCCGCTGCTCAGAATGCGCTGGGGTACGCGTATTCTCGCGGCGAAGGAGTACCCAGCGATGCGAAGCAAGCGGCCGATTGGTATCGCAAGGCTGCGGAGCAGAATTATGGACCAGCAGAGAACAATCTCGGAGTCGCCTACTTCAGCGGGACTGGAATCAAGCGCGACTACCGGCAGGCCTATGACTGGTGCGAGCGTGCAACACGGCACGGAATGAACGAAGCTTACCACTGCCTGGGATATTTATATGCTGAGGGAAAAGGCGTCCGCAGAGACTACACGAAGGCAGCGGAGATGTTCGGCAAAGCCGCGGAAACCGGCATGGCGGCCGCACAAACGGATCTGGCTATTCTTTACTTGTCGGGCAAGGGTGTGGCGCAGAGCGACGCGAGAGCTGTTTGGTGGTTTCATAGAGCCGCGGAGCAGGGGCAGGCGCTCGCTCAAGCCGGCCTGGGATTTGCATACGCCTCAGGCCGCGGTATTACACGGGATTATCGTCGTGCGGCTGAGTGGCTCCGGCATTCGGCAGAGCAGGACGAGCCCGCCGCGCAGCATGATCTAGCGATACTGTGCGAGAAGGGTCTCGGCGTACCGCTGGACTATATCGAATCGTACAAGTGGTTTGCTCTGGCTTCAGCTCACGGGGAGAACGCCAGCAAGGCACGACTCAAGGAACTGGCGGAGATCATGACGGCCCGTCAGATCGAACGCGCCAGAGCGCGGGTAGCTGAATGGCAATCGACGCATCATTCCTCTGAGAGCAGGTTTGCAAACGCACTGGACATTGCCAAATAGCGCATCTAGATATCCGATGCATCGGGTTCTGAGGATGCTGCTAATTCCCCGCCTCAGCAGTGCGTCTGCGCGCGGTGCTCGCGCCGTCTGCGATTTGGTGTTTTCACCGCCGGAAGGCTGTCGCGAAACTTGTCGATCTCAGCGGCCATCGACTTTGCGGTATCGCGAATCAAAGACATTTTCTGGAGCAGGGGAGAGCCTTCAGGCATTTTTTCGATCAGGAGATCACATGTTCCGACGATAACTGACAGTTTGTTGTTCATGCCGTGCACGAAGGAGAACTCAGGCTGATACTCTCCAGGAGCTCGTTCCATAGCACTCTCATCCTTTCGCTCCCGTCCTGTTTGGCACAATTTTATCGCGATGATTTTGGCGCGATATGCGCGCAATCACATTGACTTAGAAAGATTGTGAGTATGCGCAATGCGGATAGGCGCTGGAAGAATTGCAGGGCGGGGCCGATCACTCGTTTCTGCTGCGCGCCAGGGTGCACCCCTTGCACGAGAAATCCTTGACGTAGCGATAGAAACGGGGCTCGCCTCGTGCTTTCCAGTAGCTGCTGGTGTAGTCGTCGATCCCGGGTCCGGCGTGCAGGATGCTGTAGAAAACGTGACGCGAAGGCCGCACGACGATGCCGGCGTGTCCATGCCACACGATGACGTCACCCGGTTCGGGCTTCGAGATGCGCTGAAAGCCTTCGACGCCGTCGTACAGATCATCGGAGTCAGCATAGCTGTATGGGAAACCTGCGCGCTGGTAGATCGCATGTACAAGGTGGGAGCAATCGCGTTCGTTGAATCGCGGGGTCTTAGAGTCGAGCGCGGAGGCAAGGACGGCAAGACGTTCGTCGGAGTTCAGGGCCTTGCCTTTTGTATGTTTCTGCCTGGCTGTCTTGGACGGAGGAGCCGAAGCATCCGCTGCGGATGTGGCTTCTTGAGCCCAACCGGTAGACAAAGCCATCCCGCAGATCAAGAGCGCGACCGCGGATCGGGTATGGCTTTGCATTGCCCTATTTTGATGCCGATTGAGCTTCTAGTGGTGGTTACGGTTGTGCAGGCACTGCTAACACGTGTTGTTATCAGAGCTTAACCGGGGTTCTTGTCCATACGCCTCAGCGTGGCCCATCGGCCTCCGCCACTTCCGAGGCATGCAGATGAACAATTTTCCACGCTCCGTGAACTCTGTGCCAGACCATCGTTCGCCGGTTGAGAAATCCGGGGCGATCATCGAGATGAAAGGTGACGATCGCGACTCCGCCGGCGACATCCTGAATCAAGAGATCCTTGGGCTGAATATCCATGTATGGCGCAGACAACCGATTGCCGCGAATCTGCTCGAAGACGACTTTGAAGGCGCGTTCGAATTCTGCACGTCCACGGGCTCGTGCGGGAATCGCGCGAGGATAGAAGACGTTGGCGTCGTCCTCGAATGATTGACGGAATGCATCCCAATCGAGGTCATCGAACGCCGTGACGAACCGTGCAAGTGCGGCTTTGAGCTCAGAGTCGGACGACTCGCTCTGCGAGGTCGAGTGAATAGGGAATACGAGCAGAAGCGAGAGTACCGCGAAGATTCGTAGTTTCATCGGATACAGAGTATAGGCAAGGCTGCGTCAGAAATGAGGTTCGCCGCTGAATGATGTGTCCTACTTTTCCACAGTGCGCCGCATCGCGAAAACGTGAGGATTGCTCAAAACCCAGCAATGACGCGGTTCCGAGCAGCGAAAATATTTCTGTGGCGCTGGTTTCCGCTCTTGGCCCCTGCCGCAATCCCTGCTAAAATTCGTAAAATCCACTCCTCGGAGCGAGAATGCAGGCTATCCTTGCGCTGGAAGACGGCAGAGTCTTCCGAGGCAAAGGCTACGGCGCCAAAGGCGAATGCTACGGCGAAGTCGTTTTTAACACTTCCATCACCGGATATCAGGAAATATTCACCGACCCTTCCTACTCCGGTCAGATCGTCGTTTTAACCAATCCCGAAATCGGAAATTACGGCACCAACCAGGACGATAACGAGGCTACGCGCCCGTGGATCGAGGGACTGATCGTGCGCGAGTTCTCCCGCGTCAGCTCGAACTGGCGGTCGCAGCAGGTCGCGGAAGAGTACCTCGAGCAGTTCAAGGTGCCGGTTCTGTCGGACATTGACACGCGGGCTCTTGTGAGGCATCTGCGCGATCACGGCGTGATGCGCGGTGTCGTCTCCACCATTGAGAGCGATACGGAAAAGCTGATCGCCAAGGCGCGGTCGATCCCGAAGATGGACGGTACCGATCTGGCGAAGGAGGTCAGCACGAAGCGTCCGTATGTGTGGGAGGTTGGCGAACGGTCGCACGAGCCTACGGCGGTCGTTGGAGTGAAGGACGAAGAGCCGCGATTTCACGTGGTCGCCTACGATTTTGGTATCAAGCAGAACATTCTGCGCAAACTGCGCGGTGAGGGATGCAAAGTAACGGTAGTTCCGGCGCAGACTCCCGCGGAGGATGTGCTCGCGCTGAAGCCCGATGGAGTCTTTCTGTCGAATGGGCCGGGCGATCCCGAGCCGTGTACGTACGCTGTCGATTCGATTCGCAGGTTAATGGGACGGCAGCCGATCTTCGGCATCTGTCTGGGGCATCAGCTTACGGGGCTCGCTCTTGGCGGGAAGACATTCAAGCTGAAGTTCGGACACCATGGCGGGAACCATCCGGTGAAGCAATTGAAGACCGGGAAGATTGAAATCACGGCGCACAACCACAATTTCGCGGTCGATCCGGATTCGCTGGCCGAAAGCGAAGTCGAACTGACGCACGTCGATCTGAACGACAACACGCTGGAAGGCCTGCGCCACCGGAACATGCCGCTGTTCAGCGTGCAGTATCACCCGGAGGCTGCACCGGGGCCGCATGACTCGCATTATCTGTTCAAAGAGTTCACGAAGATGATGGAGGAGTGGAAAGGCAGTCGTCAGTGATCAGTGGCTAGTGGTCAGTGATCAATAAAAGCTCCTCGAATGTGGTAATGAAACAAGTACGTCAAGTTGTTGCTGTGCTAGCGATGCTGGGCGGTTTTTGTCATGCATGCAGCCTGGCGATAGGTCACTTTCATCAGGTGACGTCGATAAAAGGGAAAGTGGTTGGCAGCAGTTGGATACCGGTTCGGTGGATTCGTCAGTCGATCAGTGTGAAAGACGCGAGGCTGATGCTTTACGAATATCGGGCGTCGGCGCGGCTTGAGGAACGAAAGAAGATCGCGGAAATAACGAGCGGCAACGACGGCAGTTTTGATTTTGGTTCGATTCCCCCAGGGCACTATTCACTGGTTGTTGAAATGAAAAATTCGGACCGAATGGGTGGCTGGTTCGACGTGGAGATTACAGAATCGGTGAGAGCGACAAAGAGTGTCACGCTCGATGTCTCACCAATCCACCCTGACTGCAGCGGCGGCAATGAGTTTATAGAGACGAAGATTCAAAGCGCAGAAAGGTCTCACTGACAACTGGCCACTGGCCACTGACAACTGATTTCTAAATGCCTAAACGTACTGACATCTCGAAGATCCTCGTACTCGGCTCCGGGCCCATCATCATTGGGCAGTCGGCTGAGTTTGATTACTCCGGCACGCAGGCCTGCAAGGCGCTCAAGTCTGAAGGCTACGAAGTTGTGCTGGCGAACTCGAACCCGGCGACGATCATGACCGATCCGGAGTCGGCCGACCGCACATACATCGAGCCGCTCACGCTGGAATATCTCGAAGAGATCATCCGCATCGAGCGCGAGATGTCTCCGGGCGCCGGCTTTGCCGTGCTGCCCACCGTTGGCGGACAGACCGCGCTGAACCTGGCCATCGAGCTTTCCGACGGTGGCGTGCTCGAGAAGTACAACGTCCATTTGATTGGCGCGAATGTCGCGGCCATCAAGAAGGCCGAAGACCGACTGTTCTTTAAAGATGCGATGCAGAAGATCGGGCTCGATGTGCCCAAGTCGGCCTTGGTCAACAACGCAAAGGACGGAATCGAATTTGCGGGCAAAATTGGTTTCCCGGTGATCGTGCGTCCGTCGTTCACGCTCGGCGGCACCGGCGGCGGCATCGCCTACAACCGCGAAGAACTCGGTGAAGTTTTGGCGCGCGGGCTGGATCTCTCTCCGGTGCATGAAGCGCTGATCGAAGAATCGGTGCTCGGATGGAAGGAATACGAGCTCGAGGTGATGCGCGATACGAAAGACAACGTGATCATCGTCTGTTCGATCGAGAATTTTGATCCGATGGGCGTGCACACGGGCGACTCAATCACGGTTGCACCGGCGCAGACCCTGTCCGACCGTGAGTATCAGGCGATGCGCGATGCCTCGATCGATGTGATTCGCGAGATCGGGGTCGATACTGGCGGATCAAACATTCAGTATGGGGTGAATCCCGAGACCGGGCGCATGGTGGTGATCGAGATGAACCCGCGCGTTTCGCGGTCGTCCGCCCTCGCCTCCAAAGCCACGGGGTTTCCGATTGCCAAGATTGCGGCAAAGCTTGCGGTCGGCTACACGCTCGATGAGATCCGCAACGACATTACGAGAAAGACTCCGGCGTGCTTCGAGCCGACGCTCGATTATGTGGTCGTAAAGATTCCGAAGTGGCAGTTCGAGAAATTTCCCGGCGCCGATGACACGCTCGGGCCGCAGATGAAATCCGTGGGCGAAGTGATGGCCATCGGACGAACGTTCAAAGAAGCGCTGATGAAGGGCATTCGCTCGCTCGATACGGGCAGGAAAGTCGGATCCGACAAGATCGAACCCAAGATTCTCACGCAGCGGCTGGTGACGCCGCATCCTGAGCGGCTGGCGTACATTCGCTACGCACTCCGCCAGGGACACACGGTCAAGCAGATCGCGAAGATGACCTCGATGGATCCGTGGTTCCTGTATCAGCTGAAAGAGATCAACGATCAGCAACTGGAACTGGAGAAGCATCCGATGGAATCGATTCCGCCGGATGTGCTGCGCGAAACCAAGCGCATGGGATTCTCGGACGGTCGTTTGGCGCAGGTCTGGCGGCTTGAGGGTCAAGAGAAGGTTCGCCATCTTCGCAAAAAACACGGCATTATGCCGGTGTACAAGCGAGTCGACACATGCGCGGCGGAGTTCGAGAGCTTCACACCCTATCTGTACTCGACGTACGAAGACGAGGACGAGGCAACGCCAACGGACAAGAAAAAAGTCATCATCTTGGGCAGCGGGCCGAACCGCATCGGGCAGGGAATCGAGTTCGATTACTGCTGCTGCCACGCGTCGTTTGCGCTACGCGACGACGGCTACGAGACGATCATGATCAACTGCAACCCGGAGACTGTCTCGACCGACTATGACACCAGCGACCGGCTCTATTTCGAGCCGCTCACGTTTGAAGACGTCTGGGCGATCTATCAGCATGAGACCTCGAAGGGTGCCGATGTGGGCGTGATCGTGCAGTTCGGCGGACAGACGCCACTGAACCTGGCGCTGCCGTTGAAACAGGCCGGAGTGAAGATCATCGGCACATCGCCGGAATCGATCGATCTTGCCGAGGACCGCAAGCACTTCAACAAACTGCTGGAAGACTTGCAGATTCCTCAGGCTCCGGGCGTGATGGCTACCTCGATCGAAGAGGCAGTTGAGGGCGCGAAGCGGATTGGATACCCGGTGCTGGTGCGGCCTTCGTACGTGCTCGGCGGACGCGCCATGGTGATCGCCTACGACGAGCAATCGATCGTCCGCTACATGCAGGAAGCGGTCGAATATTCACACGACCGCCCGGTGCTGATCGATCATTTCCTCGAAGACGCGATCGAAGTCGATGTTGACGCGCTCTCGGACGGCGAAGATGTGGTCATCGGCGGCATCATGCAGCACATCGAAGAGGCCGGGATTCACTCCGGCGATTCTTCGTGCGTGCTCCCGGCGGTCGATATTCCGCAGCACTTGCTCGACCGCATGCGCGAGTACACGTTCAAACTGGCGAAAGCCCTCAAAGTTGTAGGGCTCATGAATATTCAGTTTGCGATTCCGCGCGGCGAGAGCGAAACGGGAAATGGCTCGCAGCCGGGCAAAGTGTATGTGCTGGAAGTGAATCCGCGGGCGTCACGAACCGTGCCATACGTTTCAAAAGCGACGGGCATCCCGATGGCGAAGATCGCGGCGCGGTTGATGACTGGGCGCAAGCTGCGTGAGTTTTTGCCCGAAAACATCGAGCGTCGCGCTGATCTCGACACCGGTAACTTCTACTACGTGAAGTCCCCTGTGTTTCCGTGGAACAAGTTTCCGGGCATCGACACCGTGCTTGGACCTGAGATGAAATCCACGGGTGAGGTTATGGGTGTTGCCGACAACTTTGGTGAAGCTTTCGCCAAGGCCCAGCTCGCCGCCGGACAGAAGTTGCCCACACAGGGAGCTGTCTTCATCAGCGTGACCGATCACGACAAACGGCAAGTTGCGTCGGTAGCGCGCAAGTTCGTCGATATGGGCTTCAAGATCGTGGCGACAGCCGGGACTGCGGACATAATTGAAGCAGCCGGGATGAATGTCGAGCGCGTCTACAAGGTGAAGGAAGGGCGTCCGAACGTGGTCGACTTCATCAAAGGACAGCGCATTCAACTTGTCATCAATACGCCCACCGGTCAGGAGCCGTGGTTCGATGAGAAGGCGATCCGGCGAGCGGCGGTCATGAAGAGAATCCCCACGATCACTACTCTGGCAGCGGCACGGGCAGCCGCTGAGGGCATCGCAGCGCTGCAACGCGGAGAAGTGACTGTGCACGCACTGCAGCAATTGCACGCAGACCGCCACGACGGCGTGCGACGCTCAGCCTGACGAGAAGGGACAGCGCAATTTCCTTCCTGCGCTGTCCGTGGTAGCATTCCCAGCGATTAGGGCCCGTTGTGATCTCACTTGGGGGAGACCACTGTGGCGGACGCTACCATCCCTGCTCCTGTTGGAGCACATCCGATCGGCAATCGAGCGAAGCGGGCGGCGACAGTTCTGGCCTGGTCCGGAATTGTGGTTGCGGGCCTGCTCTTTATCTTCAAGTACGTTCTCTTCTACTACCACTATGACGCGGCGTCGTTCGATCCGTATTGGCCGCGCCGAGGGTGGTTATTCCTGCACATGAACGGTGGAGCGCTCGCTTTGCTCACCGGGCCATGGCAGTTCTGGACCGGGCTTCGCCAGCGGAACATCGCCATCCATCGATGGACCGGTCGTTTATACCTTGTCGGAGTTGGCGCCGGGATTGTGGGCGCCGTCGGCCTTTCGTTGACGACCACCTTCAACTGGGGTGTCGTCAACGGTATTCGTGCGCTGGCTCTGGCATGGTTCGTGACCACCGCGATGGCGTACTACACCATTCGCAAGAGGCTGATTCCTCTGCATAAAGAATGGATGATTCGTTCCTATGTTGTGACGTTCGCGTTTGTTACGTTTCGCTTCCTGCAAGATTACACGCCGCTTTCTCGCGTGCGTCCGGAGGGCGATCGGGACACTACGATTGCGTGGGCATGCTGGGTCGTGCCGTTGGCGGTGACAGAAATGGTTTTCCATTGGAGGCGGACGAAGCGAGAATTAGCGCTGCGCCGGTAACGGCGGCGCTGGTAAGCTAGACGTATGTTGCTGCAAGGAATCTTTCCTCCGATTACGACGCCGTACTACGCCGACGGTAGCGTTTACTACAAGAAACTCGAGCACAATGTGGACCGCTATTCACGGACGCCGGTGTCTGGCATTGTTGTGCTCGGATCGACGGGCGAGTCGATCATGCTGTCGGATCAGGAGCGGCGCGATGTGTTCAAGTGTGCGCGTGAGGCTGCGGCGCCGAACAAAGTGCTGATCGCCGGCACCGGCATCGAATCCGCGATCGAGACCTTGCGGTTGACCGAATACGCCGCCGAACTGGGCTACGACGTGGCCATGGTGCGTACGCCGCACTACTACAAGAAACAAATGCTGCCTGCGAATATTCTCGCGTTTTATCGCACGGTCGCAGACCGCTCGCCCATTCCTGTGATCATCTACAACTTTCCGCAAGCGACCGGCTACGACATTCCTGCTGAAGTTGTGATTGAACTTGCGGAGCATCCGAACCTGATCGGGATCAAGGAATCGTGCGGTGACGTCGAAAAAGTTCGAAAGATGGTGGACAGTACACGTCACATCAAGCGCAGCGCATCTGTCACCGAGACGTTCGATGCGGTTACGCCGCGCATGCTTGCTGCCGCTGCGGCGGGAGAATCGGCCAACGGCGGCGAACTAGTACCGGTCGGAGTTTTATCTGGTGAGAAAGATGCCAAGCCTTCTTCTTCGGCGGTGACCGTTGTCGGCAAGATGAAGACTCGCCAGAAAGAGGTCGGATTCCAGGTCCTGGTCGGGGCGGCGCACAAGCTCCAGCCGTCACTCGACGCGGGTGCCGTGGGCGCGATCTTGGCTTTTGCCTGTCCCGCACCGACGGCCTGCTATGAAATCTATGCCGCGTGGAAAGAAGGCGATGCCGATCTCGCACGGCTGAAACAGGAACGCATTTCCGCGGCGGCGCAACGGGTTGGAGAACTGGGCGTCCCTGGATTCAAGTACGGCATGGACTTCAATGGCTACTACGGTGGCCCAGCGCGACTGCCGTTTTTGCCGCTGACTGGCGCGCTGAAATCCGAAGTCGAGCAACTGCTGGCTGACATCCGCAACTAGCGTCGACTGAGATCATTGCAGCCGGATGGCTTGTATGCTACAAACTCAGGCCAAATGATCAGATTTCTTCTCCGCGCCATTCTATTTGCTCTCATCTGCTGCTGCTTTGTGTTGGCGAAGGATCCTCCTCCACAAGTGTTGGTTTGGCCGGAGCAGGGCACTCCAGTGCTGCGTTTCTCGTTCAGCAAGTTCAAGGAAGTTGGGTCTCTCGGCCACGAGCGGACCTTCATGACCGAGACGACTGCTGAAAACCTGTGGAGCAAGCCGATCCCGGACGCGACCTTCCTGCTGTATCTTTACGACCGCAACAAGGTTCGGATCGGTCAGGCTGTCCTCAATGTGACCAACGTCCAGCCGGGCGAGACTGTGCGATTCGAAACGACGATCGCGGCATCCGGTCCTCCGAATTCTCTATCGCTGACTCCCAGTTCGCTTCCAAAAGAACTCGGGCCGGTCGCTCCTCCAAGAACGATCACTATTACGGTCAATACGGTTCCTCAGGGCGCAACAACGAAATTGGATGGCGTCGAAGTCGGAACTACGCCGAAGATGGTGCAGGCATCGGTCGGCAAGCACACCCTGGAATTCAGCAAGGAGGGGTTCACTCCCGGCAAGTTTCCCTTCGAGATCGGGCGGGATGATATCTCTGGCGGCAGCGTGAGTTTCGAACTGGGTACGTCGGCTCACGACACGATCGAACTTCGCGACGGCACGGTCATCACTGGCGATGTTGTTTCAATGTTGGGAATGGAGATTGTGGTCCGGGCGGGCGGCAGAGAGCAGAGACTGGACCGCAATCAGGTGAAACGCATTCTGCTGGTGCAGCGACAATCCGGCGAGCCAACCGAGTGACGCGCGAGAAGCACGAGCCCTGGCCTCCTGTCTCAGAACAGGCGAAAGCGTGGTCTGCCGCTCTGGCTGCCGAGACACGCGAGTGGCCGGAGGTTACGCAGAAGTCTTTCTTCGGCTTCACCGCCCTGTACCGCGGGAAGTACATGTTCGGACTCCTGCCGCGCACCAAGAGCATCTTTACCGAAAATGCTGTGGCATTTCGCATCGAGCAGCCGAATGCCAAGACGAAGATGCTCCTGGAAAGCGATCGTCACATTGCTCCCTTCGATAAACACAAGGAGCGCTGGTACACGCTTGAACTCACCTGCGACGCTGATCTTCACCGCGCGCTGGATTGGCTGGCTCGGGCTGGCGAAAACGCCAACAAATGCACGGCCCAGATGAGAGCCCGTAAAACGAGACGCAAGTAAGGCGGCACTACTTGTTAGGTTTTGAGTTGGACCCTTGCGTGAGGTCGAGCCCGAACTGGGGTTTGTCATACGTTCCCAGAATGTGAACCGGGACTATCTCGCCCTTTTTCTTCTTCTTGAAAAAAGGCTCCATAAACTTCAGCAGCAGAGCCTTGGCTCCGGTTGTGGTCTTGGAAATCTGCGTATCCACGCGCATGTTGCCGTGCAGGTCGACACGTTCGTTGATGAGGTTGTAGGTCCCGTGCAGCCACGCCTTGGCTCCGGGGACGCCGAACGAAAGCTTCGAGAATTCTGCGACACCTCCCGTCAACGTAACCGTACCGGTAAGATCGGTCATCACAGTCTCGGGATCTTCCTTGTTTTGGCCACGAGCACCGGCGCTCAATTTCTCGACGTCAGTCTGCGTGTCCTCGTTGGTGAAAGATCCATTTCCTATTCCGAAATGTCCGTCCATCCTCAGCCTCTGAAGGAACGGTTCTTCGCCCGAAGGAAACTGCGCCGTCGAAGTCAGGGATGCTGCCCCGGACATCGGGGAACGCGGGGCGCTGACGAACAGCCCAAGTATGTCTTCAATGCGCCCGCGATTCACGGTCAGCTTGAACTTCGTAAGCTTGCCTTTCTGTCCCTGAACATGGGCAACGCTGCCAAACGCTTGCACCGAAGTTCGTTTGAAGTGAGCATCGATGCGGGAGAGATATGTATCTCCGTGGATGCCGTCGACGTATCCTTCGAACTTCGTCTGCAAATCGACCTTGTGCCCGCCCGAAGTCACCTCAAAATCGGGAGTGTCCGTCTCGCCGGCGACGTTGACGTGTCCGAGAAGTCCATCGAAGTGCCCCTGGGAAGAGAGATGTCCCGCGATACCTCCATACACCGCGAGATCCGCCTTTTCGAAGGTATAGCTTCCTGATATCGGCGTGTCTTGCGGATGGCCTTGAGTCCACACTCCGAAATCTCCGGCAACCGAAATCTCACCAGGCGGTTCTGGATTGGAGAATTTCAGGCGATATTGCAGCGGCTTGTTCCAGCGGACATTGCTCAGCAGGGATTCGTGGACGTCAAAGAGCACAGGCTTGCTACCGGGTTTCTCCGGGAGGAACTCGACCTGGGCCCCGTTGGCAATTAACTCTTCCACCACGATGTTGGAGTGCTGCGTGCGAAATGCCAGATTGGTGCCGAATGGCGGGATGAAGATGTGTGCATGGACGGCGTTGATGTGATGTACATGGTGCCGCAAGAGGCCAAGATAAGTACCCTTGATCACCAGTTTGTCGATGCTGACGAGCCGAAAGTCGTTTGGCCCTTTGTGAAATTCGACGTGCTCGAGTACGCAGCCAGGCGAAGGAAAGTGCGTGCGGTGGTATCCGGATGCGGTGACCTGGCTGTCGCTGGCTTCGGCCAGTTCGCGGAGGATCGCTTGCTCCGAGAAGGGAAGAATGCGGATGTATACGAATCCCAGAACGCAGAGAACAATGAAAATTACCGTGCCGAGAATGATGGCTTTGTGGTGGAACTTTAGACCCGAGGAAGCGGGGGGTGGTGGTGACCTCTGAACCTCCGGTTCTGCCGTGACCCTCGACGCCATATCGGTTTGAGTCGGAATTTCCCTGAAATGTTGGAAGTCCGCTTGTGCAAATCGCTTAGGAAAAATCCTTAGTGTCGGAAGGTTCCCGTCCGGCTATTCCGAAGCGGAGCCTCCGGATGCTATCATTCTTGGTGGAAGTCCTTCGACTCGACCTTCGCCGGTATATCTGCGAGCGCATTGCTCCAGCTGGACTCTAGTCTCCCTCGCCTCGCCAAAGTTCTCTAAATTTCCCCAAGAACCGCAGGAATCCGGCAGCCTGAAGGCATGCGCCGAGCGACCGTCCTGCACAGCGATAAGGAGAGATCTTGTGAAATTACTGGTGATTGGTTCCGGCATGATGGGTTCGGCTGCGGCTTTCGATATGGCGCGCACGCCGCAAGTAGAGTCGGTAACGTTGGCTGACGGCGACGCCAAGCGAGCGCGGGATGTGGCGGCGCGAGTGAATCGAATTACAGCAGGCCGCAAGGTGCGGGCCGTGGTTCTAGATGCTTCGGACGAGCGAGCGGCTGCGAGATTGATGCGCGGCCATGATGCGGCCCTGTCCGCCGTTCCTTACTTTCTCAATCTCGGTCTGGCACGGGCGGCGGTCGAAGCTCGTTGCCACTTTGCCGACCTTGGCGGCAATAACACCGTTGTTCGCCAGGAACTGGCACTGTCGAAGAAGGCGGAGAGTCGCGGTGTGGCTCTGGCTCCCGATTGTGGGCTGTCTCCAGGCATGGCATCCATTCTCGGCGGCGAGTTGGTACGCCGACTGGGGGGACGTGCCGATGCTTTGCGGCTGTACGTCGGCGGTCTTCCCGAACGGCCGACGCCGCCATTCCACTATCAACTTGTGTTCTCCGTGGAAGGTCTTATCAATGAGTATGTCGAGCCTGCCCGAATTCTGCGCAAAGGAAAGCTGACCACAATCGATCCGCTGACCGAGCCAGAAGACTTCCACATCGCCGGATTTTCACCGTTAGTGGCTTTTCATACGTCCGGCGGAACATCGACCCTTCCCGAGACTTTCGAAGGGCGGGTGGGCGAATGTTTTGAGAAGACGCTCCGCTATCCCGGGCACTACGACCTGCTCTGCGAGCTGAAAGAACTCGGCCTGTTCTCCAGCGAAAAGATGAAGTTTGGAAAGGCAGAGGTTGCGCCGCGCGCCATGATGTCGAAGATCTTTGAAGGCAAGTTTGCGTCGAAGGGACCTGATGTCTGCATCATGCGGCTGGAGGCGCACGAGTCAGTGAAAAGCGCAGGAACTCGCGGTCTGCTGGGCGGACGTCTGAGAGGACGCGTGGCGTCGTTCACCATGGTCGATCACTACGATCCCAAAACCGACATGAGCGCCATGATGCGAACCACCGCGTTTCCAACTTCAATCGTGGTGCAGATGCTGGCTTCAGGCGCGATCAGCAAGCGCGGCGGCGTTCTGCAGGAAGTGGACGTCCCTGCGGATTTGTTCCTGGACGAGATCGAAAAGCGCGGAATCAAGATCGAATACGCGATGGAGTAGACCAGCGCTGGCGGTGCTCTATGCAGAGACGCCGTCGGCACGGCAATTTGCCTTCTTGGTCGTCATTTCGATAGCCTTCTGGCTCTGTTGCCAGGAGGCTTTTTTGCGTTTTGCTGCTCCGCGGTCTCTTCTTGTCGTTGCCGTCGTGGTCGCTTCGAGTCTCGCGAACGTCTCGGCGCAGTCGATACGGCTGCATGTCGATCTCACCGACGCTCCTCGCAATCTCTATCACGCGCGCATGCAGTTTCCTGTGAAGCCGGGAGAGGCGTCACTCGTTTTTCCCAAATGGATTCCCGGCAATCACCGGCCGAGCGGGCCGATCGGAGGGCTCACCGGTATCCACATGCAGGCGGCAGGAAAGGAGATTCCATGGCAGAGAGATGACAAAGAGATGTATGAGTTCCACGTCACCGTTCCGCCCGGAGTGGACACGCTCGATGTTTCCCTGGACGCGATCACCAGCGAAGACAGTGCTGGCGGTGGCGGTCCAGCAACTTCGTCCAACTTGCTCGACCTTAACTGGAATGCGGTGCTGCTTTATCCGAAGGGCACGCGCTCGGATGATGTCACATTCGTCCCGTCGATCACATTGCCCTCCGGATGGAAGTTCGGCACAGCTCTGCCCGTGGCTCACGTGAGCGGAGATGAAGTCGAGTTTTCGCCGGTGTCGCTGACGACGTTAGTGGATTCTCCGCTGGTCGCCGGAGTTCACTATCGCCAGATCGAATTGACGAAGCCCGGCGAAACGCCGCGCCACATAATGGATCTGGTCGCCGATGCGGAAGAAGACTTGGCCATGTCTCCGGCAGATATGGCGTCATACCAGAAACTGGTTGCCGAAACCGGAGCGCTTTTCGGTGCGCGGCATTACCGGCAATATCATTTTCTCCTGACGCTCAGCGGGGAAGTTGGCGGACACGGCCTGGAACATCATGAATCGAACGACAGCGCTGCCTCCGAGCGCACTCTGCTCGACCCAAGTCTGCACATGCTGGAGGCCGGACTCACTCCCCATGAATTCACCCATTCATGGAACGGCAAATACCGTCGTCCTGCCGGGCTCGCCACTGCGAATTACCAGGAGCCCATGGTGGGCGATCTTCTTTGGGTCTATGAGGGCCTGACGGAATACCTCGGCAACGTGCTGGCAGAGCGGAGCGGTTTCTGGACCGACGAGCAGTATCGCGAAGCACTAGCGGCAACGGCCGCGATGCTCGATCACCGCGAGGGACGGACCTGGCGCCCGTTAGAGGACACAGCACGATCGGTGCAGACGTTGCGCATGCTGCTCAAGCCGGAGTGGTCCAACTGGCGCCGCAGTCTCGACTACTATCCCGAGGGCGAATTGATCTGGCTGGAAGTTGATTCGATCATTCGGCAACAAACGCGTGGACAGAAATCGTTGAACGACTTTTGCCACAGCTTTCACGGCGGAGAAAGCGGCCCTCCCAAAGTCGTCCCTTACACCTTCGACGATGTGGTTCGAGCGCTCAATGAAGTTGCTCCCTACGACTGGGCTTCGCTCCTGCGCGAGCGCGTCAAGGCGACCAGCACGCATGCGCCGCTGGGCGGCATTGAGCGCGGAGGCTGGAAGCTGGTCTACTCGGAAAAGCCGAACCAGTTTGAGCAGGCGATCGAGAAGCTCTCCAAGTCCGTCGATCTGAGCAATTCTCTTGGCATCAGCGTTGGGTCCGATGGCAAATTGCATGACGTTATTGTCGGATCGCCAGCATACAAAGCTGGCATCGGACCGGGCATGCTTCTCGTCGCGGTCAACGGGCGGAAATGGTCACCGGATGTCTTGCACGATGCGTTGCGCGCAAGCCAGGGAACAGATCGACCGCTTGAACTCTTGATTGAAAATGCACAGTTCTACAAGACTTATGCCGTGGCTTACAACGAGGGGGAACGGAACCCGCATTTGGAGCGAGTGGACTCGCAACCGGACCTGCTGGGCGATATACTGAAACCACTGACTCGCTAAAGGCTTGTCGACCCGGTTGTAGTACCAAAGTAAGTTACCGCCCTTGGAATCGCTGCTACAATCGGCTTTTGGCCCGGAATTATTTCAGAATACGCAGGTCTTTCATGGACAGATTTTCGCGAATCATTGCGAAACGGTTGCTTGCAGCCGGTCTCTGTGCCGGTCTGTCCGCTGTCCCCGCAATGGCGCAGATTTCGGTGCGATCCCTCAAAGTTCTAGACAACAAGGATGTGGTCGAAGTAGAAGTTGAAGCCAGCGATCGCATCGTTCCGCAAACGCAGGTTTTAACTGGGCCAGATCGGCTGGTCATAGACTTCCCGAACGCCCGTCCCATGGGCGATTTGCGAAATCAATCGGTGGATCGTGGTGACGTGAAGGATGTTCGCATCGGTTTGTTCCAGTCAAGGCCGCCCGTCACGCGAGTCGTCATTGACTTGAAGACTGCGCGTTCGTATCAGGTGTTCCCCTACGGCCGCACCGTGATGATCAAAGTGGTCGGCGGGACCGCGAACGCCATTGCCCAGGACAACACCGCTCAGCCTGGCCAGCATCCTTCGATTGTGCCGGCAAGTTTTCCGGCTGGACCTCAGCCCGTGCACATCGAAGCCGCGCCGGAGCCACCGCTGCAGGTTTCGTATCTGCATGGAATGCTGAGCATCCGCTCGAACAAGGCGACACTCTCGGAAGTTCTCTATGCGGTACAGCAGAAGACCGGAGCTGACATTGCGATTCCTGCCGGGGCCGAGCAGGAAAAAGTTGTAGCTTATGTCGAGCCTGCACCTGCGCCCGAAGTGTTGGCGCGCCTGTTGAACGGTTCCAGTTTCAACTTCCTCATCATGAGCGCGCCGGATGATCCCAACAAGCTCGATCGCGTCATTCTCAGCACGCGCTCGGAAGGGAACTTCAACGCTCCGCTTCCACAGATGTCGAACGACGACAACAGCGCCACTGAGGATGATGAACCGGCCGTTGTGCGCAACAATCAGCCGGACAATCCCATGCCAGCCGCCGAGCAGCAAATGCCGCAACAGACGCGGCCACCGCAAGAAGGCGTAGATCCACCGCAACAGTAATCTCTGCGAATCTGGATTTTCCGGAAAATTACGGAGGTGTGATGAGTCGCACCGGCACAGGCGAATTGCCATCGATCGCCGCTCCGGTCGCGTTGTTGCTGCAGCCCGCTACGTTCAAAACCGTCACATTCACATTGCCATACTGATCGACCGCGTTGATGAAGACCTGAAGGAATCCAACAAATGTCACGTTGGTGGTCGTGCTTGCCCCGATCACAGGGTTCGCGACGTCGTCATAAATGGGCAGAGAAACGACGGAGTTGCTCGCACTGATTGGGGTATCGCGAAGCCCGGTCGGATTGCCGCTTCCGGCGAGCATCTGAAATGGATACGAGTTTGGAGCAGCAAAGGTGTTCAGATAGTCCTGCCCACTGGACGACGTTATATTCGTGTCATCTGTCTGGTGAGTCAGGCACTGAACCCCAGCAACAGTCTTCAGTTCAGGATTGAGGGTGGTGTCCACGACATTACCGTTCGCAGGTACGCCGCAAGAATAGTTCGTGGGCGCGTCGCACCCTTCAATTGCCTCCTCATACGTATCGCCAGATGAGCATGAGGGCACCCCTTGCACCGTGGTTCCGACTTGCCCCGGGACGTACAGAAGATTGGGAGGAGGTTCCACTCTGAAGCTGCCCGTGTAATTCCCTTGAGGGCTAGCGTTTCTGAGCTGACAGGTGGCCTGATTGCCGAACCTGCAGTCGGGTGACAGCCAGAAAGTCTCGCCAATGACGCCGGTGGGGGTAGTAACACCGTTGAGGGTAACTCCCTGATTTTGGATCGTCCCGGTGCCGAGGTCCACCCATTTGTTACAAGCACCGACCGGGGCGCCTTGATCGCAGTACTTTACTCCTGCATGGACAGGGTAGAGCGGATTTCTGTTGGGAACGACCCAGGGTTTCACGCACCTTGGCCGCACCGGAATGGTTGTGCCCGCGACAACGACAATGGCCGAATTGGACGGATTAAATGCCTCCGCAGTAGCCGTTGCGCTCACTTGATTCCCGGTATTTCCCCAGATGCGCGAGAAAAAGCTGGGCAGGGCGGAGCGCGTCAGTTGCACGGTCACAATCGGATTCACCCCGAACGAAGAGGTTGCGAGACCCGTACAGTCGTTTGTTCCAGCGCCAAGCGTGCCACCGCTTTGCGCAGAGTAGGTGACGTTTACCGTCGTTGGGACTTGGCCGCCCACGCCATCCTGGGAAGCGACACTCTTAGCAACTCGACCCGCGAGTCCATCGGTACCGTTGTCGGGCCCGCACACCTTCACCCAATTCGTCGAGGTATTCGCAGGATCTCCCGTGAGCCCCGAAAGAGAAATGATCTTAGCTGCGGCGAGAGCGGCATTGTCAGCGGAACGTTGAGCCTCCTGCCTCGCCAGATAAAGCGTCACTACGTCGATCGAAAGCGCTGCTATCCCTACAATGGCGACCATCGCCAGCGCAACCAGGATCATAGTCACGCCGCGCTCTCCCAGTTTGCCGGTGTTCGATTTTTGTAAGAACGGTTTCTTCATAGGGCGCCGTCAGTTGTCGTTGACCACCACCGCAACAGCAGAGATCTGGTTTGGCAGTGTTATAGCTCTCCCCAAGAGGCTGGCTGCTTGGCCGAATTTCCAGGGATACCTGTACTGGATGCTTACGCAGGTGCCGATGACCGCCAGCTGTCCGGCCGGAGCTTGCGACGTGCAAGTGACGCCAGGAAGCGCTGATCCGGTCACCGGGTAGTAGTAGCCGCGATTGATGACGATCGTCAGCGAGCAGCCACCGCTCGTCTTCGTAAATGTCCAGGTCAAAATGGTCGGCGAACCGGAAGCTGTGATCCCGCAGTTGTCCATGTTGTTGGTCCGCATGAAATTCGTGATCACATCAAACCCATCGACGACTGACATGGGCAAGGTCGATTGCAGGTCTGTGCTGGTGTCGTCGGCCGCAGTGCGGGCTGCCGCGGCAGCAATATTCGTTAGCTTCTGCTTCAGTGTGTACGCACCGCTGAAATCGAAAATCCCCACCACGAACACAACAAGCAATGGAAGCGAGACGGCGAACTCGACGATCTGTGCGGCACGATTGTCGTGCCGTACGATTCGTAAAACGCGCTTGCCAAGTTGCCAGAGATGCTTCATTGATTTTCCAATTTCACCAAAGCAGATGCTGTGAGCCAGACACGCTGCTTATTGAGCGAAGTGAACGGAAGCCAGAATTGAAACGGATATTGAAGCGATACTGACATGCCACAAACGCCGCTTGCGCCTGTGTCCATCGCGAGTCGCACGGGCGCCTGGATGCAGTACTGGCTACTCGCAGACGGATCGCACGACGGAGTACCTCCAAGGCAAGTGGTGTAGGTAGGGGGTGTGGCCGGCGGTTGCGCAAGGGTGGGATCCAGTTTCGAGGCTACGAGCGCCGTCTGGACAGCATTCACCGCATTGGTTTTTCGCACTGTAAGAGTATCCACGCCGCAGGTTGAACAAAACGGCGAATAGGAGCCTGCCTTCGCTCCTTCCTGCGCCGCCCGCGTGATTGCGCCGTAAATACTGAATGCCTGTCCGAACCAGAAAATTCCGAGCAGGACCATAAACATCAGGGGCAGAACGGCGGCGGCTTCTGCGATCTCGGCGCCGCGGGTGTCCGAGCCAAGTCTGCGAACGAGCCTGACAGCGAGATTTGTCATCTAAGCCACTCCCCAAACAACATGAGCAACGGCGTAGAGCACCACCGTAAGCGCCAGGGCGACGCCATACGGTACTTTGAGTGATTCCGGATTATCCAGCGACACTCGTGTCCCCGGCAACTGAAACGTTACCAGCGACACGAGGATATGCCCAATATTACGCACGGTCTGTCGCACCCGCCCTTTGTAGACGATCAATGCCACTGCCATAAGTCCTGCCACGAACACCGAGCCGATCAGCAAATTGATCAGCAACTCGCGTCCTGCGAAGGCTCCCAGGGCTCCTGCCAGTTTCCAATCACCGGCGCCAAGGCTGCGCAGCAGCACAAACGGCAACAACAGGCCAAGGCCCACCAACGCCCCAACCAGCGAGGAAATCAGGCCACTCTTTCCCGCCAGTACTGTATTGGCTGCGACTCCGGCCACAAATCCGGGAACGGTCAGCCAGTTCGGTATGCGCCGGCTGCGCAAGTCGGTCCATCCGGCAATCAACGAGAGCAAGACGGCTCCGCCGAGGATGATCGGCTTCAATTCGGCCTCCATCCGGCGCCACAAAGGCCGGCCGGACGCCCATCCCAATGATATTCAAAAAGACCCATTTTGTGAGGATTCGCTGTGGTTGACGATGGGCGAGGAGGTGTCCTGATCAGCGCCCTATTCGCCCCCGCAAATACGGCCTCTTTCGCGGATTCTCACACACAGGGAAGGGCAAGTCAATGTAACTGCAAGCCCTGGGGTTTCCTTTGTGTACCTTCCTGCCCTTTGTGGTCAAAGATCAAAGGCCTGAACCACGAAGCACACGAAAGAAAGAAAAGGCCCGGACGCATCCGGGCCTTCCCAGCAATTACTTGATTACCGATTAAATGCCGGAACCTGGTTGTGTTCAGCCACGATCTTTCTGGCGTTGTCAGCCAGGGCCTTGGCCTGAGGCAGCAACTCCAGAGCCTTCACCACTTCCGGATCGGACTCGGCGCGGACTTTCATGCCCTCGTCCTGACCGAACGCATCGACGAAGATTTCCGACTTGATGTTCGACTTGATCCAGTCGTTATTGTCCATCAGTTCGGCCTGGGTGTAAGGAATGTTGCCTTCGTCGAGCGACCTGCGGAAGTCCTGCATTACGGCATCGTCAACATCGAAGGTCTTCGCTGCTTTGTGGGTCACCACATACTTCTTGGCGAAGTTGAAGAAAGCATAGTGCTGCAGAAGCGTGTCCTGGAAATGATTCGATTTTGGAGTCGGAACATTGACGTCAGGAGTGATGCCGCCCCCGCCGTACACCGTGCGTCCGCTGTCGGTCAGTTTGACTTCGCGGTTCGCTGTGTTCGAGCTCTCAGCGCTGTCGCGGCTGTAGTAATAGTCGTACAGCGAAATGTTGCTGTAATCGCGCTGGATGAGCCGTCCACTGGGTGTGTAGTAGTGCGCTGTGGTCAGGGCCAGGCCGGTGTTCTCCGACAGCGGATACACCGTCTGGACGAGTCCCTTTCCGAAAGTCACTTCGCCGACGATTAGTCCGCGATCGTGATCTTGAATAGCTCCCGAAACAATTTCTGCTGCAGATGCCGTCAGCCGATTCACGAGAACAACGATCGGATAATCTTTGCCGCCATTGCCGTGCTGCGCCACATAACGCTTCTCGGCAGACGCGCGCCCGTGATGAGAGACGATGAGTTGTCCCTTCTTCAGGAACTTGTCGGCGACGCCGACGCCCTCGCTCAACAATCCGCCGGGATTGCCGCGCAGATCGAGGATCAGTCCTTTGAGATCGCCAAATGAATCCAGCGCTTCGGCGACTTCGTGCTCGGTGGTCTCGTTGAAGCCGTTGACGTGCATGTATCCAACGCCCGGCCTGATGAGGAAGTGCACGTCAACGCTGTATCGTGGAATCTCATCGCGAACCAGCGTGAACTCCATCGGTTTTTCCACGCCTTCGCGCGCAATGCTGATGTGAACCGTCGTCCCCTTAGGCCCCTTCAACAGATCGGCGACATCGGTGGTGCTCATGTTCTCGGTCGACTTGCCGTCAACCGCAATGATCACGTCGCCCGGATGAATGCCCGCCTTATACGCTGGAGTACCAGTAAACGGATAGATGACGATGACTTTGTTGTTGCGCGGGCCCACGGTCATTCCCACGCCGTAATACTTGCCGCGCTGATCTTCGCGCATGAGCGCGTACGATTTTGGATCGAAGAAGTTCGAGTGCGGATCGAGCGCATGCAGCATGCCCGGAATCGCGCCGTTGTAGATCGCCTTATCGGGGTTCACCGGCTCGGCGTAGTTCTCCTCGACGACGGCATACACGTCGGTGAACTGCTTGAGGCTGTCCTTGACATCAGAGTCGCCGGTAATTGACGACTGCTGGCCGGAACGCTGGGCAAACATGATGCCCAGAAATCCGCAGACAAGGAGGAACAGGAGAACGAAGACAAGCGATCGGCGTGAACTACGAGCCATTTAGATTTCCTTCGGTTATGGGCTTACGTACACCCGGCGATCCAGATTACCGTAAGTATATCACCAGCTTAGACGATCCCGGATCGAGATGGTCACGGTAGTAACCATCCCGAATCCGGCTCATTTATCAGATGCGCGCTGGCTGGTTCCGGTTCCTCCGAGAGCGGCATTCTGTGCGATTTGCGGCTCTTGCCCTGATGATTCCGAGGTCTCGTTACGGCCGGACTTCGCTTCTTCGTCATCCGGCCATGGTCCTCTGGGATACCGGTAGTGATAGTGGTAGTTGGCGTGGTTGGCACCAATCGCGGCTCCCATTCCGGCGCCGATGAACCCGATGAAAGCTCCCAGACCGACGCGCGTCCCGACACTTGCTTCCCCTGGCTTGGCTGCGCCGATCCCGAAGCCGATCAGTCCGCCAATCAGAGCCCCTTTCCAACTCGGTCCCGGCATAGAACGGGCCATATGAACCCTTGGCGGCGGGGGATACCTCCGGGGACTGGGTCCGCGCCGGGGGAACTGTGCGAGGGTTGTGGTGTCCGATGAAGAGCACTCTGTCCCAGAAACCGCATAGGCGCACTTGGCGAGGGCGACTTGCGGTGACAGACTATCGCTCTGGCCTAGCGCATTGATGGTTATCGACATCATCGTGAGGACGAATGCAATCCGGTGAAACTTCATTTTTTTCCTCCGTGGCGAAGAGATCTGCCCTACTTCTACTTCGGCATCAGCCTAGGCCCAACTCTCGCGCTTGAGTGGCAAGCGTGGGACAGTTTGTGGAGTGTCACAGAAGCAGCTCTTCAGCTGCCCGATGAAACGCATCCGCAGGAAGGAAATTTGGTGGTGTGAGGTGCGCGTGCGTCCAGGATTGCTTGAAGGCTGCGTCGCGTGGTTTTCGGCACTTCAATGACTACCACTTGTGCTGTGCCATTCGGATCGTGATAAGAAATGCGGAAGTAATGCCTGTATTGCCGAGTCTTCAGCAGTGCTACAGCGATCGCCGGGAGAATTCCGAGATGTCGCGCGACTTCTTTGGAATACTCGTTGGAATCGATGGAAGCGTAGGGAATGGAGATCTTGCGTCCCGCATACAGGAAAATGAGGTCAGATTCCGAAGTCGTATCGAGTTGTCCCACCGTCCCTGCGGTGAACCCCGGGGCGGTACCGCCCACATATTTTGCGTGTCCGTCTTCTATGGCAAAGGCCTGCAAAGTGAGAAGCAGAAACGAAAGCCAAATCCAGATTTTCTTCATGCTGCACCTCCTGTTTCAGTGCTAAGTGCAGCGTAAAGAATGGGGATTAAGTCGATGGGTCGGCTTAGGATGCTTTCTGGACTGTCACATCGTGCCGAGCGGCTGGAGGATGAATTCCTCGCATGCCCGCAACTCGGCCACGGATGCCTCGGACAGAAGGGAGAAGGGAATTGCCCGACATCCCTGAGGCAGCTCGCGCTGGGTCAGCACATCGCAGACGACGGCTGCGGCTTCTTTAAGTCCACGCTGCCAGTTGGCCTCACGGGCGTCGCGAAAGATCAGGCTGTCTGGATGGAATCCGGCAGCGTTCAAAACCGCTCGCGAAACTTTCAGGAATTCAGGCCATCGGGACGCGATCCCTACCAGCGCATTTGACCTTACCGGCAGATATTCAGCCAGGGAGGTGGGGACCGAGCGCACTTGCAACGCAAGAATTTCAATCTCCTCGGGCAAAATCTCGCGCAACGCCGGCACGCGATTGGGCAACGAGATCGGGACTGCTCCGTCTGTTTTTCTTGGGCAATTCTCTAGGCCGAACGACCGCACTGGAAACTTCACCACCCGGCTGACCTCCTCCGCGAGAATCTTGCGCAACTCCTCATCCGGCTCAACCAGGAGAAAGTGATCCGGCGGCTGCAACTCCAGCCATTGCCGTAAGCGCGTTCGCAAAACCGGCAGGGAGATACCAATCTTCCGGGCCGACCGGAATAGCCGTGCGATCATCTGGTCGATGGCGAGAGCTGGAGAACTTGGCTGCTCCGGTTTATTTGCTCGCACGTAGACTCCGCTGCCGCGGCGGAATTCGACCCAGCGGTTTTTGGCGAGCTGCCGATATCCGCTACTGATCGTATTTGGATGCAGTTTGAATCGCCGCGCCAGCTCACGCGTACTCGGGAGCCGCTGTCCGGGTTTCAGGTCATCGCTCAAAATGCCGAGCACAACCTGGGTGACCAGTTGTTCTCGGACCGGAACGTCACTGCCGCGCGCAAACCAGAATTGCATGGCGGCAACATCATAAGCCGCCCCCTGACAGTGCAAAAGTGACTCTAGCGGATCGATTTCGCGATCCGGATCATGGCATCGACAGAGCGTTCGACGTCCTCGTCGGTTGTGGCCCAACTCGAAACAGAAATTCTCATCGCGGTGTGACCTTGCCACACCGTCCCGCCACACCAGCAAGTGCCCTCTTTCTGGATTCCGTCGATCACTAGCCTTGTTTCCTCCGGACCGCCGAATGAGACAAGCACCTGATTCAGTACGACATCGTTCAGCACATCGAATCCGGCGCCGCGAAGCCTGTCCGCAAATATCCGCGCTTGACGGCAGTTGCGCTCAACCAATTCGCATAAACCGCTGCGGCCCAGAGATCGCATCGCTGCCCACAGTTCGATGCCGCGGGCGCGGCGCGAAGCATCGGGCGTGTACTGCCACGGTTCGCGTCCGGATCCCTGCGTAAGGTAGGCTGCATTGCCAGTCGACAGCGCTCGGCGTAAATGTTCCGGTTCGCGGACGGCGACAATGCCCGAATCGTAAGGAACGTTCAGCCACTTGTGGCAGTCGATCGCCCACGAATCAGCGTCTCCAGTGCCTTCGACTAGGTCAGCGAGTTTCGGAGAAACAGCGGCCCATAGCCCAAACGCTCCATCGACGTGAATCCAGGCGCCCTGTTCGCGAGCGCGCGCACAAATCTCCTTCGCCGGATCGAATGCCCCGGTGTTGACGTTGCCGGCTTGGAGACAGACGATCGTGTTTTGGTCGAGTTCGGGTAATGCATCCGCCCGCATACGGCCTTGTCCATCCGCTGGCACCGTGGTGACTCGGGATCGTCCCAGGCCGACCATGGTCAACGCGCGCAGGAGCGATACGTGGACTTCCTGGCCGACGATGACATGGATCGGCGGCGCGCCGAATAGTCCCATTTCCTCGACATCCCAACCGGATCGATGGAGCAGAGCGGATCGTGCCGCCGCAAGCCCCGAAAAATTGGCCATGGTCGTTCCAGTGACAATCCCAATTGCTCCAGTTCGTGGCAAGCCCAGAAGATCGAGGGTCCAGGTCTCAACGATCTCCTCTAGTCTTGCGGCTACTGGGGACATGACTTGCATGGCGGCATTCTGATCCCATGTGCCGGCGAGCCAGTTTGCGGCAAGAGCCGCGGGAAGGCTTCCGCCAACCACGAAGCCAAAATACCGTCCGCCGGTAGTAGCAACTGTGGCGGGGGACCCGAATTGATCGAGCATCGCGAGAACCTGTTTCGGTTCGCACGGATCGTCAGGCAGTGGACCTCCCAACGCCTCCAAAGCCGAGATCTGCTCAGGCTTAGGCGCAACCGGCCTGTTAGTTACTTGTTCCAGATAGCGCGAAGCCCGCGCCGCGGCATCCTGTAATAGCTCGTTCACGTTTGCTCCTCTGCTGGAGGTGACAAATGATACGTCGGACGCTCCGGTCATTTGTCACCGGCGCGTCGCCCTAGCATTGCCGCTTTTGAAGCGAGAACGTATGATGAATCCCTATGAGTTTTTCTGAGACGGTCTTCCTGTTTTTTCTGGCCCTGATCATCTTCGGGCCGAAAAAGTTGCCGGAGATCGCCCGCCAGGTCGGCAAATTCATGAACGAATTCCGCCGCGCCTCCAACGAATTCAAGGCACAGATCGAGCAGGAGATCGCTCATCTCGAGGTCGAGAAGCAGCCGACAATTCTGCCGCCCCATCCCATCGAGGGAACGGCTAGCCGCATGGTCTCGGGCTACGGAGATACTTCGACGTCAGAAACGAATCCGCCCCCGGTCGCGGACCAACAGGCTACACTGGCCGCAGCAGAATTGCCGGCGCCTGCTGCAGAAGTCACGACGGAACCGCCGCCCGTCGCCACCGAGGCAGTTCACCCCACGGATGCGGACGCTGTGACATCCTCAAGCTCCCAGGAATCACATGCCTGAACTCGAAACCCCTCCGGTCGAAAACGAAGAAACAGAAAAAGACTCCATGCCGACCATGGGATTCCTCGATCACCTGGAGGAGCTCCGCAAGCGCATTGTTTATTCCATCATTTCGGTCGCCGTAGGCTTCGGCATCTGCTGGTGGAAGGTCGAGAAGATTTACGACTTCATCCAGCGACCCATCATGGACGCGCTTCAGAAGAACGGGATGGCGGAGAAGCTCGTCTACCTGAATCCAACTGAGCCCTTCAACTTGTATTTGAAGACCGCCGCGCTCGCGGGACTGTTCCTGACCTCGCCCTTCGTGCTGTACCAAGTTTGGTTGTTCATTTCGCCGGGGCTGTATCGCAAGGAAAAGAAGTACGTCGTACCGTTCATGGTCTCGACCATCGCCTTGTTCACTTGCGGCGGATACTTCGGCTACAAGATCGTCTATCCGGCGGCCCTGAACTTTCTTATCGATTTCGGCAAGCAGTTCAAGCCGATGATCACGATCAACGAATACACATCGCTGTTCCTTAGCATCGTTCTCGGCATGGGCCTGATCTTCGAGATGCCGATCCTGGTCTTCTTCCTGTCGCTGATGGGCATTATCAGCGCAGGGTTCATGTGGAAGAATTTCCGCTATTCCATCCTGGTGATTTTCATCATCGCGGCGATCGTGACCCCGACCACCGACATCCTCAACATGTGCATCTTTGCGGCGCCGATGATTGCGCTCTATGCGGTGAGCATCGGGGTCGCGTGGCTCGTGCATCCCAAGCAGCGTGCCGCCAGGAAAGCCAAACAAGCATCATGAAAGCGCTCCGACTGCTGATCTGCCTCTTGCTGTCATTGGTGTGGCCGTTGCTGGCCTGCGATCGCAGCAAGCCGCCAATTGAGGTGCAACCGCCGGCGGGCCTGCAGCCAACGAGCGCACCATTGAATCTGCCTGCTGATACTGGGCCTGCGCCTTCATTCGATGGCGATCGGGCCATGCAGTATGTGAAAGACATCGTAAAGTTCGGGCCGCGGCCGCTGGGCAGCGCGAGCCATACGAAAGTTGAGGAATATATCTCCTCGAAGCTCAAGGGTGACCAGGTTGAAGATGACAACTTCACCGCGGATACCCCAGCTGGCAAGTTTCCTGTGCACAACATCATCGCCAAGTATCCCGGGACAAAAGACGGCATCATCCTGATCGCCAGTCACTACGACACGAACTATCCGCTGCGCGACAAGCCGTACGTCGGGGCGAACGATGGAGCGTCGTCCAGCGCGCTTCTGCTTGAAATCGCGAACCAGCTTCGCGGCAAGAAACTGGATGGCTACAGCGTTTGGCTCATCTGGGACGATGCTGAGGAAGCGATGCTTCCCGAAACAAAGCTGGATTTCATGGCCGACAGCCTCTACGGCATCAACCATCTTGCCGAGAAGTGGGAAGCGGATGGTACGCTGAAAAAGGTCAAAGCGTTTCTGCTGGCCGACATGATCGGCGACGCCGACCTGAATATCGATCGCGATCTCAACTCCACTCCATGGCTCGAAGACGTTGTCGGAGAGGCTGCCAAGCGTCTCGGGTATCAATCACACTTCTTTGACCGCGAGAACAAAGTCTCCGACGACCATCTGCCGTTTATGAAGCGAGGGGTGCCGTGCGCCGATTTGATCGATTTTACCTACGGCTATAACAACGTCTTCTGGCACACTCCGCAGGACACCGTCGACAAGCTCAGCCCGCAGAGTCTGCACATTGTCGGCAGCGTGGTGCTGGAGACGGTAAACATCCTCAACAAAATGGACCCGCTCCCTCCGAAATAACCTCCCGCATTGCCATTCCGAAAGCGGCGATAGCCGCTTGAGGAATCTGTTTTTTCCGTCGGCCTGACAGCAGATACCGCGACGGCTCGCCCATCGCGGAACGACAACGACCGGAGATCGTTTTTGGTTTTTGCGCTTTTTAGCGAATTCATTTCTAATTCACTCCCATATGCGAACTGCAAAGGCCCTGTTCTTTGTTTGCATTGTTTGCTTTTTCTCTCTCGCCGCAACTCCAACCCCCAACAATGATGACGTAAACCGCGTTATCCAGGCGGCATTGCAGCCGTCTGCGATCCAGGAAAATCTGCGCCGCCTGACCGACGAAGTCGGCGGGCGCGTCCCCGGCACCCTCGGAATGCAGCACGCGATTCAGTGGGGAATGCAAGCGTTCACGGCAGCCGGAGCGGATTCCGTCCACACCGAAGGATTCGAAATTCCGAACTCGTGGGCCGAGGGCGCGACGGAAATGTCGGCCACGACTTCGTATCTGGTAAACCCGACGACCGTGGGAGGCGGAACCGTTTTGTCGTCGTTCCGGGTTCGAGCCGTGTCAGTTGCCTGGGCTCCAGCGTTGGCGTCTGTGAAGCACATTCCAGTCGTCGATCTGGGAGAGGGAACTGACGCCGATTTCGCCAAAGCTGGCGACATCGTGGGAAAAATTGCTTTGATCCACACGACCGTCCTTAAAACCTGGGCTGACCTCTTTGCCGAGTACTCGAACGCACCTCCTGTGATCGACCGTGCGATGAAGGCAAAGGTCAAGGCCATCGCCTTCATGGCGACGCGCGAGCATGACATTCTGTACCGCCACACCAATGCGGGCGCTGGTGAAATCGACAAGCTGCCGATGGTGATCGTCGCCAGGGAAGACGGCGAGCGAATGGCGCGGCTCCTCGCCGCGGGGAATCTCGTCTGGGCCGATCTCTCGATCCCGAACCAGATCGGTGGTCCCATCAAGACCGCAAACGTCGTCGCCGACCTTCGCGGAAGCGAACTGCCCGACGAGTTCGTCGTCGTTGGCGCGCATCTTGATTCGTGGGAATTGGGGACCGGCGCACTCGACAACGGCTGCAACGCCGCGCTCGTTGTGGATACACTACGGGCAATCAAGGCCTCTGGAATCGCACCCCGGCGGACGATCCGCTTCATTCTCTTTTCCGGCGAGGAGCAGGGCCTACTCGGCTCCCGTGCCTATGCTTTCAATCATCGTGCCGAGCTCGACAAAGCCGCGGGCGTCATCATTTACGACTCAGGCTCGGGTAAAACAACCGGATTCTCCGTGGGTGGACGCTCCGACATCCTCCTCACGACAAAGATGCTGATTGCGCCACTCGCGCAATTCGATGTTAAAGATCTCAAGACTGACATGGAGTGGGGCACCGACCACTTCGATTTCATGCTGGAGGGCGTGCCAACGTTTGTCGCGGACCAGGAGGAAGCAAATTACCTGGAGAATTATCACGCCGTATCCGATACGTACGACAAGGTGGACTTCCCGCAACTAAAAAAACACGTCGCCGAGGCATCTGCGCTGGGCATCGAACTCGCGAATCTGCCGGGACACATCGGGCCGCGCCTCACCCATGACCAGATTGAGCAGACGATGCGCGACACGCACTCCGTCGAACTCTTCAAGGCTTTCGGAATCTGGGATGATTGGGCTAGCGGTAAACGGGGAAGGCAGAAATGAATTGTCGAATTTCGATTGTTGATTGTTGAGTGAAGCGTCCGGCATTCGCATCAATTCAACAATCACAAATTCACAAATCAACAAATGGCGGCTCCTGAGACACCCATTGCTCTATTTCTGGATCCTCTTCAACATCTTCGCGATCGGCATGCTGGTACTGGACCTTCGTGTATTCCACCGCAAACGGCATGCCGTGACTTTTCGCGCCGCCTTGGGATGGAGCGCATTCTATGTCGCCCTTGCAGTTGCCTTCGCGGGAATCATTTACTTCTGGCAGGGGCAGCAGGTCGCGCTGGAGTTCGTCACCGGATACGTTCTCGAGCTATCCCTCAGCGTGGACAACCTTTTCGTCTTTCTATTGATCTTCAAGTACTTCTCCGTACCTGAAGAACAGCAGCATGGAGTCCTGTTCTGGGGTGTCATTGGTGCGCTGGTCTTTCGCGGGATCTTCATCGGAGCCGGAGTCGGACTCATCCACCGCTTCCACTGGATCCTGTACATCTTTGGGGTGTTTCTGGTCGTGAGTGGAATCCGCTTCGCGTTCCAAGGTGATCGCAAAGTCGATCCCCAGTCGAATCCCGTTGTAAAGACTGTCCGCCGCTTACTCCCTATCACCACCGACTACCACGGCGGGAAGTTTTTCTTTCGCGGCACGGAAAACAAGGCGATGCTCTACGGCACACCGCTGCTGGTCGTATTGTTGATGATCGAAACGACGGACATACTCTTCGCGGTAGATTCGATCCCGGCAGTCCTGGCCGTAACGCTCAACGCATTCATCGTGTACACGTCTAACGTATTCGCTATTCTCGGACTGCGCTCGTTGTATTTCGCCGTTGCGGGACTGATGAAGAGGTTCCGCTTCCTGCACTATGGACTGGCGATGCTGCTGGTTATGGTTGGAGTGAAGATGCTGCTGGCAGACCACTATCGGGTGCCAATCGGAGTTACGTTGGGATCGATTGCAGCGGTGCTCTTGATTTCGATTCTTGCATCGGTCGCATTTCCCGGAACTGACAAAGAATAGTTTAGAAAAGAAACACGACCTTGTCACCGCGTACCACCGAGTGTTTCAGGAACTTCTTGTCGTCGTGGTCGGGATATTCCATGCGGTAATGCGCGCCGCGGCTCTCCTCGCGCGCTAGCGCTGATTTTGCTACCCACAAGGCCGCTAAATGGATGTTCGCTGCTTCGTAGCCTCTTCGCGTTTTGGGATGGGCCAGCTTGGCTGTCATTGACTCAAGCGAAGTAACCGCTTTCTGCATACCCGCTCGCGTGCGCACAATGCCCACGCTGCTCCACATGATCTCGCGGATCTGTCCAATCAGTTCTTCCACGCCGGGCTCAACGGGTCCGTTGGAATACGCAGCTTTCAGTTGCGCCGCAACCCCTGGCGCTGCGGATCTTGCCTCTTCACGCATCGCCCGTCCCGCACGCGTTCCGTAAACGAGGCCTTCCAGAAGTGTGTTGCTTGGAAAGCGGTTGGCCCCGTGCAGTCCGGTCGTAGCAACCTCCCCGACCGCGTATAGTCCCCGAATCTTCGTCCTCGCATCAAGATCCGTGCGCACGCCTCCGATCGAGAAATAAGCCGCAGGGCGCACGGGCAACAGGTCCTCAGTGATGTCGACGTTGTGCGCCATGCAGGTTTCGTAGATCTGCGGAAAATGTTTCTGCACTTTCGACGAGTTCAGATGAGTGAGGTCGAGGTAAACGACCGGATCCTTTGCGCGGGTCACTTCCATCTCGTGGATGATCGCCCTTGCAACCAGGTCTCGCGGTGCCCGCTCCGCCAGCGGATGGTACTTTCCCATAAAGCGATCCAATTCAATATTCCGCAGGTACGCGCCCTCTTCCAGCAGGGTTTCCGGCAAGAGAAAACTCGGAAGTTTTTTCAGATAGAGCGAAGTCGGGCAGAACTGTATGAACTCGAGATCGCCTGCCTCGGCGCCTGCACGAAGTGCCATCGCCAGACCGTCCCCCGTCGCCGACTCGGGATTCGTTGTGTTGCGATAAATCTGCCCCAGTCCGCCATTCGCCAGGAGCACCGCGGAGCATGGGATTTCATACGGCTGTCCCTTCTCATCCAGCACGGAAACGCCCGTGATCGCGCCGGCGTCTGTCTTCAAGTCGCAGGTGAAGGCAAACGGAACGATCGAGATGTGTTTCAACGAGTGCGCCTTCTCATAGAGCAGTCGCAGAATTTCCCGATTTGTAGAATCGCCTTGCGCGTGTAGCGCCCGGCTCTTGCTGCTGGTTGCGTCTTGCGCGAACACCAGCTTCATCCCGCGACCCTTGCCCCACTCCAGCAGTTCATTGATTCGCTCGGGCCCCTCATCCAGCAGGAGCTTGACGGCCGCGACGTGGCAGAGCCCATCGCCCGCGGTGAGCGTGTCCTGCAGGTGCAGAATCAGTTCGTCGTCATCGCCGAGCCATTGCGCTTGGATTTTCGGATCGTTCGCGCCGAAGTTGGGGACTTCTCTTTTGGTAAGTACAAGAACGCGTCCTGCGACAGACAATTCGATAGCGGCACGCAGACCGGCGACACCCGCCCCGATTACGATGAAATCGGTTTCTGCCGGAGCGCTTTTCATAAACGGGAAATAGTACTACCGCAGGGGAAGGCCTGTCATGAAGATATAGCCTATACGCTATGATGGAAACGCAATGCCGCAAGCCACCATCCATGTACCGCCCCAGCCGTATCAGGCCTGGATCGAAAACGGCCTGCTCACCCGGGCGGGCTCCGTGCTCAGCGATCTTGTGCCCCGTTCCAGCCGGGTGTTTGTCGTCACGGTACCGCCCGTAAGAAAGCGCTGGGGCGCGAAATTGATCCATTCCTTGAAGTCCGCCGGCTTTGCGCCGGAAGTCCTGACCATTCCCGACGGAGAGCCTTCCAAGCGCTTGGCCACTGTGGAAACCTTGGCCGAAAAGCTGGCGAAACTTCGCGCGGACCGCAAATCTGTGATCGTGGCTCTGGGAGGTGGAGTCGTTGGTGATGTAACGGGCTTGCTGGCTTCTGTGTACATGCGGGGGGTCGAGTTCGTTCAAGTCCCGACCACGGTGCTTGCCCAGGTTGATGCCTCCATCGGCGGAAAGACCGGCGTCAATCTGGTGGCAGGGAAGAACCTTGTTGGGACGTTTTGCCATCCCCGGGTGGTGCTGATTGATCCAACCGTGCTGAAAACGCTTCCCGATCGGGAATTCCGCGCCGGACTCTATGAATCGATCAAGTGCGGAATCATTGGCAGTGTTGAGCTGTTCTTGCGATTCGAACAGAGTCGCGCCAGCATACTGAAACGCGATTTGTCCGAAGTGGAATGGGTCATCGCGCAATCCGTGAAGCTGAAAGCAGAGGTCGTCTCGGCGGACGAGCGCGAAGGCGGCTTACGCCGCGTTCTGAATCTTGGACACACCATCGGTCATGCGCTCGAAGCGGAAACTAAGTACACCCACTTTCTTCACGGGGAGGCTGTAGCGTGGGGCATGATCGCCGCCACCAACATAGCGCTCAGCGTCGGACGCACCGACAGCGTCACGGCTGGCAGAATCGCCGACGCAGTGCTCAGCCTGGGCCGCTTGCCGGAAGTGAACGTCAGTCCGAAGAAGATCCTCGCGCGGCTACAGTCCGACAAGAAGACACAGAACGGCGTCGTGCACTTCGTTCTTCCACGGGAAATCGGCAAAGTAGAAATCGCCAGTGATGTTCCCGAGAGCGTTGTCCTCCAGTCAGTCGAAGAGCTGCGCCGGCTATCTCGAGGCGGATGGGTTTGGAAAAAGTAGAGGAGAATTACGCCATGCAGGAAACAGCAGAACAATATATCGGACGGATTCTTCGCTACGTGCAAGGAAAAGACGCCATCAAAACGCAGCGCGCGACCGCGCCGCGACTAAAGAAAGCGATTCAGGGGCTGAAGCCAGGCCAATTGAAATGGCGCCCTGAGCCCGCGAAGTGGTCGATCGCGGAAATCATCGCTCATCTTGCCGATGCTGAGATCGTTGCAAGCTGGAGGATGCGCTCTGTGATCGGCGAGAATGGCATCACCATTCAGCCGTTTGATCAGGACGCCTGGGCCTCCGTCTTTGAATACCGCGACCGCGATGCGAAGAAGTCTCTCGAAACCTTCCGCGTGCTGCGCGAAAACAACCTTGCCATGCTAAAAGAGATCCCGAAAGAGACCTGGGACAACTACGGGATGCACCTTGAGCGAGGCAAGGAGAGCATCGCGCATCTGACGCGCATGTTCGCGGGGCACGACACGAACCACATCATCCAGATCGAGAGCCTTGCGAAGCAGTTGAAATCGGCGAAGCGAAAGAAGAAACGGTAAGCCTGTCTCTTGCCAGAACCCGCCAAATCGAAAGTGATCGGAGCCGCTCCCGAAGGCTCGCAAGATCAAGCCTCAGCCGCGCGCGCGGTGCGCGAGATGTTTACCTCGATCGCGCCGCGTTATGACGTCCTAAATCACGTTCTCTCCTTCAACGTGGACCGGATGTGGTGGAGCCGCGCGGCTGGCACTTTCAGCCACATCCTGACCCGCTCGGACGCTCGAGTCCTTGATCTCTGCTGCGGGACCGGCGACATGACCTTTGCGCTGCGCCGCAGGGCAGGGAAGTCGGCTCCAACCATCCTGGGCGCCGACTTTTCGCACGCCATGCTGCAGCGTGCGACGGCAAAGTCGGTTTCAGGGAATGCCTCCGCACCGGGATGGATCGAGGCCGACGCTCTAACCTTACCTTTGCCCGATTCGAACTTTGACCTTGTGACTTCGGCCTTCGGATTCCGCAACCTCGCGGATTACGATGCAGGCCTGCGCGAAATTGCCCGAGTGCTTCGTCCCGCCGGCGAATGCGGCATTCTGGACTTCGGTGAACCGAAAGGGATGATGGGATCACTCTATCGAATCTATTTCAAACAAGTTTTGCCGCGTATTGGAACGATGATTTCCGGAGTGAAAGGGCCGTACGCGTACCTGCCCGCATCCGTCCAACGCTTTCCGGAGCCCGCTGAGATGCTCACTCGGATGAAAGTTGCTGGATTCGCCGAGGCCACGTGGACCCCTTATACCTTTGGCATCGCCGGTCTTTACCGCGGCAAGAAGGCAGCTTAGATCAACTATCCTGCGTCTCGAAACAGTTTGCTGAGGCTTTCAATATCCTGGGCGCTGACGTCTCCAATCACGAAATAGCGCAGCCCATTTTTCGTCCAGTTCTCAACGTTGAATGACAGCTGGTGCACCGGCGCAGGAGAAGAGCCGATGGCTTCCCCCCGGTCCTGAAAGATGAAGACCGAGATCTCATGTTTCTTCATCCGATAGACTAGCTGCGCCCCAGGAGTTTGCTCCAGATAGGTGACGCGTCCACCGATCAACGTGAAGTCGGTTGCCTGGAGTTCCGGAAGATTGAAGCTGAAAGGAATCTTTCCCTCAAACCACGGTTTTACTGTGTGCCGATCGGTTGAGATCACATCGACTGGCGTGGCGCTCGCTAAAGTAGAAACGTGAAGATCGGCCAGTTCGCTGTAAACATGATCGCGCCGGGCTTTTCCGCGCTCGGCATAGAAATTAACAGCCACCGCCATGAGAAGCACGAGTGCCGCCGGAACCAGAATCAGTTTCCACGCCCACCGCTTCTCGCGAGGCTGCTCAGCGCTAATCTTTTGTAGCATCTTCGCCCGGAACTCCGCGCTTGGCGCATATCGCTTGCCTGCCACGGACACTGCCCGTTTCAACTGAACGCCCTCCAGTACCGCCGAGGCGCAATCCGGACAAGTTCGCAGATGAATCCCGACAGCCTCCGAGTCGGCAGACGAAAGTTCTCCATCCGCGTACGCGTCGAGTTTTTCCCGCCACAGGTCACACGGCATTTCGCACTCCCGCAAACTGCACCGACAGTTGTGTTCGCAATGCTTTTCTCGCACGAGACAGCCGTGACATTACGGTCCCCATTGGAATCCCTAGAGTCTGCGAGATCTCCTCATAGGACATCTCCTCGACTTCGCACAACAGCAACACCTCGCGAAAGTGGATTGGCAGACCCTGTAACGCTTGTTGCACCGTGAGCTGATCGACCTTTGCCAGCAGAACTCCCTCCGGCGTCGGATCGCCGGACGCAAGGGTCTCATCTTCTTCCTCGCCCAGCGGAACTGTGGTCTTCAATCCAGTTCGCGTATTGAGAAATGAATTCCGTAAAATGCGGAACATCCAGGCTCGAAAATTCGTGCCCGCCTGGAAGGTCGAGAATCCGCGCAACGCCTTGGCATACGTTTCCTGTACCAGGTCTTCTGCCTCAGTGGTGTCCTGGGTGAGCCAGCGCGCGAAGTTGTAAAGCTGGTCAAAAAGAGGCAGCGACAGCTCCTCGAATTTCGCAGCTGACAACGGTTGATTCCCCACCTCCATAGCATAAACCGGCGAATCGGCGCTTTTATTCCCGCATTTGTCAAAAAATAAATTTACGAAAGTTTCGGGAATATTTCGCGTACTGCGTGGTTCTCCATCACACAGCAGCAAGCAAGTCAGGAGAAACCATGAAATCAACCGACAGAAGATCGTTCTTGAAGATCGCGGGATCGTCCCTGGGTATCGGAGTGCTTTATTCCGCATATCCGTTGGCTCGCAGTGCAGGCGAAGCCGGAAGTCTCTTTTCGGCTCTCGGCCGCGACACCGGCGAGAAAGTCACCCCGTTCTCCTTCGTGCAGTTGAGCGATGCACATGTGGGATTCAACGGTCCGCCCGACCCGCTCGGTACCAAGGCGTTCGAGCGCGCGGTGGATATGATCAACGCTCTGCCGCAACGCCCGGACCTTGTTTTGTTTACCGGCGACCTCACGCACGATACCGAAGACCGCAACGTCCACGTGCAACGCATGAAGCAATTCCAGGAAATCTCCAAGCGGATTAATGTGCCTTTGGTTAAATGCGTTCCCGGCGAGCATGATGCCGGGCTCGACAATGGTGCGCTGTATCGCGAATTCTTTGGAGACAGCCACTATTCGTTTGACCATCGTGGAGTTCACTTCGTAGCCCTCGATAACGTTTCGCGCGCGAAGCCGGAGATCGGAAGCGAACAACTGGATTGGCTGAAGAAAGATCTCTCCCGCTTTCCGAAGTCAGCGCCGATTGTCGTCTTCACGCACCGTCCACTGTTTGATCTCCGGCCCGAGTGGGAATGGTTCACGAGCGATGGCGACGACGTCATGAATGTGTTGTCCGCTTATGACAACGTAACCGTCCTGTACGGACACATCCACCGCGACGACGAACACAACATCGGCCCGGTGCATCACTACGCCGCTCGTTCGCTTATTTTCGCGTTTCCGGACGCCACAACTCCGGGCCCGCGGAAGCCAATCCCGTTTGATAAGGACCACCCATTCAAGAACCTCGGAATTCGAACGGTAAGCGTGAATGGCAAGGCACAGCCGAGTTCAAGCCCGCTGTCGATCGAGGACGTCGAACTGTCCGCCAATGAATTCCTCGGCATCAACGGGGTTCATCAATTCCTGAAAGCCCAACAAATGTAGCGACTCAAAAATTAATAAGAAAGGTTGAAGCAGAAATGAATAAGGGAAAAGTGTCGAAACTTGTGATCGGAAGCATGTTGTCTCTCGGAGTGTTGTTCACGGGCGTCAATCGCGTTCAGGCAGACAACACTCCGGTCGTTGAAATCACCGCCAAGCGGTTCGCGTTCAGTCCTGACAAGATCACTCTGAAAAAGGGACAGACCGTGAAGCTCCGCATTCATAGCCAGGATGTCACGCACGGATTCTTCTTGCGGCCATTCAAGTTGGATGAAGAAATTCCAGCGGGCCAGACGGTTGAGGTCACGGTTACACCGCAGACCGCTGGAACGTTCATGCCGATCTGCGATCACTTCTGTGGCGCTAACCACGGCAACATGAATATGACAGTTGTGGTGGAGGACTGATGCAGGTGTTTTCTTCCATCAAGCGACGCTGCGGCGCGGGAAGCCTCGTGCTGGCGTCGATTTTCCTCGGGGGATGCCAGGTAGGTCAACCTGGCGCCCTCCAGACGAAAATCATTGACGGAGCGAAGCGGCGCCTGACCGTACGAGGGAAGGACGACGCCAACCCTCTGCCGCCAACGCCAGAGAACATCCACGCGGGGCAGACGAATTTCACTTCCTACTGTATGGTTTGCCACGGGCTCGATGGCCAGAACACGGGCGTGCCGTTCGCCGACAAGATGGACCCGCCGGTTCCACCGCTCAACTCCGCATCGGTGCAGGCCTACACCGATGGCCAGTTGCACTGGATCATCAAGAATGGAATTTCACCATCGGGAATGCCAGCGTCGAAAGATGTCTTTCACGACGAGGAGATCTGGCAGATTGTCAGTTATGTCAGGCATCTGCCGCCCAAGGGAAGTTTAGGCGAACCTGAAGTCTACGGAGGAAGCGGTCCTCCGAAAACGAATCATTGAGATGGAACGGAGCTATACCGCTGTTCCGGCAACTGCCTGAACACCCTCGGCGAATGCGTCGGTGATCGTGTAGCGGATGACGTGCTCGTATTCCGGTCCGAGAAAGCGACGCAGACGATCGGTATTCATCACGTACTGCCCGGACATGTAGGGAACTGCCTGCGGCGGAATTGCCGAAATCTTGCGATTCCAGAGGAAACTCAGAATCTGCCGCATCGCCCATTTTCCCGGCACGCGAATCAGCTTCGCTTTCGCCATCTCAATACAACGGGCAAAGGTCAACGCGTCGCCGCGTCCCGCGACATTGAGCACCGTGAGCCGTTGCGCCTCCGGTTCGCGTTGCAGGATATGGCGGATTAATCGCGCCATGTCGTCGACATGAATGAACTGAATCTTGTTGTCGAGATATCGCTGTCCAGTCGGCAACATGCACGGCAGACGCGTTCCCTTTTCACGCATCTTTTGGGCCCGTTCGCTCTTGCCGTTCGGCGTACCGCGAAACGCACCCATCAGGTAGTTCTCAACGCTTGCACCAGTGAAGATATGCGGCCGCAATATGTAGACGCTGCACCCGCGCAATGCAGTACAACGTTGCTGCACAACTTCGTCAGATTCTCTCTTGTGAATCGCGTAGGGAAGAGTGTGTGCGGTTAGCGGTGAGTCTTCCGTGTAGAACTCGGGAGCATCAGGCCCGTACGCCGAAACGCTGCTGGGGAAAATAAATTGCTTCACGCCATCGTCGGTCGAACGGTTCGCCTCCGTAACGGCTTCCATCACGCGCGCCGTTCCAGCGACGTTGATCTGCCACATGCGGTCTACGTCGAGAACGCCAGTGCGCACCGGATCGATTACGAATGCCAGGTGGACCACCGCATACGCATGTGTATCCCGCAGCAGTTCGTAAAACGGCCGTGTAGATGACTCCTGGCCCAGATCCAGGCTTTCAAACTGCATCTCGGCTTCGACGCGGGGTGGGGCAACATCTACGCCAATCACCGTATAGCTTCCAAGCAACGGCAATAGTCTGGAGCCCAGATTTCCCGAAATGCCCGTGACGACAACGACAGGTTTCGCCATCAGTCCTGTTTATCTGCCGGTGGTTGTGCCGGCGGTGGTGCTTGCTGCGGGCCCGGCTGCGGGGCAGGTGCCATCCCTGGCCGCGGACGCGGCATGTGCATCGGCGGGTTTGAACCCGGGTTGGGGCCGAAATAGGCTTCGTTTAGTTCCGGCTTGAACGAGTTGTTCAGCTTGTCCATGCGTTCCCGCATGCGGTCGTTTTGAAGTTTGTTGTGAATTTCAGTCTTCACCTGGTCCAGCGGCATCTCGCTCTTGCTGACTATCTTGTAGATGTAGTGTCCGCCGGAATCGCTGATGACGGACGAGACCTCTCCAGGCTTGAGATCAAGCACCGCTGCATGCGCCGGGGGCAGGCCGGTACGCCGCACGCTGGGCAGATTCACATTCGGACTCTCAACCTTCATCCCGGCCACTTCGTAGGCTGCCTTCTGAATCTTGGTGAAGTCCTCTCCGGATGCAGCTTTGCCCCGCGACTCTTCGGCCAGCTTGGTCATTGACTGCTCGGCCTCATCAGCCTTTGCTTTCTCAGCGGCCTCTTTTGCTTTTTTCTGTTCGTCGGTCTGCTTTTCTTCTTTCTCATCTTCCATCTTCACTTCGTTCTCGGCCTGCTTCGTCCGCGGAACGAAGATGCGTTCCAGACTGTACTGCTCATAGGCCTGAGGATTTTCTTTGTAATACTTCTCGACCTCAGCGTCAGGAACTTCGGAAGATTCCTTCTGGATCTTTCTCTGCAGTTCGTTGCTCAGGACTTGCATCTTCACGAACTTGAGCGTTTCTGCGAACTGTGGGCTCTTATCCAGTCCCTGTTTCTTTGCGGCATCCGAAAGAGCAATTAGCCGCGGAAGAACGCCTGCCAGTTGACGCTTCAATTGCGGCGTGACATTCGGAGCGACGGCCTCAGCCAGCTTTTCAAATTCAGCTTTGGTGATAACAGTCTTGCATTCCCCCGCCAGTTTCGCGGCAGGTTTCGCAGCAGTTACCGCACCTTTGGCTGCCGCTGTTTTCGGTTGGGCTGGACACGCGCCAACAACCGTTATCACGGGTGCGTCAGCGGGAACCGAGGCGCCCGGATCCGGGGGCGTCCCTGGTTTTGACGTCATTTGCGGCGGAGCGGGTGCGCTCGGAGCGGCTTGTCCCCAAGCCAGGGTTCCCAGCAGAACACACAGCAGCCAACTCATACGCATAGAAACGTCGCCTCCAGGATTGTTCGTTTTAGAAAGGTGAAAACTCTTAGCAGGAAATCCTAGCACAACGGCCCTGCGGCTTGACCGGGAAGCAAATCAAAAAGCGCAACTGGTGATGCTAGTCACATGACGGCTGAAAACTCCATGGTGAGAACGGAGATTGCCGCCCGCCCAACCTTTGTCATTCCGACGCGCGAGCGTAGCGAGCAAGGAGGAACCTGCTTTTTGCTGCACGCCGTAACAGGTTCCTCGCGCCAGAACCGCCGCTTCCGAAATGACAACCGCTTCCACCGGACGAAGAGCACGGACTGGCGCGATCTCCATGATCCGGCCGCTCTCTTGTCGCATTTCAATGCGACCAGCGATAATGCCATCATGTCCACTCCCCCGGTCACCGCACCGACAGAGTTGATGCGCGCAGAGAAACGTTCTGCCGCAGGAAACTCGGTTTTGGCAGCGCTGGTGATCACTGGACTGAAGGTCGTTGTCGGGATTACAACCGGCAGTCTTGGCATCCTCTCCGAGGCCGCGCATTCAGGCCTCGACCTTGTCGCTGCGGTGCTTACTTTTTTCTCGGTGCGGGTCTCTGACAAACCTGCCGACGCCGAGCACCAATATGGCCACGGCAAAGTTGAAAACTTCTCCGCCTTCGTCGAAACCGGACTGCTGCTTCTTACTTGCGCCTGGATCATCTACGAAGCAGTTCTTCGAATCTTCTTCCGCCGCGTTGAAATCGAGCCGAGCATCGCCGCTGTTGCGGTAATGATCTTCTCCATGGGGGTGGATTGGTGGCGTTCCCGAGCTCTGGGACGAATTGCGACTAAGTACGACAGCCAGGCTTTGGAGGCCGACGCGCTTCATTTTTCAACCGACATCTGGTCCGCCGGGGTTGTCGTGCTCGGACTGCTTCTGGTGTGGATTGGCCGTACCTATCATCTCGACTGGCTGCGGGATTCCGACCCGATCGCCGCGCTCGTTGTTGCCGGCGTCGTGGTCTCTGTGAGCTGGCGTCTTGCCCGCCGCACAATTGACGCGCTTCTCGATGCAGCCCCTCCTGGAGTGCGTTCCCAGATTTACGATGCTGTTTCCCGCCTCGATGGCGTGCTTGAAATCGATCGCGTCCGCATTCGTCGGGCAGGGAACCGCTACTTTGCTGATCTCGTGGTGGGCCTGGCGCGCACGGTGACCTTCCAGCGATCTCAACAGTTGGCCGCGGCTGTTGCGGAATCGGTTCACCGCATCCTGCCCGACGCCGATGTCACTGTGCAGCCACTTGCGCGCGCGCAACACTCCGAAAACATTTTCGATCGCATCCGCGCTGTGGCCGCTGATCGGAATCTCAATGTGCACGACATCAGCGTGCAGGATCTTGAAGGCCGGCTCCACGTCGAGCAGCACGTCGAGCTCGACGAGCGCATGACGCTCAAACATGCGCACGACCAGGTGACAGAACTCGAGGCTGACATGCGTCAGGACATGCCCGAGATCGCAGAGATTCTGACGCATATCGAAAGCGAACCCGCCACCGTCGAGAAGCCCGAAGAATTAACCGGCGATCCGGAACTGGAACATCGATTGCGGACCGTCGCCGCGCAGTTTCCAGAAATCCTCGATGTGCATGACTTTATTTTCAAGCGTGTGCGCGGCCGCTTATACGTCTCCTGCCACTTGACGTTGTCCGACGATCTTCCGCTGGGCCGCGTGCACGATATCCAGACGGATCTCGAAATTCGCTTTAAGCAAGATGCGCCCGAGTTATTTCGCGTCCTCATACATCCCGAACCCAGCACCGACAACCGGAGATAGAACGTGATATCAGCGAAAGCAATCTGGACCGACAACGAGCGCTACATCGGCGAAGCCACTTCGCGCCATGCGATCGTAATGGATACAGCCAAGGAAAAGACTGCCAGCACGCCGATGGAATTGGTCTTGATCGCCCTCTGCGGTTGCACGGCCTCAGACGTCGTTGGAATTTTGCGCAAGAAACGCGAACCGTTTACCAGCCTCGAGGTAACCGCCGAGGGCGATCGTGCCGACGGTTATCCCGCCGTCTACACGGACATCAAATTGAAGTATCGTGTCGGCGGCACAGTCTCTCGCAAGGCGATGGAAGACGCCGTCCGCCTCTCGAAAGAAAAGTACTGTTCGGTTTCAGCCATGCTGCAGAAAACGGCCAAGATCCATATCGAGATTGAGCACATCGCTGGGTGAACGCCAGACCTAGGGTCTGGCAGAAAGCCGCGCACGGTAGTGCCGGTAAAGGGATAGAATTCACAACCGAGTCCGTAGGGACAAAAGCGGATATGCCACAAGTCATCATCTTCACTCAACCCGGCTGTCTTTCCTGCGAACTTATGCGGGTATATCTTGAGGCGCGCGGAATCCCGTTTGAAGAGCGCGATGTCACCACTGACCTTGAGGCCCGCCGCACAATGATGAACGACTACGATTCGGACGAAACTCCAACGATCGTGATCGGCACCGAGGTCGTTACCGGATTTGATCCTGTCCGCCTTGACCAGTTGCTCGACCCCACTTCATCATCGGATGTGGTGGCGTGAACTGAACTCCCCAACTCAAAAATCCCAATCTCATCCGCTGCGCGGATACCTGTTTATCGCGACGGCGACGTTTCTGTGGGGCATCTCGGCAGCGCTGGGCCGCGCTGTGTTTACCGGCAAACTTCCGCTCGCTGGCGAATCTCTTCATCCCATTGAACCTGTCATCCTCTCGCAAACCAGAACGAGTTTCTCGCTGCTGGTTCTGGTCCCGCTTCTGGTCGGCCGTCGCGGATGGCGCCGCATTCAGCTTCCCACTCGTGATCTCATCCAATGTCTGGTCCTCGGAATGCTGGGCGTGGCCGCCTCGAACTATTTCTATTACGTCGCCATTCAGAGGACGAGCGTCGCCATCGCAATAGTTCTCCAATACACGGCTCCTGTTTGGGTCTTGCTTTACGTTGTCGCGCGCGGACAGCAGAAGATTTCGGTCCAGAAAGTTGTCGCTGTCGCTGTCGCGGTCGCCGGTATCGCTCTAACCATCGGCATCATCGGATCGAACTCCGCCCTGCATCTGGATGCCTGGGGCTTGTTCGCCGCTCTGGTTGCATCCTTCTCATTCGCTTTCTACAACGTCGGCGGACACCGCATCCTCGCCCGGTACGACCGCTGGCGCGTCCTCACTTGGACCTTGTCTTCCGCGTCGGCTTTCTGGTTGACATGGAATCCTCCGTGGAAAGTAGTCGCAGCTCACTATTCAGGTGCGCAGTGGGGATTCCTCTTCGTCTTCTCCATGATTTCCGTCCTGGGATCATTTTCGTTTTACTTCCTCGGCCTGCAATATCTCGAGCCGACGCGTGCAATCATCGCGAGCTGCCTTGAACCTGTATTTTCGATCATCTTGGCGGCGGTTCTTCTGGGCGAAGGTGTCCGGCCGATCCAAACACTGGGAATTGTATTGGTGCTCTCGGCGATCGTGATCGTCCAGTTGCCTCGAAGAGGTGCGGAAGATCGCGAATCCGTCGTCGTCGATCCCATCGAGTAACGGCTTTGAGTTAAGTTCACGGCGATTCGAACAAGACGCGGATGGAACAGACCGTCAGATAGCAGGCGTCGATATTTGAAGGATCCAGGTCGACCGTCAGTCGTCACCACTGAAGGAGAGGGCCCGAACGCCACTCGCCAGCACCGTGGAAGAGTGGCCCTTCAGGGCCGCGTCAGCAGACTCAAAAATGTGGGGCTTCAGCCCCTGAGGTTTGCTTTGCCCAACAGATGAAAATATCTTCGCGCTTTTTTCACGTCGCGTGAAATCTGCTCGCGGAGTGCTTCCACCGATGGGAACTTGATCTCATCGCGCAGCCGCTCGAGGAAACAAATCTCGACCTCCGTTTCGGGCGTTAACTCAATCGGATGGAAGTTCAACAAATGCGTCTCGATCGCGAACAATTCATTCCCAAATGTCGGACGATTGCCTACATTCGTTACCGAATCGAAGCGCTCACTTCCGACGCGCGTCCACGTGATGTACACACCATCCTTCGGAACAAGCTCCTCGTAGCGCGCCAGATTGATCGTTGGAACGGTGTATTTCGATCCATACCCGCGCCCGCGGCCAGGCACGCCCAGGATACAAAATGGACGCGCCAGCAGATGCCGCGCCCGGCTCACCCGCCCCTCGGCCACCAGTTTGCGAATTTGGCTGCTCGAGACCGTTTCTCCCCGCAGCTTCATCTCCGGATAGACCTTCACCTCGAAGCCCATCTCGCGGCCGAACTCACTCAGCGTGTTTACATCTCCGGCGGCTTTATGCCCAAACCGGAAGTTGAAGCCTTCATGGATTTCACGAGCATGCAGTTTCTTTTTGAGAATCCGATCGGCAAACTGCCGCGGAGTCATCAGCGACAAATCGCGCCCGAAAGGCAGCAGCAGCACAGTGTCAACGCCGGTTCCTTCCAGCCATCGCAATTTTTCGGCTGTTGGTGTCAGAAGCTTCAGGCCGGCCTCAGGCTTCAGAATCCTCGTCGGATGTGGCTCAAACGTCACCGCCACAGCCTTGCCTCGGTTCGCCCGCGCTCGCGCGACAATCTCGCCCAGAACCTTCGCGTGCGCGCGGTGCACGCCATCGAAATTCCCCACGCTGACGTAGGTCGGTCCAAAATCAGCGGGGATATCCTCGAGGTGATAGAAGACGTGCATAGGGAATTGTTGAACCTTGATTCTTGGTTGTTGACTAAAAACTCTGTGCCGTCAGACCTAAGGTTCTATTCAACACTCAACAATCAAAACTCAACAATCAGATTTCAAACTCCAGCTTCAACCCGTCATGCGCCAGCCGCACATTGCGCGGCAGGGTTGCATTTGTTGCGTCGTGCGCCAGATCGTGACAGATATGGGTAAAAAACGCGCGCTTCGGCTTAAGTTGCTCCACCATCGACAGGGAATTCTTCACCGTCGAGTGGGTCGGATGCGGCTTATGCCGCAGGGCGTCGAGAAACAAAATGTCGAGTCCCTCAAGCTGGTGCATCGAGGAATCCGGGATTTCGCTGTGGTCTGTCAGATACGCCGCCGATCCGAACCGATACCCGTAGATCTGTGTCTCCCCGTGAATCACAACGACGGGCTCAAACCGCACCCCAAACACTTCGACCGGCCCGTCGATTGGGCGCAGTTCGAGCAGCGGCAAGCCTCCAAACTTGTAGTCAGCGTCAAAGATGTAGGCAAACATCCGCCGCAAGAACGCCGCCGCGTCGGGCCGCGCATACAGGGGCAACTTCTCAGGCTTATGCCGGTAGCTCAGCGGTCTCAGGTCATCAATTCCCAGGATGTGATCCGCGTGCGTGTGCGTATAGAAGACCGCGTCGACTTGCGTGATCTTTTCGCGGACAGCCTGGATATAAAAGTCGGGCGTCGTGTCGATCAAGACTACTTTGCCGCCAAACTCCAGCATGATCGACGGTCGCGTCCGTTTATCGCGGGGATCGCTGGAGTGACAGACCGCGCAATCGCATCCCAGCGTAGGCACGCCCATCGACGTCCCGCTGCCTAGAACCGTTAGCGTCGCTTTCATCGTCCGGAAGTTCCAGTTGCGGGCCCGGGCTGGGGTGGACGAGCCAAGGCATTGGTCACCTCAACATAGGCCATCCGCAGTTCGTACATGCTGTTCTGAAGAAAGTTTTCTTCCGCCGGCGTCAGGTTGCCCTTGGTTTTTTCGGCAATCAGGCTCAGAGTGTCGATCGTCTGCCGTGCGCCGATGATATCGACCTGCGGCTGTCCGCCCTGCTGGCGCATCAGGCCAAGTTGCAACATCGCCGTCATGTAGAGCGAGGCCATGAATCGTTCGAAGGTAATTTCAAACTCTTTCGCGGAATGCCCGCTCATCTCGACCTGCGCGTCCAGTTCCTTCGCCGATTGCTTGTAGGCGGCCGCCTGCGCTTCCTGCTCAGCGGACGTGGGAGGGATGGGCATCTCGCGGTCTAATGGCTCCGCTGCCGCACTCTCAACGGCCTTTGCGGCTGGAGGGGCTTTCTCGGAAGCTGCGGGCGTAGCCCTCGATTCTTCCTTTTCTTCAGGCGCATCCGATCGCAATTCGCCCTCGGACGTAAACAACCGGCGGTCCGTCACGGTGAATCCAGATTGCTCGTGTTTCTTGTCAGCCATAATCCTTACCTTAGTGATCCTTCGTGTCCTTTGTGGTGAAGCTTTCTAAGCGGGCCGCTGCTCAAGATCGAGTGTGGATGCTACCGATTCTTCGCGCATTGGCATAGCCATCACCGAAGCCCGAACTCCTCCGATCAAAACTTCGCGCCCCGGCGCACCGACCTCACGCCGAATATATCCGATAGCGATATGACGTTCGGTCCCGGCGAGCAGTACGGAAGTCGCGCTGGTGATCTCGCCAACTTCCTTCTCGCCCGCGACGACTTTGCTGGCGGGCACGACAGCTGCATCCGCGACAAAGCCGGTAAACTTACGGTGCACCGCGCCGCGTGATCGAATCCGCTCAACAATTTCCTGCCCGACGTAGCATCCCTTGTTGAAGTTCAGAGCCCGGGCCTGCTCCGTCTCTTGCGGCAAATCGCGCTCGCGGATATCGACTCCAAAACGCGGCACGCCGGCCACAATTCGATTCATCTCCAGCGCTTCCGAGCCCACCGCCGTGGCCCCAGCCGCGATGAGTGCCTCCCAAAGTACCTTTACCTTCGGCGGCGCAATCCAGACTTCGTAAGCAGGGAACTGCGGAGCATCACTCCGGACAACGGTGCATTCCGCGCCATCCCACGAATAAGCCTGCAATTGCAACTCGGCTGTCGGCAGGGTAACCCCGACCGCCTTCAACACCGCTTCCGCCTTCGGCCCCGCGACTCCCAGGGCCGTAGTCTGCTCGCTCACATTCTTGACCTCGACGTCATCCATGATGATGTAGTGATCGAATGTCGCGAGCATTTTTTCGACTTGGCTGGCGTCTGTGTCAACGGTGATCGAGTCCCCGCGGTTGTATGCGTACAGATCGCCCAGAATATGTCCCTGCGGATTCAGCAGAAAGGCATAGACGCCCCGTGACAGCGCCAGATCTCGGACGTTGTTGGTCACCATCCCGTTTAGCCACCGGACCCGATCACCGCCCGTCAGCGAGATCTTTGCGCGATACCCCAGATCGTAGACTGCGCAACCGCTTCGCAACGCCGCAAACTCCGCCTGCGGATCGCCAAAGCGTGCAGCCGTCTCCGCGCCGTGAAATTCACTGACCGCCGCGCCCAACCCCTTGCTCTCAGCCTGTAGTGCCGTCAACCCCATACCTGTATTCGATTATAGCGACTGTGCTAACGTTCCATGCCGTGGACACACGAACAGGAACCACCAAGCGCATCGCCGTCATCCCCGGCGACGGCATCGGCAAAGAGGTTATTCCGCAGGCAGTTAACGTTATGAAGGCCGTCGGAGCGCCCGTCGAACTCACCGAGTTCGATTGGGGCGCGGACCGCTATCTTCGCGACCAGACCACGGTTCCTCCCGACGGATTCGGCACACTCGGCCGTGACTTCGACGCAATCCTCGTTGGAGCCTTCGGCGATCCCCGGGTCAAGACCAACATCCATGCCAAGGAAATCCTCCTCGGGATGCGCTTCAAGATGGATCTCTACGCCAACGTCCGTCCGGTCCGCCTCATGGATTCCGCTCTCTGCCCGCTCAAAGGAGTCGAACCGAAAGACATCGATTTCGTCGTCCTCCGCGAAAATACCGAGGGCGTCTACACCGATGCGGGTGGCGTCTTCAAGCAGGGAACACCCGACGAAATCGCCACGCAGGAAGACATCAACACGCGCAAGGGCGTCGAGCGCATCATCCGCTACGCCTTCGAGTATTGCTTGAACAATACGAAGCTAGATGGCTCGCCACGCAACAAAGTCCTGATGTGCGACAAGTCCAACGCCATGACGCATGCCGGAGACCTCTGGCAACGCACGTTCAAGGAAGTCAGCGCCGAGTATCCAAAGATCACCACGCAACACATGTACGTGGACGCTCTCTGCATGCAGATGGTTCGCGAGCCGCTCCAGTTCGACGTCATCGTCACCAACAACATGTTTGGCGACATCATCACCGACCTCGCCGCCGGCCTTCAGGGAGGCCTGGGCATGGCCGCCAGCGGCAACATCCACCCGGGGCGCACCAGCATGTTCGAACCGGTCCACGGGAGCGCCCCACCGATCGCAGGCAAGAATCAGGCAAACCCCTTCGGCGCGATCCTTACGGCGGCCATGATGCTCCGCCATCTAGAGATTTCGAAAGAAGCAGACAAGATTGAAGCCGCGGTGCTGGAAGCGGTGCGTGAGAAAAAGACAACTCAAGATATCGGTGGGACGCTAGGCGCAAAAGAAGCGGGGGAGTGGGTAGCAAACCGAGTCACTGTCTAACGTAAAGCTTTAAGATTTGTCATCCTGAGCGGAGTGATGCGATGCGCGATAAGCGAATCGCATTGCGGAGTCGAAGGATCCCTACCTAGCCGCGAAGCGGCGAAAGAATGCAGCCCACGCCGTAAGGCGTGGGTGCATAGCGCAGTCGGAATCCCAGCCCCGAAGGGGCGAAAGAAACTAACTCTTCACTCCCACCAGCAACGCCAACTCCCGCCACTTCCACTGGCAGTCCACATCCGTAAACCCAATCTCCCGCAACCACCGTAACTGCGTCTCGAAATCCAACAACTTGTTCGACGGATCCTCCGTCTCCACGGTGAATCCGATCTGCAACAAGAATTCCTCATGCAACCGCGCCGACGGCGACGACACGTGTTCCAGGTTGCAGAACACTCCACCCGGATTCAGCAGCCCATAGATCTCCGCATACAACGCCCGCTTACGTTCATGGATCACATGATGGATGGCGAAGCTCGAAATCACTGCGTCGAACACCCCGAGGTCCGGCAAAGGTCCGTCGAGATTGTGTTCGACGACGCGTACTCTCGCGTCCCCCGAAAATCGTTTCTGCACCGCCTCCAGCATGGCCGGAGAAAAATCCACCGCCACTGCTTCGGTCTCCGGATGCTCCCGCCGCACGAGTGCCAGAAGTCTCCCATCTCCGGTGCCCAGATCAAGAATCCGCCGAGTCCCGTGCGGGATGAACTCCAGCAGCGCCGCCTCTCCCTCGGTCCGATGGGAAATCTGGTCGGCGCGCCCGAGGTAGTCACAAACGTGGTCCGAAGACGTCCATAGATTGACAGGTTCACTCGTACTCATGACAGGAAGTATAAGGAAACGTATACACTCATCTTTAATGAATATGTTTGAAGTGCTGCCCCTGGGGATTTTGCGGTTACTTTCGCTGGCTGTAGTGGCGATCGCGTTTTCGCTCGGCGCCGCAATCGGACAAGATTCCCAACAGCAAAGCCCCTCCCAGCCGACTCAGCCAGTGCCGCCTCCAGAACAGGCTCCGCCGGGCGAAGCGAAAATCACTCCGCGGCAGGCTGAAGAACTCTTTCACTCTGTCGATGAGATTCTTCAGTTCGACAGCAAGGAGACTGGGCTCGCCATCAAGCACGACGTCAAACGCAAGCTCACCAGCCGCGAAGAGGTGATCTCATACCTCACTAAGCACATGAATGACGAGGACACGCAGCGTCTTCGGCGCTCCGAACTGGTCCTGAAAAAGTTCGGCCTTCTCCCGCGCGATTTCAACCTCGAGACTTTCCTGCTCGCACTTCTGAAAGAAGAAATTGCCGGCTATTACGATCCGAAGACCAAGACCGTGAACATGCTTGACTGGGTCCCAATCGAGGAGCAAGAGCCTGTCATGGCCCACGAACTGACCCATGCTCTGCAGGATCAGGACATCAATCTCCAGAAATGGATGAAGAAGGGCGACAAGGATCTTGGCGAGATCAAGAAGGATCCGACGCCCGAAGACATCGAGAACGACGAAATCGACAATGCGCGCGAAGCGGTCATCGAAGGCCAGGCACAAGCCATGCTGTTTCAGTACGCGCTCGCGCCCACGGGGCATTCGATTACGGCGAATCCCGCGCTGGTCGGTGCCATGGAAGAAGAGACCCTCACTGGCACTCCCGGCACCAAGGTCTTCAACGAAGCGCCGATCTTTCTCAAAGAGTCCCTGACGTTTCCCTACAGTTACGGCTTGGACTTCGTCATCAAGCTGATGCAGGCCGGCGGAAAAGGAAAAGCTTTTGGAATGGTGCTGAAAGATCCTCCGCACACCACGCGCCAGATCATGCAGCCTGACACGTACCTGGCGGGGGAGAAGATCGAGCCCATGCACGTGCTCGACTTCAAGCGCGACTTCAAGGACTACCAGAAATTTGACATCGGAGCGATGGGCGAATTCGACGTCGCGGTGCTGATCGAGCAATACGTCGGCCGGCCGATCTCGAAGTATATGTATCCGGAATGGCGCGGCGGCTATTACTATGCCGCGAAGCCGAAGGACGCGAAAGGGAACTCGAATGCTCCGCTGGGACTGCTCTACCTTTCGCGATGGTCGAGTCCCGCGACTGCTTCCCAGTTTGCCGGGATCTACGCGCACTCCTTGAAGGAGCGCTACAAGAAAATCGCAGAAACCGGCGCCACGCCGGCAAAGGACAGTTCAAACGCGGACGTTCCGAAGCATGAATCTGCTCCTGCCTCTCTGAGCGGCCGTCACACGTGGGACACTGACGAAGGCACCGTCGTCATCGAGCAAAAGGGCGATGTGGTTTTCATCACGGAGAGCCTTGATTCCGCCACGACTGAAACGCTGGAGAAGGAAGCTTTCTCGGGAATGTCTCAGGCGCAGTAAGCCTTCTCATCGCTTGAATAACCCTCTGACCGGGCTGCACGGGTGTTTTCCACAGCGCCTTGTGACATCTGACCTTGACGCAAAAATTGAAAAAGCTCAGGATTGCCAAGGCGAAAGCAGCAAACGGTGTCCAATTTGTGCTCGAGCTAAGTGCAATGTTTTGAAGATTTTATCCGCAAGTCGTTGAGCGCCAGAGATTACTTTTAGAATTTTCCCTAATCCACTGATTTCAGTAGAGCCCAGGGGGGGAGGGGGGATATGCCGAACCGACAAGAATTCCCAAAATGGGTCGTTGAAAATCCGCTTGGAATCTGTCGGCTCCGCATTTTTTTCGGATCGCTGTCTGCGCTCGATGGTACCCAACTGAGAACTGACAGCTGACAATTGAGAACTGCCTTTCGTCTATAATCAGAAGACTGTGCCGAAATACTCGATCGTCGTCCCCCTGCATAACGAGCAAGAGAACGTTACCGATCTCTACGACCGCCTCAAAGCGGTAATGGAGACTCACGGTGAGAGCTTCGAGATCGTTCTCGTCGACGACGGATCCACCGACCATACCTTTGCGATGCTTCGCGAAATCGCGGCGGTTGACAGCCGTGTGATCGTAGTTAAGTTGCGCCGAAATTTCGGCCAGACTGCAGGACTTGCCGCTGGATTTGATCACGCGCGCGGCGAATACATCATTGCCATGGATGGCGATCTGCAACACGATCCCAACGATATCCCGATCTTTCTCGAGAAGATTGCCGCCGGATACGACATCGTCAGCGGATGGCGTAAAGTCCGCGTCGACAACTTCTGGATGCGCCGCATTCCATCGCGTATCGCCAACTGGATGATGGCCAAGATCAGCGGCGTTGATATTCACGACTTCGGCACGACGTTCAAAGCTTATCGCCGCGACATTCTCGAACAGGTTCCGCTCTACGGTGAATTGCACCGGTTCATTCCGGCGCTTGCTTCATGGCATGGAGCGACCATCTGCGAAGTGCCGATCAAGAACGTGAACCGCGAGCGCGGAATCTCGCACTACGGCATCACACGCACCTTCCGGGTCTTCTTCGATCTCCTTACGATCCGTTTCCTGCTGAAATATCTGTCGCGTCCGCTGCACTTTTTCGGCAGCATCGGCATGCTGAGCATCTTCGGTGGCAGCGCGCTGGTCGCGTGGCTTGGAGCAGAGAAGTTTCTCTATCACCAGCACATCATGACCGCTCACGGTCCGCTGATGATGGCCGCTTTAGGTCTTCTACTTGGAGGATTGAATTTGCTGGCGATCGGGCTCCTCGGCGAAATGCAGGTTCGCCACTATCACGAGCCCAGCCGCAGAGCGCCTTACTCTGTGGACCGTGTTCTCCGTTCACAAAACGAAGAACACAGCGTTTCGGAATAAGCATCTTCTAAGACCACTTCGCCTCAGGTTTCCCATCCCGAATCCAGACAATGAAATCAGTAAAGGGAGGAGTTCCGCCCAGCTCTCGCAATCGTGTTGCGTTTTGCCCGCGATGGTAGTGGCTGTGCATCGCAGCCTGAGTCAGCGCGTGACGCCTGCTTAGTGTCAAGGCAGGTTGAAACCACGGAACCACGATATTTTCTTCGAGACTTTCAGGCGAAAGGGAGCGCAGCTGTGACTGCAGTTCAGCGTTTCCCCGCATCGCATAATCCTTCAGTGCTGCTGCTACTGGAAAATCCTCTGCCTTCTTGAGATCGAATGGGTTGTTTCGTGTGCCCGTGATCCACAAGAATGCATGTTGAACCAGATGAATGTGGAGCAGGCGCTCCCGAATTGCCCTATCCTCCAACGCATCGGCATGTCCTTCGAAAGCCTGCCAATGTCTCGCATCCGCCCATTCCTGATGTGCAAGCAACTCCTCAAGGTAAGAAGACATAACGCCTCCGGGAAGGTCGCTGGAGAGAAGGTCGCTGAGAGTTTACCGTGGGTTGCGAAAACGGGCTACTTCGGGTTGGGCGACACGCTGAACGTACCGACAATGCCAATGAACTCTCCTTTGGCATTGCGCATTGGAGTTCCCTGCACATCGACCCAGACCGCAGATCCATCTTCGCGCTTCAACCGGAAGTGGAATGGACTGGGATCTCCTTTCTGCTTGCCCTCAAATAACCTCTGGGCCGATTCGACATCCTCAGGAAACAGGTAGTTGAACGAAGGCTTGCCCAACATCGCGGTCGAAGTTGTGCCCAACATGTCTGCCATAGCTGCATTCGCGTACAAAGTGCGAGCATCAGCGTCAATGATCCAAACACCATCCTTTATATCCGCCATTTGTGTGCCGTAGAAGATAGCAGCCTCGATGAAGGGAAGTCATCCGGTCGTTGCTGTAAGCCGTAAAGATGGAGTGTCTGAGCCGGAACCCGTCACAGTATTCCATTGTGGTCTCGGCGTATAATGCAACGTTTGCGTTTTTTAGGAGTTTTCCCGCCCCGGAGTTCGACTATGGAGAAAGCAATCACCTACGAACTGCAACTTGCCCGCCGCATGTCCAGGCTCGGTACTGAAACCGCCTTCGAGGTCCTCAACAAGGCCCGCGCACTGGAGCGGCAAGGCAAGAGCATCATCCACCTCGAAATTGGAGAGCCGGATTTCGATACCCCATCGAACGTGATTGAGGCCGGCGTGAAGGCTATGCGCGGTGGTTGGACGCACTATGGGCCATCTGCAGGGCAACCCGAGTTGCGCCAGACCATTGCCGAATACGTGAGCCGGACTCGCGGCGTGAAGGTGACGAGCGATGAAGTCGTCGTCGTGCCCGGAGGCAAGCCGATCATCTTCTTCACCATTCTGTCTCTGATCGACGAAGGGGACGAGGTCATCTATCCGAACCCTGGATTCCCGATCTACGAATCGATGATCAACTACGTTGGCGGACACGCGGTTCCTATCCAGTTGCGCGAGGAGCGCGACTTTGCGCTTGACGTCAACGAGCTGAAGGCGCTGATCAGCGATCGCACCAAGCTAATCATCATCAACTCTCCGCAAAATCCGACCGGAGGAGTTCTTGAGCGCCACGACATCGAACAGATCGCCCGCGTGATCGGCGACCGCAACATCATGATCCTGTCTGACGAGATCTACAGCCGACTGCTGTTTGACGGAGGGCAACATTTCTCGATCATGTCGGTGCCGGGAATGCAGGAGCGAACAATCCTCCTCGACGGCTTCTCGAAGACATACGCGATGACAGGATGGCGAATGGGATACGGCGTCATGCGTCCTGACCTCGCCTCACAGATGACGCGGCTGATGACCAATTCGAATTCCTGCACCGCCAGTTTTACGCAGGTCGCAGGTGTTGAGGCGATCCGCGGCGATCAGGCGTCGGTCGATCACATGCGGGACGAGTTCCAGCGCCGGCGCGATGTTTTCGTTGCTGGGCTGAACAAAATCAAGGGATTCTCCTGCCGCCTACCGAAGGGCGCGTTCTATGTTTTTCCGAACATCACAGCGACGGGATGGAAATCGAAGCCGCTGGCCGATGCTCTGCTCGAAGAAGCTGGAATTGCCGCGCTGTCAGGAACCGCATTTGGGGAATTCGGGGAAGGCTACCTGCGCTTCAGCGTGGCGAACTCGCTTGAGAACCTGCAGCAAGCGCTGGATCGTCTGGATCAGTGGACAAAGAAGAACTTGTAAGGGATCCCACGCAGTGCATAGAGATCTCGGGGTCTCTGTGAAGCTCTGTGTTCTCAGTGGTGAGCCTGTTTTGAGGTGTTCATGCCGCGAAAGAAAAGCCCGAAAAGCAGCCGCATTCAAGCGGCAGGATACGGCTTTCCTACGAGTACGAAGGGACTTCTGTCCTGGACCTGGGCCGAGCAGCGGCTGAAGAAGTCCCACAACTACTGGATCACCACCGTGAAGCCCGATGGTTCCCCGCACACGATGGTCGTCTGGGGATTGTGGCAGGATGGACGTTTCCTGTTCAGCACGGGCAGCAAGTCTCGGAAAGCTCGCAATCTGGAGCAGAATCCACATTGCATCGTCGCGACTGAAAACGCGGCCGAAGCGGTCATCGTCGAGGGAGCGGTTGAGATCGCGGACGTCGCAGCACGCAAGAAGCTGTTGCCCGCGTACGAGCGCAAGTACAAGTTCGATATGTCGACGATGAAAGACGACATCTTGTCGATGAAAGAACCGGTGTTCGCGATCCGGCCGAAACTCGCGTTTGCTCTTTGGGAGAAGCATTTCCAGAGCAAGTCGACGCGATGGAAATTTGCGTGAGCTGTAGGCCGAGGATTTCGCCCCCACCAAGGAAGTAACCCGAGTAACTGATGCCCTCCCCAGCTAACTGCTAGCATTAAGAAATCGTTATGCGTGTTCTGGGGTATTTTGGGGTTTTCCTGTTGGCTCTTCCGTTGATGGCTCAGAGCAATGTGGGAGAGCTGCGCCTCAAGGTCCTGGATCCGCACGGTCTCGGTGTGAAAACTTCGGTTACGCTCGTCAGCAACGTCAATGACTACCGCAATGTTCTGAGCACAGACGAAAGCGGAACGCTGATCGCCAAGCGCCTGCCTTTCGGACTATATCGTGTCGAGATAAACGAACCCGGTTTTGCCGAAGTCTCCGCGCCTGTCGAAATCCGATCTGCCATTCCCACGCAATACTCGATCACGCTAACCCTCGCCTCAGTGACGACATCGATTGACGTCCAGGAGTCAGACACACTTATTGATCCGCATCGCGCCGGTTCCGAAAACCAGATCGGCAGTGAGACGATCGCAACCCGCGCGACCTCATTGCCCGGACGGTCTTTGCAGGATCTGGTGAACTCGCAACCAGGATGGCTTTACGAGGGCAATGCCGTATTACACCCGCGCGGTGCGGAATACCAGACTCAGTTCGTAGTCGACGGCGTTCCGCTGATGGATAACCGCTCGCCCAGCTTCGGCCCTGAAATCGAGGCCGACGATGTGGACTCACTCAACATCTATACCGCCGGAATTCCCGCCGAGTTCGGACGCAAGATGGGCGGCGTCATCGAACTGAATACCTTCAAGGACAGCAAAGAGGGACTTCATGGCCAGGCCGTGCTCTCAGGCGGCAGCTTTGATACCGGAGCGGCCTTCGCGCAACTGCAGGATGTCTGGAAAGGAAATACGCTGGGTATAAGCACCGCAGGCAGCATGACCAGCCGATATTTGAATCCTGTGGTTCCTGAGAATTTCACGAACAACGGAACCACAGGAGATTTCTCGGCGCGCTACGAGCGCGATCTTACCGCGAACGACCGTCTAGGCCTTGTCGTTCGTCACGAGTTCTCGCGCTTCCATGTTCCCAACGAGCAAGTGCAGCAGGCAGCAGGACAGCGCCAGGATGCAGACAACTCCGAGACGATCGGCATCGTTTCATACCAGCATGTGTTTTCGTCGAACATTCTCGGATCGTTGCGAGGAATGGTTCGCGATACCTCGAATGACCTGTCATCCAATCCGGAATCCACGCCTGTCGTCGCATTTCTGCATAACAATTTCCGCGAAGGATATTTCAACGGATCCATCGCAGTGCATCGTGGGCGCCACGAGTTCAAGGCCGGACTCGAGTCGGACGTTTACTTTCTGCACGAGAACTTCAGCGACATCATCACCGATCCCAGCCAGTTCGACAATGGCACACCTCCGGTCTTCGCATTCGCAGGCGCACGTCCGGACATCGAACAGTCTGCCTATGCGCAAGATTTGATTCGTTTGGGTAACTGGACGGTCAGTGCGGGCGTCCGCTGGGACCACTACCAGTTGCTCGTGAATCAGAACGCTGTCAGCCCCCGCGTCGCCGTGTCGCGTTTCTTCCCTTCGGCCGGACTGGTGGTCCACGCTTCTTATGACCGCGTGTTCCAAACGCCTTCCTCGGAAAACATCCTGCTGTCGAGTTCCTCGCAGGTCGTGTCGTTAAATCCGAGTGTTCTGCGGCTTCCGGTCGAGCCTTCGCACGGCAACTATTTCGAGATCGGCGCAACGAAAGCGCTGTTCAATCACCTGCGCGTCGACGCGAATTACTATCGCCGGTATGTTAACAACTACGCCGACGACGATCAGATCCTGAACACTGCGGTCAGCTTTCCCATCGCGTTCAACAAGTCCGTGATCTATGGCGCGGAGGGGAAGCTGGAGGTTCCCAAGTGGGGACGCTGGTCGGGCTACGTAAGCTATTCGTATATGGTTGGCAACGCATGGTTGCCGGTGACAGGCGGCCTGTTTCTGGGGGACGACGCAGCCAATGCTCTGAGCGACCTCACAGGACACTTTCCGGTTTCGCAGGATCAGCGGAATACGGTACGGGCGCGCTTCCGTTATCAATTGCTTTCCAGGTTATGGCTGGCAGGTTCTTCCGAATACGGAAGCGGATTGCCTTTTGAATTCACCGGGACTTATGATGACGCGCTCGCGCAATACGGTCCAGCAGTCGTCAGCCGCGTCAACTTCGATCGTGGTCGTGTGCGGCCATCCTTGGCGGTCGATGCATCGGTAGGCGCTGATTTGTATAAGGGCGACCGGTTCTCAACCTCGCTGCAGGCGGACGTGGAGAACATCAATGACCGGCTGAACGTGATCGATTTCGGCGGGCTGTTTTCCGGTAACGCGATCGCACCACCGCGGAGTTGGGCGTTGCGGCTACAGGCTTCGTTCTAGCGCCGCCACCGGCCGATTCCTCGCTGGGGTTTCGACCGGCTCGGGACAAGCTCCGAGTAAATTACACGACGAAATATTTTGCAGATGGATGGTGCACTACGATGGCCGACGTACTCTGCTCCGGCTCCAGCAGAAATCCTGACGTAAGTCGGACGCCAACGTTTTCTTCTGGTTTAAGCAGCTTGAACAGTTTCGTTTGATCTTCGAGGTTCGGGCACGCGGGGTATCCGAACGAATATCGCGAACCGCGATACTTCTGATGGAATAGATCGCGAATTTCGTTCGAATCCTCGCCGCCGATGCCTAACTCCTCCCGCATCTTCTTGTGGTGAAATTCCGCCAGCGCTTCGGCTGTCTCCACACTAAGGCCATGAAGGTAGAGATACTTGGTGTATTCTCCGCCTTCGAAAAGCCGCTGCGTTTCGACGCTTGCCTTCGGTCCGATTGTGACCAGCGATAGGCCGATCACATCCATCTTGCCCGAGGACTTGGGCGCGAAGAAGTCGGCAATCGCGAGCCGACGGCCTTCTTTCTGACGTGGGAACGTGAATCGCAGGATTTCCGGCAACCCGTCTTCCCACCGTGTGCCGCACGGCTTTGGGTTTGCCCTTGGCGGCTCGTAGACGATCACATCGTTGCCGTCGCCTTGGGCAGGGAAATAGCCATAGACAACCGCGGGCGCGAACAGTCCAGAGCTTGTGACTTCATCTTGCAGCTTGTGCAGGATCGGCCTGAATTTCTCGTCTACAAGCCGCAAGTAATCCGACTGCGAGGCGGTTTTCAGCTGCCACTGATTCTTAAAGAGCGCGGTTTCGTTGATGTAAGGGAAAAGTTCGCGCACACCGTAGTCTTTTCGTACGCGGATTCCCCAGAACGGTGGCGTTGGAATATTGGGAGCGTCGCCGACGACCGCGCTACGCTCGGCAAACACTGGCCCGGTTTCTTCGTCAACGGCGGCAGCCTTCGAATATTCTTTAACGGTGCGACCTTCCTTAAGCCTCGTTTCGCGCGCCCCGTTCTCGGTCGCGAGATCCTCCATAATGCGTAGTCCCGCGAAGGCGTCGTCGGCGTAGAACACACCGTTCGTGTATTCACGGCGCAGATCGTCTTCGACATACTTGCGGGTAAGCGCAGCGCCCCCGCAGATGACGGGGTATTCCATCTTTTGGCGCTCAAGATCCTGGATGACGTATTTCATCTCGAGTGTGGACTTCACCAACAGGCCGCTGAGGCCGATGGCATCCGCCTGGTGCTCTTGTGCAGCGCGAATGATCGAATCGCCCGGTTGCTTGATGCCAAGATTGATGACTCGGTACCCATTGTTCGACAGGATGATGTCGACCAGGTTCTTGCCGATGTCATGAACGTCACCCTTCACCGTGGCAAGCACAATGGTGCCCTTATGCGAGCCTGACTTCTTTTCCATCTTCGGCTCAAGATAAGCGACAGCTTGCTTCATGACTCCGGCGGAATCGAGGACGGAAGGAAGTTGCATTTTGCGCGCACCGAACAGATCGCCGACCGTCTTCATGCCGTCGAGCAAGACGGTGTTGATCAATTCAAGCGCGGAATAGCTGGCAAGAGCATCTTCGAGCAGATCTTCCAGTGATTTCTTGGCTGCGCCCTCTCCAACGGACTTTTCGCCATTGATGATCGCAAACTTCAGTTTGTCTTCCACCGAAAGCGTATCGACGTGAGCCGTGGTTGACGCCGCGGGCTTGCCCTTCATGCCGGCAAAGTGCGCCATGTAAACTTGCAGCGGGTCCCCCGCAGATTCGTCGCGGAAGATCAACTTGCGCGCGAGATCAACTTCCTCCTGCGGAATTTTGTAGAGCGGATAAATCTTCGTGTAGTTGACGATGGCCATGTCGAGGCCATGATCGACTGCCTCGTGCATAAAGACAGAGTTAAGCACGCGGCGCGGGTAGGCATCCAGGCCAAATGAGATGTTGCTTACTCCGAGGATGGTCTTTACCTCGGGGAGCTCTTTCTTGATCCGCTCGACGGCGTTGAGTGTCTCGATTCCGGCGGTGCGATAGTCTTCCTGTCCGGTTGAGATGGGAAGGGTCAGCGCGTCGAAGATAAGGTCGCTGGGATCAAGCCCGTACTTGTTCACGGCGAGATCGCAAATACGATGGGCAATGGCAGTCTTTTTGTCGGCGGTAAGTGCCATGCCGTCTTCGTCGATGGTCAGTGCGATGACCCCTGCGCCGTAGCGCTTAGCCATCGGGAGGACCTTTGACGTGCGCTTTTCGCCATCTTCCAGATTGATCGAGTTGATGATGGCGCGTCCGGGAATGCGTTTCAGGGCTTCTTCGATCACATCCGCTTCGGTCGAATCGACGAGGATTGGCGCAGGAACGCGCGTTGCAATCTTCTCGAGAATGGAAGAGATGTATCCTTTCTCGTCCTCGCCGACGATCGCGCAGCAGAGGTCGAGCATGTGCGATCCATCGTTGACGAGCTTCTTTGCGAGCGCCAGGATGTCGTCGTATTTCTTTCCCTGAACCATCTTGCGGAAATGTTCCACGCGTGTGGTCGTGTTCATTTCCTCTGCGACGATCAGGGGCTTGGGATCGAGATCGAGCGGAACGGACGTGTAGGCACTCGAAGCGGAGGCAGTACGCTTCACATTGCGCTTGGCGGGTTCGAGGCCGGAGACCGCGTCAACAACAGCTTTCAAGTGCTCCGGCGTTGTGCCGCAGCATCCTCCGACAATACGGACGCCGTAGTCCTGTACAAAGTGTTTGTGGTAGTCAGCCAGTTCTTGCGGCGTCAGCGGGAAGAATGGATGACCGCCCCTGTTCTCGGGTAAGCCTGCATTGGGCAAAACGGATACTTCCCTTGTTGAGTTCAAGGCCAGGTAGCGGACCGAGTCGTTCATCTCTTTCGGTCCGGTGGCGCAGTTAAGGCCGATCATGTCGACGTCGAGCGGTTCGAGGGCAGTGAGCGCGGCTCCAATTTCGGTGCCGAGGAGCATGGTGCCCGACTCCTGGAGTGTCACTTGGACAGCAACCGGAATCCGCTTGCCAGCTTTGCGCAGCGCGTCCAGCACGCCTATGACGCCGATCTTCGCCTGCAGAAGGTCCTGGCAGGTTTCGACCAGCAAAACGTCGACGCCGCCTTCGATCAGCGCGGCGGCTTGCTCTTCGTAGGCCAAGACCATTTCGTCGAAACTGATCTGTCCGAGCGAAGGGAGTTTGGTCGAGGGGCCCATGGATCCTGCGACGAAACGCGGCTTTTCTTTCGTTGAGAACTGGTCTGCAACCTCGCGCGCGAGTTGCGCTGCTCTGAGGTTGATCTCGTGGACACGGTCCGCCAGCTCAAATTCCCGCAAGACGATACGAGTTCCGCCGAAGGTATTGGTCTCTACGACGTCACAACCTACTTTGAAGAAGTCGGCATGAATGTCTCGGATGATTTCGGGACGGCTGAGCACCAGAACTTCGCTGCAATTCTCCTTGCCCCAGTAATCGTCCAGGGAAGGGTTGCGCTTGTGGATGTTGGTGCCCATCGCGCCGTCGTAGATCACGACGCGCTCGCGTACGGATTGTAAGAAGTCTGTCATCAGAATCGTCGTTCGTCGCTGGTCGTTTGCCGTTGGCTTCGTAGTTCGCGAGATCGCTTTGTCGAACGGCCAAAGACTAGCGACCAACGACTGCTCTTATACACAAACGCCGGTCTCGAATGGACCGGCGGGGGATCATACTCGAAAGGTCTTTCTCGAAGGTTAGCTCCCCGGCACCATTTCTGTCGGCGCCCCGCCGTTTACGTCGGCCTGATTGAATACGATGTTCGCGCCCATGTGTGCTGGCCTGGGGGCCAGCATCATCTCCTTGCGGTAGATCAGATTGGTCGCGTTGAAACTTGCCAGTTCGAATCCGTGGCCGTGCGTGATGGCGTCGGTGGGGCAGGCCTCGACGCAGTATCCGCAGAAAATGCAGCGGTTGTAATCGATGTTGTAAACCTTGGCGTAGCGCTCGGCGCCCGAGATGCGGTTGTCGGCGGTGTTCTCAGCCGCCTCGATGTAGATGCAGTTCGAGGGGCAGGCCGCGGCGCAGAGGAAGCAAGCGACGCATTTTTCGAGGCCGTTTTCGTCACGCTGGAGCACGTGGGCTCCGCGGAAACGGGCCTCGATACGTGCACCGCGCAGAGGTCCCTTGCCGTCGGGATAGTTCTCGACGATCGTGGGCTGAAACATCTCCATGAAGGTGATGCTCATGCCCTTGGCGATGGCGGCGATGTTTTTCAGAACCGTCATATCCTATTCAGGATACCAAAAGAAATGCGAACACGTCTGGAGCGAGGCACTGAGAGGACAAAAAGCCGCAGAGAACATCACTTTTTCGCGGTTGGTTGGGAGTCGCGTTCCGTCACTGGGTACGAGCTGTCTATCCAGGCGGTGTACCAGAGATTCAGCAACATCTGTGAACCTGCCGCGAGACGATGTGTCGTGAAGTCAAATGCGGCAGCGGAGCCCTTGCCAGTGAAGGCTCCCGCTTTGTCTAGCGCATAGACGTCATCGACCAGTTTGTTTGAGTCGCGAAGATAGGACACATATTGTCTGAAGGGATCGTTGAGATGCTCGGGGGCTTTGACAAAGCCAGCGAAATCTTTCGGAAAGATGTTGGCTGCAACGTAAGTCGCCTCAAACTGTCCGTGAATCCTGTGTTCCTTTGTGTAGTCGTTGGGATTGGGGCCGACCCAGCCGTTGTACTTGATCGTAGTATGGAGCGGCTGCGAGCCGTCGGCGACATAGTGGCCGAGCCATCCGGCATAGAACACGATCGCTTGCTGCACGGAGTCGGTCGGTCTATTGGCGCTTCGCAGTTGGCGGTACTCCCGGAATGCGGATTTCAGCCGCCCAAAGACTTCCATCGTGATGTAGGGCTGGAGCCCGACATGTTCGGGTAGGTAGTCGTCGGGATGATCTGTTGTAGCGGCGCGCTTCTCATACAGCTTGCGATAGAACTCGTAGCGCGCCTGAGGCAGAGGATCGAGCCAGTCGACGCGTTCGAGGTCGATGAAGTGATCGGCCTCCTGCGAGTTCTTCAGCGCAAATTCCGTTGGACTGCGCCAGCGGTCAGGCTCTGGACCTAAGTACGCAATTTCGGGGACCGCACGGCGCAGGAATAGCGGCATGCTCGGCGGGATCTTCTGGGCCGCGACGCGATTAACGTAGATATGTCCTTCGTTGCCCCAGGCGACGGCGAATGGAGATTGCAAAAGAACGAGAGAGATCAGGGCCAGGCTGATCGGCCCACGCATAGAACCAGCTCGTGTGACTTTTCGACGATGGTAACGGTAGCGACTCACGAGGATTCGACAGTGCGATCAAATTCTATCGAGATTCTTAAAGCGGCGCCCCATGATTTTGTTTGGATTTCGATTTACGTACTGTGTACGCCGGAGTTCACAGATATCCTGTGGGAGTGAAAGAAAACAGAAAAGACGGGGTCACCCGTCTAGGGCTATGTGCTGACTGTGCGTTCCGGCGAACGATTACGTCGGACCGAGGTTCGACTTTCTATCAGTGCCAGCGTTCGGCGACGGACTCCGCCTTTCCTAAGTATCCGCGGCTACCGGTGTTGGCTTGCCGGGGCTACGAACGACTTCCAGTAGAGCGCCAATCCGGGTAATCGGACCCGGTCCTGCTTCATAGAGGTGACGTCCGTCACTGCGCCCCAGCAACGATTCGCTGCAATATTCGCGTGCGGAGGAACCATGTTGCGGAAGATCATTGGCGTGGTTGTCATCGTGTTGTTTTGCGTTTGATTCAAGGCAGTGCTCCAGGGCTGGAGCCACAGTACTGTCCCGGATCGGTGCTTGGGAGTATTTTTTATTGCTTTGTTCGGAGTAGGAGCAGTCTGGGGCGTGAAAACATTGGTCGGAGTTCGACGATGACAGATCAGAAAAATGCCACCGCCAGTGCGGATGTCAGCCCGAATGCATTTGCTGGGCGGACGACGAAACCGACCGAAACAGCACTGGCCTCCGCCTTAGGGCCAAGCCTCGCGCTGTGGAAGCAGTTGGTTACGGAGATGAAGCGCGACCTGAAGATCGACGCCGCCGAGTGGCACACCGGATCAGTCAAACTTGGATGGTCGCTGCGCATGCAGTTGAAACGCCGAAACATCGTATATCTCGGGCCGCGTCAAGGATGGTTCATGGCCGCATTTGCCTTAGGTGACAAGGCCATCGCCGTCGCGAGGAAGATTGATCTCCCGGCTGACGTGGTGAAGATCATCAACGAATCTAAGCGTTATGCCGAAGGTACGGCGGTGAGGATTGAGGTTCGGGGTGAGGAAGATATTCAGGTTGTGAAGAAGCTCGCGAAGATCAAGATCGGGAATTAACCGACTAAGTTTACGAGAATTGTCATTCCGAGCGCAGCGAGGAATCTGATGTCTGCCGACAGTGCCACCTACGCTAGCAAAGCAGATTCCTCACCGGAATGACAACGAGTTATGGGGTTGAAGAGATCCCCAATTCTTTGGCGAGTGCCTTCCACTTCGCGTCAACTTGAGCCTTCGTTTTTGGATCCATCGCAATTTCGTTTGGCCAGGGACGCGTGAAGCCTTCGCTGGTCCATTTGCGCGTCGCGTCGATTCCCATTTTTGATCCGAAGTCAGGCATGCGGCTGGAGTGGTCGAGAGAATCGACCGGACCGAGGGTGAATTGAATGTCGCGCTCGGGGTCGATGTTGTTGAAGACTTTGAGAACCACGTCCCCAAGATCCTGCACGTCGACATCTTCATCCACGACAACGATGCATTTTGTGAACATCGCTTGGCCCAGAGACCAGATCGCATTCATCACCTTGCGCGCCTGTCCGGGATAGGACTTGCGAATGGAGACGATCATCAAGTTGTGGAACACGCCTTCGACCGGCATGTTGATGTCGATCAGTTCGGGGATATTGAGCTTCATCAGCGGCAGGAAAATGCGCTCCACCGCCTTTCCCATGTATGCATCTTCCTGCGGAGGCTTGCCGACGATCGTCGCCGCGTAGACCGGATCTTTGCGATGCGTGACGCAGGTGACGTGGAAGACAGGGTAGAGATCTTCCAGAGAATAGAAGCCAGTGTGGTCTCCGAAGGGGCCTTCGGTGCGGAGTTCGTCGAGGTTGATGTAGCCCTCGAGCACAATTTCGCTGGTGACCGGAACTTCAAGATCAACAGTTTCGCATTTCACGAGTTCGACTGGGCCTCCGCGAAGGAATCCTGCGACAAGATATTCTTCAATCTCGGGCGGCGCGGGGACGATTGAGGCGAAGGTCACAACCGGATCTGTTCCGATTGCGACGGCGACTTCCATCTTGCCGGAAGGACGCTCGCCATCTGCGAGCTTGCTGCCACCAGAACTCCTGGCCATGATGTCGACGGCGGCAGACTTGCCTTCGACTGCATCGCGCATTCTCTGGCGTGCATGTTCGGCAGCATTCTTCTGGCGCTGCCAGTGCATTCCTGTGGTGCGTTCGTCGTAGACCTGCATGCGGTACATGCCGAGATTGCGCTTGCCAGACTTCGGATCTCGAGTCGTGACGCAGGGGAGAGTAATGAAGCGTCCACCATCTTGAGGCCAGCATTGCAGGACAGGGAAGTCGAGCAGCGAGAAATTGTCTTTCTTGATGATTTCCTTGCACGGGCCTGTGCTGACTGTACGGGGAAAGAATTTGCCCGCTTCGGTTAGCAGCGGAAGCATCTTCAGCTTATCGAGAAATCCCTGTGGGGACTTTATGTCCATGAACATGCGGATGCGAGCGGCGATTTCGTCGTAAGAGTTGACGCCCATCGCCATCTTCATGCGGGCATCGGAACCGAACTGGTTGATCAAGAGCTGTGAGCCTGGATGGCCTTTGCAATTCTGAAAGAGCAGGGCAGGCCCCCCGGCATTGCCCTTGGCATCGCGGCCTTTCGAGACGCGGTCGGTGATTTCAGCGATCTCGAGGATCGGGTCGGCTTCGGTCTGAATGCGCTTGAGTTCTCCAGCGCGATCAAGCGCCGCGATCCACTGACGTAGGTCATCGAAGGACAATGAATTTCCTCTCTGCGTGACCGACGATTATACGGGATTGTGGAATAACTTCTTCTCCGCGAATCTCGGGGTGAACGCGGATTCTCTACTTTCTTTGTTCGAGTTTCACGCTCACTGTCATCGGTTGACCGTCACGCAGAACTTTCACCTCGACCACGTCGCCGACTTTGCTGCGGCGCAGGGCGTCCGTGAAGTCGTATAGATTTTTGATTGGCTTGTCGCCGAACTGAATCATAACGTCTCCAGCCTTCAAACCAGCCTTCGCTGCTGGCGAGTTCGGCTTTACGTCGGAGAACTTGACTCCGTTTTCAGTCTGCCCGAAGTCGGGAATGGATCCAAAGTAGGGGCCGTATCCGGCGCCGCCTCCGCCGCCCGAGGGCTTATCCTCCGCAACAACCTGGAACGCAGGGGGCTGATCGGCTGTTGCGAGCTGTACCGCGACGCTTTCCACGAGATCGAGCAAGTGCGCGGCTGAGGGAGCATTGATCTTGTCAGCGGTATCGGATGGCTTGTGATAGTCGGAGTGCAGTCCAGAGAAGAAGAACAGCACGGGAATTTTCTTTGCCACGAAGGACGTGTGATCGCTCGAAGCGTATCCCCCGGCCGAGTATTCGATCTTGAACGATTCCTCTTTCTGGGCCTGTTCGAGGACTGGCCTGAACGTCGAACCGGTGCCCACGCCGCCGATGTAGACTTTTTCGTCCTTGATACGGCCGATCATGTCCATGTTGAGCATAGCCACGGCCTTCTCAAGCGGATGCGTCGGTTCCTTCACCCACTCAGCGGAACCGAGCAGACCGAGTTCTTCTCCGGCGAAATTCATGAACAGAATGCTGCGCTTGAATTGACCGCGCTGCGGGGCAAGGATACGTGCGAGTTCGAGCACGCCGGCGGTGCCGCTGGCATTGTCGTCGGCGCCGGGGTGGATCTGCCCAATCTGCGAGGGGGCCAGCGAATCGAAGTTGCCGCGGCCCAGATGATCGTAGTGCGCGCCGATAATGACGTATTCGTCAGTTTGTCCCGGCAGCCACGCGAGAACATTGTCAACAGTCGCGCGCGTGGTCTCGATGTCAATTTTCAGAGCCAGATGGAGTGTGTCGGGGAATGCGAATGAATTGGGTTTGGTGGTGCTGTTGATCTGTTCCTGAACGTCGTTTAGCGTTTTGCCTGCAGCCTTAAACCATTCTTCGGCAGAGGCGTTCCTGACCTGCGCCATGACAATGCCGACGTTTTCTGGTCCGCTCACACTCCCGAATCGAGTCAGAAGATCTTCTTCTCCGTCGCCTAACTTGCCATTCAGGATGACGATTGCCTTGGCGCCATGATTGCGAGCATTGATGGCCTTTGTGATGAGTTGGGAGTGTTGCGTCAGCCCATTGTTACCACTCTTTTGAGCGAATCCGGCAGGTTCGTACCGAAACACGACAACGATCTTGTCTTTTACATCGAGGCCGGCATAGTCGTCGTAGTGGAATTCGTCGGCGGTGGCACCATATCCGGCAAAGACGAGCGGCGCTTCGACTTCACCCGAAGAAGAGAAACTGAAGGGAACGAAATCCTGGCCTGGTTTCAGTTCCGCCTTTGACGGGCCCGAATGTACGACGCAGCGATTGTCCGATTTGAGGCGCGCACCGGTAATCACCGAGAACGCTTGTGCGTAGCCTTTCACTCCCGCTGGATCCAGGTGCAATTGCTTGTAACGATTCTCGATGAGATGCTCGGCTCGCGTAAGCCCTTTTGTGCCGTCGCCGCGGCCCTCCATGTCTGGCGCGGCGAGCGCTTTCACATCGTTGAGATAGCGATCGGGATCGGCTTTGGGAAGTGAGGAGGACGCCGCGACTAAGATCCATGCAGCAGCGACGAGCACGACGAAGCGATGACGGCGGTTGAACATGGGGCCCTCTCGATGAACGGAAAATCGTATGAGGACGGGGCAGACGTGTCAACGGCCTATAGCTCAAAGTCCGGGTAGAGCGCTCGCTTGCAGTCGGGGCAGATTCCGTGAGTGAAATCTGCGCTCGTGTGATTACGAATGTAGAGCTCGAGTTGATGCCACTTGCCGTGTTCATCGCGAATCTTCCGGCAAGAGGCGCAAATCGGCAGCAGGCCGCTGAGAGTCTTAACCTGCGCCAGAGCTTCGCGGAGTTCCCGGATCAACTGCTCGCGTTCTGCGTCCGCATTCTTTCGGTCGCTGATATCCCGGAAGATCAGACAGGTCCGCGCGTTTCCCGCGGAATCGCGAAACAGCATGGACGAGAATTCCATCGGAAATAGGGATCCATCTTTACGTCGGGCTGTCAGTTCACCATGTGCCTTACCGGTTCTCTTGCGTTCGGCTATGAGAGGTTCCAGCCGCGGGTCCGATGTGTCAATGAGTCCATTGCGGCCGGCAGAGAGAATCTCCTGCCGCGTGCGGCCGAGGATGCGGCATGCGGCTGGATTGGCGTCCAGGATCGGACCTTCGGGCGAAGTGAGCATGACGCCGTCGAGGCTGTTGTTGAACAGCATCTCGAAAATACTATCGTCTTGGGGATGAGTACCGGTTGCCGAGGACTTTTCGGAACCCATGAGGATCTCGAACTTTATTCCGCAGCCAATGCCATCGCGGAAGTGTGCTTGGATTCTAGGCAAAAAGCAGGACGATGATCAACCGCTTTTGAGTAACAGGAAACGGAGGCACGTCACAATTGCGCAAACTGGATTGCTACATTCCGAACCTGGTTCCATGCTGCCGACTGCGGATCGATGAGATCGAAGTGGTCGGCGGATTCGATCTCCAGCAGTTGAACATCTTCTTTTTCTCTGCCCGTTCGTTTGTGCTTGGCGGAAACATAAGCGCGGCTGAAATCCGGTGGAACGTCGCTGTCCCGTAGGCCTTGAATCAAACACTGCCTGGCGTGCGGAATCGACAATTGCATCGGATTGGCTTCGCGGTAGTGCTCGGGAACTTCACTTGGTGTGCCACGCAGGAATTCGACAACGGCGTCGTGGCTCAGATGAAGTTCGTACGCGCGCTGCAGATCGACGACCCCGGCGAGCGAAATCACACTTCGAACTCGCGGCTCGTGCGCGGCGAGGCAAAGGGCGAGCTGGCCTCCAGCGGAGTGTCCCATCACAACGATTCGGGAAGAGTCGAGATTGTGCTTTTTCGAGTTCTGGACGAGGAACTGATAGGCCGAGCGAAGGTCCTCAAACGTGCCCGGCCACGCGCCGCCCTCGTTTCCTACGCGACGGTATTCGAGGTTCGCAGTGGCGACGCCCTCCGAGATCAGCGCTGCGCAGAGATGTCCGGCGTGCTCGAGATTGTACTTCGCGCGCCAGTAGCCGCCGTGGATGTTGATGAGCAGGGGAAACGGCGGTTTCCGGACGTGCGGCAGTCTCAGATCGAAAAACTGGTTCGGATCACTCCCGTAGGCAATGCGGGCGTCGGCCGTGGGAGGAGTTTTCGAGAGGATGTCTTCTGGCATTCCGGTCACTCTAGCTTGCAAACGTGCTCACCACAGACAGAGTTTCACAGTGAACGGCTACTCGTAGCGCAGCGCTTCGATTGGGTCGAGATTTGCGGCCCGCATGGCCGGAACCATGCCACTCACCACGCCTACCGCTGCGAGAATCCCTGTGGCGACTAACAGAATCATCGGAGACACGACCAGGCGGATATCGCCCGCTTCCGCATGTTTGGCCATCGCGCTGTAGAGCGTGAGCCGACCGACGGACAACGAGACAATGTACGACAGGATAATTCCGAGGACTCCGCCAATGAGCGTGATCACCATGGCCTCGGAGAGAAATTGAACGAGAATGTCACGGCGGCGGGCGCCGAGTGCTTTTTCCACACCGATCTCGCGAGTGCGCTGCGTGACCGAGACTAGCATGATGTTCATGAGACCGATTCCACCAATACTCAGCGTAACGGTCCCGATTACGCCCAGAAGAACCTTGAGCATGGCCGTCATGATGCCGAACTGCGAAAGCTGCTTCTGAGCGTCAAATACGAACACTGCGCGGGGATCATCAGGCTTGAAGTTGTGCGCCGTCGCCAGGGTTTCTTTGATGGACTTCGCCATCTTGTCGTGATCGAGTCCCGCGGAGTCGAGCCACATACCATCCAAGTAATGTGTGTCCTTGACGACGTCCATGGAATTGAATGGAAGATAGACGACGCGATTGTCGTCGCTGTCGCCCTCTTGCATGCGTGGCTTTAGGACTCCAATCACCTGGAAGGTAACACCATCGATCCGGATGCTGTCCCCGACGGCAGTCATTCCGGAGAAGAGGCGGTCCCGCGCTTCCGAGCCGAGAACGGCAACCAGACCATGCTGCATGTTGTCAGCGTCGTTCAGAAACCGGCCTTGTGCGACATTGAGGTTCCAGATGTCGAGAATGGAAGGATCTATTCCTGATACCGGAAAGGTGAAGGAGCGGTTGTTGTTCTGGACATTCGAGTCCTTCGCGACCATGCGGGCAAAGTTTCGGCAAAGGGGCACATTATTGCGCATGAGTTCGATGTCGTCGTTGGTGAATCGCACCAGCATGCCGGCTTTGTTTCCTCCAGCCTGCATGGAAGTGCGGCCAGGAAAGACTCCAACAGCGGTAGCCCCAAAACTCTGAAAAATGTTTTGAATGGCCGTAGCGAAGCCGTTGCCGTACGCCAATAGGAGCACAACAGTGGCGATGCCCCAGGCCATGCCAGCCATCGTCAGCAGGGTGCGGCGAAGATCGTGCCGCATGGCCGAAGCGGCCTGATGGAGAAGATCGCGATGTGAGGTAATGATCGGCGACAGCGGCGCTGCATGGGCGCGCGGCGGGAGGATGGTCTTGGCAGGAATGTCCTCCACCGTGGCCTCAATCACTTCGTTGCGGAATTCGTCCATGCTTATTCCTTGCGGAGGGCCTCTACCGGTTCGAGAAGCGCGGCCCGGCGGGCAGGGTATAGTCCCGCAGCCACTCCGGCCACACTCAGGGAGATGACAGCCAGAATCGCGGTGGAGGGCACAAGCTTTGGGGGATCGAAATTGCCCATGTCGACTCCAGAAAGGGCGTGCATGATCAGCGCGGCCCCACCGATGCCAATACCTCCGCTCAGCAAGGTCAGAAAAGCGCCTTCGACAAAGAATTGAAACATGATGCTGCTGCGCGTCGCTCCAATGGCTTTCCGCAGTCCGATCTCCCGCGTGCGGTCGGCGACTGCAACCAGCATGATGTTGATGATCCCGATCGCCCCTAGCGCCAGCGTCACCAGTCCCACGCTGCCGAGGAAGGTATTCATGGCGTCGAAGATCTTGCCGATCTGGTCGACCATCTGAACTGTATCCCACTCATCGAACGAATCCGGGTTGCTGGGGTCGAAGCCATGATTGCGAGCGATTACTTTGTGGACCTCCGCCTTCGCGGTTTGGTGGAGGGCACGGGTTTTGGGCTGGTAGTTGATAAACGAAATGACATCGGTCTCTTCGCCGACATTGATCGGCGGGAAATACTGGTGCATGGTGCTGAACGGAATGTAGCTCTGCATATTCTGGTTCGTGTTATCGCCGTGTCCGACCCGTTGCAGGGTGCCAACGACTTCAAAGCGAATTCCGTTGAGCAGGATCGTGCTGCCAATGGCCGGACGACCGAAGAACAAAGTTCGCCGTGTCTCATCGCCCAAAACAATCACCGCCCGCTTTTGGGCTTCGTCCATCTCGTTAAGCCAGCGGCCATCTTTGATCGGCAGGTTGCGGATCAGGCTGATCTTTGAGGGGACACCATTGATGCGGCCGCTCGATTGATAGAAGTCGCTGACGGCGCGTATGTCACTGCGTCCGATTACGGGGGCGGCAGCCCGGACGCTGGGACAGTCGCGCTCGATGTCCTGATAGTCGCGGTACGTCAGGTAGTACTGACGGAGGGCAGTGAAACTGCCGTTCATTGCCGGAGCCCTGCCGGACCATATGAACAGAACATTCTCCCCAATGGAGGCGAATTGCCTGCGGTTGCCCGCCCGGAAGCCTTCCCCGACTCCAACCAACAAGAGCAGGGAACCGACGCCCCAGGCGATGCCAAACATCGTCAAGAACGAGCGCAACTTGTGCGCCCACAGGGTACGAAGGGTCTGACCGAAGATATCGAAAATAAGGCGCACTTTACTCTCTCGATTATACGGGCCTGGGGGCGATGGATGATGTCAGAGTGGGTGCGAGATTCGGACCTTCGACCACTGACTTCGGACATCAATCTTTTTGGTCTCCCCCATCTAGAGTCCACAAGAAGATCGCCTTCACTGGAGCAGCTTGCAGACAGACATTGCAACTGAGGTCCGAAGTCCGAGGTCTGACGTCCGTTTTTGACGTTTTTCGTTCCGAATCCCTTCCGAGTTGGTTATTCTCTAGCGAGATGCAAACTCTGGCCCTTACCGACCTGCTGGGTGCTACGGTGTACGACCCGTCCGGCACGGTAGGACGCGTTCGCGAGATGACGCTGGCCCCCCAAGAGGACCGTTCCCGCATTGCATCACTTATCGTAAAGACGAAAGCCGGAAACCGAGTGCTGCCGTTCAATGCGGTCGCTGCGGTGAATGGAGGAATTCGTGCCACGACCACGTCTGGGCAGTGGTCGGCGGTCAATGGAACCGAGGGACTTTTCCTGCTCGATCGAGACCTGCTCGACCAACAGGTGATCGACGTCAACGGCAGGAAGGTGGTTCGGGTCAACGACGTGGACCTCGAACTGGACACAATGAAGGGCCCCGACGGCCCACATCCGGTGTTAAGGGTCGTTTCGGTGGATGTCGGGGCTCGGGGTGCCGTCCGGCGGCTGTTGCGTGGACTGGCCCCTCGGGGCGTTCTCCATGCATTCCTCGGGAAGATACCGCCGCGCCCGATCCCGTGGAAGTTTGTGGACGTGATCGAGACTGACCCGGCTCGGAGGGTCAAGCTCAAGATTTCCCACGATGGCTTAGCGAAGCTCCATCCGGCCGACATCGCCGATATCGTCGAAGACCTGGCTCCCGATGAGCGTCAGGCAGTGTTCCAGACGCTCGACCAGGAAACCGCGGCTGAGGCCCTCGAGGAGATCGAGCCAAAAGTCCAGAAGGCCATTGTCGAGTCGCTCGATTCCGAACGGGCTGCAGAGATTGTCGAAGAGATGGATCCCGATGCAGCTGCCGATCTGCTCGGCGATCTGCCCGAAGATCGCACGGAGCAAATTCTCGTGCAGATGGAACCGGAGGCGCAGCAGGAGGTCGTCGAACTCCTCGAACACAAGGAAGAGACGGCTGCCGGCCGGATGACGACCGATTTCCTCGCTCTGCCTGTGAGTGCCACCGTTCAGAATGCGGTGGATTCTCTACGGGAATTCGAGGGCGGTCCTGAAGTTGTAGGCACAATCTACCTGGTGGATTCGCAAGGTACGCTGGTTGGGGCAGTTCCCCTGGCGCGCATCGTATTGGCACCACCGTCTACACCGATGCTCTCGCTGCACCAGGAGCCCCTCGTGTATGCGCATCAGGTGGCATCGGAAAACGAAGTGGCCGAGCTTTTTGACAAATATAACCTGCAAAATCTTCCTGTGATCGATGAGCACAACAAATTAACAGGGGTAATCACGTCCGATGACGTGATCAGCATGTTGCGTTCGAAACTGTAACGATATGATTGCCGGCCATTCCTTTGGGGCGTTAGAAATTGAGATAAGTGGGGGAGAGAAATGGGCACACTGGTGCAACCAGGTGTAGTCCCCAAGCCCGTGCCCGCATTGCACGGGCGTCGTTACGATCATTACTTTTTCTCTGGCACTGCGTGGCTGATGTTGGCCACGGTACTGCTCGGCTTCGGCCCTACGTATTATTTCGCCGGAGTATTCCGAGCACCCCTCCCAAGTCCTATCATCCACATCCACGGTGCCCTGTTTTCATGCTGGATCCTTTTGCTGGCGGCGCAGAATTCGCTTGTATTCGCTGGGCGGGTGGACATTCACCGAAAGTTGGGACTGTTCGGGTTTGCGATGGCTTGCCTGATGGTTATTGTGGGATGGGTTGCCGCCACCGACCGTCTCGTCCGTGGGACGGCCCCTCCCGGCGTAGACACATATTTCTTCTACATCGTTCCAATGACCGATATGGTCGTGTTTGCGACGTTGATCTTCTTCGCTTTCCGCGCCCGCCGCGACCCATCGGCTCACAAGCGGATCATCTACATCGCAACCACCGGAATATTGATCGCTGCGATCGCGCGTTTTCCATCCAACTGGCTCTTCCACAAGGCTCCCCACGCCGCGATTGCCTCATACGTCTTCCTGTTGCTGCTGGTTGTCTACGATCTGTGGTCCACTCGCAGAATTCATCGGGCGACGATTTGGGCAAGCGGTTTCTTGATCTTCATCCAACAGATTCGTTTACCGATTGGCAGGACCGCGGTCTGGCACGCTCTTGCGGCATGGATACAGGCTCACGCTCGTTAAAAGTCCCACTTGATCTGGTGGTCTTCGATTTAGAAACACTTCCGATCTACTTTTCGTTTGTCGGGATTCGTTGCCGGAGTTTATTCTGTCACGTCGTTTATTCCAGTCGTTGATCCTTATGTCTGTGAAATGTGCGCATGAAGTCTCTGAGGCGTTGGAAGACCCGGATCCTGCTCTTCTTCGCGGTAGTCGGGCCGGGATTCATTACTGCGAACGTCGACAATGATGCCGGCGGCATCCTGACCTACTCGTCTGCCGGGGCGCAATTCGGACATCTGCTGCTGTGGACCATGATCCCGATCACCCTCGCGCTGATCGTGGTACAGGAGATGTGCGCCCGGATGGGAGCGGTTACCGGCAAGGGCCTCAGCGATCTCATCCGCGAGGAATTCGGCCTGCGCATCACGTTTCTTATGATGCTGGGAATTCTGATCACCAACTTCGGAAACGTCGTCACGGAATTCATCGGCATTGCGACTAGCCTGGAACTCTTCGGCCTACCCCGGATTTATTCCGTCCCTATTTGCGGCATCATCGTCTGGTTCATCGTTGTCAAAGGGCAATACAAGACCGTCGAGAAAGTATTCCTGGCAGCATCGTTCTTTTACATCACATACATTTTCGCGGGCGTGCTCGCGCACCCAGCGTGGGAAACGGCGACGATTGCTACCTTCAAGCCGCCCGATATCAAGTCCTTTCGGGATCAGGCTTACCTATATATGGTGATTGGAGTCGTCGGGACGACGATCGCACCCTGGATGCAGTTCTATCTGCAGTCCTCGATCGTCGAGAAAGGGGTCACGCGCCGCCAGTACAAGGCGTCGATGCTCGACGTCGTCACCGGTTGCATCTTTACCGATGTCGTGGCTTGGTTCATCATCGTGGCCTGTGCTGCGACGCTGTGGGTACACGGATTCCGCGATATTCGCTACGCGGCCGACGCTGCTGCCGCTCTAAAGCCGTTAGCGGGACAGTATGCTTACATCCTGTTTGCCGTGGGATTGTTCAATGCGTCCCTGTTTGCGGCGTCGATTCTTCCCCTGTCGACGGCTTACACGGTGTGCGAGGGATTGGGCTTCGAATCCGGAGTAGGGATGAAGTTTGGCGAGGCGCCCGCGTTCTACTGGCTCTATACCTTCCTGATCGTAGCCGGAGGAGCCGTTGTTCTAATTCCGGGTTTGCCTCTGGTCAAGATCGCGGTGCTCTCGCAGGTGGTGAACGGCGTCGTTCTTCCTTTTGTGTTGATCTTTATGTTGCTCCTCATCAACAAGAAAGATCTGATGGGAGAGTATGTAAATTCGCGACTGTTTAACATCGTTGCCTGGCTAACGACCGTTGTGATGATTGTGCTGACTGCAGCATGGTTCTGGACGCTGCGGTCGGGTTAGAGTAGCTTTCCAGCGGCTAGATCATTCACCAGCGTGAGATCGGCTTCGAGGAAATCGAATTTGGGAAGGTCTTTGGGTTCCGCCCACTGAATGTCTTTGAAGATCCGGTTTTCGATTTCCTTTTGGTATTGCCGAATCTCGAAGAAACGAAGCTCCACCTTGCCGCCATTCGGGTACTCGTGCTGAATGCGCGCGATTTCGTCGCCGATTGTGGCAATGATGCCAAGCTCTTCCTCGAGTTCGCGACGCAGCGCGTCGCGCGGCTGTTCACCCTCTTCGATCTTTCCGCCGGGGAATTCCCACTTCAGCGGCATGGTCTGATGCCGGGTGCGCTGGCAGACAAGCAACTTGCCGTTTTCGATGATGAGTCCTGCCACGACTCGTTTCATAAGTTAGATACAGCCTGTCCCTGTAATGCGCTGGCAACGGGATCGACGCAACTGGTAAAGGTAAAGGCGAAAGCCGCGACACCTTCAGCGCAACGCAATTCCAGTTCATGCTTGCCGAAAGAGTGATTATCCACCAGAAAGTGCATGCGAGCGGAATCTACAACCAGGAAGCTCTCTTCGGATCCCTTTCCGGTTTCACGGAAGCGCGTGTCGCGAGTACGGTTTTCGCGCGTTAAGGGCTTCCCATCTTGAAGAATCACTACTTCAGTAGTCGGTTTGCGCGGAGATGCCAGCACCAGGTTTACGGCTGCGGCCTCAAACTTCAATTTCAAACTATGCGGTCCCGATTCCACGGCTTCAAAATACTCTGCGGTGGAGGCCCAGCGGCCGCTGGCGTAGAAGAAGTTCTCTTCAAGCTTATCCGGGATCGAGTAGTCAGAAATTTGATCTTCTTTGAATCCACCTTCGTTGCCGATACGGCCTCGGCGGTTCCCGAGATAAAGCTCACCTGTCGGCTTATAGCATACAGAACCGGCATGATCCTCTTCGCGCACAGGCGGCATGATTGGAGGGAGTCCAATCGCGGGATCGATCTCTCGCAACAACTCCTGGATCATTTGTTCACATTCGACATATCCACCTTCACCGAAATGTCCGTAACGAAGATAGCCATCTTTGTCGAGCAGGTATTTTGTGGGCCAGTAACGGTTCGCAAACGCCTTCCAGATCTCCCGGTTGCTATCGATGACGATCGGATAAGTTAGTCCGAACTCGCGGATGCCGCGTTCCACGTTGGATTCATACTGGGCGAAGGTGAACTCGGGAGTATGAACGCCAATGACGGTGAGACCTTTGTCTCTATATCGCTCATGCCATGCCTGCACATAAAGCAATGTGCGGATGCAGTTGACGCAAGTGTAATCCCAGAAATCGACCAGCACGGCCCGGCCGCGTAATTGACGGAAGCTTAACGGAGACGAATTCAGCCACACGCGCCCAATCTCAGGCGCGCGTACTTTTCCCTTTTCGACTTTCATCGGGAGGACGCTTCCAGCTTTTTCCCAACCAATGTGGCGCAGTGCTGCACCAGTTCCTGATGTTCTGAGGTAAATGCGGCAGGGAAGTGGCTATCGATATCAAGTTCGCCCACGACTGCTCCATGGACGAATACAGGCACTACGATCTCCGACTTTGTCTCTAGAGAACAAGCCAGGTAGCGCGGATCTTTGTTTACGTCGTCGACGACGACGGTGTGACCGCTCGATGCAGCCGCGCCGCAAATGCCTTCATTCAACGGGATACGCGTGTGCGGTGTCATCGCTCCCTCAAAGGTGCCGAGCACGAGGACAGGTGGCTGGGCTCCCGGCTCGAGCATGTAAAACCCAACCCAGTTGTACTTCAGCATCCGGTCATGCAGCAGTTTGACCATTGCTTGCATGAGCTCCTGCGCGGTTGCTGATCTCTCGGCCAATTGGTTGATCTCAGAACGAACTTCGTCGATTCGTGTCGTAACGGCCATAGGGAAATGTTAACTCAGCAGGAGGGATTCAAAGTACCATTAGCAGCACAGTCGTTAATTTGACGCATCCCGGAAGGTCGCGGAAAAAGTTCGGGATGAATTGCATGGGCCAACGCGTCCAGGCCAAACAGAAGACTAGGCGCGGGAGTATTGAGGAGTTCGTCGTTGATACAAAACACGCGCGCGCAGCGCACAGCTCGAGTCTGTAGCCAGCCGCGTTCGGCCACAATTCTCTCCAGCGGCACGCGATCGCCGGCGCCGCACCACGAGGCAATGAATACGTCCGGGTCGAGCCCAGCAACTTGATCGGAAGAGAGCGTCCGGCCCGTTTCCCCCATGAACGTACCACCCGCCGCTTCGACGAGTTCTGCGACCCATGATTGCGAGGCAATGACCGGCTTGCCCCATTCTTCGCAGAAGACCTTAAGCTTTGGGCTGCTCGCTGTGCGTTGCCGAACCTGTTCGATGTGCTGTTGCATTGACCGGATCACGTCTTCAGCTTTCGCCATCGCGTCTACGACTCCGCCGATTGTGGCGATGTCGGTGTAGATGTCGCTCAGGGTCCGCGGCGCGAAACCCAGGAAGCGGGATCCCGCCTTGAGAATCTCCGAAACCGCCTTTTCCTGATAGGGCACCGAGGCGATCACCAGATCCGGCCGCACATCCATGATCTGTTTCGCATCGGCCGTCCAGGAATCGGAGAGGACGGTTCGCGAACCGTTGCCAGCCGCAGGAACCACATCGGCACAGTACTTCGTGCACGCGACAACCCGCTCCAGTTCGCCCAATGCATGCAGGATCACGGTTGCGCTGGGCTGCAGGCATGCAATTCGGCGAACGATATGGCCCGAGGTCATGATTGTTTATTTTGAGGACGTTCGAGCTCCGTCAATGCAGCTTGCAAGGCGTCGATCGCGAGCTGCGCGGCGTGCGTCGAGGCTTGCGGGAGACCTCCGACTGCATCGACAAGTGTCTCCCGGGTGATCTCCCGAACCTCCGAGGGCAACTTCCCGGCCACCAACTCGGTCAAGGCCGATCCACAAGCAATAGCGGGAACGCAGCCCTTGGCCTTGAATCGAATCTCTGCAATCCTTCCGTGTTCCATTCGCAAGTTAAGCCGAATCACGTCTCCGCACACTGGATTCTCGATCTCCACCGACACATCAGAGCTTGCCAATGCTCCCGCGTTACGCGGATTTTGAAAATGATCGAGAAGCTGAGCGGAATACATAGTTCAGGCCTTGAAACTCACCGGCGGCCGGTTCCATCTGGATGATAGATTGTCCAGCCACGCTTCCTCGCGATGGTCTCCAGGTCGGGATTCGGATTCACCGCGAACGCGTGCTTCGCCATGGCAAGCATTTCCATGTCCCATCGGGAGTTGCCGAATGCCGCGTCGATGTCTTTATTCACGACGTCTCGCAGCGCCTGAGGCTTGCCCGGGCCCGATGGAATACGTACAAGGCGTCCTGAGACGATGCCGTTGTCGATGGCAGCCTTGGCCGCCAGAATGCGGTCGGCATCTATACCGAACTGCTTCATTCCGGCTCGGATGAGCCATTCATTTGACGATGAAACTGCCCAAATCTCGCTGCCTTTCTTCTGTAAGGCGCCGATGAGTTCCTTCATCTCGGCGAAGATGTGACCAGGGAATTTGGACTCCATGAATTCCGTTGCCGCCGCCATGACTTCGCTTTCGGGAAGTCCCTTGTGCATGGTGACCATTTCGCCGCACATGTCTTCTTCGCTGACACGGCCGTCCTTGTATTCCGCATAGCGCGCGCGCATGGCGCGTCCCGTTTCAGCCGAGACAATGTTGTTCTTGATCTCCCAGTCGAAGAAGGTTTCGCCGGCATCGCCGGACCAGAGCGTCCCATCGCAATCAAATGCCGCAACCCGGGGTCGCAGAGCCACTACCGAATCAAGGAACTGCTGAACTGACGAACCAGGAGATTTCATCGTCGATGTCATGTACTTCGACGATAACGTGCATGGGGCAGAACGCGCAATTCCTAAGGACAGACCAGAGACCAACTATGTGGAGCGGGGAACGAGGGCGGAATATTCTTCGGGAGTGTTGATGTTCATTGCGACGGCGGGATCATCGACGGTTACGTACTGTATGTGCTTCTGATAGCGGTGCTCCACGTCACGGGCATTGCTGGTCGCCGGTTCCCGCAGGAAGCGCTCAATCATCTCGCGTCCGGCCACATAGGGGTGGCCATGTTTGCCGGAAAACTCCGGAACTACAGCCCAAACATCTTGCGGAGCCAACTCGAACGCCTGCCGCAATAGCTGTACGGTGGCCGATAGTGCGGGAGGCCGATCCACAAGCGTGATTATTGCCGCGTCACGCCCGCGATTGAGCACCTCGTGCAAGCCAACCTGGAGGGAACTGAATTGCCCAATCGCAGGATCGGGATTCGTGACGATGGAAGCTCCAACTCCGTAAACGACTGGGGCGAGCGTGGACTCATTTGCTCCAGCAACCACGACGACGAAATCCGTTGATTCGGTCAGTGAGCGAATTGCTGCCGAAAGGAAAGTTTCTTTCGAAGGGCCTTCTCCGGGAGGCCATGGAAGCAGGGCTTTGTCGCTTCCCATGCGGGACGATTCCCCAGCGGCCAGAATCAGCCCCGCGAAGCTAGGTGCCCTTAGCATGCTGCGGAAGATAGCAGAAACCATGGAGAAAGTCAGTGACCGAGGACTCAGTCGGCAGACTCATCGGCAGTCGTGACTTTGTTTTTGAACCAGCTCAAATGTGACAGGGAAGCGGTTGCGTGCCGCCGAACGGCGATCAGCTCCGCGGTGATGGCGACTCCTATTTCCTCGGGAGTTACGGCCCCGATATCCAAACCAATGGGGGAATGAACGCGCTCGAGCAGGTGAGCCGGAATGCCTTCCTCTTGCAAGGCCTTCGAGATCTCAATCACTTTGCGCTTGGAACCGATCATCCCCACGTAGCGGGCGCGCGTCTGAACCGCCCAGCGCAGGATGCGCATGTCATCGCGGTGTCCACGGGTTACTATCACGACGAAAGAAGACTCGCTCGGATCGAGCTGCTGCATCGCCTGATCGAAATCCAGGGCGTGCACTTCTTTGGCTTCGGGAAAGCGTTCCCGGGTCGCATAGGAGGAACGATCATCGGCGACAATGACGTCGAATCCGGCCGCGCTAGCGGTGCGGCAAACGTTCAGCGCTACGTGACCTGCGCCGAAAATATAAAGCAATGCTGGAGGTAGCACGGGCTCTATGAATACTTCGAGCATCCCTCCGCAAACCAGTCCCGTGTCGTAGCGCGGATCCTGGTTTAAGTCGAACTTCAAAGTGCGAGGCTTTTCGGATTCCATCACTTCTCGCGCAGCCTGCCATACGTCTGCTTCTACGCAGCCTCCTCCGATTGTGCCCACGATCGATCCGTCGTCGCGTACCAGCATCTTGGCCGTCTGAAACGACGGAATCGAGCCACGCACGTTTACGATGGTGGCCACGGCTCCGCGTCGACCCTCGCGTCGCAACTGCACGATCTGTTCGTAAATATCCACGGGAAAGACTTATCTGATTATCAGTCGGTTAACAGAAGGGAGTCAATCGGAGAGTGTAAGGCCCCCACGCTGCCAATGACTTGTAGTAGCTTATGACCGGAAGGACTCTCCATGAAGGCCGTTCGTATCCATCAGTTCGGCGGACCAGAAGTTCTGACTTACGAAGACATTCCCGATCCCCAACCCCGCAAAGACCAGGTCCTCGTACGGGTGAAGGCCTGTTCGCTGAATCATCTCGATCTCTGGGTGCGAAAGGGCTTGCCCGGCGTGAAGCTGCCGCACATCCTGGGGAGCGATGTGGCGGGCGACGTCGCTGAGGTCGGTGAATACGTTACAGGCCTCAACGTTGGACAGAGAGTCACCGTTGCGCCTATGCATTTCTGCGGTCATTGTCCAAAATGCCTTGCCGGACTGCAGAATCAATGCCGGGAATTCACCGTATTCGGGAATGCGGTGGATGGTGGTAATTGCGAACTGATCGCTATACCGGGTGCAAACATCATCCCGATCCCTGACTCGCTCGACTACGTTCAAGCCGCCAGTGTGCCGCTGGTATTCGTGACCGCATGGCACATGTTGGTTGGCCTTGCAGGTGTTCGCCCCGGGCAGACCGTGCTCGTCTTGGGAGCAAGTTCAGGGGTTGGTATCGCCGCAATCCAGATCGCGAAGATGTTTCACTGCCGCGTCATTACGACCGCCGGTGACGAAGCCAAACTGCAAAAGGCGAAGGCTCTGGGCGCCGACTTTGGCATCGATCACTACAAGCAGAAGATCGCGGACGAAGTCCGCAAAATCACAAACAAAGAAGGCGTCGACATCGTCGTGGAGCATGTCGGTGCGGCCACCTGGGATGACAGCGTCCGTTCTCTGAAGGCTGGTGGAACGCTGGTTACATGCGGCGCAACCAGCGGACCTGAAGTAAAACTTGAACTGCGCCACCTGTTTGCAAGACAACTCAGGCTGCTCGGTTCTTATATGGGAACGATGTCCGAATTGCTCGAGGTCCTAGGACACGTGTTTGCAGGCCGGCTCAGGCCGGTCGTGGACCGGACCTTCCCGATGAGCGAGGTTCGTGCGGCTCACGAATACCTGGAAAAGAGTCGAATGTTTGGAAAAGTCATCCTAACTGTGGGAGCTTAACTATCGAGTTCACTGGGGCGGGCGTTCTTCCGCCCGGTGGTTTAAGATAATTACACAATGGCTCGCGAATTGAATTTTGGTCCGTACGTCGATTTCGAGAATGGCAAGAAGGTCGTCAAAGACCTGACCTTCGGCAACCCGACGCCTGAAGGCGTCGTTCTGACCACTCTTGATTCCGCGATCAACTGGATGCGCAAGAGCTCGATTTGGCCGATGACCTTCGGCCTGGCTTGCTGCGCGATCGAGATGATGTCGATGGGCGCCTCGCGCTTTGATATCGCGCGTTTCGGTGCTGAAGTATTTCGCCCGTCCCCGCGACAAAGTGATCTGATGATCATTGCTGGCCGCGTCTCGAACAAGATGGCCCCCGTCATCCGCCAACTCTGGGAGCAGATGCCCGAACCCAAGTGGGTGATTTCAATGGGAGCGTGCGCAACGTCCGGTGGCGTTTTCCAGAATTACGCGCTCGTGCAGAGCGTGAACCAGGTGATACCGGTGGATATTTATGTTCCGGGATGCCCGCCGCGTCCGGAGCAACTGATCTACGCGATCACGCTTTTGCAGGACAAGATCCAGAAAGAGCGCGGCACGATCAAGAAAGCGCTAAATCTTTCTTGAACCCAACCGACATTCTCAGGGCAAGCTGAATACGACCGTGACTCGTTGCTGAGCCTCGGTGCGCTTTCCATCCAACATCGCGGGAGTGTATCGCCACTCGCGTACTGCGTTTGCTGCCGCGCTTGCCAGAATCGGCACTCCACTCACAACCGCGATTTTGCGCACCGACCCGTCCGGCCCTATGGTGGCATCGATCACGACCGACCCAGTGATTTTCTGCACGCGGGCTTGTTGCGGGTACATCGGGTTAACTTTTTGAACCAGCGCCGGGGCAACGTAGCCTTGCGATATCGCGGCGCCGAATTGTGGCAGTTGTTCCGAAGTCGTGCTCAGCTGAACCAGTTGGTTCGGCGTGTCCGTGGACGCGAATTCCACCGCCGGCGGAGCGTCGCCGTCGGTGTTCGGAGCCGAGCTCGACGGGCTCGCGGCTGGCTTAGCTTCTGACGGCAGCAACTTGATGGACGTCGTGGACCCGGCATTGTCGGCGGGCTGGATGTCGGAAGCATTCTTAAGCGGGATTTTGTTTTGTCCTCGTTCCACCTGCCGGACCGGAATGGAAGCATCCGGCTTCAATGCTGGTATTGGTTGGGGGCTGGTGGCGGCAATATTTTGCGCACTGACAGGGTGAGAAGCAGAAGAACTGGCGGCAATCTCCGCGCCTGTTTGTCGCCAACTCATTCGAACGACCAAAGCAATCACCAGCAGGGCGACGACCGCCGCGCCGACCACCCAGTAGCGCATGGACGAGTCCAGGGCGGCCTTGATCTTGTTCGTGAACGCGACCGGAGGAGGAGCGAACATCGCCGAACGGTCCGCCGCCGGTGTTTGCGCCGGAGCAGAAACTTCGCGTTCGTAAGCTAACTCGGTAATCTCAGCGAGCGCGATCAGGGAATTAATCTTCTCTGTATCGAAAGCGGCGGGCTTGGCGGAGAACGCCTCCAGGATTCCGAAGACACCCATCCTTCCGCGCAAGGGGACAACGGCGATGGAGCGGATTCCAAGGCTGTAGCAAACCTCCGCATCCACACGATCGTCCTCCCTGGCTTCGTTGCAAACCAAGGTCGCGGCGGAGCGAATGCATTCGCCGGAGATTCCCGAATCAGAGTCCACTGCAACTCCGATCGGGGGAGCCATTTCTCCGCTCCGAGCCTGACAGGTGATTTTCCCCGCCTGACGAGACGCGATGGCAGTTCCGTCGGCTCCACTTATGACGCGGGCAGCGTCGGCGACGGCATTCAGTATGGAATCTCTTCCGAGAGACCCATCGGCCACAGCCTGTCGCAGAACATCCACCACCGTGAATGAGCCAGACGATTGCGCCGACGGCAATTCGAGGATCGGTCCGTCTCGACTGGTACTGTGTGCACTTGAGCGGGTCAAGGCAGGAAGTGACAGGTCACCCATGGTACGACTCACATAGTAGAAGATTTGGCCAGAGACGAAGCTGCCCGGATCACCGTGGCGATGCGCGAGTGACAGTTAGTGTGTCTGAAAATGTCCATACTGTCAATTTCTTAGAGTTACTCGAAACCCGCTTCAGACGGCCGATTATCAACGACTTGTAATATCTTGAGTCTTGCCGGTAGAAATCGTTCGCGGGCGGAAACCCGCGCTATAATGGGCGAAAGCGTGGGGTGCTTTATGCAACGTTGTCCCGTCGCCTCCTTCCTGGTTTCTACCGTCTTCCTCGCGACCTCACTTTTCGGACAAAGTAGCGGCGTAGGTAACCCTTCCAAGGCATCGGCCCCGGCCCCTGGTGCCACCGCGGCTCAGGACCCGCAACAAGCTGCTCCGAAGATATCGCCGAATGCACCGCGCATGTCCAAGCAAACGCGGCTGGAGATCATCCGTGACTTTGAGACGCAGTTGGTGTACTCGCGCACCGCGTTCCCCATGGGTCAAAAAGGCCTGATCCTAAAGGACGACACGCTTACTCCCAATGGGCGCGATCTTCAGCAACTGCTGGCGTTGTGGGGACCGTCGATCAAGCCCGGCGATCCTGCGCATATTTCCTTCGTCAAAATTCACGACAATTACATTCATTTCGATCTGAACGGCGGAGCAATCCGCCGCAAGAAGTGGTATGAGCACATCCAGGTAGCAGGAACTGGGGGAAACCCCGTACAGCTTTCGAAGGACGAGTCCACCGACAATCCTCACGGCAGTTATCTCGATGTTTACTTTGACAAATTCGTCCCCGAGATGACGGCAGCGCAGTTACGCGCTCTTATATTCCCCGCACTCGACTTCACCGCGCACAACAAGGAGGAAGCCTATCTGGATACCGTGCCTCCCAAGGTGAAAGAAGCCATTAAGGCGCATCATGTTCTAGTGGGGATGAATAGCGAGATGGTACTCCATGCCGTGGGCAAACCGCCCCGGAAAGTGCGCGAGAAAGATGGGGATACGGAATACGAGGAATGGATCTACGGACAGGCGCCTCAAGACGTCGATTTTGTCCGGATCGTGGGCGAAGAGGTCGTGCGAATCGAGACGATGAAAGTCGGCGGCCAAAAGATTGTGCGCACAGAAAAGGAAGTCATCCTGCCCAAGCCCGATGAAGAGCAGGAAGCCAAGAAGGAACAGCAGGATCGTCCGGCGAATGCGCCCAGCCTGAGGCGTCCGGGTGAGGCCGCGGAAGATGTTCCCAAGCCCTCTGATCAGGTGAATCCGATACCGCCGGCCGCGCCGCCGGATATTCCACAGCCCGGTGGAAGTCAGGGGCCTGGAGACGTCGTAGGCCAGAGATAACGGACTCGCGGCGCACGAAGTCTGTCAGGCGTTGTGGACATCCGTGAGACATTCAAGCGAATGGTCGCGTAAAAACGCGCGACCCGTCGCATGTATCCTTCGCAATCCATTCGGTCACCCCGGTGTAGAAGTCAGAGAATATACTCTGTCAGTTGCCGGAGGACTAATGTCGAAAAACGATGCTGTACTGCTGGCTAGCCGTACTCTAGCAGTTCTGTTTATGGTGTGGGCACTAGCGGAAGTTTCATACCTGCCTGCACTCGCGTATTCCCTGAAGCACTACCTCAATATCGAGTCCGCCTCGGCTTATACGGAGCACATGAGACATTACGAACTCATGCAGGTTGGGTTCTTGGTTACCAGGATTGTCGGTTTTTCTCTGTTCTCCACATTACTGTTTAAGTGCGGTCCGGATATTCAACAGCTGTTGCTGCCAGTTGATGAACCTTAGGCTCTTTTGGCTGAATGCTGCAAACGCTGATAGGCAACAATCCGGTAAAATCCCCCAATGCCCACCGCCATTCAATGTAGCGATCTGCGCAAGACGTATGACGGCAAAGTCGAAGCCGTCCGCGGGCTGAATCTCCAAATCGAGGTTGGGGAGTGTTTCGGGCTCCTCGGCCCGAACGGGGCGGGGAAGACCACAACGATCGAAATCCTGGAAGGGCTGCTGGCGCCAACCTCCGGCGACGTCACGATCCTCGGACATCATTGGAACGAAAACGAACGCGAGATGCGCGAATGGCTCGGTATTTCTCTGCAGGAGACGCGTCTCTCCGAGAAGCTTTCGGTTCGGGAAACGATCGATCTGTTCGCAAGCTTCTATCGCCAGCCGCGCCCGACCGACGAAGTCATGGAGGAACTACAGCTCACGGAGAAAGCAGACTCATGGGTAGGAAAGCTCTCCGGAGGACAACGGCAACGCTTGGCCGTCGCCACCGCCTTGGTTTGCAATCCAAAAATCTTGTTCCTGGACGAGCCGACCACGGGCCTTGATCCGCAGAGCCGTCGTCAGCTCTGGGATATCATTCGCGTTTTTCAGAAGAACGGTGGCACCGTGCTGCTCACAACGCATTACATGGATGAGGCGGAGCGTCTCTGCGACCGGCTGGCCATTGTCGATCACGGACAGGTCATCGCCGAAGGAACTCCGGCTGACCTTATCAACCGGCTCGGAGGCCATCACGTGGTCGAATTTGCGGTCAGCGGTTCGGATGGCGCAGCCCTGCCTGCCTGGCGAGCCCTGCCGAGTGTAGAGTCCGTTCGAGAGGATGAAGGCCTGATCGCTTTAAACGTAAAGCAGCCGCATCTGACGATCCCGGCGTTGCTCGACGCTGTGGATCGCCAAGGTGGACAGTTACAGCACCTCACCACGCGCCAGGCGAGCCTCGAGGATGTATTCGTCAATCTTACCGGCCGCCATCTGCGCGAAGAATAAGTTCTTTTGGAGCACGAATGAAACGCTTCGTTCCGATCGCTGTATTCGCACTGATCAGCTCGTTGTCCGCGCAGTTGCATCCGTCCGGCACAACGGATGCTTCGAGCTTTGCCCCTTTTCAACAATGGATGGGTGCGGTTCTGACCGCAGATTCCGCGGGACTCAGGGCCCTCTACAGCACGGACCCTCCGTCAAAGGTGAGGGTAAAGACCGTCATGCACCCGGGTGAGGATGACACCAACTTCTGGCTGAACGAAAAAGTGCGGAGCATGCAGGTCGAAATCGTCCGGGTGATCGTTCGTCCAACGCGCGCGAATATCATTTTCCGGGCCGATGTCGTTCCCGGAGCGGCCAATGCGCAGCCATTCAAGGTCACCGACGATCAGACATGGATGAAACAGGGAGACCAATGGAGATTGGTCTACAGCGAACGCACCGACGCTCCCCAGTTGAAACATCCGGCGGACATGAAGAAGGATCTTTATCCCTCCAACGCCGATGCTCATGCTGAGATTAAGGAGGCTCAAGAACAGGCCACGAAGGAACACAAGCGTATCCTTCTGGTCTTTGGCGCCAATTGGTGCTTCGATTGTCACGTGCTCGACCTAGCGTTTCATGGTCCGGAACTGGCACCAATCATTGCTTCCAGTTATGAAGTCGTTCATGTGGACATCGGCGACGACGGCAAGAAAAATGGGGACGTGGCCCAGCAATTCGATGTCTCGTTGGATAAGGGCGTTCCCACGCTGGCAGTGATCGATCCCGACGGCAAAGTAGTCGTCAGTGAGAAAAATGGCGAGTTCGAGGACGCGCGCCAGTTAACGCCGGAGTTCCTGTCGCAATTCCTGAACCAGTGGAAACCGCAAGCGCACAATTAGGATGTTTATTGAATTGCCCTAAGTAAAGCCGTGATTGGGAAGGACACGCCTTCAGTCGTGCCGCAAGGATTGCCAATAGGTTTCGGCTTTACCCCTGAGGGCAAACCCGAGCAAGAAACGCCGCATAGATCTGGGGAATTCTGATGAGTGTTGCACAAGAAACTCCGTTGAAGGTAGAAGCGCCTTCTCCTGTCCCACCGCGGCGGAACGGCCGATGGGCAGGCTATTCGCATCTCCTGGCCGCGCGCATGCTCGAACTGAAGCGCGAGCCCGAGGTGGTGTTCTGGGTCTTCGTGTTCCCATTGTTGCTGGCACTCGGGTTGGGCATCGCGTTCCGCAACAAGCCTGCGGATGCCGTACCGGTGGCGATCGTCAGCGGGGCCGGCGCACAGGACGCACAGGCTTTGCTGGCGCGGTCAGCGCAACACGATCTTTTCAAGATTCAGATCCTCGACGAGGAAACCGCGCACAAAGGTTTTCGTCTGGGTAAGTTCGACGTGGTTATCGAACCAGACGGGAAGGGCGGATACTTCTACCGGTATGATCCGGCGCGCCCTGAAAGCGTTCTCGCCAGGTCTGAGACCAACGACGCGCTGCAAGGCGCCGCCGGCAGAAAAGACGCGGTCGCCACCAAAGCAGTCACTTCGTCGGAGCCAGGATCGCGATATATCGACTTCCTCATTCCTGGCCTACTGGGGATGAACCTGATGAACTCCGGCATGTGGGGGATCGGCTTTGCGCTTGTAGATATGCGGCAACGCAAACTCCTGAAGCGTTTCGTCGGCACACCGATGCGCCGCGGCGATTTTCTCCTTGCTCTCGCTTCGAGCCGCCTCATCCTGATGATCATTGAGGTCGGATTGCTGCTGGCTTTCGGCATCCTGTTCTTCCACATGCGCGTGCTTGGCTCGATCGCCTCGATCGCGCTGATCGCGGGAATCGGATCGCTTACCTTCGGCGGAGTCGGCCTTCTCACGGCCAGCCGTGCCCAAAAGATCGAAAGCGTCAGCGGGCTCATCAATCTGGTGATGATGCCGATGTGGATTTTCTCCGGCGTGTTCTTTTCCTACGAGCGCTTCCCGGCTGTGATTCATCCACTCATCAAGGCCCTTCCGCTGACGGCACTCAACGATGCTCTGCGGGCAAGCATTCTCGAAGGAACGCCTCTCCTGCATCAATGGCCGCGATTGCTGGTGATGGTGCTCTGGGGCGGGATTTCGTTTGGGCTGGCGCTGAAGTGGTTCCGCTGGACCTAAGGGACTTTCTCTTTCCGCCTGACGCCCCACCCGCATTTTCCTTGGAGGAATTTACGAGTGAGGCCGGGCGGCGGTACTTGCGAAAAAAGCAACTGCTGGCACTGCTACTACGACGCCTTCGCGAGCTTGGCTTTTCTTACCTTCGCCCAGCGAAGTCTTTGTGCTTCGGCAATGCGTCGCCGGGCGTCTTTGCTCAAGAAGCGTTTTACCCTCTTGGGCTTTGCCCCGCTCACACTCCCGAGTGCAGCTAATGCCTTCCCCACTCGTTCCATCTCGTTTTCGAGACGGGAGTACTCATCTCGCAGGGAAGTGACTACCTTGTTCAGGTTCGTCATTTAGTACCCCCTCATAAGTCAAGGCTAACATGGAAGAACGATAAAGTAGCGGGCCGGAGGGAAATATTAGTGGGTGGAAGCCGCGTGCCGCGCTCGAACTATCGATACTCGTTGTCTCAATCTATCTGTGCGCTCGGCAAAAAGCGGGGAGCCTTACGCGCCTTTGTAGCCTGCTCGAATGCATACGCAATCTTGATCAGCGTACTTTCGCTCCATGCCCGTCCAAAAAACGAAATACCCACTGGTAGTCCGAAGATGGATCCTGCTGGCACGTTAATGTTCGGATAACCCGCCACTGCCGCCGCATTTGAACTTCCTCCCGAAAAGTGATCGCCCGTGACCCAGTCTGTAATCCACGCCGGCCCTCCAGTCGGAGCAACCAGCGCGTCGAGCCGGTTCTTGTCCATGACGGCGTCAATTCCTTCGGTTCGGGCCAGCTGGCGGTTTTTCGCGACCGCATCTGTATATTCTTTCTCGGTAAGCGGACCCTTGCTTTGTGACTTGAGAAACATATCCTGCCCAAAGAACGGCATTTCCTTCTGTTTGTTGCGCTCGTTGAATTCGATGATGTCTTTGAGCGTTTTCACCGGGGCTGAGGGACCGAGCCGGGCAAGATAGGCGTTCAAATCAGCCTTTAACTCGTACATGAAACCGGTGGCCTCGCTGTCGTCGAACTTTCCCAGAGTTTCGATGTCCGCCGGATCGACAAGGGTCGCTCCCTGTTTGCGCAGAACGTCGAGAGTCTGCTCCATCAAGGTGTCGACAGCGTCGCTGAATCCGAAAAACTTTCGAGCCACTCCGATGCGGGCACCCTTGAGGCCGTTCGGATCGCAGAACTTCGAATAGTCCGTGGACGTCTTGCCCGCGCTGGCTGCTGTCGCCGGATCGTCGGGATCCACCCCCGCCAACGCGCTCAATAGAATCGCTGCATCTCGCACGGTGCGGCACATCGGGCCCGCAGTGTCCTGGCTATGCGAAATAGGAATAATTCCTGCACGGCTGACAAGGCCTACCGTCGGCTTGATGCCTGCCAGTCCATTCGACGACGACGGGCAGACGATCGAACCATCCGTCTCCGTTCCGATTCCCACCACGGCGAAATTCGCCGAAATTCCGGCGCCGGTGCCCGAACTCGATCCGCACGGATTGCGGTCCAGCGCGTAAGGATTGTTCGTCTGTCCTCCGCGCCCGCTCCATCCGCTGGTGGAGTGTCCCGATCGGATATTCGCCCACTCGCTGAGATTCGTCTTGCCAAGGATCACCGCACCGGCTGCTCGAAGCTTCTGCGCAACGAACGAATCTTTGGGCGGCTTCGACCCGACCAATGCCAGCGATCCCGCGGTCGTCATCATGCGGTCGGCAGTATCGATGTTGTCTTTGATCAATACCGGAATTCCATGCAGAGGGCCGCGCGGGCCTTTTGCCTTGCGCTCCTGATCCAGTTCCTCGGCAATGGAGATTGCATCCGGATTCATCTCAATCACCGCATTTACCTTTGGTCCACTCTTGTCAACTTCCGCAATGCGCCCGGAATATCTCTCGACGAGCGATTTGGACGTAAATCTGCCTGACTTCATTCCGTCCTGCAACTCGGAGATCGTGATCTCCTCAAGCTCGAACGGCTTGACGTCGAACGGGAGTGATGCAACGGAACCCGAGGCCCGTGCCGCACCGAGGGCAGGATAAAGAGCAACCGCCGCGGCGGATGTGGCAGTGCTCCGCAAGAAGGTTCGGCGTGACGAAGATGGCTCAGATGAACGCATAGATTCCTGGATAAAAACAAGAATTTGGACTGCAGGGCGACATTAGAACACGAATCGCCATGAGACTTCACGAATTGCCAGCCAAGTTGCTACGAAGCGTTTTGTCATTCCTCACCGGGCGATAGCCCGGTGAGGAATCTGGTGTTGCCGGAGCAGCCGTGAGTCTTGTCATGCCGACGATCGAGCGCAGCGAGCAGGGGGAATCTGCTCGGGCGTCGGTTGTGACCGCTGTGGCAGAGTGATAGTCTAGTGCCATTCGAGCGGGAGTAGTTCAGCGGTAGAACGCCAGCTTCCCAAGCTGGATGTCGCCGGTTCGATCCCGGTCTCCCGCTCCATTCATCTTCTGCAACCTCCGACCGACAATGTTTTCTCGACCTGCGAATCCTCTCACAGGCACCGTCACAAGGTTTCGTGGAAGCGATCAAAATCTGAGCGCGAAACTGCTTTCATTGATTGTCGGCCTCTTGGAATGACGACACTGCTGGAAACTCATAGAATTAAACCGTCATGGTGGGGAACAGATTCCTGTGGCGGAGACTTCTTGTGTAACCAGGGATCATGCTTTCATTCCCAATGAAGACTGCGAGAATAGCGGGGTTCGCGATGCTGGCCTTGGCCGGAGGCATCCTCTTGGCTTCGCAAACAAAGGCTCGAGATTGCGACAGCCCGCTCTGGAGCGCTGAGGTTCTAGTAGAACCTGGATCCGCGCCGGGATCTGGCGCTCATGTCTCCGACTCCAGTCGTGCCGGAATTGTATTCCTGAATGACAAGGAGATCGTCGTTTATGAAGCGGGGCACGATACCACTGGCCCGTCGTCGCGTGCTGTTCGGGAAGATTTGAACCCTTTTAGTCTTCGCTTGTCGTTGATCGACTCCGCTTCTGGAAAGCTGAAATCCAGTAATGAGCAGAGGATGAGGACCCAAGAGTCAGAGGTTTTTGTTATAGCGGCAGGGCTGCTGGTCAAGACTGGTGGGCGTCTCGCACTATATTCAGCAGATTTGATTCAACACCGCGATGTTCCATTTCCGCTCGATCGAAATAGCAGATTCAGCGTAACTGTCTCGGCTAGCGGAAAAACGATCATGCTCAACGAGGTGCTGCAGAACTCTTCAGAAAGCCTCTATAGCCATTTCGAAGTCCTCGACGCGGGAACACTCACGCTCAGGTATTCGTGGAACGCATCGCCTCCCTTGTATCACCACTATTCAATCTCCGATCAGCTGATAGCGGCGGTGGACTTCAATCGTCACGCCATAGTCGTTTCAGATTTCGGAAGTGCCAGTTGGAGAGTTGTCGGTAAAGAATCCGGAATCTGCGCGGGAGAGAACATTCCGACTTTGTTTAACGATAAAGATTTCTTCTACGGCTGCGATAAATTCATTGCGATGTCTAGTGACGGTCAATCTCTCGCGACGGAAGCCTTTCCGAATGGTGAAACCTCAACGACGAACACGGCGGTCGCACAACATGCGCCCTTCGTCTCGGTATCTGTAAATGCCGTCGAGATGAAACGTCACCTTCTTGCCGAGTCCAGAGCGACTGTCACAGCAACCCATATCTTGGTATACGACTTGGCCACGAAGACACGAGTTTTGACCGTAAATGTCCAGCCCCTGCCGAATTACCACTTCGACTTCGCGCTATCCCCCGACGGCTCTAAGTTAGCGATTTTGAATGATCGAAGAGCTTCAGTGTGCGCAGTGCCCGATTGATCGCTCTGTTTGGTGACGCCCAAATCAGGCGAATTTTACCGTTAACTCTCCACACTCCGGTTCGATCCCGGTCTCCCGCTCCGTTCATTTTCTACAACTTTCAAGCGGCAATACTTTCTCGACGCCCGAGCGCTCTCACCGCCACCGGAATTATGACTCTCGTCGAAAACGGTCCACATTCGAGGGCACGTCACCCATTGACAACAGTTTCAATCGGGCACAGGCAATTTTGGGCTGCGTATGGCTCTCTCTCCGAGGAACTGTGGTCACCAAGTTGCGGAATGCATAATGGATAGCAACTTCGCGCGAGTGAACGCCCATTGTGGGATGCCTCCCGAAGCGGCCCAGACGGGGTCGTCGCACTGTTGACCCGAGCCGTGACTTATCTCGCATTGCAATAGCCCCAGATCTTCATTCGTCGCTGCACGGGGCTCAGCCGTAGCATGTATCGTGCCGCCGTAATCCAGGAAGTAGCTGCGCACGCAGCCGTTTCCATAGCTGACGCACTGAAGCGAGATAGCGAATTCAGACATTGGAGTCTTACGCGGCGGAAGATACCTGAGGTCGTAGCACAAATCCCCCTGCCCGACCACAATATCCTGAGGATTTTCGCCATCGTGGCAGGAGCTTGGTAACTTCCCGAAGTCGATGATGCCATCGAGAGACTGGGGTGCATTGTTCACGTCATGCCCATTCATGTAAGTCTTCACCGCATCTCTAACATTGAAAAGCATCCACAAGATGCCTTCGCCGTCGACAGTTCGCAGAGGGATCTCTCTTTTCTTGCGCTCCGCAATGGATAAACCGGCCCCTTGAAGCTGAAGAACCTCTCCGCGCTTGTCCGCGGCAGCAACCAGCCAAGCGCTGTCATCGGTAAAAATCGATGCAATTCGGAAATCCTGAAATCCCCGCGGGGAAGGCTCCACGGGAAAGTAGTAGATCCAATATTTCTGCAATGCCCAGGGGTCACGGAGATTCGATGCGCAGTTCCAATCTGAGGGGATGTCCTCAAGTGACGAGGGGAAACCCTCGTCTGGGTGGAGGATGTGATGTCGGATCAGGCATGCCGCTATGGCTCCGACGTGTGAGTCCGGATGCGGCGTTAAGTGCTGAAATCGGGCGTTCGCTTTAGCTTCCCCACTTCCTCTAACCTCTGTTGCGTTGATGAGACAACATACGAGGACAACGCAACCGATGCCCGCCAACGCGCACGTTACAAAGCCCTCCTGCCCCTTTGCAAAACGCCAAGTCACAACGAGAAGCCAAAAAGAGAATGCCAGGCATGGCAAGAGAAAGGCGGCGAAAGCAGCGAGATAGCCGCCGTGGTTGCCCCAGTCAGTAAACTCGGCGGCGCATGCCATCGGAAGACTGAGGAGACAAAAACTGAGGGCTACCCCAAACGAAATTCCTGCGACGCGCAGGTTACGCTTCGATGTCTCCCCGGTTCTGAGAGCCGCAATACAAGCCAGCATGGGGAGTTCGCAGATAATCAGGGTTGGAAGTGGTGCTGGGGTGTCCCATTTCTCCGTATGGCTGTATAGCCAGGCAAATATTGCTGAGAGCACAATTCCAACCCAAATTCCCAAGCGTAACAATGATGGGAACCTGACAAACCGGCGAGGGTTGAAGCCGCTCGTTGCAGTACCATTCGGCACGATTCTATTGTCTCGCCCCCACGCTCTATTTTCTCCTAATCTCGCAGCGCCGGGCGAATCGTTTGTCTGATGAACAGGTCACTTTTTTTCTATTTTCGGATTCTCGACCGCTTCACCTCCAAACAACGTCAGCGGAATCGCCTTGCCCATCGCCCGGTATCCAGCCGGATTCGGATGCAAGTGATCCCCGCAATCGTACGCGGGCAGCAATCGATCCGAACGCTGCGGATCGCGCGTCACCTTGTCGAAATCGATCACTGCGTCAAAGTGCCCGGCGGCGCGAATCCACTCGTTGATCTTCTGACGGTCTGCCTCCGTCGACGCCGGAGGATGAAAGTAATCCGATCCCACGAACGGCGTTATCGTTGCCCCAAACACGCGAATGCCGTGCGCATGAGCGCGCAAGATCATCTGCTCGTAAGCTCCGAGAATCCGGTGCACCATCGCGGCATGGGCCTCCCCCGACACCTCTCCTAGTCGCGTTAGTCCGCCCAGGTCGTTCACCCCTTCAAAGACAATCGCATATTGCACACCAGTCTGCGCCAGCACATCGCGGTCAAAGCGCGCCAGGGCATTCGGACCAAGGCCATCGGTGAGCAAATGATTGCCCCCAATTCCCTGATTAAGAACGCCCAGATCGTTTCTTCTCGAACCCTGCAACCGCTCGGCCAGCACGTCGGTCCAGCGATCGTTCCCGTTGGTCGTTGCCCCATGTCCATCGGTGATGGAATCTCCAAACGCCACAATCGCCGACGCGCCTTCACTTCCGCTGACATCGATCCCTGAAACTTGGTACCAGTGATCCACCTTCTTGGCGCCCGACAGGTCAGCAGCCGAAACGAGATCGCCGTGCACGTAGTAAGACGTCGCTCTTGAACCGGGATGTCCGGTTTCTCCCTCCGGCGGCGCGTCGAGATGAAACGTCACGTCAAGGCTTGAAAGCGCCGCTACTGCATACTCCAGCGGATCCGAAATGTATTCCGCTCCAGCCGGAACGATTACATCCGTTCTCCCAGAGAAGGCCAGAGCTCGATCGGATGCCGGATCGATCTGCGCCGCCGTCAGCGACACTGGACGCGCAATATGTACCGACGTGAAGCGCAGCGGCTGAGTTCCAAAGGCATTCGAAATGTGGACGCGAAGCGACGATCCGCCCGCCGACAGGTGAAAAATCTGCCGAACGGTCACATCCCGAAGATCTTCCGGCGGTAGGGCATTCTGAGGTTCGGGAATCTGCTGCGACGCGGACCATGTGCCCACCCACCGAACGTTAGTTGTCGGACTCTGCGCGCTCGCCGCGCATGCCGCGCAGCAGAGCACGAAAACAAAAAGCCTATTGCTGCTAACCACGATCGTCCTCTCGCCCTTATGATTTCAAGCTGACCGACATCTTACCGTTGGAGCCGCCTGTGCCGAAGACAGCGTTCCTCATTGGTTGTGCATTTCTCACGCTCAACGCGTTGGCTGCGCTAGCTCAAACAAACCCGCCCCCTGTGACCTTCACCGCCGAGCAGGATCAGCAAAACATGATGCAGCAACTTGGCATTCGTGCTCTGCGACCGGGCCCGAGCGGAGACGAGCGAGCTCCGAACCACGCGAACTACGACGAGAGCAAGGCGAATCCATATCCGCACATCCCGGACGCTTTGACGTTCAACAATGGCCATAAGGTCACCACTGCCGAGCAGTGGGAGAAGCGGCGGGCCGAAATCATCGAGGGCTTTGAATGCTGCGTCTATGGCCGTGTTCCGAAAAATGTTCCGAAGGTGACGTGGTCCGTCACGACGGTGGACAACGAGCGTATCGGCTTTACTCCTGTGGTTGCAAAGGAAGTCATCGGACACGTCGATAACTCAGACTATCCACAGATCAAAGTCAATATCCGGATGATCCTGGTTACCCCTGCGAACGCCAAGTCACCTGTTCCCGTGCTGATCATGTTTGGCCCGGCGGCATTCCCGTCACCCAACGAGCCCGGCGATGAACAACTCGGACGCATCAATACTGCGCTCAAGGCAATGCTTATTCAGCAGGACCCGTCGTTGAAAGAGGTTTTCGAACAGCACCCGGCGTATCAGCTGCAGAAATCAACGCCATTCCAACTTCCGCAGATGAATGTCGACGGCGATCCCCCCAATCCATGGGAACTAGTTGCGGACGGCTGGGGATTCGCTCTGCTCGACCCAGCCAGCATCCAGGCGGATAACGGCGCTGGACTCACCCGCGGCATCATCGGCCTCACCAACCACGGTCAGCCCCGCAGGCCCGATGACTGGGGCGCTCTGCACGCGTGGGCCTGGGGCGCAGGGCGCGCGCTCGACTATCTGGAAACCGATTCGTCAGTGGACGCGAAACACGTCGGGATCGATGGAGTTTCACGATACGGCAAAGCGGCATTAGTCACGATGGCCTTCGATCCTCGCTTCAACTCGGTGCTAGTGGGTTCATCCGGCAAAGGCGGCGCGACGCTGCTTCGCCGCAACTTCGGCGAGGCGGTCGAAAGTCTCACCGGAGGCGAGTACTACTGGATGGCCGGTAATTTCATGAAGTACGGCGCCTCCGACGCGACGTTCGGCAGCAAGAATCCAGGTGACATTCCCGTCGATTCCAATGAGTTGATCGCCTTATGTGCACCGCGATTGACTTTTATCAGCTACGGAGTTCCCGAGAAAGGTGACGCCAAATGGCTTGACCAGCAGGGAAGTTGGATGGCCACCATCGCTGCCAGTCCAGTCTGGCCGTTACTCGGTGCCAAAGGCCTCACACCAATGCCAACCCCACCCGAGATGCCACCAATGAATACGAGTCTGCTCGGCGGCCAGCTCGCATGGCGCCAACACGACGGCGGCCACACCGACGCTCCGAATATGAAGTATTTCCTGGGCTGGGTCGATCAGGCGATCGGCAGGCTCAGTGTCTTCAATGCGGCGGCCCATTAGGCGCGGTGGTTATTTGAGGAGTTCAACTTGAAATGAGCCGGCGCCAAGGTCTGCCGACGTCTGTCAACCGGTTCGACCTTGGCGCGAACTTCCCCATGTTGTAGTAATCGGAAATCCCGGGGAAAAGACGACAAGCCCCAACGTTTTTTCTATGCTGATAGGCACAAGATACGCGACCCACGGGAGGCTTACCGTAGCGAGGCCAATACCGTCGAACTGGTTTCCTTCTGGTGTGCAACGTATTCGTTATTGTCAGGGAATTGCTGCCACAGATCATTGACTCGCGTATAACACTCGCGCGCGTCGTCGATCCGGTGTTGTTTCGCGTACACCGCACCCAAGGCGCGTTCCGCTCGCACCAAAGGCAAAGTGTTCACTAACTCACCATTGGCGGCCAGCGGCTTTGCCTGCTGGCGTGCTCTCGCCAACGCGTCTTCTGCCGCTTTAAAGTCACCTGCGGCTGCGTGCGCCTTCCCGCTCAAGATCAGCAGGTATACGAACACGCCTTGTTCTTCCATATCCGATCCACTGGCCGCAGCAATGGGTGCTTCAGTGTCGATGCCTATCCGGGCCGTCTTGATGGCCTCGTCAATCTTCTTGTCTTTGAGTTGAGCTTCTCCCAGGCGCCACATCGCCCGGACGCGCCGCGACGTGACAAGGTAGGTAGATTTTCCAGACGCGATGATTTGATCGAAGGCGTGGACCGACTCTTCCGCCATCCGGATCGCCGCCGGAGGGTCGATCTCCCGAAGAGGTTGCGATACTCGAAAGAGAGCCACCGCTCGGCTGAATTGCGCCGAAGAATTCGAGGGATCCTGCCGCACCATCTCCTCCGCCGCGGCCAGGTATCGCTTTTCCTGGGCAAGGCCCTTCGCCGCATCCTCCCGGTTCGGATACACGTCGCTGTAATACACATCCGCGCGAAATTCGTTCAGGATGGCCAGACGGCGATGCAGTCTCGGATTCTGTGGCTCCGCCGCGAGCAGTTCGTTCAGCAGCGTCTCATCCTCGTCGATTGCCGAAAGCGATTCGTCGAAATTCCCAAGTTCTCCTGACGCTGTTGCCACACGTTCATCCGCTTGAGCAAGCAATGACAATCCATCCCGATCCCGAATCTGATTGACTTCCGCGCGCGCGACGTCGCGGCATCTGCCAAAATCGGCCCTGGCTTGGCGGTAAAGTCCCATATCTTCTTCGATATCACCGAGCGTGCACCACGCGTTCGCGTATTTGATTTGCTGGTCGTGGTTCAGTCCCTGCCGCGAGCGAAGAAGGTCGAAGGTGTCAATTGCGGACTGCGAAATTCCGCGCGCTTTCGTAAGATCGTGGGTGAAACGGACCAGCCCTGCGTAGTCGACGTAGTAATTCGCCAGGTCCACAAGATAGGACTTGTCTTTCTCTGCGAGAGCCCGATAGATGTCGCCCGCCTTGCGATAGCTCGCGAGAGCATCGGCGCTACGACCCAGGTTCGGTTTCGTTGGATATCCTTGCGCGTCGCCAATCTTGACGTAGGCAGCAGCAATTTCCTTTTGCAATTCGAGGTCGTGCCCTGCGTCCTGCCCCAGATCATCGAGGTATTCCAGTGCCGTTCTAACCATCATCTCGCGCGCCTTGGTCGATCCCTCGAGCTTTGCGACCTCGTCATGCAGGTCAAACACGAACTCATGCGCCAGATTGCGTACATCTTGAAACCTTTGCCGGGCCAGTCGCGCCTGATAAATTGCGACGCCCAGAGCTGCGAGGATTGCGGTGAATGCGAACCCGGCTACCGCCAGTCCGATCCGGTTGCGCCGGGCGAATTTTCCGACACGGTAGGCAAGCGTGTCGGGACGGGCTGTGATGGGCTGATTGGCCAGATATCGCTTCAGATCATCGCCAAACGCTGTCACCGATGCATAGCGCTCTTCGGGCTTTTTCTTCAGCGCTTTTCCAATGATTGTGTCGGGGTCGCCATGCAATTGACGTCGCAGCTTGTCGAGCGACGTTTCGCGCGTTTCGGCCGCCGCCGCCGTCACCGCTGCGGATGGTTTGTCCGCTTCGGTTTCAACAATCGCCTTGAGCAATTCCACGGGCGATCCCGTCGCAGTGCCCGCCGGATGGTGCCCCGTCAGTAAGACAAACAGAAGAATTCCGAGCGCGTATACATCCGTTCCCGTGCTGATTGCTGCGCCGGTTACCTGCTCGGGTGCCGCGAACTGCGGCGTTAGCGCGCCGCCTGCATTGATCGTCAAAGCTGTTGCTTCCGAATCCCCAGTCTGTTCGGCAAGCAGCTTGGCGATTCCGAAATCCAGAAGTTTTACTTGACCGTCGGTGCGCACCAGCACATTCGACGGCTTGATGTCGCGGTGCACAACCAGATTGAAGTGCGCTTGCGCCACTGCGCTCACAACATCGAGGAACAACTGGATCCGGGCTTGCACGTCGAGCTTGCGGGAGTCGCAATATCGATCAATTGGCTCACCCTCGACATACTCCAGCACAAGGTACGGAACACCATTCGCGGTAATTCCGGCATCGATGAGCTCTGCGATGTGGGGATGGGCCAGCCGTCCGAGGATCGATCCTTCACGCTTGAAGCGTTCTGCATGAACAGGCGTCGCAAGGGCAAAATTCAGGAACTTGATGGCCACTTGCCGCTCGAACCTGCCATCGCTTCTCGACGCCAGCCATACGCTACCCATGCCCCCCTGCCCGATCGGCGAGAGGAGCGTATAGGCACCTACGGTCTGTCCCGCGAGAGACGCTTCCATCGCAGGCCGCGATACTGTGCCTTCCAGGAATTGTTCTTCCCTCGCCAGTTTCTGTTCTTCGAGCAAGTTGTGAAGTTCGTTCGCGACCTGCGGATTACTCGTCTGCAAATCTCGCAGCCAAGCGACACGCTCCTCGCCCGAAAGGCTGAGCGCGAGATCGAGGTAAGGGCTGATTTCTTTCCAGCGTTCTCGATTGAGTGCGGACTGATCCTTCATTCCAATTCAGCGCGAATGCTGTGGTGAAGATAGATTCGGGCTTTCTCCCACTGACGTTGAATAGTGCGTTCCGAGACGTTTTTCATTGCACCGATTTCCGCGAATGTGAACCCGCAAAAGAACTTCAGGTCGACGATTTCAGCCAGCCCGGGCTCAGCCTTCGCCAGTTCGTCGAGCGCCTCGTTGATCCGGACTAACTCGCGATGGTCAACGACCTTGTCGTCGCCCGCCCCAAGGGTCGTCAATTCGAATTGCCCGCCCCGCTTGAGTGCCTGCCTGCCTCGCGCATGATCGATGATCAGGCCCCGCATCACCCGGGCGGCATATCCCATAAAGCGCGCCCGATCAGGAAAGAGCTTGCCCTCCTTATCCGCCATCTCAACATAGGCATCATGCAGCAAAGTCGTGGCGCTCAACGTAACAGGGAATCCCTGGCGCGATAGCTCACGCTTCGCGAGACGGTGAAGCTGGGAATATAGCGTTGTAAACAGGGTGCTTGCCGCTGATGGATCTCCTCGGTCAGCAGCCTCCATCAGTGACGATAACGTGGACTCCAACGGTACAACCCCAGTACCCGGATGGGCGGCCCGAGTGTGCTCCATTTCCTGCAAACGAGTCAAGAGAGCGAAAGTCCACAAATTTGTCACCCTTTTGTCGTCTTTTGCTTATGCTTTCCGATTTCATATTCAGAAGTGGTAGTGGGGCCCGCTTTCCGCGATCTTTTCGGACCGTTGCCAGAACGTTCCAGGATCTGTCCGGCGGAGTTCTGACCCTCATCTTCCCCAGACCACAATGTAGTACCGGAGGCGAGGTTCGATGAGTAGAAGCGTTATAGCTCTGACCATAGGTATTGCTCTGTCTGCAATGTCTTTGCAGGCCCAGATGATCGACAACACGCAGGCAACCAACACCGCAGGCGCCGGCATTAACAAATCACTAACCGACGAAATCGGAGCCGGACGCGGCTCTATCCTGATTCCGGGATCGTCGATGTTCATCATCAAGCGCGATCCTTACCGTTCCGTTCGCCGCGGCCGCCAACTCTTTCAGCGCAAGTTCACCCGCGAGCAAGGACAAGGCCCCAATGAGGGCGACGGTGTCGGCGATCTCAATACCGACGGTGCCATCGGCGCCGGCCTTTCTGACAGCTGTGCCGCCTGCCACGCCCGCCCTCGCGGGTCTGCGGGATCTGGTGGTGACGTCGACACTCGTCCCGACAGCCGTGATGCTCCTCACCTCTTCGGTCTCGGCATTAAGGAAATGCTCGCTGACGAGATGACCGCCGAGCTTCGCGCCACTCGCGACCTCGCTGTCAAGCAAGCAAAGCAGAAGAAAAGTCCAGTCACACTCACCCTGTTCACCAAGGGCGTACAGTTTGGTTCGATCACCGGCAATCCGGATGGTACGTTGGACACTTCAAAAGTTGCCGGTGTTGATCCCGACTTGCGCATCAAGCCGTTCTTCGCCGAAGGATCGACGATCTCCATCCGTGAGTTCGTCGTCGGCGCTCTGCACAAGGAGATGGGCCTCGAAGCTTCCTCCGATCCTGATCTTCTTGCAGCCAGCAAGGGCGGACGCGTCATTACTCCTTCGGGCATGGTGCTCGACGGATCGAAAGACACCATCAGCCCGCCTCCCGCGCCTGATGCGCAAAACGGCAACGAGATCGATCCTGCGCTTGTCGACCATCTCGAGTTCTACTTGCTGAACTACTTCAAGCCCGCGCACTACCAGCAGACCGCAACCACCGAGCACGGTCGCGCCATCTTCGACAAGATCGGTTGCGGCTCCTGCCACATCGACAACATGCTGATCAATCACGATCGCCGTGTCGCCGACGTCGAGACTGGCTACGATCCCGTCAATGGCGTTTTCAACTCGCTCTACGCCACGGCCACGACCCAATACTCCGAGAAAGACGACGGGAGCGGATATCCCACCCTCAAACTTCCTCTGGGTGGGCAGTTCCAGGTGAAAGACATCTACACCGACTTCAAGCGCCACGATCTTGGATCGAACTTCTACGAGCGCAATTGGGATGGAACGATGCAGACGCAGTTCCTGACGCGTCCTCTGTGGGGTGTCGGCACCAGCGGTCCTTATGGGCATGATGGCCGCAGCATCAACATGAACGACGTCATCCTGCGCCACGGGGGCGAAAGCCTCACCTCGCGCAATAACTACGCTGCGCTGAAGCGTGCCGATCAGGACGCGTTGCAGGCCTTCTTGAACTCGTTGGTGCTATTCCCGCCGGACGACACCGCGTCGAACTTGGACCCGCCCGATCACACCAAAACAAATTACCCACAATTCGGTCACGGCAGCATCAAGCTGACGATTCTATTCAACGACCCAACCGACCTGGAGTAATCAGCATCCTCTTCAGGGCTTCGTCATTCCGAAACCGGGCGCAAGCCCGGTGAGGAATCTGCTGTTCGCGGGCGCCGACCCTTCGTGGCGCCCGTGCTAATTCCTGTTGTTATTCCACACCGGCGCCTGTACTCTTTCGGCGGCACGGGATGGCAACGACACAAGCTCCACCGATCACCCCACCGAAAAAAGCGCTCGCCGGCAAGGCGCTGGCTCTCCGCGTCGTGGTCATTGCTGGTGCTCTCGCATTCTGGTTCTGGACGCAAGCTCTGATCGGCTCCCGCCCGCTCCCAGCGTCCGGCATCGGCGACTGGAGCCTCACCGTGACAGCTTCCGTCAACCAGTACCTGCTCACGCGCCCAGCCGCAGCCAACGCGCTATTGATCATCAGCTCAGCACTGATCGATCTCATGGCGATCTTTCTTCTCGGGCGCTACCTTTTTCAGGGAGAGCCGCGCCCCTTTCTTGGACTGGTCATCGTCTTGGGTCTACGCCAGGTCATGCAGGCATGTGTTGCGCTCCCCGCTCCGCCTAACCAGATCTGGCACTATCCAGGATTCCCATCGCTGCTCGTTACGTATGGTGTCTCGAACGATTACTTTTTCTCCGGGCATACCTCGATCGCCGTGCTGGCTGCAACCGAACTTGCCCGCTTCCGGGGCAGGTCATGGACGATTCTCGCCGTCTCGCTGGCCGTCTTCGAAATTGCGACCGTGCTGGTTCTCCATGCCCACTACGCCATGGACGTATTCACCGGCCTGATCGCCGGACTCTATGCTGCGCATCTCGCCGACCGCCTATCTGTACGACTGAGGCGTCCGGATTCGCCTCACCCGCAGTTGTGATCCTAATCACGGCTTCTGATATTTCCTCCTCATACGCTCGTATAGCAACGCGCACGTCCTTGCCTTGTGCGGAAGGAGAGACCCATGGCCCTCATGGATTCCTCGAGCGGGAAAGTGATCCGAGACTATTCCATTGAAGAACTGAGAGATGCAGCGAATTTGATGAGAGGCTACGACCTCGTCGCGCTCAATGCCGCCGGCTCCGGCCATGCCGGAGGAACCCTATCCATCATGGACATCACGGCGGCCATCTACCTCCGGATTGCTTGCCACGATCCCAAGAATCCGCAATGGCCGGATCGCGACCGCATCATCTGGTCCACCGGGCACAAGGCACCCAGCCTGTATATCGGATTGGCGATGGCAGGATTCTGTCCGATTGAGGATGTTGCCCTTCTCCGCAAGTTGAGTTCTCCCTATCAAGGACATCCGCATTGGCTCAAACTCCCTGGCGTCGAAGTGTCGACTGGCTCTCTGGGGCAAGGCTTAAGCATCGCCGTCGGTATGGCGTTGGCAGCGCGGCTCGATCAGAAGCACCACAAGATTTTCTGCATCATGGGCGATGGTGAGCAGCAAGAGGGCCAGGTTTGGGAAGCAGCAATGGAAGCCGGACACTTCGCCCTCGACAACCTGATCGGGATCATCGATTGCAATCGCCTGCAGATCGATGGACTGGTGAAGGATGTGATGGGCGTCGAACCTCTTGCCGCGAAATACAACGCCTTCGGCTGGGACGTCCTGCGCATTGATGGTCACGACATGACCCAGGTCGTGGACGCTCTGCAACAGGCTCGTGAAGTGAAGGGAAGGCCAGTGCTGATCCTTGCCGACACAGTCAAAGGCAAAGGCGTCAGCTTCATGGAAGATCAGGCCGGCTGGCACGGCAAAGCTCCAAACGCAGACGAACTGGCCAAGGGACTGAAGGAGCTAGGCTTGAGCGAGAAGATCCCGGTTCAGAAGTTGCTCGAGAGGGCCAAGCAGTACCAGGTGAAGGTTGATCAGAAACTGGCGGAGAAGATGCCCAAGTTCTCCCGCGATTACTGGTGGAACTCAGGCGACTCGATGAAGGTCAAGATGGATCCGACGCGCAAAGGCTTCGGACAATCTCTCGCTGCGAACGGCGATGACGAGCGCGTGGTCTGCCTCGGCCTTGATATCTCGGGCTCAATTACGATTAGCGATTTCTACGCTGGAAAGCCCGCACGCCAGAAGCGCTGGCTCAGCATGGGAATCGCCGAGCAGTCCGCGACATCGGCCGCAGCAGGGCTGGCACGGGAAGGGAAGTTGCCCGTCCTCGGTACCTATGCCACCTTTGCCGCGGCCCGTAATCTGGATCAAATCCGGACCTCCGTCTGCTATGGCAATTTCAACGTGATGATCGCAGGAGCCCACGGAGGGGTTTCGGTGGGACCTGATGGCGCGACCCATCAGGCGCTGGAAGATGTTTTCGCGATGCAGGGATTGCCGAATATGTCTGTGGTCGTACCTTGCGACGTCAACGAGACGCGGAAGGCGACGGATTACTTGCTGCTACGGCATGTCGGCCCCAAGTACATCCGCTTCGCCCGCGAAGCGACACCGATTGTAACCGACGATAAGACTCCGTTTGTCTTCGGAAAAGCGAACGCTATCCGGTTGCGTCACCCCGGGCCAGACTTTCTTCAGGCATTCCAGACGATCCTGGAACAAGACTACAGAAACGAGGGAGAGGATCTGAGCATCATCGCCTGCGGACCGATGGTTCCCGAAGCCATGCGAGCCGCCTATATCCTCAAGCAGGAATTCGGGTACGAGACGCGAGTTCTTAATCTGCACACTCTGAAGCCCATCGACGTCGCCGCCATTGTCCGCGCTGCCAAAGAAACTGGCGTGATTGTCACTGCGGAGGAGCACCAGATCGGGGCTCTCGCGTGGCGGGTCAGCGGCATTCTGACCGAGGAACCCCTGCTCTATGGCGTTCCGGTGATTACCGGTGCCATTGGCGTAAAAGACCGTTTTGGTGACTCAGGCGCTCCGTGGGAACTCATCAAAGAATTCGAAGTCAGCGCCGAGCATATCGCCCGCAAGGCTGTAGAGTTGATGGCGGTCAAGAAGCAGCGAGCCGTACGCGTTCCCGACCTCACATTGGCCGGAGCGCACTAGCATTCTGCAAGTGACCGTGGAGAGTCCCAGTCGGATTATCTTCGTAATCTCTTACCCACTGCGAACCAGCGGGAAAATAGGTCCTTGATGCCTGCAACATCGCTCATGCTGACCTATTCCCCGGTTTGTTTTGACGTGCCTTTGACCCGCGCTGGGCAGCGTGGCCGCGAGGTTCGGCATCTTACGAGCCAATTGACACTCTAGTACCTCTGCTGAACAATTATCTTTTCCTGCAATCTACTTTTTTTGCTTCCTGAGGAGGAAGACTGTATGGCCGACGAAGGCGAACAGATACACATGGAAAGTCAGTCGAATGCCGGCAAATGGATTTTGATGGTGGTTGCGATCTTGGTTGTTGCCGGATTTGGCTATGCACAGTACATGACGCATTCGCAAATCGAGAAGCTCAATGCCGATCTTAGCGGCAGCCAGGCCCAGGTGAAGGAACTGCAGAACCGCATGCAGACCGCGGAGGCGCAGGAAGAAACCTTGGCACAGCAGGCCGGCATGACCAAGAAAGAACTTGCGCGACGTGCCGCGGAATTGCAGGCTTCGCAGAGAGCTGCCGAAGCTCGCATCGTCGAACAGCAGAAGCAGCAAATTGGTGCGGTGACGAGCGACATCGCCGGAGTGAAGAGCGACGTCGGCGGCGTGAAAACCGACGTTGCCTCAACCAAGGCCGATCTCGAAGCGACGAAGGCGAAGCTGCAGAGCACGATCGGTGATCTCGGCATGCAGAGTGGCTTGATCGCAAACACGCGTTCTGATCTCGAAGTCCTGAAGCACAAGGGCGACCGGAACTATTACGAATTCACCTTGCTGAGGGGCGCAAAGCCGCAGCCGGTCTCGACGGTGAGCCTGCAGCTGAAAAAGTCGGATGCAAAAAAGGGCAAGTTTACGTTGAACGTGACCTCCGACGACAAGACGATCGAGAAGAAGGACCGCAACGTTTCCGAACCGATCCAGTTCTACTCGGGACGCGACCACCTGCTTTTCGAGTTGGTGATCTGGACCGTGGACAAGAACAAGGCCACCGGATACCTCAGCACTCCGAAGAGCGCGCCCGTACCGGTAACCGCCACGCCTGCGTCAGGTACAGGTAACTGAGCGGCATGTTTTTCCCGGGGAGTCACGTCCTGTTGCAGATTGTGCTGCGGACGGGCGTAATTTACCTGCTCGTGCTGATTGGCGTTCGTCTTAGCGGCAAGCGTGAGGTCGGACAGATGACTCCGTTCGACCTTACCTTGCTGCTCCTGCTTTCAAATTCCGTCCAAAATGCCATGACCGGGCCCGACACTTCGCTGTCGGGAGGCGCGGTAGCGGCCTGTACGCTGCTGATCCTGAATTATCTCGTTGCGGAAGTTTCTGGCGGGAATCGCCGCTTCCGGCGGCTCATCCAGGGGCAACCGACACTGCTCATCCATGACGGCAAGACGATCGAATCCCACATGGCGAAAGAGCACGTCAGCGTCGATGAATTGCAGCGCGCGCTGCGCGAGCACGGAATCAACAGCATCGGCCAGACCGCGCTGGCGGTGCTCGAAGTCGACGGCTCGATCAGTTGCCTGAAGTACGAAGAGATCAAGCCGGACGCGAATTCCCACCTCGTGCGTCGCCGCTTTCTTCAGAAGAAACAGTAGTAGCCACCTCGCAGGCGATGAAGATCTGGCTCAAGCAAACAGAGCCGCCACTTCGTGGTTCCCGGATTCTTTCGCGAGTTGGCGGAATGGTGTTCCCTGTGGATCGCTGGCCGAGCGAAGAGCAGGGAAACGGCGAAGAAACCGGGCGACCCATTCGAGTTCACCCCGCCGGATGGCGTGCGCGAAGTCATCTAATTCGATGCCAAGGAAGCCACCCATCTCGCGCAGATATTCGATCGCCCACCCAGCCGGAGTTGCGCCGAACTTGCCGTCTTTGGCGTTGACATCGGCGCCATGCCGCACCAACTCTTGCACGATGGGACGGTGACCGGAAAAAGCCGCGTAATGTAACGCAGTCGCTCCGGTGGAGTCCTTCTGGTTGATGACCTCGGGATGTTCCTGCATAACATTCCGCAGATTCTCGAGATTGCCGTTCTTGGCGGCGTCGATCAGGGTCTCGAACGCGTTCATACGAAATACCTCAACGTTCAGAGTTCGATCATGGGGCCGGAAGAAATTTCACGTCCACGGGGGACGGCACTTCGATTTTCTGTCCCGTTGGACTCAGTTTCCCTGTCTTTTGGTCGACGCGAAAGATGACTATGTTGTCCGTCTTCTGATTTTCGGCGAAAAGAAAGTTTCCTGTGGGATCAAGTTCGAAACTACGCGGAATTTCGCCCTGGGTGGGTACATCCTCGATTTGTGTGAGCGTGCCTTTCGCCGGATCGATCGCAAAGACGGCAATGCTGTCGTGTCCGCGATTGGAGGCGTAAAGAAACTTGCCATTCGGATGGATGTGAATTTCTGCGTCGTCGTTCTCGCCTTTGAAGTCCTTAGGCAAGGTCGAAACGGTTTGCAGGGGCTTTAACGTCCCAGCTTTTAGATCGATTGAGAAAGCTGTTACGGAGGATCCCATCTCAGCCACCACGAAAGCAAACTTGCCGGAAGGCGCGAGCGCAAAATGTCGTGGTCCCACGCCCGGATCAAGCTTGGCATATGGGGGCTGGTTAGGAATGAGTGAGCCCCTCGCGGCGTCGTACTTGTAAACGAGGAGTTCATCCAGGCCGAGGTCATCGACAAAAGCGAAGCGTTCATCGGGGGAAAGATCGATAGAGTGCGCGTGCGCCGCTTCCTGCCGCTTGGGATTGACACCGTGCCCCACATGCTGCTGGAAGGCAGTCGCCTCGCTGAGTTTTCCATCTGCGCCGGTAGGGAAGACCGCGATGTTGCCGCCGGTGTAGTTCGCGACCAGCACGTGCCGTCCGGCTTTATCGACGACGATGTAGCAGGGGTCGGCGCCGCGCGAGGGAACTTCGTTTAGAAAGGTGAGCTTTCCGGTGGAGTGATCAATCGAGAAGGCGCTCACACCACCGCTGTTCGGACCCTGATAGGTCTGGAGTTCGTTCACCGAATAGAGATACATCCCGCTGGGATCGATCGCGACGAAGGACGGATTTGCCGTTTCCGCGGCGACCCCGAGGTCTGTCAATTGTCCGGTCGAGGCATCGAAGCGGTACACATAGATACCTTTGCTTTTCGTGTCCTGCGTGTACGTGCCGACGTACAGCAGGTACTTCTCCGTTTTTGCAACCTGAGCGAGGAGTAGATTCGCCGCCAGCATGGCAAGCACAATGATTGAAAAGAAGACGCGTCGCGATAGGTTCATTCGATTGTGGGATCCTCATTCTCGATTGAAACGGCCAAAGAATTAACCACACAGGACACGAAGTGTCAGGAAGGGAAACCACTTGCTGCGAAACTCCTTTGTGTAACTTCGTGTCCTTTGTGGTTGATGTTTTCGCTCACTTGGTTAGCACGACCGGGACAGTTTCATTGTAGGGCCAGATCACGACGCTTACCGATTTTCGCTGGTTGAATGCATCCAGAGTTACGGGGAAACCCACGAGGATCGTCCGGGTGACCGACGAACCTTTGGCGACCTCGGTTTCAGGAGGCATAGATGGCTGCGACCCGTTTTTCAGCGAAGGAAATGCCTGGAAATAGCGATCGAAGTCTACAGCCGAGACTGCGTCGGCGCTGGACTCGCCACTTGGGGTTGAGAGCGAGCCTCCGATAGTGCGCACGTAAAAAGCCTTATCGCTAGTGTTCCGCAGAGTGAAGGTCAGAGCGACCATGGTCGTCGTCTGCCCGGGAACCTCGACTGCGGCAACGTTGTCCAGGGAGCCTCCTGCCTGCGGCTTGGCCCGTTTTAGAAACGACGCGATCAGTACGACGACGATTACTGCTCCGACCGCAATGAGGACGATCTTTACGGGTGGAAGATTCTTCTTCGCGGTGCCGAATTCCTCGCCGATGCTGATCGTCGGACCTTTCGGGGCGGGCGTTGTTGTTGGCACGACAGGAGGTGGTGGCGGCGGAGTCGAGGGTTGATCAGGCATGGGATTCAATCTTCGTCGATTCTACGCTGGACTGGGCAGAGTGCACCGCCTTTACTGATGTTGTGACATCTGGGTCGTGATATACGGCGAGGATCTCTTTGCCCTGCAGCTTCCGCATCAAATCTTGAAACGCTAGTTTGGAGTTTCCAACGTAATTCGGCCCCACAATGCTTCCGACAACGCTGCAACCGAAGACGTCTCTGGGAAAGTTGCCAATGTGCCACCGAATACCGCTTCTGCCAGGTACACCAATGACCTCTGGGGACATATAGCCGAGATGTGGGGACGTGCTCAGGATGACCCGATACGTGCCAGCTTGGATGCAGGGATACCCGGCATGGTACGGCGCATTACGTGAGGGTTCAAGACAGTAACACTCAAACGCTCCATCTACCCAAAACTCCCCGGTGATGGACTCACTTGTTTCAATTCGACGATAGACATCAACCTTCATTCTCGACTCCTGACTCGACCAGTTCCTACCGATTGCGTGCCGAATCTGTATGTTTCTCCTCGCAAAAAGGAATTGATCCGCGCCTATGCCAGTGTTGAACAACAAAAAAATCAGGGTCAAGGTCAAGTGAACATTGCTGAAAATAAATCTGTGGAAAACTCATTAACTGGTTATTAGTCATATACTTCTGAAATATGGATTGGAAGGAGTACGAACGCCAAATTGAGCAGGAGTTCCGTCAGGCGTACCCCCATGCTCAAATTCGGTACGACGCCAAAGTGGTCGGCAAGTTCTCGAAAGTCGAAAGGCAGATCGATCTGCTCATCGAGGATCAAGCATCTGACTTTTCATTCAGGATTGTCGTTGATGCGAAGCATCGGGGGCGGAAGATCGACGTAAACGATATCGAGGCGTTTATAGGATTAGCGAGGGACGTCGAGGCACATACAGCGCTGATGATCGCGCTGGAAGGTTACTCCGAAGCCGCAGTGAATCGGGCACACAATGATGATCTGGATATCATTTTAGACGTCTTGAACTTTGATGAATTAAGACAATGGCAAGGACTTGCTGCTGTCCCGTACTCGGGTGATCGCGGCGTTTCGATCGCGGCGCCATTTGGATGGATCGTGGATGCAACTCAACGTCCTGGCATGGTCGCAACGCTATACCAGCGCGGACGGACATTCGAAGAGGCCGTGGAGTGTAAGGAATTCATGTATGTCAATTTTTGGAACAAGAGAAATGATGAGATAAATACTCTCGATCGACTTCTTGAACATCAAAAGACGTACATGCTTGCGAGCGATCCAGAGGCTGAAATAGCTGTCATAGAGGAGTCGCTCAACCATCGAGTTGGTACGAAGACACTCATACGACGCTTCAAGAAGAAGACGTATCCGACACCTGAGTTCACCGGGTTTGTCGACTTCGAGCAGTTCATTTGCATGTGTGTTCTTTTCACGCCCGAGTCTCTTGAACGCAAGAATCTGAGGAAGCTTCGTTTCATCTTAAGAGACGCATTTCCCCTGAAGGTCCATCACGACCACACCGCCGAAATCAAGGCTGCTGAGGACGAGCTTCAGAAATCGGTGTCAATAGAGGAAAAGTCTCAGATTTTGGCGCGAATGGGGTTTTGGAGCAGAGAAATGGGAGACCTGCTCGCTTCGAAGCGTTTGCTTCAGGAAAGTCTGTCCCTAGAGCCGAATCACTACTACACCCTCAATCAGCTCCGTGCCACCCTTATCGAGATCGGCGATAAAAAGGCGATGCTCGAAGGCATACGCCAACTATTGCGTATAGATCCCCACAATCCGACTGTGTTCAGTGACTCGCTTGCTTACATGCGAAGCGGTGTAGTGGAGTGCGCTGATACCCTAGCTCTATTTGAAGAATTGCAGAGGGACTACCCAGAAGACCGGCTTGTACAGGCAAATTGCGACTTCTATTCTGGTCAGCTTCTGATTGCCACTGACTCCGTGAAAGCACGAAAGCATTTCCTCCGCGCGCTAGCGTTATTTAGAAGGCTTTTTCCTCGCCGTCACGAAGTATTTTCTGCTTTAAAGTCTGGGCTGAAGCAGCTTCCACGTAATAAACGCCCGCGACAAGACCGGTAGCTCCTCATCACACAGAGCTTCATTCGCTAAGATCAGGCGTGTTTCATGGCCTTCGCGAACTGATCGGCCGGGAGAGTGTTGAGCACGTCTTCCTTCGTGAGCCAGGCGCGGCGGGCCTGGAGGACGCCGTAGCGGATCTTGTCCATGTGCGACGTATGGTGCGCGTCGGTGTTGATGACGGTCTTTACACCATGCTGCTTTGCCTGCCGCAGGTGGACGTCGTTTAAATCGAGGCGGTCGGGATAGGCGTTCAATTCCATCGCCACTTTGTGCTTTGCGGCTGCAGTCAGCACGGCATGCATGTCGAAGGGATAAGAATCGCGGCGCAACTGGATGCGTCCAGTGGGGTGTCCAATGATCGAGGTGTTGGGGTTCTCGATGGCCTTGATCAGCCGCTCGGTCATCTTCTCCGCTTCCTGGTTGAACACGGAGTGAACGCTGGCGATGACAATATCCATTTGCGCGAGGACGTCGTCAGAAAGATCCAGGTCGCCATCGGCGAGAATGTCGACTTCGATTCCAGCAAAGATCTTGATTCCGTCAATCTGCTTGCCGACCTCACGAATGCGTTTGATGTGTTCGACGGCGCGCTTGTCGTCGAGGCCGTTGGCGAAGGCGAGATTTTTCGAATGATCGGTGATCGCCATGTATTTGTACCCGCGCTCTTTGGCGGCTTCGGCCATCTCCTCAATCGTGTTGCGGCCGTCGGTTTCGACGGTGTGCATGTGGACGTCGCCTTTGATGTCCCGGTGTGAGACGAGCAGGGGCAGAGCGTAATTCTGGGCGAGATCAATCTCGCCGAGGTTCTCGCGCATCTCAGGCGGGATGTAGTCGAGTTTGAGCTTGGAGTAGATTTCTTCTTCCGTTTTTCCGGCGACAGGTTTTTCGCCTTCGAGGGTGGCGAGCGCGTATTCGTTGAGCGTGTAGCCCATCTTTAGGGCGCGCTGGCGCAGCGCCACGTTGTGCGCTTTTGATCCGGTGAAATATTGCATGGCCGCGCCGAATGATTCGGGCGGAAGCAGGCGAACGTCGACCTGCATACCGTTGCGCACGTGGAAGCTGATCTTGTTGTCGCCGCTGACAATGACGTCCATGAGCGGCGGGTATTTCGCGACATGCGCGATGGCTGCCTGACGGCCTTCTTCCGTGGTGCAGGCTTTGCCGGTCACGAGGATATCGAGATCGCCCACGGTGTCGCGCCCGCGGCGCAGGGAGCCTGCGGGAGTGATCTTATCGATGCCGGGGAAGCTCTTGATGTAGTCGGTGAGCTTCTCGCACTCGATCTCGGCGGCATCGATGAGAAAGCGTCCGCCGATGCGGCGGTAATCCTGAATCGCTTTCAGTAGCTTGGCTTCGTGTTTTTCGCCCATGCGAGGGAGTTCGCGAATTTTTCCTTCGCGCGCAAGTTTTTCCACACCGTCAACATCGCTGACCTGGTAGGCGTCCCAGATGAGCTTGATGGTCTTCGGGCCGAGACCCTGGATCTTCAGCAACTGCAGCATCGAGGGGTGATATTTCTTCAACAAATCCGCCTGCACTTGTAGCTTGCCGCTGGTGAGGAGTTCCTGCAGATTCTGAAGCATGCCCTTGCCTACGCCGGAGATGGCGAGGACTTCTTTGGGCTCGGCTATGATGTCCTTGATCTGCTGCGAATGAGCTTCGATGGCCTGTGCAGCATTGCGGTAGGAGCGGATGCGGAAGGAATCCTGGCCGTCGATTTCAAGAAGGTCGGCGGTTTCGAAGAGAACGTTGGCGAGGGCCTTGTTGTCCATGGAAAGGACAAGGGTAAATCAGAGAGAAGGTAGAGGGCTAGGAGGCTTGCACGACTCCAGCGCCGGAATCCGGCCCCTCATTATCGCGTGATCGTTCCTTGCGTAGGTGCCACACGAGCCATCCGAGTGAGACGAATTTGAAAACATCATCTGCGCTGCATGCGAGCCATCCGGATCCCAGTAGACCGAGAGGTGCAAGCGCAGCAAGACACAAAACCGCGGATGCTATCAGAAATGTCGCGGGCGGTAGATCCCGATCCAAATTTCCGCTACTTATACCTGCAAATAGAAAAACAAAAAGGATAGCGAAAGGGATATCGAGGCCAGCGTTTGCGCGAAATTCCTGTGCGAAGACTAAAGAAATCGCTGTTCCAGTCGCCAAACTTAAGAATGCCGACCTCCATCGTTTCCTCACGAACTCCTTAACGCTTACTAACAGGAGGAGCGACGGGAAAACCAGGTTGGTTAGTTTATCTCCGAGGGCCGCAGCTGGAGGATAGAGGTAACTAACTCCGACGGCGAGAGCATGGACAGCAAATCGTCCGGCAAAACATAGGAGAACGAAGAAAAGCAAAGGTACGCCGAGCAGAACTGCGCCGAGGAACACGTTGAGTGCGGTCTCGCGGCAATTCATGCCTGAGATCATACTCCCCACACGGCTGCTAACGAACCCCGGCGCCGCTAGTATCCAGAGGTGAGACGCAGCCGTCTACGCGGCCTTCGTCACGTTCGCTGCCTGCGGGCCTTTCTGGCCTTCGGTGATTTCGAACTCCACCGCATCGCCCTCCTGCAGGCTCTTATATCCTTCCGAGCTTATCGCGCTGTAATGAACGAAAACGTCTGGTCCATCATTTCGCCCGATGAACCCGTACCCCTTGGCATTGTTGAACCACTTTACGGTCCCTTTCAAACGTTCCACTGAACCCCCTTCTTTCTGCACGTCCTCAAGAGGGGGCAAGGACGTGCCCGCAGTCACTATTGAGATGCATTTTCGAGCGCGAGGGGTAGGCTGTCAAGAACGGAGTATCCCTAGGGGCATACAGGATTTCCCTAGTAGTGAGAAGGACGGCGAGACTTTCATCAGCGGTGTTTGAGCGCCGTCTCGCCGCCGGTTCGCAGAGCGT
>Ga0335079_10000026_pt1 | contig 185974 bp, 180 predicted proteins | sample Lox_Sample_33_FD_206719 | JGI IMG/M metagenome (GOLD analysis project Ga0335079, IMG submission 206719) | Soil microbial communities from Loxahatchee National Wildlife Refuge, Florida, United States - Lox_Sample_3.3 | ecosystem: Environmental > Terrestrial > Soil > Wetlands | place: USA... | reverse complement strand
CTTGCCAACACTCCGTCCTGGCATCGTTTTCTCGCGACTTCGCCGCATGCCCTGCTGCAGGCGAGCGAGCATTTCGTAGGTCTCCCCGAACACCAGATGGGCAATTCCGAAGTCGGGCACATGAGCATTGGCGCGGGCCGGGTTGTGATGCAGGACCTGCCGCGCATCGATCAGGCGATCACGGATGGATCGCTCGCCCGCAATCCGGCTCTCCTCGAGTTCATCGCTGCCTTGCGCAAGAGCCGCGGCCGCGCGCATCTCATGGGACTATTGTCCCCGGGCGGCGTGCATTCGCACCAGCACCACATGGCCGTGCTTGCCCGCCTGCTCTCTGAGGCCGGAATACCGGTGGCGTTGCACGCTTTCCTCGACGGGCGCGACACTCCGCCCGAAGGGGCGCGCGACTACCTTCGACAGTTCCGAGCCGAGATCGGCAGCGCGCCCGGAATTGGATTCGCGACGGTAACGGGACGCTATTTCGCCATGGATCGCGACAAGCGCTGGGACCGCGTCGAGAAGGCCTATCGCTGTCTTGTGGCTGGTGCGGGCGACCGTGCCCCGACGGCGGAAGCCGCGATTGAAGCCGCTTATGCCCGCAAGGAAAGCGACGAGTTCGTTCGGCCGACTGCGGTCGCCGGTTATGCCGGAATGCGCGACGGCGACGGCGTGCTGATGGCCAATTTCCGCGCCGACCGCGTGCGCGAAATCCTGCAGGCGCTGCTCGACCCCGATTTTTCCGCCTTTCCGCGCGGACAGGCCATTCAATTCGCGGCGGCGCTCGGCATGACTCAATACTCGGCCGCGCTGAGCCACTTCCTCAAGACCGTCTTCCCGCCCGAGGATTTGATCGAGACCTTCGGTGAGGTGGTGTCGCGCGCCGGCCTGACCCAGCTTCGGATCGCCGAAACCGAGAAATATGCCCATGTGACGTTCTTTCTCAACGGCGGACGCGAGGAAGAATATCCCGGCGAGAGCCGCATCCTCGTGCCTTCTCCCAAGATCGCGACATACGACCTGAAGCCGGAGATGTCTGCCTACGAGGTGACGGACGAGTTGGTGGACGCGATTGACGCAGGCCGCTTCGACGTGATCGTGGTCAACTATGCGAACACCGACATGGTGGGCCATACCGGCGATCTCACCGCAGCCATCAAGGCGGTGGAGGCGGTTGATCGCTGTCTCGGCCGGCTCGCCGACGCGGTCGAGCGGGCGGGTGGCGTTCTGCTGATCACCGCCGACCACGGCAATGCCGAGATGATGCGCGACCCCGCGAGCGGCGAGCGCCACACTTCGCACACGCTCAATCCCGTGCCGGTGCTGCTGGTGAATGCGCCGCCGGCGGTCGCGGCCCTTGCGGACGGCACGCTCTCCGACATCGCGCCGACGCTGCTCGCGCTGCTTGGCCTTGCGCAACCCACGGCAATGACGGGACGCTCGCTCATCGTCGGCACCGTCCAGAAGCGCAGCGACGCCCGTGCCTCGGCCTGAGCGACGTCCCGCGATCGGATTGCGCCTGACAATGTCCGCACTGCTGCTCGCCTGCACTGCCGCACATGCCGACGAAGCCCCGGCGAAGCGATTGCATGCGGTTGAACAGGAGATGGATCGCGGCCGCACGCAGCAGGACGAACTGACAAAGCAGGCAGACGCGCTGGCCGCGGAGCTCGCAACCTTGCGCGCCGATATGGTGCAGGCGGCCCAAACGGAACAGGCGGACGAAACCACGCTCAGCGAACTCGAGCGACAGATTCGGTCGCTAACCGGCGAAGCCGCGGAAAAACAGGCCGGTCTCGAACGCAACCGAGCGCGCGAGGCGCAGCTCCTGGCAGCTCTGGCTCGGGTCGCTCGTAACCCGCCGGAGGCGCTGGCGTTTGGGCCGGAGACGCCCGCGGATGCGATCCGGAGCGGCTTGCTCCTGGGCGCGGCCGTGCCGCAACTCGAGGCCGAAGCAGCGCAACTGCACGCCGAAATCGACGGGCTCGCGCGGCTGCGCGCCGAAATCGAGCAGAAGCGCGCCGCGGCGGCAAGCGAACAGCAGGCCCTGACCGTGCAACGGCAACGGCTCGACGCGCTGATTCGGCGCAAGGCCGGCTTGCGCGATCAGGCGCTGCAAGCCGCCGAGGCGAACCGGCAGCGTCTGCTCGCCCTCAGTGCCCAGGCGAGTGACCTGCGCGATCTGATCCAACGCCTCGAGACCGAACGCAGGGCGCGCGCGGAAGCAGAGCAGCGGCAGACAGCCGAACGGGAGGCCCAGCACAAGGCCGACGCCGAGGCAAACGCTCGGGCCGAGACCGCGACCCAGCCCGCGGAAGTGGCCCAGGTGCCGGCTCAGACCGAGCGGGACGCCGGCCGACCCCAGACCATTCGTTCCTTCGCCAAGGCGCGCGGCGCCGTGCTCTATCCCGCCAGCGGGACCCTGGTGCGTCACTTCGGCGATCCCAACCAATTTGGCATTCCCGACCAGGGGTTGACCATCGAGGCGCGGGCCGGGGCGGTAGTGATAGCGCCCTATGATGGGCGAGTCGAATTCGCCGGCCCGTTCCGGGGCTACGGGCAAATCTTGATAATTCGGCATAGCGACGGGTATCATTCCTTGTTGGCAGGTCTCGATAGGATCGACGGAACGGTAGGCGACTGGGTCGTGGCGGGCGAACCCGTCGGGACCATGGCATCTGGCGACCCCAAACCTCGCCTCTATCTCGAACTGCGTCTCAATGGAAAGCCGATCGATCCGTTGCCGTGGCTGGCGACTCGCGATGAAAAGGTAAGTGGATAATGATGCGCCTTGGTTTCAAAGCGGCGACCGCCGCAACTGCGTTCTGGCTCGTTCTGTCCGTCGATCCCACACTGGCGCAGGCGCCCGCACCGTCGGGCTCGCAAGCCGCACAGCAGAAGCAAGAGATTTATCGAGAGTTGGATCTGTTCGGGCAGGTGCTCGAACGGGTGCGCTCCGATTACGTGGACGAGGTCGACGACCAGCAGCTCATCGAGGCCGCGATCAACGGCATGCTGAGCTCCCTCGATCCGCATTCGAGCTACCTCAATTCCAAGAATTTCCGCGATTTGCAAACTCAGATGCGCGGTGAGTTCGGCGGCCTCGGGATCGAGGTCACCATGGAAAACGGCCTGGTGAAGGTGGTGTCGCCGATCGACGACACTCCGGCCTCGCGCGCGGGTATCAAACCCGGCGACCTGATCGTCGCGATCGACGGCCAGGCGGTGATGGGCCTTACGCTCAACGACGCGGTCGAGAAAATGCGCGGCCCCGTCAACACCAGCATCAAGCTCACCATCCGCCGGGAAGGCCGCGATCCCTTCGACGTGACGCTGACCCGGGCGAACATCAAGATCGACTCGGTCAAGTACAGCATGGAAGGCGACGACATCGGCTATATCCGCGTCACCAGCTTCAACGAGCAGAGCGACGTGGGCGTCGCCGCCGCCTTCAAATCATTCCGCGAGAAGGCCGGCAACAAACTCGCAGGCATCGTGCTCGACCTGCGCAACAATCCGGGCGGATTGCTGGAGGAGGCAGTGTCGGTCTCGAACCAATTCCTGAACAAAGGCGAGATCGTCTCTATCCGCGGCCGCAAGCCCAACAGCGCACAGCGTTTCAATGCGCAGGCCGACAAGGATATTTCGGGCAATCTGCCGGTGGTGGTGCTGATCAACGGCGGTTCGGCCTCGGCTTCGGAAATCGTCGCCGGCGCGTTGCAGGATCAGCATCGGGCGGTGCTGATGGGAACGCGCTCCTTTGGCAAGGGCTCGGTGCAGACCATCATCGAGCTTGCGGACCACAGCGCCATGCGGCTCACTACCGCGCGCTACTACACGCCCTCGGGACGCTCGATCCAGGCGAAGGGCATCGATCCCGATATCGTGGTCGAAGCCGCGAAGATCGAAAAGCTGCAAGTCGGTCAGTTCCCGCACGAAGCGGACCTCAAAGGGGCTTTGCCCAATCCCGATACGCCCAAGGACCCGGCCGGCAAATCCGCCGCGCCTTCAGGGTCCGCGCCAGCATCACCGGACACGGGCGCACAGGCGAAGCCCGACCAGGGAACGATGGACGCGGACGTGATGGGAACGGCGCAAGACTACCAGCTCGCCCGCGCAATCGACCTGTTGCGCGGCGTGGCGATGTTCGGCAACCGCATCTCGTCCCATTGACCGGGGCGGTCGGTGGCGTCGCAGGCAAACGAGCCTGAACGCGGTCCCGGGCGCCCGTCCAGAGGCAGTCGCGCATTAATTGCGGTGATAATCCTGCTGCTCGCAGGAATCGCCGGGACGGGGGCTTGGCTGCAATGGACGGCGGCATCCCCGCCGCGCACCTGGGTCAACGCCGGCATAACCGAACCGCTGCCCTCTAGACCGCCACCGCCGAGCTCCGCGGTTCCGGAACCGACGCCATCGAGCGCCGCGATCCCGCAAGCGCCGTCTCCCGCTGCCGCGGTGCCGGAGCCGGCGCCCGCGAGCATCGCAAACCCGCAACCGGCGCCCGCGAACCCAAGTCCGGCAGCGCCGGCTCCGCCCACGGCTGTCGCGGCTGCGCCACCTGGGGCCCCGTTCGCGCCGACGCCCTCGGCGCCCACGGCGGCTCCGCTCCCGCCGCCACCGATTCCGGCAGCGCCGCCTTCGCAGGCAACGCTACCGCGACCGCCCCCCGTCAAACCGCCAACGCCGCCGAAATCGGAGCCGCTCACCCCGGCACCCGACCCGGCCCTAGTGGAGCAAGGGAACGCGGGGCCGCTACCGGTCATCGCCCCCGATGGCAGAACCCCCTGGCAGGTCTATGCACGCCCCTTCGATCGCACCGACCGCCGTCCGCGCATCGCGATCTTGATCGTGGGTCTTGGCCTCTCCGGCGCGGCGAGCGAGGCCGCAATCAACGACCTCCCGGGCGCGGTGACCTTGGTGTTCAATCCCTTCACGCCCCAGCTCGACGAGTGGATCGGCCGCGCGCGCGCCGCGGGACATGAAGTGCTGCTGTCGCTGCCGATGGAGCCCGCCGATTATCCGCGCGTCGATCCCGGCCCCAAGACATTGCTCACCTCGCTGGACAAGCAGCAGAACCTCGAACGCGAGCGCTGGGTGCTGACCCGCGTTACCGGATATGTCGGCGTCGTCTCCCTCAACGGGTCACGATTTACCACCTCCAAGGCTGATCTATTGCCGATCCTGGATGAGATCAAATCGCGCGGATTGATGTTCGTCGACAGCAGAACCACGGATCAAAGTGTCGCCGCCTCGCTCGCCAAATCGATCGGCCTGCCGCATGCCGTAAGCGACCTGGTGCTGGACCGGCAGGCAGCGCGCGACGCAATCGACCAGCGCCTGCAGCAGCTTGAGACGCTGGCGCGCCAGAATGGCGTCGCGGTCGGCATCACCAGCGACGTCTATCCGGTGACTATGGAGCGCATAGCCCTTTGGTTTCAGGGCCTGGCGCAGAAGGGGATCGTGCTCGCGCCCGTGTCCGCGACCGCGGATATGCAGCCCGACCGTACCGCCGCTGCGCGGCCATGAGCAGCTCGGCGGAGTACCGCAGCGGCGTCGGCATCCTGCTGCTGAATCGGTTAGGGCTTGCGTTTGTCGGGCAGCGGATCGATTACCCGGGCGAGGCCTGGCAGATGCCGCAGGGTGGAATCGATCGCGGCGAGACGCCACGCGAAGCCGCTTTGCGCGAGCTCAAGGAGGAGATCGGCACCGATAACGCCGAGATTCTGGCCGAGAGCGCGCGCTGGTTCGAGTATGACCTGCCGGTAGAGTTCCGCCAACATGTTTGGCGCGGTCGGTATCGGGGACAGCGGCAGAAGTGGTTCGCCATGCGTTTCCTGGGCCAAGACCGCGAAATCGATCTTGCGACCGATCATCCCGAATTCAGCGCCTGGAAGTGGGTCGAACCCTCGGCGCTGCCGCGCCTGATCGTGCCGTTCAAGCGACGGCTCTATGGGGATGTGCTCAAGGAGTTCAGGTCGATTATCGGCGGCTGACCCGGTTCGGGCTGCCGTCTCACGCCGCCTGATCGCGCATTTCGCCGAGCGCGGCCGTGGCGTCGATCGCGGCGCGGCAAATCTTTGCGTAGTTCTCGTCCGCGGCCGTGGCCTCGCCTTTCTTGCAGGCACGCTCGAGTTCGCGCGCCAGCTCGCAGATCCGCTTGGCGCCGCAGTTACCCGAAGTCGAAACCAGATCATGCGCCTGCCTCGCCGCCATGGCGAGGTTGCCGGCTCGCAGCTCTTCACCGATGCTGTCGATGCGAGAGCCGAATTCATCGAGAAACTTGCCGAGCAGGCGGCGGAATTCGGCGGTGCCGATCATGTCTCGCAGTCGATCGAGCGCTGCCAGGTCGATTCCGTCCACGTCGGCGCGTGGCGGCGGCGGTGCCGACACCGGCGCGAGCGGTCGCTTAATGGCGCTGGCGATGTCGCTGAGCTTCGAGAACAGTGCGGCGGGATCGAGCGGCTTTGAGAGATAGTCGTCCATGCCCGCATCTAGGTACTCTTCCGCCGCTCCCGCCATCGCATTGGCTGTCAGCGCGATGATCGGTATGCCGTTCTTTGGCGCGGGGAGCGCGCGAATGCGCTTCGTCGCCTGCACTCCGTCAAGGACCGGCATCTGAATGTCCATCAGAACGACGTCATAGTCGGCGCGCTGCAGCGCCTCAAGCGCCTGTTCGCCATTGTCCGCAACATCGACGATGTGATCGGCCTTGCGCAGCAACAACAGCACAAGCTGTTGGTTGATCTTATTGTCCTCGGCAACCAGCACGCGCAGTTGGCGCTCGACCGGAGCGCCGGACGGCAAGACCCGCGGCTCGGCCGCCGGCGTGCCGGAAACGCCGAACAACCGCCCAAATGCATCGAGCAGCGACTGCTCTCGCACCGGCTTGGTCAGCACCGCGTCGACGCAATCGTAGATCTCGGCCGGCAAACCGTGGCGACCCGCAGAGGATGCGAGCACGAGCTTGGTCTCGGCGATTCCGGGAATGGCGCGGACCCGCCGAGCCAGCGCGTCGCCGGAAAAGGACGGCATCATCTGATCGATCACCATGACGTCGAAGGGGCGTCCTTGATGCCACGAGCGTTCAAGATCGGCGATCGCTTGAAAAGGATCATCCACCGCGGCAACGGTCATGCCGAGGCTCTCGAGCTGGCGCACCAAGACGCGCCGATTGAGTGCGATGTCATCGACGACCAGCACGCGCAGTCCGCGGAGCTTTTCCGGCAGCGCGCGACGACCTACCGTCGGGCTGGTCGCGGGCGCCAGTGGAATCTCGAACCAGAATCGGGTGCCGCGGCCGGGTGTGCTTTCGACTCCGATCTCGCCGCCCATCAACGCGACAAGCTGCCTCGAAATCGCAAGCCCGAGGCCTGTGCCACCGAAACGGCGCGTGATCGAACTGTCCGCCTGATTGAATTTTTGGAACAGGTTGGCGAGCACCGCTTCCGACATACCGATGCCGGTATCAGTGACCTCGAAGCGAACGCGCGGCGTACTATCGGGCAAGTCCGCCGGTACGGAGACTTCAACCAGCACCCCGCCCTTGCTGGTGAACTTGATGGCGTTGCCCACCAGGTTGAACAGGACCTGGCGCAGGCGAGTCGGATCGCCGCGGAAGCCGGAGCGCGCGGCGCTATCGACGAAGACCGCGAGATCGATCCCCTTCTCGTGCGCCTTGGGACCGAGCAGCGTGACCGTCGCCTCGACCGTATCGGCGAGATCGAAGTCGATGACTTCGAGCTCGATCCGGCCGGCTTCGAGCTTGGAAACGTCGAGGATGTCGTTGATCACCGTCAGCAGCGCCTCGGCGCTGTCGCGGATCGCGATCGCGCATTCCTGCTGTTCGACGCTCAGTTCCGTGCGAAGCAGGATCGTATTCATGCCCATGATGCCGTTCATGGGAGTGCGAATTTCATGCGACATGTTGGCAAGGAACTCGGTTTTGGCGCGGCTCGCGGCTTCGGCCGCATGGTGGGCGGCGGCAAGCTCCCGGCTGGTCGCCTCGGCCGCTTCCTTGGCCTGCGCGAGTGCCACTTCCGACGCCTTGCGCTGGGTTATGTCGGCGAAGGTGCGCACCATGCCGCCGTTTTCGAGCGGCACCGTGCGGATTTCCAGCACTTCGCCGTTCGGTCGCTCACGTTCATAGATCGCCGGCAGCGAGGCGAAGTCGCTGGTCTTTATGAGCGCCTGCAGGTGTTGGGCCGCCTTGGCGAATTCATCGCTCTTGAACTGGCGTTCCACGACCTCGTCGATGGTCGGCTGGCGCGCGAGGAATTCCGGCGGCAGCCCCAGCATCTCGCAGACCCGTCGGTTATGCACCACCACCCGGCGCGTCGCATCCACCATGATGATGCCCTGACCCATGTGCTCGAGCGTCGCCTCGAGAATTTTCGATTTCTCGACCAACTTGCCTTCGCTCTCGCGAATTGAGTCGCTGACGCGGGCGATCTCGTCCGCTTGGTTCTCAAGCCGCCGGAATTGCGCCGCCAGAGCTCGGAACAGCACCGCAAAACCAATCACCGCATAGATAGCCCCCATCGCTATATAGATCGCCTGCCGGCGCCAGGGCGCCAGTGCTTCCTCCTCGGCGATCGAAACATTGACGACCACGGGATAGTCTCGGCGTGGATTGACGCTGACCAGTCGCGGAACGCCGTCGAAATATCCCGGTGAACGGTAGGTGCCGCCCCCAGCATCGACGACGGGGTACCAACCGGAACTCACGGGCATCTTTTCGTTGAGGACGGAATCGCGATCGGGATAGCGCGCGAGCAACGTGCCGTCACGGCGCAATACCGTCACCGCGGCGCCGTTTTCCAGCGTGATTGCCCGGTAGAAATTCTCCAGGTAATCCGTGCGTATCGCCCCCTGCACAATGCCGAGAAATCGACCGTCGGGTCCGACGATCCGCCGCAAGATGTAGACAGTCCAGGTACCGGTCGTGCGCGTGCGGATTGGCTCGCTGATGATCGCGCCGGGATCGTCGTGGTCGCGGGCATATTTGAAGAAATCCCGATCTGAAATGTCGAGCTCCGGAATCGGCCAGTAGCGCGAGAAGTTCACCATCTTTCCGTCGGCATCGACCAGGATGATCGCGTCTGCCTGGGGCAGGCTCTTTATTTGGTTCTGCAGGTACTGGTGGACCCACTCGTTCCCCATCAGGCGCTTCATGTCCTCCGGCCGGTTGACGCCGCTGTTTAGCACCTTTTCGCGCGCCTCCTGCATCACCAGATCGACCGCCTGCAGCGTGCGGGCGGTCTGCTCGGCGAGAACGACGCCAAGGTTGTTGATGTCCTTGCGGTAGCTGTCGATCGCGTCTTCTCGGAGGTCCCAAATTGCGAGTCCCGCCGCCGCGATCGTCAGCAGCGCGAGGAAAATCCCAATCAGCGAGAGCCGACGGCTCGAACTGAATAGGCCGTCGAGCCCCGTCCCCAGCCACCTTGCTTGCGGGCGAATTCCATCGTCGCCAGCCACTTCCGTGTTCCCCTTCCGAGCGTCGTTCCGCGGGCCACCTCAACATGAACGCGAATGGTTAAGAAATGCCTCAAACCGCCGCCACTGAAGTGCGGCGCCTCGGCTGGCGACGCCGCAAGCCAAGTGGCCGCGCTTGGCCTCGAGCCCGCGAGCCCCAAAAGCGCGGTCGCCAACGTCCAACGCTTCAAACGCGAGCTTGCGGTCGCCTATCGCGCCGCCGGCCTCAAGTCTGCAGGGTTGGGCACTCTCTGGTGCGTGGGCGGGATACCGGTGACCGCGCTCACCTATGCGGGTGCGTCGGGCGGCGGCACGTATGCCGTCGCCTGGGGCGCCGTTGTGTTCGGCGCGTTCCAGGCGGTGCGCGGATTGCTGCACAGATTGCTGCACAGCATACCCAGCGCCACTCAGGAACAGTTGATCCAGGCCTTTAGCCTATTACGCGACCGGTCGCCGCGAGGCCTCAGGCGGCGCGGCGATCGAGTTCCCGGATGCGGCGGCGCATGCCCCACCATGCGAACTGCGCCGTCGCCCGGTTGAGCGCGCCATGCGGCTTAAGCCCGACGGCCTTGAAAATCATCGCCAGGCCGCGCTCTACGTGATGCGGTCGATATACTCTGTAGGCACGACGCGCATAAGCGCGAGAGCACCGCTTGCGGTCATAGGGCGCCGCCACCTCGTTGGCGGCGTGGTAGGCATAGGCAAGCTCGTCATCTTCGGATTCCGCGACGCGGCCGGCCGCGACCCGCAGGCGTTGCCAGAAGCCGATCTTCTCGCGCGCGAGATAACGCTTCAGATGGGTGTAGAAGAGCTTGTAATGCCTGAATTCATCGGCAGCGATCCGTTGACAGATCGAGCGCAGCACCGGCTCCTCGCTCGCTTCGGCAAGTGCCGTGTAGTAGGAGCTGGTGCCGGTCTCCACGATGCATCGCGCGATCAGCTCGCCGGCTCGTGTGCCGCGCACGGATCGATGCGCGTCAAGATCGACTCGGAAGCCGGCCGTGAAGCGCGCGCACGCATCCGCGTGATCGAACGAGGGATCGGCCAGGCCCGCCCAACGACCAAGCGCAAGGCCGTGCTGAATCTCTTCCTCGCCCCAAAGCCGCGCTACGCGCTGAAACTCCGGGTCGTCGTCGAAAACATTGCAGAGATATCGCGCGTAGTCGCCGCCGTTCTGCTCAACCAGACTCGCGGCCTTTACAATGGGCAACAAATCGGGATCGACCTTGCGTCGATCGAACTCATCCCAGCGGATGTCGTTCAGCGTCCAGGTCGCCATGACCCCAGCCCCTTCCGCCACGGGTGTGAATTATAGGGGCTCCACTCATTCCACGCCAGCCGGCCGGCCAAGCTCGATATGGGCTAGGCCCCGACGCCGGCCGCGTCCAGCGCAATGCGCTTTGCCTCCGCGAGCGCGCGCTCGGCTTCGGCCGAACGCAGCTCCGCAAGCGCTTGCTCCTGCGCCGCGCCTTGCAGCCGCGGCAGCCGTTCTTGAAGACTGGCGATCGCGGCGTCGGCCCGCTTCAGGCTCTCTTCGACCTGACCGCGATTGAGCTGGGCGAGCGGCATGGCCTCGTCCGCTAAAACGGTGCATCGCTCGGGCGTCACCTCCGCGAATCCGCCGGAGACGAAAATCCGCTCGCTCACCGTGGCGCCTGAATAGACGTCGATGATCCCCGGCCGAACGGTCGAGATCATCAGCATGTGTCCGGGCAGCACGCCGAAATTGCCTTCGCCACCGGGCACCACGACCATGCGGACATCCTCGGAGAGCAGCAGCTTTTCCGGCGATACCAGCTCGAAGCGGACGGTGTCGGCCATCGGCGCGGTCCTCAGGCCGCCTCGGCCGCCATCTTGCGCGCCTTCGAGATTGCTTCCTCGATGGTGCCTACCATGTAGAAGGCGGCCTCCGGCAGGTCATCGTGCTCGCCGGCGACGATGCCCTTGAAGCCCTTTATGGTGTCTTCGAGCTTGACGAACACGCCTGGCGTTCCCGTGAACACCTCGGCGACGTGGAAGGGTTGCGAGAGGAAGCGCTGGATTTTGCGCGCGCGAGCCACCGTGAGCTTGTCTTCCTCGGAAAGCTCGTCCATGCCCAGGATCGCGATGATGTCCTGGAGCGACTTGTAGGTCTGCAGCACGCGCTGCACGTCCCGCGCGACTTTATAGTGCTCCTCGCCGACGACGCGCGGGTCGAGCATGCGAGACGTGCTGTCGAGCGGATCGACCGCAGGATAAATTCCGAGCTCGGCGATCTGGCGCGAGAGCACCGTGGTCGCGTCGAGATGCGCAAAGGAGGTCGCGGGCGCGGGGTCGGTCAAGTCATCGGCCGGCACATAGATCGCCTGCACGGACGTGATCGAGCCCTTCTTGGTGGTGGTGATCCGCTCCTGCAGCGCGCCCATGTCGGTTGCGAGCGTCGGCTGATATCCCACTGCCGAGGGAATGCGCCCGAGGAGCGCCGACACCTCGGAGCCCGCCTGGGTGAAGCGGAAGATATTGTCGACGAAGAACAGCACGTCCTGTCCTTCCTCGTCGCGGAAGTATTCCGCGAGCGTGAGACCGGTCAACCCGACCCGGGCCCGCGCGCCCGGCGGCTCGTTCATCTGACCATAGACCAGCGCCGCCTTGGAGCCGGGGCCGTCGGTAATGATGACCTTCGACTCCATCATCTCGTGGTAAAGGTCGTTGCCCTCGCGCGTGCGCTCGCCGACGCCCGCGAACACCGAGTAGCCGCCATGCGCCTTGGCGATGTTGTTGATGAGCTCCATGATGATCACGGTCTTGCCGACGCCGGCACCGCCGAACAAGCCGACTTTGCCGCCCTTGGCGTAGGGTGCCAGCAGGTCCACCACCTTGATACCCGTGATCAGGATCTCCGCCTCGGTCGATTGATCGACGAATTCAGGCGCGGGCTTGTGGATGGGTGATTGCCGCTTGGCATTGACGGGGCCGCGCTCGTCTACGGGGTCGCCGACCACATTGATGATGCGTCCCAACGTCTCCGGTCCGACCGGAACCTCGATCGGCCCGCCGGTGTCCGTGACCTCGGCACCGCGCACCAGACCGTCGGTCGAATCCATGGCGACGGTGCGGACCGTGTTCTCGCCCAGGTGCTGCGCCACTTCGAGCACCAGGGTCTTGCCCTGGTTCTGCGCGTGCAACGCGCTCAGGATCGCGGGCAGCTCGCCGCCGAAGCGGACGTCGACGACGGCGCCGATGATCTGGGTGATGGTTCCGACTGCATTCTTTGCCATGGGACATTCCCTCTTAGAGCGCCTCGGCGCCCGAGATGATCTCGATCAGTTCCTTGGTGATGGCGGCCTGGCGCGAGCGGTTGTAGGTGATGGTGAGACGATCGATCATCTCACCGGCGTTGCGGGTCGCGTTGTCCATCGCAGTCATGCGCGCACCCTGCTCGCTGGCGTTGCTTTCGAGCAGCGCCGTGAAAACCTGAACCGCCAGGTTGCGCGGCAACAAGGCCTCGAGGATCGCCACGTCCTCGGGTTCGAATTCGTAGACACCTTGCACCGCCGGGTCCGGCCGCTCGACCGATTCGGGGACCGCGAAGGGGATCACCTGCTGCTTGGTGACGATCTGCGTCATCGCCGATTTGAAGCGATTGTAAATGACGGTCGCGACGTCAATCTCGCCCTTGTCGAACAGCGCCAGCATGCGGCTCGCGATCGCCTGCGCCTCCGTGAATTCGAGGCGCCGGCGCCCCACATCGGTGAAGCTGTCCACGATCAGTTTCGCCTGGTCGCGCCGCAGGCTGTCGCGCCCCTTGCGGCCGATGGTGAGCAGCTTCACCTGCTTGCCGGCGCCGACGAGCTCGCGGATGGTGCGGCGCGTCTCGCGCAGGATCGACGCGTTGAAGCCGCCGGCGAGTCCACGATCCGATGTCGCGATCACCAGTAGATGCGTGTCATCCTTGCCGGTGCCGGCCAGCAGTTTGGGCGCGTTGCCGGTGGCGACAATGCTCGCGGCCAACGAGCCCAGCATCCGCTCCATCCGCTGTGCATAAGGCCGCGCGGCTTCGGCCTGCTCCTGCGCGCGGCGCAGACGCGACGCCGCCACCACCTTCATGGCGGAGGTGATCTTCTGCGTCGACTTCACGCTGCGGATGCGGAGCCGCAACTCCTTGAGGGTGGCCATAGGTTAGCGGTAATGCCTTAGACGAATGTCCGCGCGAACTCGTCGAGGAAGGTCATCAGCTCCTTCTCGGTGTCCGCCGTGAGCTCCCGCGTGTCGCGGATGGACTCAAGGATCGCCGGCCGTTTCGACTTGAGCTCGGACAAGAACGACTGCTCGAAGCGGCCGACATTCGCCACTTCGACCCGGTCGAGGAATCCGCGCGTGCCCGAGAAGATCGAGATCACCTGCTCTTCGACCGCCATCGGCTGGAACTGCGGCTGCTTCAGAAGCTCGGTGAGCCGCGCGCCGCGCGCCAGCAGGCGCTGAGTCGCGGGATCGAGGTCGCTCGCGAATTGCGAGAACGCCGCCATTTCGCGGTATTGCGCGAGTTCGAGCTTGATCCGGCCCGCCACCTGCTTCATCGCCTTGATCTGCGCCGCCGAGCCGACGCGGCTCACGGAGAGGCCGACATTGATGGCCGGGCGAATGCCGCGATAGAACAGATCGGTCTCAAGGAAGATTTGTCCGTCGGTGATCGAGATCACGTTGGTGGGAATGTAGGCCGAGACGTCACCCGCCTGCGTCTCGATGATCGGCAGCGCCGTGAGCGAGCCCGAGCCGTGGTCCTCGTTCATCTTGGCGGCGCGCTCCAGGAGCCGGGAGTGCAGATAGAACACGTCGCCCGGATAGGCCTCGCGGCCGGGCGGGCGGCGCAGCAGCAGCGACATCTGGCGATAGGCGACGGCCTGCTTCGAGAGATCGTCGTAGACGATAACGGCATGCATGCCGTTATCGCGGAAGAACTCGCCCATCGTGCAGCCGGTGTAGGGCGCCAGGTACTGCAGCGGCGCCGGTTCCGACGCGGTCGCCGCCACCACGATCGAGTATTCGAGAGCGCCATAGTCCTGAAGCGTCTTCACGAACTGAGCCACGGTCGAGCGCTTTTGGCCGCAGGCGACGTAGACGCAATAGAGCTTGCGCTTCTCGTCCCCGACGGCATTCACGGCCTTCTGATTGATGAAGGCGTCGATCGCGACCGCGGTCTTGCCGGTCTGTCTGTCGCCGATGATCAGCTCGCGCTGGCCCCGCCCGATCGGCACCAGCGCGTCGATCGCCTTCAGCCCCGTCTGCACCGGCTCGTGCACCGAGCGGCGCGGAATGATCCCGGGCGCCTTCACCTCGACTCGCATGCGCTTCACGTCCGTCAAGGGACCCCGGCCGTCGATTGGGTTGCCGAGCCCGTCGACGACGCGGCCCAACAGCCCCTTTCCAACGGGCACGTCGACGATGGCGCCCGTGCGCTTCACGGTGTCGCCCTCGCGGATGCCGCTGTCGTCGCCGAAGATCACCACGCCGACGTTGTCGCTCTCGAGGTTGAGCGCCATACCCTTGGTGCCGTTCGGAAACTCCACCATCTCGCCGGCCTGCACCTTGTCGAGGCCGTAGATGCGCGCGATGCCGTCACCGACCGAGAGCACCTGGCCCACTTCCGCCACGTCGGCCTCGGTGCCGAACTCCGCGATCTGCTGCTTCAGGATGGCGGAGATCTCCGCCGGACGAATATCCATGCCTCAGGCTCCCTTCATCGCAACGCGCAGCCGCGCGAGCTTGTTCTTGAGAGACGCATCGATCAGGCGCGAGCCGACCCGGACCACGAGGCCGCCGATCAGGCTCGGGTCCACCCGGATATCGACCGCCACCTTGCGGCCGACCGCCCGGCGGAGCTGCTCCCTCACCTTCTCGGCCTGCTCGCGCGTCAGCGCGCGCGCCGCCGTCACTTCCGCCGTGACCTCGCCGCGCCGCGCCGCCAGTTCCCGGAGATAGCCCGCAATCACCTCCGGCAGCACGAAGAGCCGCCGGTTGCGCGCCGCAACGCCCAAAAGATTGCGCGTGAGCGTCGAGAAGCCCGCGCGCTCCGCGAGCGCCGCGATCGCCTTCCCCTGCTCCAGCCGCGACAGCACCGGGCTCCGGATCAACCGCCGGAAATCGGCGCTCTCCGCGATCATTGCACCGAGCGCGCGCAGGTCATCCGCCACCGCGTCGAGCGCTTTCCGCTCGTCCGCGAGATCGAACAAGGCCTTGGCGTAACGCTCGGCGAGCCCGGAGACGCCTGCTTCGGATGCCACGTCTGACCCATCCTCGATGTACTTGGACGAGAGCGGGAAACCGCCTCGAATGCCTTTGAAACCCGCGCCTCCCGGCGGTTATCGACCATCCCCCGGCCGGGAAGCGCGCGGGTTTTAACACGCGTTCCGGGGTGTGGCAACACGGTGAAATCCCCGCAGAATGCGACGCTTTGACAGGCGCGAAAACAAGGCGACTGCGGTCGCCAGCGGCACAGCCGCGCGAGGAAAGCGGGGGTGTAGACTGTTCTCTTTATGTTCTTGACATGGGACCCGCAATTGGCGTATGGGATGCGCCTTTCACTCCAAGAGGGTCGCCTGCATGTCCGAGACCGCTCTTTCGCCCGCCGCACCAAGCCTCGCCGCCGCAGACGGCGTGCCACGGATCACGGAAGCCGGCATTTTCCTCGGCCCGGCGCCGCTCGCGATCCGTCGGAGATCGATCGCCACCGCCGCGCCGGTCTTCGAGCCGGTCGAGGCCGAAGAGTTTGCGGAGACTCTGGCCGTCGCGTTTGGTTGGGACATCTTGACTGATTTCGACGCTCGGCACCGCTATCTGCAATCGGCGGCAAAGTCGCTGGGTCAGGGCGCGCCCACCCAAGCGCACATCTCACTCGCATTCATGAACCTGCCGAAGCTCACCCCCGACGTGGCGGACCGCCTGCGGCAACTCGAAGTGCTTCGCAAATATAATCCAAACGTCGGCACGGAATCCCGCGACTGGCGGGGACGATGAACGTCCGACGGCAGTGGAGTCCGGGTGGCGGCGAACGACACGGTGCAAAACGATGCACCCGATGCATCCGGACACACAAGAGACCCTCGCATCGTGACGCTCCGCGATGGTTCGGTCGTGACGGATTATCGCGACAATCCGATGAAGAAGCCCCCCGACGTTTCGCTCGAGGGTAATGCCAGGCTCGGCGAAGAGATATTTCGCCAGTATCAGGCAATGGCTCAAACGGCTGGCTTTGATGCGGCTGAGAAGTGGCGCGATGCCACGATGATCCAGCTATTCCTCGGGTCAGTGAATTACCAGCGGATCTACGGCTCCGACGGAGAGCACTACAATAAAGACTTCATCGATTTCGGAAACTACAACTTCGGCGTGGTCGCGGCGGCAGCCGGTTATTCGTGGGGCTATGCCATCACTGGGTCAGGTTTTGCCAATCTATTCGGCTCGGGAGACAAATCCGGACCATACTTCAACAACCCTCGGGATCTCGCGATGATTCGGAAAGGGTTTAACGATTTTTTGGAAGGGCGGATCGTCACCAATCCCGACAACTCTCCATGAGTCTTCGCCCCCACATTCGGCCCTTCGCGTGGATCGTCGCACTTTGGCTGCTTGGAAGCTTGCTGCTTCCCGCCTGGGCGAACTCGGACGCGGTGTTCGCCTTCATGTTCGTAGCGCCGGGGTTGATCATGGTTGCCCTGCTTATTCTCGGAATCGCCTGGCTTGCGGTGCCGATCGCCGCGGCGGCGCTTATACGGCGCAGATTTAGGGAAAGACGTTACGCAGCAGTAGCGGCTTGCTCGGTTGTCCTGCTTGCAGCATTCCCGCTTGCCTATCGGTGCCGCGAAGTCAGCGCTTTTTTGAGATTCCAATGGGAGAAACCAGCGTACGATGACGTGGTCGCCGACGCTGTGGCCGGTCTCTGTACCGAGGCGGAACTGAAACGCTGGCATGCACATATCGTGGATATCGACTGCGACGCGCCAGTGCTCGTGGTCTTCAACTGGGGCAGCTTCCTCTCGGTTTGGCGCGGGGTGGTTTACGACGCGTCGGATCAAATCATGAAAGAGCCGAGCAAACGAGACGCCGCCTGGCAGAAGAGGGGGGCCGGCGAGCTGCTTGGCTGTTCGCAGGCGGAACACCGGCTCGGCGGACACTATTACCTCGCGAGCGGCGATTTCACGAGCGGCGAGCCATGCGAATAGCTCCTGGGATGCAGAGACGGCCCGGGCACTGAGAAATTTGGGAGCATCCCGGATGCCAGCGACTGATGAATCCGTACGACGCACCTTTACGCGTTTTGTTAGGTTCGGGATTCCAATTGCGCTCCTCGCAATTGGCGGGTGCGTCAACGAACTCCAAACCAGCCCGGACGAAGAATGGCCATGGCCGCTGATGCCCGGAGATCGCCTGTTGCGTCTGAACAGCCCACTCACGCCCGAACTCGTCCAGATCGCCACCGACTACATCAATTCCGACGCCACACTGAAAGAAGATACGCAATTGGGAATAGACGTTTTGGACACGCCTTTCGATATCCGTCAGGACATGAGCGGGGCTTTTGCCGATATCGATGATGACGGGGAGCCCGAGGTGTTTCTGCGATTCACTGTCGGAAACCTTTGCGGCAATGATACTTGCCCGATTGCAATTCTAAAGAAGATCGCCGGCCGTTGGCAGGCGATTTTCGAAGCTTCATCCATTGACGATTACGCAGTCATTCTTCCGTTCAAGGAGCACGGCGCGCCCATCTCATCGTGCTAGACGTCGATGGCCGGGATTCCGACGTCGTGGCCTGGCAGGACGGTCAGTGCGTCGATGCCCCCGACCCCCCTTATGGAGATTATTGACCACGAGTCGTCGGGCATTGCCGTGCCCGGCGTGATTTGGCTTGCAGTCAGCATCTTTGGTCCGCTGCTGCCATGGTCGGATTATGCTGTGTTCGCAGTGGCTGTCGTTATCGGCTATTGGCCCGCCGTCGCTCTTTGGGCCTCGTTTATGACGCGACCGACCAGATAATCCTTGAGCCAAGCAAACGGAGCGCTGCATGGCAGGCAACCAAAACCGGTGAACTACTGGGTTGCTCGGGCACCGATCGCCCATTCGGCGATCACCATTACCTCGCGAGCGGCGACTTCACCACGGGCAAGCCGTGCGAATAGCTCGATCTTGCGGATACCGGTCCGCGAGGACTCACAAAAAACTATAGGGGTCGACATCCACCTGTACCCGGACGCTCGACGGCACCTTCACGGGGTCGATCCAGGCACGGAGCACGGCTTGTAGGTTGACGCTCCGCTCGGCCTTCACCAGAAAGCGCCGGCGATGCCGGCCGCGCAGCACCGCGAGCGGCGCGGGTGCCGGGCCCAGCACCTCGACGCCCCGCATGTGCGGCGCCGCGCGCGCGAAGGCGCGGGCGGAGAAATCCACGGTCTCGTCGTCGGGGCCGGAGAGGATCAATGCCGCCAAGCGGCCGAAGGGCGGCCAGGAATGCCGCCGCCGCTCATCCGCCTCGCTCGCCAGGAACCGATCGCGGTCATTGGCGATCAGCGCCCGCATCACGGGGTGCTCGGGCATGTAGGTCTGCAACAGCACCAGCCCCGGCCGCTCGGCGCGGCCGGCGCGGCCCGCCACCTGGTGCAGAAGCTGAAACGTGCGCTCGGCCGCGCGCAGATCGCCGCCGCCGAGTCCGAGATCGGCGTCCACCACGCCCACCAAGGTCAGCAACGGGAAGTGATGGCCTTTCGCCATCATCTGCGTGCCGATCAGCACGTCGATCGTGTGCGATTCGACGCTCGCCACCAGCTCCGCGACGGCGCGCGGCCCCGTCAGCGTATCGCTGGCGACGACCGCTACGCGCGCCCCGGGAAATCGCGCCGCAACCTCCTCGGCGAGGCGCTCGACGCCCGGGCCGCACGCCGCGAATTGGCCCGCCTCGCCGCAGGCCGGACAGAATTCCGGCAGCGGCTCCTGATGGCCGCAGTGATGGCACTGTAGTTGCGCATGAAAGCGATGCTCGACCAGCCACGCCGTGCACTGCGAACATTGAAAGCGGTAACCGCAGTGCCGGCAGAGGGTCAGCGGCGCGTATCCCCGGCGATTTAGGAACAGCATCGCCTGCTCGCGGGCACCCAAGGTCTGCTCCAGCGCCGCCGCCAAAGGCGCCGAAAGAAACCGCTGGCGCTCGAGCTTCTGCCGCCGCATGTCGATCGCGCGAACCTCCGGCAACACCGCCGCGCCGTGCCGATCCGGCAGGTGCAGCCGGCGATAGCGTCCCTGCTCCGCATTGACGACGGTCTCGAGCGATGGCGTCGCCGAGACCAGCACCACCGGAAACTTCGCGAGCGAACCCCGCACCACGCCCATGTCTCGCGCATGATAAATGACGCCGTCCTCCTGCTTGTAGGAGTGGTCATGCTCCTCGTCGATCACGATGAGGCCCAGGCGCGGGAACGGGAGGAACAGAGCGGAGCGCGCGCCCACCAATACCGGCACGCGCCCCTCCGCGACCGCGCGCCAGGTATGGCGTCGCTCCGCCTGCGTCAGGTCCGAGTGCCATTCGGCCGGACGCACGCCGAAGCGGCGCTCGAAACGTTGGAGCCACTGTGCACCAAGTGCGATCTCTGGCAGCAGCACCAGCGCCTGGCGTCCCCGTTCCAGCGCCGCAGCGATCGCCTGGAAATAGACCTCGGTCTTGCCGGAGCCGGTGACACCGTCGAGCAGCGTGACCGAGAACGCGTCAGCTTTGACCGCGGCGGCGAGCGCGTTGGCAGCTTCGCTCTGCTCCGGTGAGAGTGTCACGCCTTGATGGCGCCAATCGGGCGTGGGTGGATCGAGGCGCTTCGCGATCGGGACCCTCTCCACCAACCCCAACCGCTCCAGCGCCTGCACCACTCCGACGCCGCAGCCGGCGAGGCGTGCGAGCTCCTTGGCCGGGAGCGGCAATGCATCTGTCGCTGCGGCCAGCACGCGCCGGCGCGCCGGGCTCAGCTCACCCGGCGGTCCGCCCGCAAGCGCGGCGCTCCCGGCGGCGCTGATTGCCCAGCCGAAGCCGGGCCGAGCCGGTTCGAGCGCCTCGGTCACGCTCATGGTCATGCGTAGAACTGCGCCCGGCGGGGTTAACGTATATTGCGCGACCCACTCGACGAAGCGCCGCAGCTCCCGCGGCAGGGGTGGCGCTTCGAGACGCTTGGCGACCAGCTTGAGTTTCTTGGGTTCGACCTCGCTCGAAGGGGGGCGATCCCAGACCACGCCGATGATCTCGCGGCTTCCGAGCGGCACAGAGACGAAATCGCCCGGTTCCAGCGCAATGCCGTCGGGAACGCGATAATCGTAGGCGCCTTCAAGGGGAAGCGGCAACAACACTGACGCACGCCCTATCGCTTCCGTAGTCCTCTCGGAGGAAGTGGCGGAACTGGCGTGGCGCTCGGACATAAGCTAGACTCTTAGTCGGAAACTCGGAGCGGTGCCAGCAAACGGCCTCGCGTCGAGGCAGTCATTGGTCAGGGCACACGCTACGCATGAAGTTTTTCATCGATACCGCCGACCTCACCGAAATTCGTGATCTTGCCGCGACAGGCCTCGTCGACGGCGTCACTACCAACCCCTCGCTTGTGGCAAAGACCGGGCGCAATTTCCTCGAGGTCGTGCGCGAGATCGCCGAGGTCGTGCCAGGCCCCGTGAGCGCCGAGGTTACCGCGACCGATACCGCGACCATGCTGGCCGAGGGCCGCAAGCTCGCGAAGATCGCCCCCAATATCGCGGTCAAGGTGCCGCTGACGCCGAACGGGCTCAAGGCCTGCAAGACCCTGAGCGGCGAGGGGACGATGGTCAACGTCACTCTCTGCTTCTCGGCCGCACAGGCGATCCTCGCCGCCAAGGCCGGCGCGACCTTCGTCTCCCCATTCGTCGGCCGGCTGGACGACGTCGGCGTGGCGGGCATGAGCCTGATCGCTGAGATCGTGCAGATCTATCGCCAATATCAGAACTTCACCACCGAAGTGCTGGTCGCCTCGATTCGCAATCCGCCGCATGTGGTGGAGGCAGCGAAACTCGGTGCACACGTGGCAACCTTGCCGCCCAACGTATTGCGCCAGATGTTCGCGCACCCGCTTACCGACAAGGGATTGGCGGCCTTCCTCGCCGATTGGGCGAAGACCGGACAATCGATTCTTGGCACCGAGCAGAAGCTCGGTACCGCCGCGGAGTAGGCTTTGGACCATCCCCAAGACAAACCCGCGCTCCGCGCTCCGCGCAAATTGCCCGAGGTATCGGCGCTCCAGTCGAGCGATGTTGTGGCGTTCCTGCGCGAGCACCCGGAATTTCTCGCGGAGCATCCGGAATTGCTGCAGATACTGACGCCACCGGTGCGCGACCGCGGCGACAGCGTTGTCGATTTGCAGCACTTCATGCTGCAGCGGCTCCAGGCGGAGTTGGCGCGCCTCAAGAATCAACAGCGCGCGCTGATCTCGACCAGCCGGGCTAATCTCGCGAGCCAATCGCGGGTGCACCAAGCGGTGCTGGCCTTGTTGGCGGCACCCAGCTTCGAGCACCTGATCCAGATCGTCACCACCGATCTCTGTGTGCTGCTGGACGCCGACGTCGTGACCCTGGCGGTCGAATCGAACTCGTGCGGCCGCAGCAACCTCTCGGTACGCGGCGTACAATTATTGGAGCGCGGCACCATTAGTAAGCTGTTCGGCGCCGACCGCAGCGTGCTGTTCAATTCCGATACCGTGGGCGATCCGATCCTGTTCGGCAGCGGTGCCGGATTGGTGCGCTCGGCGGCGCTCCTGCGCCTCTCCGTCAGCCCGCTGGCACCGCCCGGCTTGCTCGCCATCGGCGCCCGGAAGGCCGGCAAGTTCCATCCAGGTCAGGGCAGCGAGCTGCTGGGCTTCCTCGCGCGTAGCCTCGAAGTCGTGATCGCGGGATGGCTCGATCTGCCGACCGCCTGAAACGGACGACCGCCTCCCCGCCAGCACGCTACCGTGCGGCGCCCGATCTCGCCGCCGCTATTGCGGCATGGCAGGAATGGCTCGGCGCCGAGCGGCGCGCCTCCCCGCACACGCTCGCGAGCTATGGCCGCGACCTCGCGGGATTTCTCGATTTCATCGGCGAGCATCTGGGGACGCTCCCCGATCTCGCGGCACTCGCGGCGCTCGCAGCGGCCGACTTTCGCGCGTATCTTGCGCACCGCGCGGGAACGGGCATCGAGCGCAGCTCCAACGCGCGGGCACTGTCGAGCCTGCGCGGTTTCTTCCGCTTCCTGCGCACGCGCGGCCTCGCCGAGAATTCGGCCCTTGCGGCGGTACGCTCGCCGAAGCTGCCACGGTCGATCCCGAAGCCGCTCGCGGAAGCGGACGCCGAGGCGGCGCTCGACCGAGTCGCAGCGCTGGCCCCCGAACCATGGATCGGCAAGCGCGATCTTGCGATCCTGATGCTGCTCTATGGCTGCGGGCTCAGGCTCTCGGAAGCGCTCCAATTGAACCGGCGTGATGCGCCGCTTGCGCCCTGCATGCTCGCGATCACGGGCAAGGGCCGCAAGACCCGGATGGTACCGGTGTTGCCCGCGGTTGCGGCCGCTATCGCCGATTATGTGGCGCTCTGTCCGCATCGGCTCGCTTTGGGCTCGCCGCTGTTCCGAGGGGCGCGCGGCGGGCCGCTCAACCCGCGCTTGGTGCAGCGGCAGATGGAACAGCTCCGGGCGATCCTAGGCCTCCCCGAGAGTGCCACGCCTCATGCGCTCCGCCACAGCTTCGCCTCGCACCTGCTGGCCGCGGGAGGTGACCTCCGCAGTATCCAGGAACTCCTGGGGCATTCGAGCCTCTCGACGACTCAGCGCTACACCGCCGTCGACGCGACGCGCCTGCTTGGCGTCTACGAGCGCGCCCATCCCCGCGCCAAGGCGTGACGCGACTCAAGGCCCCCATGTTGGCGTGCAGCCCGATATGAAGGTCGTTTCGATTGACGAGAACGGCGTCAGCGGCGAGCTGCATCTCCCCGACCGCGCCGACGGTCGGGGATTGGTGCTGACGCACGGCGCCGGCGGGAATTGCCGCACGCCGCTGCTGGTCGAGGTGGCAAAAGCCTGTTGCACCCGCGGCCTCTACGTCCTGCGCTGCGACCTGCCGTTTCGCCAAAGGCGGCGCACCGGCCCGCCGTCGCCCGCGACCGCAGCGGCCGACCGCGAGGGTTTGCGCGGGGCGGTCCAATTTCTCCGCCACCGCGCCGCGGGGCCGATTTTTCTTGGCGGCCAATCCTACGGCGGACGCCAGGCGAGCATGCTCGCGGCCGACGAAGCGAAGATCGCGGCGGCGCTGCTGCTCCTCTCCTACCCGCTCCATCCCCCGGGCCAGCCCGAGAAGCTGCGCACCGCGCATTTTCCGCGCCTGCGCGTGCCGGCGGTGTTCGTGCACGGCACATCCGACCCCTTCGCCACGAACGCCGAGCTCAGGGCGGCGCTAGCGCTCATTCCCGCCGAAACGAAGCTCATTGCGGTGGACGGCGCAGGTCACGACTTGCGCCGTGGCCGCTTTGACCTTGCGCCCACGCTCGGCGCGCTGTTGGATCGTTGAAGTCGGCACTGTCCAGGGAGGGAGGTCAGCGATGGCCCACGTGCGCGTCGGCTTGATCGGCAGCGGCTTCGTCGCGGAGCTGCACATGCACGCCTACCAGCGCGTTCACGGCCTCGGCGTCGAAGTGGTTGCCGTGGCGGCGCGCGGTGATCACGTGCTGGATTTCGCGCGCAAGCACCGCATTCCCACGACCCACCGCGACTATCGTGCGCTGCTCGTCGACCGCAACATCGACGTGGTCGATATCTGCACGCCGCCCGCACTTCATGCGCCAATGATCGTCGACGCACTCCGGGCTGGCAAGCATGTGATCTGCGAAAAGCCGTTCGCGGGATACTTCGGTCGCGAGGGCGATCTCACGCCGATCGGCCGCCGCGTGCCCAAGTCCATCATGTACCAGCGCCTGATCGAGGAGATGGATCAGACGGTCGCGGCGATCCGTGCGAGCGGCAAGCTCTTCATGTATGCGGAGGACTGGATCTACGCGCCCGCGGTCACAAAGACCGTGGAAATCCTGAACGCCACCAAGGACAAGATACTCTTCATGAAGGCGGAGGAGAGCCACAGCGGCTCGCACGCCGCGCACGCCGCGCAATGGGCGATGACCGGAGGCGGCTCGCTCATTCGGATGGGCTGTCATCCGCTCTCGACGGTGCTTTACCTGAAGCAAATCGAGGCGCATGCGAGGGGCGAGCGGATCACCGTCGCGACCGTCACTGCGGATGTCGGACACGTCTCCGCGTCATTGCCGGCGGAGGAGCGCCCCTACATCATGGCCAACCCGCTCGACGTCGAGGATTGGAGCGCGCTGACGCTCGGCTTTTCCGACGGCACAAAGGCCACGGTGTTTTCGGGCGACATGATCATGGGCGGCGTGCGCAACCTGATCGAGACCTACACCAGCGGCGGCGCGCTCTTTGCCAATATCACGCCGAACAACCACATGATGAGCTACCTGACCGACGAGGAGAAGCTCAGGCACGTCTACATCACCGAGAAAGTCGATCGCAAGACCGGCTGGCAGTTCATCTGCCTCGAAGAGGAATGGACGCGCGGCTATACTCAGGAAATCCAGGACTTCATGGAGTGCGTGGCGTTCGGGCGCACGCCGCGGTCGGGCGTCGATCTCGCCTACGAAACGATCAAGGTTAGCTACGCCGGCTACTGGTCCGCCGAGGAAGGCCGGCGGATCGTGCTGTAACCGTTTTACGTCCCTGCCGCCGCCCTCTCCTTTTTTGGCGCCTGTTGCTTCAGGAGTTGGCGCGCCGCGTCCTCGATCACCGTCCCCTTGAAGTAGTCCGTGTCCATCGAGAGATGCATCATCGCGGGGTTGACGAAGGTGAGGTCGCGGAAATTCTCGGGCGTCAGCAGCTTGGCGTTTACCAGGCTCCAGGCTTCCGTGACGACGCTCTTGGCATCCAGCACGTCCCAATGGCCGATATCCGAGCCGAAGACAGGCTTCAGCACGGCGCCGAGCGGATTGAGCCTCCGATTGAAGGCAACCGACATCATGCGATCGTCGGCCTCGCAGCCGAAGTAGAAGGGATCGACGAAGAGCTGGCGCAGATCGCGGATTTCCTTCATCGCGCAAGCCGCGAATTCGTCATAGGGGTCGGGCCGCTCGATCAAGAGATTGCCGTGCGGCCGCGCGCGGATGCGTTCAGGCGAAAGGCGTGGGCTGCCATAGTCGCGGAAGAGCCGCTCCAGCAGATCGACGTCGAGCAGCGCCGGATCGAGATTGCGCTCGAGCGATTCGACGTTCCGCTTTTCCCAATGCTCGACGATGTCGTTGAGGAGCGTGAGCGCCCAGGCGACGCCGCCTTCTAGGAAGGCGAAAGTCAGCTCCGGGAAGCGCCGGGTCACGCCGCCGAAGAACAGCGAGCGGCAGAAGAACTCGTTGCCGGCGGAGAAGTCGCCGATGTGGTTGAACATATAGTTGCTGGGCGAGGCGCGATAGCCGATGCCGCGCGAAGAGGTGTGGCAGACCGGCGTCACCTTGAGCTCGATGCACTTGCGCCAAAACGGATCGTAGTCGTAAGGCGCGTCCATCACGATCGAGCGCGTCGATTGCGTCGAGTGCAGGAAGGGGTCCGGGCCCGTCGAGGGCCGCCCAGGCCCGCGCAACTCGGTGCCGATCATCACGGTCTTGTGGCCGAGCTCCTTGACCGCGAATTCCAGCTCCTCGATCGCTTCTTGCGGCGTGTAGGTCGGGATCACCGCCGCTGGCCGCAGCCGATCCTTCACGTCGGCGAACATCTCCGCATAGAGCATGTTGAGGGCGCGGCAGCTTACGCGGCGAAGCTCGGCGACCGGAGCATAGACGTGGCTCAGGCCGCGCGTCGTGTAGCAATGCGCAAAGTCGATGCCGAGCTCGTCGAGGCGCGAATAGAAGTAGCGCGGCAATTGGGCCATGGCGCGGTCGTCGGTGTGCGGACCCGAGGGCACGCCCCACCAGAAACCGCGCACGGTCGGGCCGCGGTGGTCGCGCATCGCCAGCGCGGCCTTGGCGACCTCTTCGCCGGCGAGCTGCCGCACGAAATCGAGGTGCGCGAAATCGCATTCGATGATATGCGCGTCCGCATCGATCACGGGATGGTCGAGCTTCGCGCGCACATCCCGCCCCGGAAATCCCTCGAACGACATGCTGCCTCCATTCTCTGGCGCCGGCCGCGGCGCGTTGGCCAGAATGATTATCCTACACCCGGCGCGCCTGTCGCGCACTACGACACGCACGCGGCGAGTGCCCGGCGTTGACACAAGCTCGGGCCACGGGCTTACTGAATACTCAATATTTCCGCGCGCTTGCGCGATAACGGCCGCATGGCCGAAGGGGAGGGCGATGTCTGAGACCATTCGCCTCAGTCACGTGGACGGGGTGTCGACACTGACGATCGACCGCCCGCCCCTCAACACGGTTTCGCCGCGCACGCTCGGCGAGATGCTGACGGCACTGGACCAGTTCGCGCGGCGCGCGGAGACGCGCTGCGTCGTTATCCGGGGTACTGGAACGCGCGCCTTCTGCGCCGGTGCCAATCTCGACGACAAGCCGCACGACGCAGACGATGCATCGACCGCCTTTCGTGACGCGGGCCGCGCGGTGGTCGAGCGCATCGAGCGCTTTCCGAAGCCGACGATCGCCGCGATCCGCGGTTGGTGCATTGGCGGCGGGGTTGCGCTCGCCCAGGCTTGCGACGTGCGGCTCGCCGCCGAGAACGCCAAGTTCCGCACCGGTGACGCCTACATCGGCATCGTGCCGAGCTGGGGCATGAGTTTGGTGCGGCTCTGCCACTACATCGGCCGCAACCGCGCCCTCGACATGCTGGTGCTCGGAGAGGATATCGGTGCGCGCGAGGCGCATGCGCTGGGTCTCGTGAGCCGCGTGCTCCCCGACGAAGGCTTTGACGAGGCGGTCGCCGCTATTGCCGCGCGCATCTCGACCGGCGCACCGCTGGTATTCCGCTCCATCAAGGAAGCGATCCTCGCACAATATGTGGAGGGGCCGGCGGCGGCGCGGCATCTCGAGACCTATTGGTCCGAGATTACCCAGGGTTCCCACGACTACAACGAGGGGATTGCCGCCTTTAAGGAGAAGCGCAAACCTCGCTTCGAGGGGCGCTGATCTCCGTGGACTTCGCGCTCAGCAAGCAACAGCGAGAGCTGCAGGAGCACGCCAAGGAGATCGTCGCACGCGCCGTCGTGCCGCTCGTCGAGAATCTGCCGCCGGGCGCGAAGCTCGACGCCGCGCAGTGGCGTACGATCTATCGCGCGCTTCTGCCACTGGGCTATCTCGGCAGCACCATTGGCAGGGACGACGGCGGCGCTGGGATGAGCTATGTCGACTACGGGCTGCTGCTGGAAGCGCTCGCCTATGGGCCGCTCATTCTCGGCGAGATCGTGCCGCCGCGCACCATCAACTACCTGGGCTCCGCCGAGCAAAAGGCGCGCTGGCTGCCGCGCCTGCTTTCGGGCGAGCTGGTTTCGACCGCCGCCATCACCGAGCCGCAGGCGGGCTCCGACCTGCGCGGGCTCAAGACGACCGCCGTCGAGGATGGCGACTGCTTCCGCGTCGACGGCATCAAGAAATGGATCAAGCTTGGCGGGGTCAGCGATCTCATCACCTTGATGGTGGTGAGCGGGGATGCGGGCGAACGACCCTCGACCAGCCGTCTGGTGCTGGAGCGGACGCAATCCCCCTGGGAGAGCCGCGAGCTGGAAGCGACGGGAATGGAAGTGATCTCCTTGGCGGAGTTGCGGTTCAAGGGGACACGTGTGCCCAAGGAGAATCTGCTGGGCGCGCCGGGGCGGGGCGCCGAGCAGTTCAACCGCGGCATCGAGGCATCGCGCGCCTTCGTTGCCATGCAGGCGGTGGGGATCGCCCGGCGCGCGCTGGACAGTGCGATCGGCTACGCCAAGGAGCGCTTCGCCTTCGGCCGGCCGCTGGCGAAGTTCCAGGCGATTCAAACGTCGCTCGCGGATGCTATCGCGAAATTGGAGGCGGCGCGGCTGCTGTCGCTGCGTGCACTCGCCTCGCTCGACGCCGGACAGCGGCTCGCGGGCGAAGTAGCGATGGCGAAGCTGTTCGCAACCGAGACCGCGGTCGAGGTGTGCCACGCCGCCATGGACGCGATGGGTGCGCAGGGACTTTCCCGCGAGGCCGGCGTCGAGCGCTGCTGGCGCGATTGCCGCATGCTGACGGTGATCGACGGCACCTCCGGCATCCAGCGCCTGATCGTCGGCCGCCAGTTGTTTGGCACGGCTGCATTTACCTAAGGTTGAGTCAGGATGACCGAGCGCGCGCCCGCACGACTTTCGATTCGAGAAATTCTGCATCCCCGGTCGGTCGCGGTGTTCGGCGCTTCCGACAACCGTGACAAGTTCGGCGGCCGCATCATGTATTTCCTGACCAAGCATCGCTTCGGCGGTCGGCTCGTGCCGATCAATCCGCGCCGCAGCGAGGTCTTCGGCCACCGGGCCTATCCCACGGTCGGCGAGGCGCCGGACAAGGTCGATGTGGCGATTTTGGCGGTGCCGCCGCGCGAACTCGCACCGAGCCTCGCCGATTGCGCCGCAGCGGGCGTCGGCTGCGCGGTCATCATGACCACGGGCTTCGCGGAGGCCGGCGCCGAGGGTGCCGAGCGCCAGGCGGAAATCGCGTCCACTAGCCGACGCTCCGGCATGCGCATCATCGGCCCCAACTGCATGGGCTTCATCAATCCGTCGTGGCCGGTCACGCTCACCTCGTCGGTGGTGCTGGAGACCGAGCGGCTGCTCACGGGCGAAATCGGTTTCGTGAGCCAGAGCGGCGCGCTCATGGTTTCGGTCTTCGATCGCGCCGCCGGCGACGGCATCGGCTTCAGCGCCTGCGTGTCGCTCGGTAATCAGAGCGACCTCGAAATCTGCGATTTCCTCGAATACATGATCGATGACCCCGCATCCCGCGTCATCTGCGTCTATGTGGAAGGTTTCATCGATCCTCGGCGCTTCGTGCGTGCCGCTGCCCGATGCCGCGCCAAGGGCAAGCCGCTGATCGTGCTCAAGACCGGTCGCACGCCCGCGGGCGTCAAGGCGGCGCGCTCGCACACGGCCAGCCTCGCGGGCTCCTACGAGGTGTTCCGGGCGATTTGTCGCGAGCACGGCGTGATCCTCACCGACGACCCGACCGTGATGGTGCGCCTGGCCGACCTGCTGGCGCGCTGGCCGCGACTCACGAGCGACGGGATCGCCGTGATTTCAGGCTCGGGCGGCAGCACCGGGATTCTGTCGGATCGGCTCTCGGAAGCCGGGCTGCGCCTTGCCTCGCTTTCGCCCGCAACCAAAGCAGCGATCGGCGAAATTCTACTACCCCTTCAAGCGGACAATCCCGTCGATCTGGGCGCACGCAGGGTCCCGGAAAACGTCGAGATCGCCGACACCGCCATGCGCGCGCTGGCGGCCGATCCGGACGTGGGCCTGATCGTGATCGCGCTCAGCTCGATGCCGTTTTTCGAGCAGCGCACGCGGCTCCTTGCAAGCGAAGGGCTTGCGAGCGGCAAGCCGGTGCTCTGCTCGATACTGCCGGGTCCCGCCGCCGACCGGCCGCGCGCGGCGCTGCGGGATGTGGGCTGTCCGAGCTTCGAGGCACCCGAGGATGGGCTGCTGCGCGTGCTCCGCCACCTCTTGGATTACCACGAGCAAGCAGCATTGCCGGATGCGCCGATGCGTCCGGCGTCACTCCCGAAAGCGGCACCCGACTCGACCGAGCCGGCCGCATTGCTGCGGGCCTATGGCATTCCGCTCGCTCGCGATGCCATGGCACCGACAATCGCTGCGGCGATTGCCGAGGCCGGCCGGATCGGTTATCCGGTGGCGCTCAAGGGCGTGGCGCCGGGACTTGTGCACAAGAGCGATGCTGGCGCAGTGAGGCTCGATCTCGCCGACGCGGCGGCATTGCGCCGCGCTTGGAGCGACATCTCAGACTCGGTCGCGCGGCTTCACTCGGGAAATCTGGAGGGATGCCTGGTGCAGGAGATGGCGCGCGGCCGCGCCGAGCTTATCGTGGGCATCCGCAGAGACCCCCAGTTCGGACCGATCGTGCTGGTGGGTTCAGGCGGCATTCTGGTCGAACTGCTGCGCGATCTTGAAGTGGCGCCGGCGCCGGTTTCGCACGCGCGCGCCGTCGCGATGCTGCGCGCGCTGCGTCTCGCGCCGCTGCTGGACGGCATCCGCGGGCAGGCGCCGCTCGACATCGAAGCTGCCGCCCACGTCATCGAACGCATGAGCTGGCTCGCCGTCGATCTGGGCGAGCGGCTCACTGACGCGGAGATCAACCCGCTGGTCCTGCGCGAGCGCGGAAAGGGTGCTATCGCCGTCGATGCTCGGGCGACGATCGCAGCAGACTCATGATCCGGACTTTTCAGGCCGCGCGGCGATCAAGTAGCAGGCCGTGTGCCGCCATAAGCCTCGCTGGGCGGGAGCTTGCTCCCCGCGAAGATGATCTTCGCGCGGCGATCGATCGCATGCTTCCAGTTCGCTTGCGCGGTCGGCGAGAACTCCGCATCGGGCCGGGGGTCCTCGTCGAAGTGATGGTAGGTGTCGACGCCGCGCACCAGCAGCGCCGAATCCCGCATGTTCACGTGATAGGCCTCGGTCGGCATCATCTCCACCAGCAGCATGATCCGCCGATCGGTTCCATTGTTGGCACCCGAGCAGTGGACGATCGCGTTGTTGATGATCGCCATCTCGCCGGGCCTGAGCGCAAGGTCGACGACATGCGATTTGTCGAACTCGCTGGTGATGTATTGGCCGCGCGCGAGGATGCTGAGGGGGTCCTCGGTGTCGGTGTGCGGCAGCGTGCCCCATTTGTGGGAACCCGGCACCACACGCAGGCAACCCTCGCGCGAACCGCATTCCGAGAGCGCGAGCGCGCCGAAGGCGAGCAGCGGCTTCACGCCGCCATAGGCGGTGTCCTGATGCCATCCGGCGAAGGTCTCGCCGTCCGGCTTCTTGATGCGCCAAGCCATGCTCCAACAGAGGATGTTGGGTCCGATCAAGTCCTCGAACACGTCGAGAATGCGACGGTGCTCGGCGATCTCCAGCACCCAGGGGCAGAGCAAATGCGATTTGCTCTTGAGCTTCTTCACATGCTCGGGATAACGCCGCTCGAAGCCTTCGAGGCGGGCGCGATAATGCGCGACCTCATCGGGCGACAGCACGGGAATCGCGGGGGTGAAGCCGTCGCGCTCGAACCGCTCGACATCGTCGCGGGAGAGAATCTTGGGCACCGCAGTTTCTCCTGTTCCGGCACGCATCAGGCGCTGCCATGATCGAGATCAGGATATCGCGAACGGCCGGCCGGCGCCAACCGCGCAACATGACGATTTACAACAACCGAGGGAGACTCCGATGGGCAGGACCAAATTTACCGTGCTGATGGGGCTGGCGGGCGGTCTCGCCTGTCTTGCGGCATTCGCGGGAGCGGCTCAGGCGGCGTGCGAACCGAAGATCGGGCACCCTCCGCTGATCCGCAAGGGAACGCTTATCGGCGCCATCAATCCGACGGTCGCGCCAATTCAGTACGTGAACGACGACGGTGAGATAGTCGGGCTCGACGTCGATCTCGGCAATGCGATTGCAGACCGGCTCTGCCTGAAGATGGTATTCGAGAGCGTGCAGTTCGCGACCATGATCCCGGGGCTGCAGGATGGCCGCTTCGACATGATCGACAGCTTCATGTACTACACGCCCGAACGCGCGTCGCAGGTGATCATGATTCCCTACGGAGCCTCGACCCTCGCGATCGTGGTCGGCAAGGACAACAAGGACGACATCAAGGACCTCAACTATTTCTCCGGCAAGAAATTCGCGGTCGAGCTGGGCACCGTCGACGCCAATGACGCGAAGGCCGCGAGCGACGCGCTGGTGGCGGCCGGCAAGCCCGCGATCGACGTGCATCCCTTCAAGACCTACGCCGATGTGCTGCAGGCGCTTCAGGCAGGACAGGTCGACGGCGCCTTCATCGGCACCGAGCAGGCTTATTACTATCGCGACAAGGGCAACAGCTTCTTCCGGATCGTGCTCACTGGCTTCGATCCGCACGCGGAAGCCCTGGCGTTCAACAACAGGGAGCTGGCCGAGAAGGTCGCGGAAGTGCTGAACGAGATGAAGGCCGATGGCAGCTTCGACAAGCTGTTCGCGCCCTATCATCACTGCACCTTGTCCGGTCCCTACAAGATCGTGACCGGCCCGCTGCCGGCGCCGGACTGCCCGGGACGGTGATCCTCGCGCAACCGGGAAAGCGCGGGCGATGTGGGATTGGGGTGCCTTCTTTCACTACCTCTTCAGCTCGTACCTGCTGATAGGTGCAGGCATTACGCTCGCGCTTTCCCTGTCTTCGCTTGCGATCGGTCTCGTCTGCGGCACTCTGGCCGCGCTGATGCGGATGTCGAGCCGCTGGTATCTCAACAAACCGGCGTCGTTCTACATCTGGCTGATGCGCGGCACGCCGGTGCTGGTCCAGCTCGTCATCATCTACAACGCGCTGCCGCGGCTCGGCATCGTCCTCAACGTCGTGTGGTGCTCGCTGCTGGGACTGAGCCTCAACGAGGGCGCCTATCTCGCCGAGATCATCCGCGCCGGTATTCTTTCGGTGCCCAAGGGGCAATTCGAGGCGGCGCGCTCGGTTGGATTGAGCGACGCACAGACCATGCGCATGGTGATTTTGCCGCAGGCGATGCGGGTCATCATTCCGCCGCTCGGCAACACCTTCAACAGCCTGCTCAAGACCTCGTCGCTGGCCTCGGTCATCTCCATGCAGGAACTGCTGGAGCGCGCCGAGGAGTTGCTGCAGAACAGCTTCAAGGTGCTGGAAATCCTGTTGATCGCTGCGCTCTATTATCTCGTGATGACGACGGTCTGGGGCTTCGTCCAGCGGTGGCTCGAAGCGCATTTCTCACGGAGCCATGCGCCGATCTCGAACCGCGCGGGCGGTCCCGTGAACAACGCCAAGGCCGAGATCGAAAAGGTGATGCTCACCCGCGACGCGCAGTAGGATTCTGCAACGGCACGCCAACCGCGGCAAGCAGCGCTACGTTTGCTCCTCAGATGTGAATCGCGCGCTTTCCGACCGCGAGCGCAGCCTCCTTCATCGCTTCCGGCAACGTTGGGTGCGCGTGACAAGTGCGGGCGATGTCCTCGGCTGAGGCGCCGAATTCCATCGCGAGCGTCGCCTCCGCGATCATGGTGCCGGCATCGGCACCGATGATGTGAATGCCGAGCACGCGGTCGGTCTTCGCGTCGGCCAGGATTTTGACGAAGCCCTCGGTGTCACCGTTGCAGCGCGCGCGTGCGTTGGCGGTGAACGGGAACCTGCCGACAACGTAGGTGATGCCCGCAGCCTTCAGGTCTTCTTCGCTTTTGCCCACCACGGCGACCTCCGGCTGAGTGTAGATCACCGCGGGTACCGCGTCATAATCGATATGCGGCTTCTGACCCGCGATCAGCTCGGCAACCGCAATACCCTCGTCCTCGGCCTTGTGCGCAAGCATCGGGCCCGCGATCACATCGCCGATCGCGTAGATGCCGGGAACGTTGGTGCGGAAGTTCGGATCGACCTTGATGCGCTTCTTCTCGTCGAGGGCGACGCCCGCAGTCTCGAGCCCGAGCCCATCGGTGTAGGGACTACGTCCAACCGCCACGAGCACCACGTCCGCCTCCAAAGTTTGGGCCGAGCCGCCCTGCGCGGCTTCGAGCGCCAGTGTCACGCCCTTGTTGCCGTTCTTGGCGCCCACCACCTTGGTGCCGAGCTTGAACGCAAAGCCCTGCTTCGTCAGGCTTCGCTGCAATTGCTTCGCGACCTCCGCGTCCATGCCCGGCGTGATGCGATCAAGGAATTCGACCACTGTGATCTCGGCGCCCAGCCGGCCCCAGACCGAGCCCATCTCGAGCCCGATATATCCTGCTCCGATCACCACCATGCGTTTCGGCACTTCCGCGAGCGCAAGCGCGCCGGTCGAGGAAACGATCCGCTGCTCGTCGACCTCGACGCCGGGCAGACGCACCACGTCGGAGCCGGTCGCAATCACGATTGCCTTGGCGGTGAGCGTATCGCCGCCGACCGCGATCGTGTTCGCGGCGGCGAATCGTCCTTCGCCCTTAATCCACGCGACCTTGTTTTTCCGAAAGAGAAACTCGACGCCCCTGACGTTCTCGCCGACCACCTTGTCCTTGCGCGCGAGCATGGTCTTGAGATCGAGTCCGACGTTGGCCACCGCGACGCCGTGCACTGCAAGCGCATGCCGCGCTTCCGCGTATTTCTCGGAGGATTGCAGCAGCGCCTTTGAAGGAATGCACCCGACATTGAGGCACGTGCCCCCGAGGGTCGCGCGTTTCTCGACGCACGCGGTCTTCATGCCGAGCTGCGCCGCGCGAATCGCCGCGACGTAGCCGCCGGGTCCACCGCCGATCACGATCACATCGTAGGAGTCGGGCATCTGTTCCATTTCTTTCGTTTATCTCGAATCAGCCTTCGAGGCCTGTCGCTCGATCGCGCATTCACGTGTGAAGGCTGCTTCGGCTTTAACGGTTAGAACGGTCAGCATTGCTCTTGCGGGTAGGTAAACTCTAGACTCACCACGAAGTCACGAAGGACACGAAGAGTTGTTTTTATAGCACGAGGCGCCGCAGACCGTCTTTCCGCAGGATGGAATTAAAATTCATCAGAAGCGCGACTTTGAGGCCACTTAATTTGAGATAGGTTAGGACCTGCGCGTCATGAATGGGTAACAAGCGATCGACCGACTTCACCTCTACCAGAACCTCGTTTGCCAGCACGATGTCCATACGATATCCGCAGTCGAGCTGGGTTCCCTTGTAGGTGACCGATAGCGGCACTTGTCGAGCAAACTCGATGTCAGCCGTTTTCAATTATTGGCACAGGCAATCTTCGTACAACGATTCGAGGAGGCCTGGACCGAGCGCACGTTGCACTTCAATTCCCAGTCCGATCATGCGCTCGCCAAGTCCGGTTTCGTGCACGAGCATCACGTCCACCCCCTTCGTGTCCTTCGTGACTTCGTGGTAGATCTTATTCTTTGGGTGCACTCGATTCTAGAAAATCACATCTCCACCAGCAGCCGCTCCGGCTGCTCGATGCATTCCTTGATCCGAACTAGGAATGTCACGGCCTCGCGGCCGTCGATGATGCGGTGATCATAGGAGACCGCGAGGTACATCATCGGGCGCACCTCGACGCGCTCGCCGACCGCGACCGGGCGAGGCACGATCTTGTGCATGCCGAGGATCGCCGATTGCGGCGGATTGAGGATCGGCGTCGACATCAGCGAGCCGTAGACGCCGCCGTTGGTGATGGTGAACGTACCGCCCGAAAGCTCCTCGACCGTGAGCTTACCGTCGCGCGCCTTGCGTCCCAACGCCGCTACCTGCTTCTCGATCTCGGCGAAGCTCATCTGGTCGGCGTCGCGGAGCACTGGCACCACCAGACCGCGCTCGGTGCCAACGGCAACACCGATGTCATAGTGGTTCTTGTAGATAATGTCGGCGCCATCGATCTCGCCATTGGCGGCGGGAACTTCCTTCAACGCGACGATCGAGGCCTTGACGAAGAAGGACATGAACCCGAGGCGCACGCCATGCTTCTTCTCGAAGCTCTCGCGATAGTGCTCGCGCAATGCCATCACCGCGCTCATGTCCGCCTCGTTGAAGGTGGTGAGCATGGCGGCCGTGTTCTGCGCTTCCTTGAGGCGCTCGGCGATGCGTTGGCGAAGCCGCGACATGCGCACGCGTTCCTCGCGCGGCGCGAGCGGGCGCGGCGCCGCGGGCACGGCCGGCGCTGCTGGCGGTGGCCCTGCCGGCGCGCGTTCCAGCACTTGGATTACATCGCCCTTGGTGATGCGGCCGTCCTTACCGGTCGCGGCGATCGTCTCCGGAGCGATTCCGGTCTCGGCCACCAGTTTGCGGACCGCAGGACCTGAGCGATCGAGCGCGCCTGCAGACGCAGGAGCTACGCCAGTTGCCGGCGCTGCGGCGGGCGCCGACGGCGGCGGCGCTGCCGGTTTGGCGGCGGACTTGGGTGCCGCAACCTTTGCTGCCCCGGCAGCGTCGCTGATCACGCCAAGGATCGCGCCGACAGCGACCGTAGCACCTTCGGCGGCGCGCACCTCGGCGAGCACCCCCGCGGCGCTCGCATTCACTTCAAGCGTGGTCTTGTCGGTCTCGATCTCGACCAGGGGATCGTCGACCGCGACCGCCTCGCCCGGCTTCTTGAGCCACTTCGTAACCGTTGCCTCGGTCACGGACTCCCCGAGCGCGGGCACCTTGATTTCCGTTGCCATGGATTCCCCCGATGGAATTGTGGAGGCCGGCTGCAATCTTCTAGTCGAGATGGATCGCTTCTTCCACCAAGCGCTTCTGCTCCGCCATGTGGCGGCTGAAGAGTCCGGTGGCGGTGGCGGCCGATCCACCGCGGCCGACGTAGCGCGGGCGGGTCGCCTTGACCCGAAGCCCGATCAGCACCTGCTCGATGCGGCGATCGACGAAGCTCCAGGCGCCCATATTCTCGGGCTCCTCCTGGCACCACACGAATTCCGCGTTGCGATACCGCTGCACCGCCTTGCTGAGCGCGTTGAAGGGGAACGGATAGAGTTGCTCTACTCTGAGGATCGCCACTCGCTCTTGCCGGCTTTCGCGCCGCGCCTTCAGCAGATCATAATAGACCTTGCCGCTGCACAGCACGACACGGCGCACTTCGTCATCGGCTGCGATCTTGTCCACCTCCTCGAACACTCGGTGGAACGACGACCCGGGCGCCATATCGGCGAAGCCGGAGGCGACCTCGGGCGCGCGCAGCAGGGACTTTGGCGTCATGATCACCAGCGGCTTGCGGAAGTTGCGGTGGACTTGTCGTCGCAGCGCATGGAAGTAGTTGGCGGCGGTGGTGAGATTGCAGACCTGAAGATTGTCCTCGCCGCAGAGCTGCAAGAAGCGTTCGAGCCGCGCCGAGGAATGTTCGGGTCCCTGCCCCTCGTAGCCATGCGGCAGCAGCAGCACCAGCCCCGACATGCGCAGCCACTTGGATTCACCGGAGCTCAGGAACTGATCGAGAATGACCTGCGCTCCGTTGGCGAAGTCACCGAATTGCGCTTCCCAAAGGATCAGTGCATGCGGTTCGGCGAGGCTATAGCCGTACTCGAAGCCCATTACCGCCGCTTCCGAGAGTGGACTGTCGACCACCTCGAATTGCGCCTGCCCCGAGCGGATATTGGCGATTGGCACGTACTTGTCTTCGTTCTCTTGATCGACGAGCACGGCGTGCCGCTGGGAGAAAGTGCCGCGGCCTGAGTCCTGGCCCGAAAGGCGCACGAAAGTCCCCTCGAGGCAGAGCGTGCCGAAGGCGAGCGCCTCGGCTGTCGACCAGTCGATGCCCTGTCCCGCTTCCACCGCCTTGCGCTTCGCTTCGAGCTGGCGCGCGAGTTTGCGATTGAGATTGAACCCCTCCGGCACGCGACAAAGCGCATTGCCGACTTCGCGCAACGTTGGAAGCGCCACCGCGGTGTCGCCGCGGCGATCGTCGCCCGAAGCCACTTCGAGACCGCTCCACACGCCTTCGAGCCAATCGGCTTTGTTGGGACGATAGCTCTTCGCCGCCTCGAATTGCCGTTCGAGCTCGGCCTGAAACGCGCTCACATAGGTGTCGGCCTGCTCCTGCGTCAGCGTGCCTTCGTCGACCAGTCGTTTTGCGTAGATTTCGCGCGTGGTCGGCTTGGCCTCGATCGCGCGGTACATGAGCGGCTGAGTGAAGGCCGGCTCGTCCGCCTCGTTGTGGCCGTGACGGCGATAGCAGAACATGTCCACCACCACGTCCTTCTTGAAGCGCGAGCGGAACTCGGTCGCGATGCGCGACACGTGCACGACGGCTTCGGGGTCGTCGCCATTCACGTGAAAGATCGGCGCCTGCACGACCTTGGCGATGTCGGAGGGATAGGGGCCGGAACGCGCCTGCGCCGGACTGGTGGTGAAGCCGATCTGGTTGTTGACGATGACGTGGACGGTGCCGCCGGTGCGATAACCCTTGAGCTCCGAAAGCATCAGCGATTCGCCGACCAATCCTTGGCCCGCAAACGCGGCATCGCCATGCATCAACAACCCGACGACCGCATCGGCTTCGGTGTCGCTGCGCTGGCGCTGTTTCGCGCGCACCTTGCCGAGCACCACGGGGTTGACGGCTTCGAGATGCGAGGGATTCGCGGTCAGCGAGAGGTGCACCGATTTGCCGTCGAAATCGCGGTCGGTCGAGGTGCCGAGGTGGTATTTGACGTCGCCCGAGCCTTGGACGTCCTCGGGATTGGCGGGATGGCCCTGGAATTCGGAGAACAGCGCCGCGTAAGGCTTGAGCATCACGTTGGTGAGCACGTTGAGGCGGCCGCGATGCGGCATGCCGATCACCAGCTCCTTCATGCCGAGCTGACCGCCACGCTTGATCACCTGCTCGAGCGCCGGTATCAGCGATTCGGCGCCGTCGAGGCCGAAGCGCTTGGTACCGGTGTAGCGCTTGTCGAGAAAGCGCTCGAAAATCTCCGCGACCGTGAGGCGCTGCAAAATGGCGCGTTTGCCCTCTTGGGTGAATTCCGTGCGGTTGCGCTCGGTTTCGATGCGCTCCTGGATCCAGGCTTTCTCGTCGGGAAACTGAATGTGCATGAACTCGACGCCGATCGTGCCGCAGTATGTGGCGCGCATATGCGCGATGATCTCGCGCAGGGTCGGGCGATCGAGTCCCGGCACGTTGGCGACGAAGATCGGCCGGTCGTAGTCGGCTTCGGTAAAGCCATAGCTCGCGGGGTCGAGTTCCGGATGCGGCTCCACTTTCATGAGCCCGAGGGGATCGAGATCGGCCTCGAGATGACCGCGCACCCTGTAGGAGCGGATCAATTGAAGCGCGCGGATGGAATCGACGGCGGCGCGGCGGAGGTCCTCGAGGCTGCTTCCAGCAGCCACAACGGCTGCACCATCGGCGCCGTTGCCCACGCCATTGGCGAGCACTTGGCCGCGCTCCAGTCCCCATCCCGGACCGCGCAACTCCTTCTCGACCGCGCCCGGTTCGTCCGCCAATTCCGCGAAGAAGTGGCGCCAGCTTTCGTCGACCGCGCCGGGGTCGTGCAGGTACCGCGCGTAAAGCTCAGCAATAAAGGCGGCATTGCCGCCGGATAGGAAGGTGTCGCGATCAATCTCGGCCATGGTGCTGTCCGGCCTTATGCCGAATCCTCGGGGTTCTCGCCCCCTAGAAGATAGGGGCGGTTGGTTACGATACCTAGACTCGAACCGCTTTCCCGTGAGTTACCTGGCCGATCGACCACCAGGAAAAACCCAAGCTGCTCAAAGTGCAGGCACCCCCTCACTCAATGCAGACTGCCATGCGGCAGGATCAAGCCTTGGGGGCCTCCGCCAACAGCTTCTTGGTGGCGTCGAGCAGGGTCCGAACCGCCGCTATCGACTTGTCGAACAGCACCTTTTCCTCGCCCGCAAGCGCAATCTCGACGATCCGCTCCACCCCGTTGGAGCCGATCACCACGGGAACGCCGACGTAGAGGTCCTTGACGCCGTACTGCCCGGTAAGCCAGGCGGCGCAGGGCAGCACCCGTTTCTTGTCGCGGAGGTAGGACTCCGCCATGGCGATTGCAGAGGAGGCCGGCGCGTAAAACGCCGAGCCGGTCTTCATCAGGTTGACGATCTCGCCGCCGCCGTCGCGGGTGCGGGCCACGATCTTGTCCAGGCGCTCGTTGGTGGTCCAACCCATCTTCACGAGATCAGGGAGCGGAATGCCCGCGACGGTCGAGTAGCGAACCAGCGGCACCATGCTGTCGCCATGACCGCCCAGCACGAAGGCAGTCACATCTTCGACCGACACCTTGAACTCCTCGGCAAGGAAATAGCGGAAGCGCGCGCTGTCGAGCACACCGGCCATGCCGATCACGCGATGGTGCGGCAGGCCCGAGGCCTCGCGCATCACCCAGACCATGACATCTAGCGGGTTGGTGATGGTGATGACGAAGGCATTGGGGCAATGCTGCTTGATCGCCTTGCCCACGGTCTCGATGACCGAGGCATTCTTGCCGATGAGATCGTCGCGGCTCATCCCGGGCTTGCGCGGAAAGCCCGCGGTCACGATCACCACGTCGGCGCCGGCGATTCCGGAATAGTCGTTGGTGCCGGCAAAGCGCGCATCGAAACCCTCGACCGGCGACGCCTCGATCAGGTCGAGCGCTTTCCCCTGAGGGATGCCCTCGATGACGTCGAACAGCACCACGTCACCTAGTTCCTTCAGTCCGGCGAGAAGCGCGAGCGTGCCGCCAATCTGACCCGCGCCCACCAGCGCGATCTTGTTGCGTGCCATGGGATTGCCTCCGAAAAAACCGCGGGGGTCTTAGCGCGATTCATCGATAGGGGCAAGGGGAGGCGGGTTCGAGTATCAGCGCGTCCAGGCCGCGTTTTGGAGGACGACGCGATAGCCGTCCGGGTCCTCGAAGGTCCGGCCGTTGCGATCCCAGTACGGATTGAACGCGGGAAGGGGATCGAAGCCCGCATCGCGCATCCTCTGGACCGCGCCTCTCCATTCCTCCGCATCGGGAAGATAGAAGACGAGCAGGTTTTCCTCGGTCGGCGCCCGGCCCGCCACGTGCCCCTGCGCGCTCGTGAATTCCAAATGGTAGGGCGCCCCTTCCCGGCCGAGCATGATTCCCGAAAAGCCGTCGTGACCCTCGAAGCGATAAAGGAGCGTCAGGCCCAAACCCCGCTCATAGAAACGCAACAGTGCATCGAGGTTGTCGCTCGCCCGCGCGACGCGAAGGATCGGAACCTCAGTCACTGTGCCCCATGCGGACATAGTCAACGCTCTGCATCTCGATGAGGCGCGAGACCGTGCGGTGGAATTCGAAGTCGCCGTCGCCATCGGTGTAGATCTCCTCCGGCGGCACATCGGCGGAGGCGACAATCCGACCGTGCGCCTCATAAAGCGTATCGACCAGGATGTTGAGACGCTTCGCCTCGTTGCGGCGGTCGCTGGAGAGGCGAGGAATGCCCTCGAGGATGATCGTGCCGAAGTGCTGCGCGAGCGCGATGTAGTCCGCGGGGCCAAGCGGGCGGTTGCACAGCTCCTCGAAGGTGAACCAGGCGACGCCGCGCGCCGCACGCGGCACCGTGAGGGAGCGTCCCTGAACCAGCAGCGTAAGCTCTTGGGGCTGAGCCCCATCCGTGAGGTCGGCAAAAGTGCGGGCGAGCGCCTGATGCGCCGCTGCGTCGGCGGGCACGTGGTAGACGGGATGGCCGATCAGCCGCGCCAGGCGATAGTCGCGCTCGCCGTCGAAGGCGAGAACATCGAGCTTTTGCTTCAGGAGTTCGATGAACGGCAGGAAGCGCTCGCGCTGCAGCCCGTCCTTGTAGAGATCGTCGGGTGCGCGGTTCGAAGTCGCGACCATCACCACCCCCGCCGCGAACAGTATTTCGAAGAGCCGGCCCAGGATCATCGCGTCGGCGATATCGGTCACGTGGAATTCGTCGAAGCAGAGGAGGGTCGCGCCAGCGGCAATCTCCTGTGCGACCCACCCGATAGGATCGCCCTTTTCCGCGCGACGGGCATGGATGCTCTGATGTACCTCTAGCATGAACGCGTAGAAGTGCACGCGGCGCTTGCGCGCGAGCGGCGCCGTCTCGAAGAACATGTCCATGACCATGGTTTTGCCGCGCCCGACCCCACCGAAAAGATAGAGCCCGAGCGGCGGCGTCTCCGCTGCCGGTGCCAGACCCAAGCGCCGGCGCCAGCCGGGCTCACCTTGGCTCGGCTTGTAGCTGGCAAGCGCGCGCGACAAGCTCTGCAGCTTCTCGATGGCGAGTTGCTGCACCGGGTCGGCCTCGATCAGGCCGGCCTCGCGGCGCGAGCGATAAAGTGCAAGCGGCCCTTCCGCGGCGGGTTCCTTCGAGGACGCAAGGAAAGGTTCGGCTGTGATCCGGGACGACATGGGGGCGGCAGTCATACCGAAATATTAGAGCCGATGCAAAACCTCCGGGTTAACGGCCGCCGGCTACGCGGAGAATGGCGCCCGTAATGTAGGAGGCAGCATCCGAGAGGAGGAACAGGATGGCTTCCGCCACCTCCTCCGCGCTTCCGGCACGGCCCATGGGGATGGACGGGGCCATCTTGCCCACACGATCGACGATACCCCCTGTATCGTGCATCTCGGTCTCGATCAGCCCCGGCTGCACCGCATTGACGCGAATACCCTCGCGCGCGACTTCGCGGGAAAGCCCGATGGTGAAGGTATCGATGGCTCCCTTGGTGGCCGCATACCAGACCCACTCACCGGGGCCGCCCAAGGTCGCGGCTCCCGAGGAGAGATTGACGATAGCACCGCCCTTGCCGCCATGCGCCGTGGACATGCGGCGGACCGCGGCGCGGGCGCAGAGCATCGAACCCAACAGATTGACGTCGACGACGCGCCGCACCGTCTCGGTCGAAACCCCATCGAGGCGTCCCGCGCGGCCGGTTACGCCCGCGTTATTGACGAGCGCCGAGACCGCACCGAGCCGCCGCTCCGTCTCGGCAAAGAGCTGTCCGACTTGGTTCTCGTCGGCGACGTCGGCACGAATAGCCGTCGCGCGTCCGCCCGCCCGCTCGATCTCGGTCACGAGCGACTCGGCGGCATCCACATTGCCGGCGTAATTGATGGCCACGTGATACCCGCGCGCTGCCGCGAGCCGTGCCGTCGCGGCGCCGATGCCGCGGCCGCCACCGGTAATCAGCAGAACCCGCGCTTGCCCACTCATTCGGCCGCTGGACGCCGCTCGCGCGCATAGCGAATGAGGCAATCGTCCGGCAGCATCTCGATGGGCGTGAAATCGCGATTGGCGATGTGCGTCGGCCGCTGGAAACGGCGGATCGCATTGTCGCAGCGATTGAGCGAGAGATAGACGATCCAGCGCGACCACGGCGTAAGGTTGGAGCCCGAAGCGTGCACGATGTTGCAATGGAACAGCAGCGCCGAGCCGGCCGGCCCCTTGGGAGCGACAATGCCGCCTTCCTCCACCAGCCGCGTGATCGTGGGATTGTCGATGGTCCAGAGCGGGTAGCTGGTGGTGGTGACGTCGTGCTCCGCCGCGAAACGGCCTTTGCGATGGCTTTTGGGAATGAACATCAAGGGGCCGTTGAACTCGTTCGCTTCCTCCAGGAACAGCGCAATGTTCATGGCATTGGGCGTCGGCATCTGGTCGTCCTCGAACCAAGTGCCGTAGTCCTGGTGCCATTGCCAGACCGCGCCATCGAAGGCCGACTTCGCGTTGATCTTGAATTGATGCATGTAAAGCTTGTCCGAGCCCAGAAGCTGCATCCCCGGCTCGACCAAGCGCGGATGGCGTGCAAGCCGCGCAAAGGCCTCGTTCCAGGTCTGCACGTGGAAGGCCGATCGCGGCGCGTTCGATCCCCTCTCGCGCACCACCTCGACCCGTTCCTGCGCAAACATGGCGGGCACCTCGGCGTTGAGCGCGCCGATCTCTTCGGGCGTGAACAGGTTCGGCAGCAACAGGTATCCCTGCTCCGAGAATTCGGCGATCTGAGCGGGCGACAGCTTCATTTTGCTACTCCCGTGAACGCGGTTTCGGGAAAGAATAGTACCGGCGGGCCCCGTCCGCCAGATCCAGTGGAGAAGCCCTCATGAATGAAGATCGCTTCAACATGGAAGTGCGCAAGTTCCTGAAGGAAGTTGGCGTCACTTCGCAACGCGCGATCGAGGTCGCGGTGCGCCAGCGATTGGCGGACGGCAAGCTCAAGGACCACACGACCCTGAACGCCCGGATGGTGCTAAGCGTGCCGGAACTCGGCCTCACGCACGAGGTCAAGGGCGCAATCGCACTGGGCTGACGATCTTCCGCGGCCCCTCCGCCTTTCGCGCGCTCGCTTGTGGGCGAAAAGGCAGAGAGGCGCGATGGTTCGACGCTACGGCTGGAGATGCGCCTCCAGGAACCAGAGCTGCTTGTCGGCCTCGCGGCTGATGCCCGTGAAGAGGTCGGCGATATCGGCATCGCCGAGCGTATTCGATTCATCGATCGCCTTGCGCACCGAATTGGCGCGGGCGGCGGCTTCTGCCAGCGCCTCCGTCTCCGCGAGGATGCGGCGCGCCCGCTCGACTATCTCCTGGCCGAGCGCGGCGCGCGCTCCCGTAGCTCCTTCGCCAGCAGCAGGAATTCGGCGCGCCGTCCGGTACCGCGACGCCAAGCGAGGCCAATCTCCCGCCCAGCCTCGTTGCCGACGATCGAGGCGACGAGCCTTACCACCCTCGTGCTAATTCCAAAGAGCGTTCGCGCCCATGATCACCGCTGACACAACGGCGGCGATCATGACGATCCAGGTGAGCGTGATTCCGACGACCCGACCAAAGGACTGGCCGGAATTGCGAGAAAGTCCCCAGCCGTGCAGCAAACGGCCGACGGTCAGCACCGCTCCGATGAAATGGAGACGAAGCGATCCGGCGCCACCAAGTTCCAGCAACAGCATGAGAAGCAGGATCAGCGGCACGTATTCGACGAAGTTGGCCTGCGCGCGGATCGCACGTTCCAACGCTGGATTGTCACCCGTGCCAAAAAGAATGCGGGTCTTCTGGCGCTGACGCACCACTTGGAATGCGAGCCCGAGCGCAATAAGCCCGTTGAGCCCGGCATAAAACAGCGTGATCGCGACCGACATGAGCGGCGCCCCCTTTGAGAGATCCGAGCGAGTAACTTACGGCAGGGCGTGCCGCGTCACCACTCAGCGGCAATCGTCAATCAGGCTGGGGATAGCAGGCCGGCGGGAATTCGCGCCGGGACCCTAAGCGGCGCGCGTCACCGACGCGCTACCAGCATTTGCTTGATCGCGCCGATGGCCTTGGCGGGATTGAGACCTTTGGGGCAAGTGCGCGTGCAATTCATGATCGTGTGGCAGCGATAGAGGCGGAAGGGATCTTCGAGCTGATCGAGCCGCTCGCCGGTTTTCTCGTCGCGGCTGTCGGCGATCCAGCGATAGGCCTGCAACAGGATCGCAGGGCCGAGATAGCGCTCGCTGTTCCACCAATAGCTCGGACAGCTCGTGGAACAGCAAAAGCAGAGGATGCACTCCCAGAGTCCCTCCAGCTTCTCGCGCTCCGCCTCCGATTGCGGGCGCTCCCGGTCGGGTGGCGGCGCGCTGTCCGCCTGCAGCCACGGCTTGATCGAGCGGTATTGCGCATAGATGTGCGTCAAGTCCGGCACCAGATCCTTCACCACCGCCATATGCGGCAGTGGGTAGATGGACACATCACCCTTCACCTCGTCGATCGCTTTCAAGCACGCGAGCGTATTGGTGCCGTCGATGTTCATGGCGCAGGAGCCGCAGATGCCTTCGCGGCAGGACCGGCGGAAGGTCAGGGTGGTATCGATCTCGTTCTTGATCTTGATGAGTGCGTCCAGGACCATCGGGCCACAGTCCGCCAGATCAACCTCGAAGGTGTCGAGGCGCGGAAGCTGCCCGTCGTCGGGGTTCCAGCGATAGATCTTGAAACGCTTGACGCGCTTCGCGCCCGAGGGCGCCGGCACGGTCTTGCCGACGCCGATCTTAGAGTTGGCGGGAAGGGTGAACTCGGCCATCGGCGATCCTCAGTAGGTCCGCGCCTTCGGCGGGAAGGGCTGCACTTCGTTCGAGAGCGTGGTGAGGTGCACCGGCCGATATCCGAAGCGTACTTTGCGGTCTGCGTCGAGCCAGCTCACGGTGTGCTTGAGCCAATTCACGTCGTCGCGTTGCGGGAAATCCTCGCGCGCATGGGCGCCGCGCGACTCCGTGCGATTGACCGCGGAGTGCAGGCTGACGATTGCCTGCTCCAGCAGGTTCTCGAGCTCGAAAGCCTCGACCAGGTCGCTGTTCCAGATCATGGAACGGTCGCTGATTCCGTGCTCCACCATCGAGGCCGCGACGTCGTGAATCTTGCGCACCCCTTCCTGCAGGGTATCGGCGGTGCGGAAAACGGCGCAGTCGCTTTGCATGGTACGCTGCATCGCGAGCCGAATCTCTCCGGTCTTGACGCGGCCCTTGGCGTTGCGCATCCGGTCGAGACGCGCTAGCGACGCATCGTCGATCGAAGCCGCCAGCGGCTTGTGCTCTTGGCCCGGCTTCACGATCTCCTCGGTCCGATGCGCCGCGGCGCGACCGAACACGATGATGTCGAGCAGAGAATTGCAGCCGAGGCGATTGGCGCCGTGCACCGAAACGCAGGCCGCCTCGCCGATCGCCATCAGTCCCGGCACCACGCGCTCGGGGTCGCTCTCGGTCGGATTGATGACCTCGGCGTGATAGTTGGTGGGGATGCCGCCCATGTCGTAGTGAACCGTGGGCAGCACCGGGATCGGCTCGCGCGTCACATCGACGCCGGAGAATATTTTCGCGGTCTCCGAGATGCCGGGCAGCCGCTCATGCAGCAGCTTGGGTTCCAAGTGCTCGAGATGCAGCATGATGTGATCCTTGAGCGGACCGCAGCCGCGTCCCTCGCGGATTTCGATGGTCATGGCGCGGCTCACCACGTCGCGCGACGCCAGATCCTTGGCCGTCGGTGCATAGCGCTCCATGAAGCGCTCGCCCTCTGAATTGGTGAGATAGCCGCCCTCGCCCCGCGCACCCTCGGTGATGAGACAGCCTGCGCCGTAAATGCCGGTCGGGTGGAATTGAATGAATTCCATGTCTTGCAGCGGCAACCCCGCGCGCAACACCATCGCGTTGCCGTCGCCGGTACACGTATGAGCGGAGGTGCAGGAGAAATAAGCGCGCCCGTAACCGCCGGTCGCCAGCACCACCATGTGAGCGCGAAAGCGGTGCAAGGCTCCGGTCTCGAGATCCCACGCGAGTACCCCCCGGCACACACCTTCGTCGTCCATCGTCAGGTCGAGCGCGAAATACTCGACGAAGAACTCGGCGTTGTTTTTGAGGCACTGCTGATAGAGCGTGTGGATGATGGCGTGGCCCGTTCGGTCCGCGGCGGCGCAAGCGCGCTTCACCGGCGCTTTGCCGTACTCCTTCATATGGCCGCCAAACGGGCGCTGATAGATCGTCCCGGCCTCGGTACGGGAGAACGGCACGCCCATGTGCTCCAATTCGACGACGGCGGGAATCGCCTGACGGCACATGTACTCGATCGCATCCTGGTCTCCGAGCCAGTCGGAGCCCTTGACCGTGTCGTACATGTGCCAGCGCCAGTCGTCTTCTTCCATGTTACCGAGCGCGGCACCGATGCCACCCTGAGCCGCCACGGTGTGACTCCGTGTCGGAAACACCTTGGTGATGCAGGCGGTCTTGAGGTTGGCCTGAGCCATGCCGAGGGTTGCGCGCAAGCCGGCGCCGCCGGCGCCGACGACGACCACGTCGTAAAGATGCTCGGTGATCGGATAGGCTTCCGCCATGACGCTCAACCTCCGAATGCGACGCGCAGCACGGCGATCACCGCCGCGGCAGCGAGCGCCCAAGCCGCGAATTTGACCACGAGGATCCACGCAAGCTTAGCGCCCTCGTGATGCACATAGTCCTCGATCACGACCTGCACGCCTAAAGCCATGTGGGCGAAAGTGGAGATCACCAGCAGCACCACCCCGGCCGACACCAGTGGAGAGCGCAGCCATGCCGCGACCGCGTCGCGATCGCCACCCAAATGCCCAATCAATCCCGCGACGAACCAGAGCGAGAGCGGCACTAGCGCGACGGCCGTCACGCGCTGCAGCCACCAATGCTCCACGCCTTCCTTGGCGGAGCCGAGGCCGAGCGCGCGGCCGAGCGGAGATCGGAACGGTCCGTTTGCCATGCGCCTAGCCTCCGAGCATCGCGAGGCCGACGCCCCAGGCGAGCACGGTCAGCACCGCCGTCGCCGTTACCACCGCCCAGCCGGAGGCGTAAGTCTCCTTGAGAGAAAAACCGAAACCCGCGTCCCAGAACAGGTGGCGAATGCCGTTTGCCAAGTGAAAGAAAAGCGAGATGCTCCAGCCCAGCAGCAGCAAACGCCCAAACCACGAATCCAGGAAGCTCTGTGCCGCGGCGAAGGCGTCCCTGCCCTGTGCCAGCGCCACTAACCACCAGACCAGAACGAGGGTACCGACCGCGAGCGCCAGCCCGGTCGCACGATGAGTGATCGAGAGCACCGTGGTGAGCTGTGGCCGATAGACCTGAAGATGCGGGGAGAGCGGCCGTTGGACCGTCATGCTCTTAAGGCCTCAAGGGATGAAACTTAAACGCGGGGCAAACCATCCGGGGGAGCCGAGGTTTAGCGCGCGCCACGCCATCAAGTCAACGCTGTGCGATACGCTCAATTGATAGATAGGTGCTTCAACGGCCAGCGAGTTCTGAATTTCGCGCAGGGGTGACCTGTGGAACGGCATGGGGAAAACTGGGGGATAAGTTGTGGGCGGTCCTTTCGGTTATGCACAAGATTCTATAGCTGCGGACCCGAAACCGCTTGTCATCGATTTGTCTCGGTTCGAGACTCACTTGCGAGGCTCGTGAGAGCGACGCCTCAGCGGAGTGGCCCGGTCCCGGCTGGACGGCAGGGAAAATGGCTGCAACGCGAGGCGATGCTGGTCCCATCGCCAGACCCGGTGGTGGGAGAGCCGGTGTGAGACGGTATCGTCCGTCGCGAGATGGAAGATCCGTCGCGCGGAGGGGTTGGCGGAGACCCGCGCCAGTGGTGCGCGCTCTCTCGGGAGCGCGACCGCGCCGGCGGCGGATGACCCGAGCGTCAATCCATCCGTGGTGCCCCCACGAAGGCCCGCACCGGTTGCGCTTGCCCATCCAGCCCGGGTGGGCCGGCCCGGAGGCCAAAGGCCTTCTCGCGCAGCCCGCGGGGCCGAGCGATCGGTTCCGGAGGCGCCGGGGGCGGTCTGACCGCAGCAAGCCCGCGATCCTTTCGGGGATCCGGCCCCTGGCGCCTCATGTTTTTCTCGAATGACACACCGCAGCCGCCATGGCAAAAGCCGGGCGTGAGCGCCGCCGGACTCACCCTGCTCGCGAGCGCCGCTGCCTGCGGCGTTCTCCTCGGCATCGCCGTCGGCGCAACAGGCATCGGCGGCGTCCTCCTCGTCCCATTCCTGACGCTTGCACTCGGCATTCCCGTGAAGAATGCCATTGCCGCTGCGCTAATGGCCTATTTGCCCGCGGGCACGGTCGCGGTCGTGCTCTATGCCAGGCGCGGATCGATCCCTTGGCGCGAGGCGCGCTGGATCTGTCTCGCAGCCGTCCCGGCAGCCTATCTCGGTGCGCTGTGTGCAAGCATGGCGCCCGCAGCGCTGCTGGAAGCCCTTATCGGCATGTTGCTGCTCGCCGGCGGACTGCATGCGCTTCGCAGAGGCGGATCGATGCCGCTTACAATCCGCCCATTGACACCGCTCGCGCTGACCGGACTCGGCGGCGTCACCGCTCTCGCCTCGGCGATGACCGGCGCGGGCGGCGCATTCGTGTTGGTACCGTTGCTGCTGTTGCTGGATGCGCCGGTGCTCAGCGCCATCGGTCTCGGCCAAGCGATTGCCCTGCCGATCGCCGCGACCGCCAGCGCTACGAACCTCGCAGCCGGCTTAGTCGATCTGCCTCTGGCCGCGCTCCTCACGATCTCGCTCGCGATCGGCGTCGCGATCGGAACTCCGATCGCGCATGCGCTGCCCCAGCATCGCCTTCGCTGGCTTCTGGCCACGGTGACCATTGTCGCGGGCGTCGCCATGTTGTGCCGAACAACAGTGACCCTAATAGCGGCGGTTTGAGGGAGTGCCGCCTAGGGCAACGGCAGATGGGCTCGATCCTTGAGCCGCAGAATCACCAGCAGGCTCACGAATGCGCACGCCACCACGTAGAAGCTTGGGGCGCTCGGCGATCCGGTGGCGCGGATGAGCCATGTGGCGATGAACGGCGCGAAGCCGCCGAAGATCATGACCGCACCGTTGTAGCCGAACGACAACGCGCTGTAACGCACCTGGGTCGGGAACAGCTCGCATAGCATCGCTGAAGCCGAACCATTAATGAGTGCATAGAGGAATCCGCCGGTCGCCTGGGCGAGCACCAGCGCACCGAAGCTGCGTTCCATGACGGCGAAGTGGAAGAGCGGATAGGCCAACAGGAGGAATCCGAGCGCCGAGGCCGCGAGAAATGGCTTGCGGCCGAAGCGATCGGAGAGCGTCCCCACGATCGGCAGGCAGAGCACGTTGACGACCGCGCCGATGCTGGTGGAGAGCGATGCCGCGGACGCGCTCATCCCCAAGGTCTGCTGCGCATAGGTCAGCATGAAGGTCAAAAAGATGAACGTGCCGGCGGTCCAGATGATCGTGACGCCAAACCCCGTGAGCACCGCGCGCCAATGTTGCGTGAGCGCAAGACGCATGGGCGATTGGACCACTTCGCGCTTCTCGATGGCGCGCTCGAAGATCGGCGTTTCGCTCACGCGCGAACGGAGGTAGTAGCCGACCGGCGCCAGCAGAAAACCGACGATGAACGGCACGCGCCAGCCCCACTCGCCCAACGCTTGCGGATCAAGCACCGAGCTCAAGATCAGCGCCATGCTGATCGAGAGAAGTTGCCCAAGCCCGGTGCTGACTTGCTGGAGGCTCCCAAACAGCCCGCGGCGTCCGGCCGGCGCATATTCGACCATGAATGACGCGGCCCCGCCCCACTCGCCGCCGGTCGAGAAGCCCTGGAGCAGCCGGCACATCACCAGCATGATCGGCGCGAAGATGCCGATCGACGCGTAGGAGGGTACGAGCCCGGTCAAACCCGTGGCGGTTGCCATCAGCGCGACCGTCACCACCAAAGCCGCCTTGCGCCCCGCACGGTCGCCGTAGCTGCCGATCACCAACGCGCCCACTGGCCGCATCAGGAATCCCACGCCCAAGGTCGCGAAACTGCTGAGCACGGAGGCGACCGGATCGGCCGATGGAAAAATGGCGCGCCCGATCGGCGCCGCGAAATAGCCGTAGACCCCGAAGTCGTAGAGCTCGAAGAGATTGCCCACGAGGCACGAGAGCACCGCGCGGCGGCGCAGCTTCGCAAGCTGCACCTCATCGACGCCCGCTGTCTCGCCCGCGGTGACGGCACTCATGACGCTCGCTCAAACATTGTACTGGAAGCCGTCGATCACGAAGTCCTGCCCGGTGATGAAGCAAGGCTCCGATGCCGCAAGGAAAAGCACCAGTTCCGCCACGTCATCGGGCTTGCCGAGCCGGCGGAGCGCAATCCCCGTGCGCGCGATCTCGGGACCGCGGCTGCGCGTCACCGCGTTGCCGAGCTCGGTCTCGATCAGCCCCGGGCAGATCGCATTGATCAAGATGGTGGGGCCCAGTTCCTTGGCGAGAGCGCGCGTCATGCCGAGAATTCCGGCCTTGGCGGCGGCATAGGCGAAGCGGCTCACCGCCGCGGTGACGCCGCCCGAATAGGCGTTCAGCGACGACATCGAGGCGATGCGGCCGCCACCCTGCTCGAGCATGATCGGCGCGACGGCGCGGATGTAGTTGAAGCAGCTCTTGAGGTTGATTGCGAGCGTGCGATCGAATTCCGCCTCGGTGATCTCAAGGATGCCCTTGGGCATGGCTTTTCCCGCATCGTTCAGCAGAAAATCGATGCGGCCGAGTTTTCGGTGAACCTCGGCGGCGACTTCCTGCGCACGGCCATGCTCAGCCACGTCCGCTTCGAAGATCAGCGCTTGCTGGCCGAAGCTCTCGATTTCGCCCGCCGTCCGCTGCATCTCGGGCACCAGCAAGTCCACCAGCGCGATCGTGAACCCGGCCTTGGCGAGTTTGTGCGCGCAGGCGCGCCCGATGCCGCGCGCACCGCCCGTGACGATTGCCACTTTTGCCGCCAATTTTTCCTCCGCCAATGCTTTTCCGGCAGGCACTGTACGGCGCCGAACCGGGGATAGCCAATGCGGCTCGCCCCTAGTGTGGCAGATTTGAAGTTGCTCCGATCTCGGCCGCACACCTCAAGAGGAACTTCAAATCCAAAGGCCACACATGACTTATATAATTGCGAGTGTCCCTGCGATTCCGAAGTTCGCACCAGAGCGTGCCGATTGGACGTGCGAACTTCGGAATCGGGACACTAGATCAAGTCTGACGCTCGACGAGACCGCGGCGAGGCGCCATGCTTAGGCCGATGGCTATCCTCTCAGTCCAATCCGCCGTCGCCTATGGCAGCGTTGGTAATGCCGCAGCGGTTTTCCCGCTGCAGCGCTTGGGCTTCGAGGTTTGGCGCGTCGACACCGTGCTGTTCTCGAACCACACGGGCTATGGCGCCTGGCGGGGGCAATCGATCGATCCGACGGTCGTCGGCGAGATCATTCGCGGGATCGAGGAGCGCGGCCAATTTCCCCATTGCGAGGCCGTGCTTTCGGGATATCTCGGCGCGGCCGCGCTGGGCGCGGTCGTACTGGACGCGGTTGCGCGCGTCAAAACCGCCAATCCCCACGCGGTCTACTGTTGCGATCCGGTCATGGGGGATGCCGGACGGGGATTGTTCGTGCGTCCCGAATTGCCTGCGTTCTTCCGCGAGCAAGCGCTCACCCAAGCCGACATTCTGACGCCCAACGGCTTCGAACTGGAGGTCCTGTCGGAGACGCCCGTCACCGACATGCTCTCGGCGCGGGCCGCCGTCGCGCGGCTGCTGGCGCACGGACCAAAGCTGGTGCTGGCGACGAGTCTCGCGGCGGACGGCATCGCCGCCGATGACGTGGCGATGCTCGCTGCCACGGCGGAAGCTGGCTACCTCGTGCGCACACCCCGTCTCAACATGATCGCAAACGGTTCGGGCGATCTCACCGCGGCGCTGTTCCTAGGTCACTACTTGCGCCATCGCGATCTCGCGGCGGCTCTCGCAGAGACCGCCGCCGGCGTGCACGCGGTGTTGGCCGAGACGATGCGGCGCGGTGCGCAGGAACTCGCGATTGTGGCGGCGCAAGCTCAACTGCTGAAGCCGCCGCGGCACTTTCCAGTCGAGCGAGTGTTCTGATCCAAATGAAAGAGGCCGCCTAGGCGGCGGCCTCTATACTTCGGAGGGATGTATCGCTCAGGTCTGGGGCTGCGGGCCCTCCTGGCTACGACGCCGGCGCTCGGCCAGAAACTCGTCGAACTCGGCCTTGTCCTTGGCGACGCGCAAGCGATCCAGAAATTCCTTGAACTCGCGCTGTTCCTCCTCGAGTCGCTTCAATGTCTCGGCGCGATACTCGTCGAAGGCGCGGTTGCCGCTCGAACCGTGACGGCCATTGCCGAACCAACGCGCGCCCGGTCCACAGGAGCCCGCGCCGCGCTGCCAGGCCCCGCCATATTGATGCTTCCAGCAAGCCATTCTTCCGCTCCATATGAGGTAGGTCAGAATCACGAGGCCAGCTGGCCAAAAGAAGATGAAGGCCAACACCATGAGCGCGATCCAAGCCGGCATTCCCAGGTCGTCGAGCCGTCCAACGATGCCCATTTGTGTGCCTCGTTCTGGGGTGTAAATGTAAATAACATTCACATAGTTGGGTTAACCACGTCCTTTGTCAAGGGCGATCAAGCGGAGCCTTGCGAACCCGTGCGCAGGCCATGGAGATATGTGAGCACACCCGCTTCCAGCAAGTCCTCGGGGGTCATCGGCAGCTTGCGGCGCGCTGCATCGCCACGCCCGAACAATGAGGCGACCCCATGGGAAAGCGCCCATACGTGCAGCGCGACCATCAGCGGCGGCGGTCGTCCCTCCTGCGGCATGGTGGCGCAGACGGCCTCCGATGCGCGTCGGAGCACGGCGAAAGTGCGGTCGCTCAGCAGCAGCAGCTCGGGATTGAGGTCGAGCGGGACTCCCGCCTCGAACATCGCCGCATAGTAAGCGGGTTCCTCCCGCGCAAAGGCGAGATAGGCCTTTCCTAAGCGCTCGAACGCGTCCATGGGATTGGGGGCGCCGTCGTTCCAGGCCCGCACCAGCACCGCCTCGAATCGCTCGAACCCGCGCTTGGCCACATCGGCCATCAACTCGTCACGGTCGCGGAAGTGCCGGTAAGGCGCCGCTTGGCTTACGCCTGCGGCGCGCGCCGCCTCGGCGAAGGTAAATCCCAGCGGACCCTTGGCGGCGATCAGATCGAGCGCCGCCTTGATCAGGGCTTCCTTAAGATTGCCGTGGTGGTAGCCACGCTTGCCGTCCTGCCAGCTCATGTAATGAGCTTTTACATGAGTCAGGAATATCTGTCACATGGGAAGAAGAATTAGGGAGATGGTGAGGGTGAGCCGGGGTTCGCGCCCCCTCGTCCCCGTGTCATCCCCACATTCCCCATTGAACTTCGCGGAATCCACTTCGGCCGCGAAGGCCATGCTCGCGCTGGCTACACCAGCGCCGCGACCGCCTCCCGCACCTCCGAAAAAACGGTGTCCCAATCGCGCGGCTTCGGCTGGCGGAAGAGACGGAGGCTCGGGTACCAGGGCGTGTCCTCGCGGCAATTGAGCCAGCGCCAATCCGGCGTAAAGGGCAGCAAGAGGAAGGTCGGGATTCCGATCGCGCCGGCCAAGTGCACGATCGCGGTATCGACGCTGACGATCAGGTCGAGTTGCGGCAGCAGCGCCGCGGTCTCGGCAAAATCGTTGAGCTGCGACCCCAGGTCCTGCACCAGCGCTTCCGCGCCCGTGGTCTCGATGTCGGGTGTGCGCAACCCTTTCTGCAGGCTGTAAAGCGCGACGCCGGGAATGTCGGCAAGACAGAGGAAGCGGTCGAGGGTGAGCGAGCGGTTCTTGTCGTTGTTGTGCGTGGGCTTGCCGGCCCAGACGATGCCGACCGCGAGCTTGGTGCCGGAGGGACGCCGCAGCACCGGCGCCACCGTGTCCTCAGGCGCGCTTATATACGGGATCTCGGTCGGAATGTTGGAAAGGTCGGTCTTGAAATAGCGCGGCAACGACAGCAGCGACGCGTGGTAATCGCAGCGCGGCACTTCCTCGCCAAAGGCAACGATCTCGACGCCGTGCAAGGTCTGCAGCAGTCGGACCAGCTCCGGCTGGCTCTCGAACACCACGCGACCGAGGCGCGCCCGAAGCAGCGGCAGGTAGCGGCAGAATTGAATGGTATCGCCGAGCCCCTGCTCGTGATGCACAAGAAGCGACAGGGTGCGGCCTTCCTGCCCTTCCCAAAGCGGAAACGGAAACCGCCGCGGCGGATTGTGCGCGAGCCGAAAGCGCACCTCGTACTCGGCCCAGCCGCGTTCGTAATCGCCCATGGCAAGCCGAGTGAGCGATCGGTCCCAGAGCACATCGACGGTGTTGGGTTTCGCCGCCAGCGACTTGGTGAAGCAGTCGAGGGCGTCCTCGTACTCCCCCATGCTGTGCAGAAGCAGGCCCAAATTGTGCAGCGTCTCGGGCCGCGTCGACTCGATCTCGACGGCACGGCGAAATGCCGCACGGGACTCCTCGAAGCGCAGCATCTGCCAGAGTACGTTGCCGAGGTTTGAAAGCATCGAGGCGCTGTCGGCGCGGAGCGCGAGCGCGCGGCGAAAGCAGGCCGCCGCCGCCGGGAGCTTTTCCTGGGCGCGTAGGATCACGCCGATGTTGTTGTAAGCGTCGGGGAATTCCGGATGCAGCTCCAGCGCGTGCAGGTAAAGTTTGAGAGCTTCCGCCTGCTCGCCCTTTTTCTGGGCCTGCGACGCCGCAAGAAAGGCTTGGCGCGCATTCTCGGGAATCGGCGCCGGGGCCGCGGGCGCCGGCGCTCGGACCGGCAGCTCGGCGAGATCAGCCGGCGTCACTGCGCGCCCGTTGCCGCTGACCTCCACCGGCTCCCGAGTGCAGGTGATCGCGGATCAGGATCTCCGCGATCTGCACCGCGTTGAGCGCCGCACCCTTGCGCAGGTTGTCGGCGACGACCCACATGCTGAGCCCATTGCGCACGGTCGGGTCCTTGCGGATGCGGCTCACGAACACGGAATCCTCGCCCGCCGCTTCTTGCGGCGTCACATAACCTTCGTCAACGCGGTGATCGACGACGCTGATGCCGGGCGCGTTCTTGAGCGCGGCGCGCGCGTCCGCGACCGACACCGGCCGCTCGAACTCCACCGTCACCGCCTCGGCATGGCCGATGAACACCGGCACGCGCACGCAAGTCGCCTGCACCGCGATCTCGGGATCCAGAATCTTGCGTGTCTCGACCGCCATCTTCCACTCCTCCTTGGTCGAGCCATCCTCCATGAAGATGTCGATGTGCGGAATGCAGTTGAACGCGATCTGCTTGGTGAATTGCTCCTTGGTAATGGCATCGTTCACGTAGATTGCGCGGGTCTGATTGAAAAGCTCGTCCATCGCCTCGCGGCCCGCGCCGGAAACCGACTGATAGGTCGCGACGACCACGCGCCGGACCCGCGCGAGATCGTGCAGCGGCTTAAGCGCCACCACCATCTGGATCGTCGAGCAATTGGGATTGGCGATGATCCCGCGCTTTTTGTATTGGGCGATGGCGCCGGAATTGACCTCGGGGACCACCAGCGGCACGTCGGGCTCCATGCGGAACTGCGAGGTGTTGTCGATGACGACCGCGCCTTCCTCGACGGCGCGGGGCGCGTGCACCGCGGATACGCGCGCCCCCGGAGAGAACAGCGCGATGTCGATCCCCGTGAAATCGAAATGGTCGAGGTCCTCGACCCGAAGCACATCGTCCTCGCCATAGGAGACTTCAGCGCCGGTCGAACGCTCGGACGCTACCGCGGTCACGTCACGCGCGGGAAAGCCGCGCTCGGCTAGAACCGACAGCATTTCGCGCCCGACATTGCCGGTGGCGCCCACCACCGCTACTTTAGGGGTCATGAGATCGGACTCCCGGTAAGCTTGCTCGCCTGGAAAGCGCCACTTAACGCCGGAGCCCCCGAGAGATCAAGGAGTTCCGCCATGGCGGATACCTTTCAAAACAGCCGCGGCTTCGCCCACTTCTGGCCTTACTACCTCCGCGCGCACTTGGACCCCCGCACTCGTCTCGTTCACTACGTTGGTACGACGATCGGCGCCATCCTGTTTCTGACCGGGCTGATCCATGGCCCCTGGTGGTTGATTCCCGTGGGGATCGTCGCGGGATACGGGATCGCCATGCCCGCACATCTGATTTTCGAGGGCAACCGCCCCGCGACTTTCATCAACCCGCATTGGTCGCTGGTGGGCGACTTCTACATGCTGGGGCTGTTCCTGACCGGGCGCCTCGGGCCGGAGATCGATCGCGTCAAATCGCTTCGAGACCTCGCCGGGCACGGCATCCAGCCGTAATGAGGTAGCGCAATGACCATCAGCATCGCACCCCTGCATCCGGTCTTCGTCGGCGAGGTTACGGGCGCCGACATTCGCGAACCGATGAAGCCGGATCAAGTGGCCGCGATCGAGGCGGGCATGGACCGCTACGCCGTGCTGGTATTCCGCGACCAGCGCATCACCGATGAGCAGCAGATCGCGTTCAGCCAGAACTTCGGTCGTATCGAGGATTCGCGCGGCGGCAACATCACCAAGCCGCACGAGAAGCGGTTGCAGCCGCTGATGGTCGACGTCTCGAATCTCGATCAGAACTCGAAGCCCTTTGTCCGCGACGACCGGAGACGCATGTTCAATCTTGGCAATCGGCTCTGGCATTCCGACAGCTCGTTCCGCGCCATTCCGGCGAAATATTCGCTCCTATCGGCGCGCGCAACCGCGACAACCGGCGGCAATACCGAGTTCGCGGACATGCGCGCCGCTTATGACACGCTCGACGAGAAGACGAAGGCCGAGATCGAGGATCTCGTCTGCGAACATTCCCTGATGTATTCGCGGGGATCGCTGGGCTTTACGGAGTACTCGGCCGAAGAACGCGCGATGTTCAAGCCGGTTCGTCAAAGGCTGGTGCGCAAGCACCCCGTGACCGGGCGCAAGTCTCTCTATCTCGCCTCGCACGCCGGCGCCATCGTCGGCTGGCCGATGCCGGAGGCGCGCGCCTTCTTGCGCGACCTTAACGAACACGCGACGCAGCGCGAATTCGTCTATGCGCATCGTTGGCGCCCCTTCGATCTCGTGATTTGGGACAATCGGCAGACCATGCATCGCGTCCGCCGGTTCGACGATCGCGAAGTCCGCGACATGCGCCGCACCACGGTAGCCGGCGACACAATGACGACTGAACAGGTGGACGCCGCGGATTGATTATTTCGGCGGCTCTACCAGGCGTCGCTCTGCTTGATGCGGTCGAACGGCGGAGCGAAGGCGAGACGGTCATCGCGCCGCGGCCGGTCCAACAGACCATCGCGCCCAGAGCACCCCGTCGTCGCCGCCGAGAGCGTGCCGGCCTGAAAGGTCCAGCCTTATCCCCCGAGCTTCTCTAGTTCCCGCAGGACCGTATCGCCCATCGCTGTCGTCGTAACCCGCGTCGTGCCGGGCTGGAGGATGTCGCCGGTGCGCGCGCCGCTCTCAAGCGCCCGCCGCACCGCGCGCTCAACCAACATTGCTTCCTCGGGCATGTCGAACGAATAGCGCAGCATCATCGCGAATGAGAGCAGCGACGCGAGCGGGTTGGCGGCATCCTTGCCGGCAATGTCGGGGGCGCTCCCGTGCACGGGCTCGTAAAGCGCCTTGCGCCGGCCGGAGCCGTCAGGCGCGCCAAGCGAGGCCGACGGCAGCATGCCAAGCGATCCCGTGAGCATCGCCGCGCAATCAGAGAGCAGGTCGCCGAACAGGTTGTCGGTGACGATCACATCGAACTGCTTGGGATTTCGCACCAGTTGCATGGCGCAGTTGTCGGCGTACATGTGCGCAAGCTCGACGTCGCGGAATTCCGCGTCATGCAGCTTCTGCACTTCTTCGCGCCAAAGGACGCCCGTGTGCATGACATTGGCCTTCTCGACCGAAGTCACCTTGTTGCGCCGCTTACGCGCGAGTTCGAACGCGACGCGGGCCACGCGCACAATCTCGGGGGTCGTGTAGACCTGGGTGTCGACGCCGCGGCGCGTGCCGTCGGGGAGCTTCGCGATGCCGCGCGGTTCGCCGAAATAGACCCCGCCCGTGAGCTCGCGAATGATGAGGAGATCGAGGCCCTGCACCACCTCGGGCTTGAGCGTCGAGGCGCCCACCAGCGGATCGAACACCATGGCGGGCCGGAGGTTCGCGAACAGGTCCATTTCCTTGCGCAGACGCAAGAGGCCGCGCTCCGGCTTCAGATCGAAGGGAAGCTGGTCCCATTTGGGACCGCCGACCGAGCCGAACAGCACCGCATCGCTTTCGAGCGCGCGCCTTAACGTGTCGTCGGTGAGCGGCGTTCCGTGCTTGTCGTAGGCGGCGCCGCCGCAGAGGTCTTCGGTCACGTCGAATGTGGCGATGCGGCGCCGGTCGAACCACTCGATCACGCGCGAGACCTGACGCATCACCTCGGGACCGATCCCATCGCCCGGGAGGAACAGCAGCTTTTTGTTGGCGACCATATGGGTCCTCGTGCCTGGCTCAGGAGAATAGCCAGGGCTGGCCCATCCGCGCTTTCGCCTCGTAGCGTTCGATCGCGGGCTGTTTTTCCAGCGTCAGCCCCACGTCATCGAGCCCGTTCAGCAGGCAATGCTTGCGGAAGGGATCGATATCGAAATGAATTTTCTCGCCGTCGGGCCGGGTGATGGTCTGGTTCGCTAGGTCGATCGAGAGCCGCGCGTTGGCGCCCTTGCGCGCGTCGTCCATCAACTGATCGACGATCGCCTGCGGCAGCTTGATCGGCAGGATGCCGTTCTTGAAGCTGTTGTTGTAGAAGATATCGGCGAAGCTCGAAGCGATGACGCAGCGAATGCCGAAATCGAGCAGCGCCCAGGGCGCGTGCTCGCGCGAGGAACCGCAGCCGAAATTCTCGCCGGCCACCAATATCTTGGCGTTGCGGTAAGCGAGCTGGTTCAGCACGAAATCCGGATTTTCCGAGCCGTCGGCGCGATAGCGCAGCTCGTCGAAAAGCGCCTTGCCGAGCCCGGTGCGCGCGATCGTCTTCAAGTGCTGCTTCGGGATGATCTTGTCGGTGTCGCAGTTGATGATCGGCAGCGGCGCCGCGATTCCGTCCAGAGTGGTGAACTTGTCCATTACCGCAACTCCCTCACATCCGCGAGATGGCCGGTCACCGCCGCGGCCACCGCCATCGCGGGGCTCACCAGATGCGTCCGGCCGCCGCGGCCCTGGCGGCCCTCGAAATTCCGGTTCGAGGTCGAGGCACAGCGTTCGCCCGGCAGCAGCTTGTCGGCGTTCATGGCGAGGCACATGGAGCAGCCGGGCTCGCGCCACTCGAAGCCCGCCTCCAGGAACACGCGATCGAGCCCTTCCTCCTCCGCCTGGTGCTTCACCAGCCCGGAGCCCGGCACCACCATGGCGTTGACGCCGGCCGCGACCTTGCGGCCCTTGGCGACCGCCGCGGCGGCGCGCAGGTCCTCGATCCGTCCATTCGTGCAGGAGCCGATGAACACGCGCTGAACCGGCACGTCCACGAGGCGCACGCCCGGCGCCAGGCCCATGTACTCGAGCGAACGCAGCATGGACTGGCGCTTGCCCTCATCGGTGACGTCGGCGGGATTGGGAACCATGCCGGTGATCGGCAGAACGTCCTGCGGACTCGTGCCCCAGGTTACCTGCGGCGCCACCTTCCGGGCCTCAAGCACCACTTCGCGGTCATAGCGTGCGCCGGGATCGGAAGGAAGGGTGCGCCAGTAGGCGACGGCCTGCTCCCACGCGCCTCCCTTGGGCGCATGCGGCTTCCCCTTAAGATAGGCGAAGGTGGTCTCGTCCGGCGCCACCAGCCCCGCGCGCGCGCCGCCCTCGATGGACATGTTGCAGACGGTCATGCGGCCTTCCATGGAAAGGCCGCGGATGGTGCTGCCGGCATATTCGATCACATGGCCGGTGCCGCCGGCGGTGCCGATCGTGCCGATGATGGCGAGGATCAGGTCCTTGGCGGTGACGCCAAAGGGGAGATCGCCCTCGACCTTGACCAGCATGTTCTTGGCTGGCTGCTGAATCAGCGTCTGCGTCGCGAGCACGTGTTCCACCTCCGAAGTGCCGATGCCAAAGGCGAGGGCACCGAAGGCGCCGTGTGTCGCCGTATGGCTGTCACCGCACACGATGGTGGTGCCGGGCTGGGTCAAGCCCTGCTCCGGCCCGATGATGTGCACGATCCCCTGCCGGATGTCCGACACCTCGAAATAGGGCACTCCGAACTCGCGGACGTTGTGCTCGAGGGTCTCGACCTGCTGGCGCGATTCCGGATCATCGATGCCGCCCGCGCGATTGGTGGTCGGGATATTGTGATCCGCCACCGCGATCGTGGCATCAGGGCGCCGCACGCGGCGCTTGGCGATGCGCAGCCCCTCGAAAGCCTGCGGGCTCGTCACCTCATGGACGAGGTGGCGGTCGATGTAGATGAGACACGTGCCGTCGCTCTGACGATCCACCACATGGCTGTCCCAGATCTTGTCGAAGAGCGTGCGCGGCGCGGTCATGGCTACGGGCCCCAATTAGCAATTAAGCAGGCGTCTCCGGTCCTTCGGCGGTGCCGGTCTCCGGCACCTCGACGCCGCCGAGTTCTCGGCTGCGCTCGGCGATGCGCGCGGCCTTGCCGGTACGGCCGCGGAGATAATAGAGCTTGGCTCGCCTGACCGAGCCGCGGCGCACCACCTCGATCGCGCTGATCCGTGGCGAGTAGAGCGGGAAGACGCGTTCCACTCCCTCGCCGTACGAAATCTTGCGCAGCGTGAAGCTGGAATTGACGCCTGCGTTCTTGCGACCGATACAGACGCCCTCGAAAGCCTGGATACGCTCACGCTCGCCTTCCACCACTTTGAGGCTGACGCGCACGGTGTCACCGGGCTGAAAGTCCGGAATGGTCCGGCCGGCCAGCAGCTTTTCGATCTGATGCTGCTCGATGGTCTTGAGGAGGGTCATCTCAGTTCTCCCAATCAATCCTTGCGCCGTCCCGCGGCGCGTTCGGCCGCCATATGGCGCTCCCATAAATCCGGGCGCCGCTCGCGCGTCGCCTTCTCCCGCTGCTCCTGCCGCCATTGACGGATCCGGTCATGATGACCGGAGAGCAGCACCTCCGGCACCGCGCGGCCTTCCCAAAGCTGGGGCCGCGTGTAGTGCGGATACTCGAGCAGGCCCTGCTCGAAACTCTCCTCGGCGAGCGTCGTCTGATCGCCCACCACCCCCGGCAGCAACCGCACGCAGGCATCGATCAGTGCCAGCGCCGCAGGCTCGCCCCCCGAGAGCACGAAATCACCGAGGCTCAACTCCTCGAGCCCTCGCGCCTCGATCACCCGCTCGTCCACGCCTTCGTAACGGCCGCAGAGCAGGGTTAATCCCGGACCCGCCGCCAATCCTTTCACAAGCGCCTGCGTGACACGCTGACCGCGCGGCGAAAGGTAGATCCCGGGGTTCGAGCCTGCCGCCGCCAACGCCCGGTCGAGCACGTCGGGCCGCATCACCATACCCGGCCCTCCGCCGAACGGAGCGTCGTCCACGGAGCGGTGTTTATCGCTTGCAAAGGTCCGGATGTCCACTGTTTCCAGGCGCCAAACCCCGGCCGCAAGCGCGCTCCCCGCCAGCGAATGACCGAGCGGCCCGGGAAACATCTCGGGGAACAAAGTCAGCACCCTAGCAGTCCAGACCAATTGTTAACTCTCCTCGGACTCCGGTGTTTCCATGAGCCCCTCCGGTGGATCGATCACCACCCGGCGGCCCGCAATATCCACCACGGGCACCGCTCGATCGGTGAACGGCACCAGCACCGACGCGGCCTTCGGGCGCGTCACCTCGAGGCTGGCTCCCGCCCCATAGTCATGCACCGCCGTTACCTCGCCGAACGCACTCCCGTCACTGAGCTCCACCCGCAAGCCCACCAGGTCGTCCCAGTAGTACTCACCTTCGCTCGGCGCCGGCAGCACGCTTCGCGCCACATAGAGTTTGGTGCCACGAAGCGCCGATGCCTGGTCGCGGTCGCTGACGCCGGGGGTCTCGACCAACAGCGCCCCTCGCGCGCGCCCCACGACCTTGAGCGGGAAGCACCGCCCGCCGGTTTCGTCCTCGAGCGGCCCATAGGCGGCGATGTCCTCGGGCACCGCCGCATAGCTCAGGACGCGCAGCACGCCCTTGACCCCGTGCGCGCCGAGCACGCGGCCCATCAGCAGGCGGCGCTCGGCCGGCGGGGTCAAGGCTCAGCGCCTCAGCTTTGCGGTGCCGCCTCGCCCGCTGCCGCGGCGCTCGTTTCGGCGGCGGACTTGCTGCGCTCCTGCGCCTTGGCGCGCGGCGCCGATTTCTTAGGCCGCTCGCGTATCTCGGGCTTGGGCGCCAACCCGGCATCGCCGAGAAAGCGAGCCACGCGCTCGCTCGGCAGCGCACCCATCTTGAGCCAGTGCTGGATGCGCTCTTGCTTCAGCACCACGCGTTCTTTGTGGCCGCGGTCCAGCATCGGGTTGTAGGTGCCGAGCTTCTCGATGAAACGGCCGTCGCGGGGGCTGCGCGAATCCGCCACCACGATCGAATAGAAGGGCCGCTTCTTGGCGCCGCCCCGGGTCATGCGAATTTTGAGGCTCATATCTCTCCTTTGGTTTGTTGATCCGCGGGCGAGGAGCCGCCACACCAACCCTCCTCGCCCGCGTAAGGGAAAATCATCATTGCGGCCTGAAGCCGCCGCCTCCGCCGGGGAACATCCCCGGAGGAAGGCCGCGCATCAGGCCCTTCTTTCCGAGTTTCGAAACCTTCTTCATCATGTCGGCCATGTCCTGATACTGCTTCAGCAAGCGGTTGACTTCCGGCACCGTGGTGCCGGAGCCGCTGGCAATGCGGCGACGGCGCGAGCCGTTCAGCAGCTTGGGATTGCGGCGCTCCTGCTTGGTCATCGAGGAGATAATCGCTTCCTGACGCTTCAGCAGGCTCTCGTCGAGATTGGCGGCGTCGATCTGCTTCTTGATCTTGCCGATGCCCGGCAGCATCCCCATCAGGCTGGACATGCCGCCCATCTTGCGGAGTTGCTTCAGTTGCTGGGCCAGGTCGTCGAGATCGAAGCTGCCCTTTTGCATTTTGCGCGCAAGCTTCTCCGCCTCCTCGCGGTCGACCGTCTCGGCGGCCTTCTCGACCAGGCTCACCACGTCGCCCATCCCGAGGATGCGGCCGGCAATACGCTCGGGGTGGAAAGGCTCGATCGCGTCCAGCTTTTCGCCCACGCCCACGTATTTGATGGGCTGCCCGGTGACTGCCCGCATGGAAAGCGCCGCGCCGCCGCGCGCGTCGCCGTCGATCCGGGTCAACACGATGCCTGTGATGCCGATTCGCTCGGCAAATGTCTTGCCGACATTGACCGCGTCCTGGCCGGTCATGGCGTCTGCCACCAGCAGCGTCTCCGTCGGGTGCGTCGCGTCCCGCACCGCCGCCGCCTCGGCCATCAGCGCCTCGTCGATGTGGAGGCGGCCGGCGGTATCCAACATCAGCACATCATAACCTTTGAGCCGCGCGGTCTCGTGTGCGCGCTTGGCAATCGCGACCGGACGCTCGCCCGCGATGAAGGGCAGCGTATCCACCTCGACCTGGCGTCCCAGCACGGCAAGCTGTTCCTGCGCCGCCGGGCGCTGCACGTCGAGCGACGCCATCAGCACCTTCTTGCGCTGTCGATCCTTCAGCAACCGCGCGATCTTCGCGGTGGTGGTGGTCTTGCCTGAGCCTTGCAGGCCCACCATCATCACGACGACCGGCGCGGGAGCATTCAGATTTACGCCGGCCTCGGCGGGCTCGGAGCCGCCCAAGGTCTCCACCAGATGGTCGTGAACGATCTTCACCACCATCTGCGCAGGCGTAACCGAGCGGATCACCGCCTCGCCGATCGCCTTCGCCTTGACTGCATCGACGAAGCTCTTGACCACCGGCAGCGCCACGTCGGCCTCGAGCAAAGCCACGCGAATTTCGCGCAGCGCCGCATCGACATCGGCCTCGTTCAGCGCGCCGCGGCGGCGCAGTCGGTCGAACACATCGTTCAGGCGATTGCTCAGGCTCTCGAACATCGACCACTCCAAAGCCAGCGAGGCCAGTGCGCGACACTCGCGAACTGGCCGCCCCGGGAGCCCCCAGAGGGCCCTTCAGGGGTAAGGCATTCCTTGCTTCATGAGAAGCGGCGGGACACTAGGGGAGCGGGCGCTTGCTGTCAAATCGCCCAATCGATTGGACAGCCTCACCCGCCCCACCCTATATACCCCGCATGGCCGCAATTCCTTTCCTCAAAATGCACGGGCTTGGTAACGACTTCGTGGTGCTCGATGCCCGCGAAGCGCCGCTGAAGATCGGCGCCCAAGAGGCGCGCGCGATCGGTGACCGTCATCGCGGCGTGGGTTTCGACCAGCTCCTGATCCTGGAGCCGCCGCGCGCTGGAGGCGCTGATCTCTTTATGCGCATCCTCAATCCCGACGGCAGCGAGGCGCAAGCCTGCGGCAATGGCACGCGCTGTGTCGCTTGGCTCGCGATGCGTGAACGGCGCAGCGATCACCTGGTGGTGGAGACCGTGGCCGGGCTGCTGCCGGCGGACGCGCGGGCGGACGGCACCGTGAGTGTGGACATGGGGCCCGCGCGTCTTGACTGGCGCGAGATTCCGCTCGCCCGCGAGTGCGACACCCTGCACGTGCCGCTGGAGCTGGGGCCGTTGCGCGACCCCGTCGCCACCAACATGGGTAATCCGCACGCCACTTTCCTCGTCCCTGACGCCGAGACGATCGATTTGCCGGCCCTCGGCCCGCGGCTCGAACGCGATCCGATCTTTCCCGAGCGCGCCAATATCGGCGTCGTTCATCTCATGGGCGAGAACAAGCTGCGCTTCCGCGTTTGGGAGCGGGGCACCGGCATCACGGTCGCCTGCGGCAGCGGCGCGTGCGCCGCAGGGGTGGCGGCGGCGCGGCGCGGCCTCACCGGGCACAAGGTCACCGTGGTCGCCGATGGCGGGCCGCTGGAGATCGAATGGCGCCGCGACGGCCATGTGCTGATGGCGGGGCCCGTCGCCGTGAGCTTCAGCGGGACGCTCGATCCGAGCTTGCTGCCGTGAACGATCTCGAAATCATCACCCTTGGCTGCCGCCTCAACGCCTTCGAATCCGAGGTGATCCGAGAAACAGCCGGGAAGGCCGGCATCGAGAACGCCGTCATTGTCAACACCTGCGCGGTGACGGCCGAGGCCGAGCGCCAGGCGCGCCAGGCGATCCGCCGCGCACGCCGCCTCAGGCCCGATGCGCGCCTGATCGTCACGGGCTGTGCCGCGCAAATCGCGCCCGAGCGCTTTGCGGCAATGCCCGAGGTGGACCAGGTCTTGGGAAACCTGGAGAAGCTCGATGGCGCATCCTATGCGCAACTGGGCGCGCGGGTCGCCGTGCAGGACATCATGGCGGTGCGCGCAACGGCGCCGCATCTAATTGACGGTTTCGAGGGCCGCGCGCGTGCCTTCGTCGAGGTGCAGCAAGGCTGCGATCACCGCTGCACCTTCTGCGTTATTCCTTTTGGGCGCGGCAACAATCGCTCGGTCGCCGCTGGCGCGGTGGTGGAGCAGGTGCGAACCTTGGTTGCGCGCGGCATCAAGGAAGTGGTGCTGACCGGCGTCGATATCGCCAGTTACGGCAGGGACCTGCCGGGCGCGCCCTCGCTTGGCAGCCTGGCGCGGCGGGTCCTGACCCTGGTGCCGGAATTGCCGCGCCTGCGCCTTTCCTCGCTCGATCCCGCCGCGATAGACGACGCGCTTTGGCGGCTCATCGCCGAGGAGTTGCGGTTGATGCCGCATCTCCATCTCTCGATCCAGGCCGGCGACGATCTGATCCTGAAACGAATGAAGCGGCGGCACAGCCGCGCCGAGGCGATCGAGGTCGCTCGACGTGCGCGCGCGTTTCGGCCCGATATTGTGCTGGGCGCCGACATGATCGCGGGCTTTCCAACCGAAGACGAGGCGATGGCGGAGCGGAGCCTCAGCTTCGTCGAGGAAGCGGGGCTCGACCTCCTGCACGTCTTCCCGTTCAGCCCACGCGCGGGAACGCCCGCGGCGCGAATGCCGCAGGTGCCGCGCGCGACGATCCGCGCACGGGCTGCGACCTTGCGCCGGATCGCTGCCGAGCGAAAGCGCGCGGCGTTCGGACGGTTTATCGGCGAGACCGTGAACGCTCTTGTGGAACAGATGGCCCTGGGCCGAAGCGAGCACTACTTGCCGGTACGCGTTCACGAAAGCGCCGGCGAAGGCGAAATCCGGCGGGTGCGGATTGTCGGCGCCGATGAAACGAGCCTGATCGCCGAGGACGCTCGGTGAGCGAGAGCAAGAGCGGCGGCTGGTTTCAACGGCTGAAGCGGGGCCTGCAGCGCTCGTCCTCGCGTCTCAGCGAGGGCATCACCGGCCTCTTCGCCAAACGCAAGCTCGACGCCGCAGCCCTGGACCAGCTAGAGGAGCTGCTGATCGGCGCCGATTTGGGCGTTGCCCTCGCGAGCGAAGTAGCTGCAAACTTGCGCCGCACCCGATTTGATCAAGAGGTAACGCCCGACGAGGTGCGCGGCACTCTCGCCGCGGAAATCGCCAAACGCCTCGCGGGCGCGGCGCGGCCGATGCCGCTCGACGGCACAACGCGGCCTTTCGTCGTGCTGGTGGTCGGTGTCAACGGCAGCGGCAAGACCACCACCATCGGCAAACTCGCGAAACAGTGGCGCGACGAGGGACGCTCGGTGCTGATGGCGGCGGGCGACACCTTCCGCGCCGCCGCCGTCGAGCAACTCAAGATCTGGGGCGAGCGCACGGGAACGCCGGTGGTCGCGCGCGAGACCGGTGCCGATGCGGCGGGCCTCGCCTTCGAAGCCTACGAGCGCGCGCGGAGCGAGAACATCGACGTGCTGCTGATCGACACCGCGGGCCGGCTTCACAACAAGGCCGACCTGATGGCGGAACTGCAGAAGGTGCAGCGTGCCTTGCGCAAGATCGATCCCACGGCGCCGCACGCCGTGCTGCTGGTGCTGGACGCTACGGTCGGCCAGAATGCCCATCAGCAGGTGGAGGTGTTCCGCGGCATGGTGGGAGTTACCGGCCTGGTCATGACCAAGCTCGACGGCACCGCGCGCGGCGGCGTGCTGGTGGCGCTCGCCGAGAAGTTCGGCCTCCCCATCCACTTCATCGGTGTCGGCGAGGGCGTCGACGACCTCCGGCCATTCGACGCCGACGCCTTCGCGCGCGGCATCGTGGGACTAGACTAAACAACCAGCAAAGGGAGCACGCCCCATGAGTTCCGCCCGTTTTCCGACTATTACCGAAGACAAGATGACCCCGGCGCAGCGCAAGGCCGCCGAGGGCATCATCAAGGGACCGCGCGGCTCGATCCGCGGTCCGTTCAATACGATGTTGCGCAGTCCCGAATTCGCCGACCGCGCGCAGCGCGTGGGAGAGTTCGTGCGGTTCCATTCATCCCTGCCGCCCAAGCTCAAGGAGCTGGCGATTCTGGTGACGGCGCGGCATTGGACCGCACAGTACGAGTGGTACGCGCACCGCAAACTCGCGATCGAAGCGGGCGTCAGCGCGGCGCATGCCGACGCGATCGCGCAAGGCAAGCGCCCGACCGGCCTTACTGACGCCGAGACCGCCACCTACGATTTCGCAAGCGATCTCCTCTATACGAAGCACGTCGGCGACGCCGTCTTCGCGAAGGCGCGCGAGCACTTGGGCGAGCAGGGCGTGGTCGATTTGATCGGCACCGTCGGTTATTACAGCCTCGTCTCCATGTGCCTCAACGTCGACCGCTATCCGATCCCCGAGGATGCGACGCCGCTCAAGCCGCTGAAGTGAACGGGGCCCTCACCGACCGGCTTCGCGGGTTGCGCCCTCCTGGGCGACGAGTGGGAGCGCACGCCGTCATTCGCCGCACCCCGCAATTGCACTTTTCAGGGCGCCCTGGCTCCGACAAGCTTGTTTCTAGGGCCTCCAACGCGAGCGGCTGACATGATCCGGACCGGCGAGCAGTATCGGCAATCGATCCGCGGCAAGCGCGAGATCTTCGTCAACGGCGAGCGCGTCAAGGACGTGACCCTCCACCCGATGTTCAAACCGTTAGTGGACGTGCGCGCGCGTATCTACGACATGGCCCATGTGGCGGCGCTGAAGCCGACCATGACCTATCGCGAGGGAGGCGAGGAGTTCGCGATCGGCCTCAAGCTCCCGCATAGCCACGAGGATTGGCACGCCAAGCGCCGCGCGGTCGATGCCGTCTTCGACGATATCAAGGGCGTGGTGACGCGGGTCGGCGACGAGACCATCGGCGAGATGTGGTCGCTCTATGACGGTCAGGATGTCCTCAACGACGTCGATCCCAAATTCGCCGAGAACATCAGCCGGCACATCGCGCGCGCAACCCGCAACGACCCCTTCCACGTCTCGGCCAATACCGATCCCAAGGGCGACCGGTCCAAGCGCCCGCAGGAGCAGGATCCCGACATGCTGCTCCACGTGGTGCGCGAGACCGACGCCGGCATCATCGTGCGCGGCGCCAAGTTCGAGACCGCGGCGGCCTATGCGAACCAAGCTTTCGTCAAGCCCACCATCGCCAACTGGGGCGATGCCAAGCTCTCGGAGTACGCGGTCGGGTTCATCTGCGACCTCGACTCGCCCAATCTGAAATTCATATGCCGTACCGGTTTTGCCGGGCGCGCGCCGGTCGAGGACTATCCGCTCGCGAACCGCTTTGACGAGGTCGACACGCTCGTGGTGTTCGACGATGTGCTGGTGCCCTGGGAGAACGTGCTCTTCTACCAGCACACACGCGCCGCCACCTTCATCCGCGCGACCTTGCACCGCTACAGCGCCTTCGCCTTCGTGCAGCGCATCCTCAAGACCGCCGACATGATGATCGGCGCGGCGCTCTGGAACGTGCGGCAGACGGGGCTCCAGAAGCAACAGGCGGTGCAGGAGAAGCTGGCACAACTCGCCTGCTATCGAGAGGGCATCAATGCGCACCTGACGGCTGCGATCGCGACGGCGGAGAAAAGCCCCGCGGGCTTGTTGATGCCGAACCGCTCGCTGCTCTACACGGGACGCGTGCTGGCCTGCAGTCAGTTGCCGGCAATGATGCACATCGCCCGCGAGCTTTGCGGCGGGCAAATTTGCGTGACGCCGGACTATGCGAGCTTCCAAGACCCGCACCAGAAGCAGTGGCTCGAAAAGTTCTACACCGTGAACGAAGGCTGGACCGCCGAGGATCGCCGCAAGCTGCTGGCGTTCGCGCGCGACCTGCTCAATTCCGACTATGCGGGCCACCGACTGACGTTCCAGCTCTTCGCGCAGTCGCCGCCGTTTGCGCACCTCGCCGCCGTCTACAACAATTTCGAGTGGGAAGGGCCGCTCGACTTCGTCAAACGCGCGGCCGACCTTTCCGATCGCATCCGCTCCACCTGAAGGGGCTTCCCCATGGCACACAAACGCATCCGCAAGTTCAACACGCGCGACACTTATCCCGAGCAGAAGCTCGACAACGACCTCTGCCAGGCCGTGATCGCGGGCCGCACCATCTATCTGAGGGGTCAAGTCGGCCAGGACTTGGAGACACGCCAATCCGTCGGGATCGGCGATGCCGCTGCCCAAACCGAGAAGGCGATGGCGAACGTGAAGACGCTGCTGGAGGAATGCGGCAGCAAGCTCGAGCACATCTGCAAGGTCGTGGTGTACGTGACCGACATCCGATACCGCGAGGCTGTCTATCGCGTGCTCGGCAAATGGATGAAGGGCGTCTTCCCCGTGTTCACCGGCCTGGTCGTGGTGGCGCTGGCGCGACCGGAGTGGGTCGTCGAAGTCGACGTGATCGCCGAGATTCCCGAGGGCGAGCGGTGACCCTCGCGATCGCCGCGCGCTGCGCCGGGAGCAGCATGTTCGGCGTCGCGATCTCGTCGTCCTCGCCAGCGGTCGCGGCGCGCTGCCCCTATGCGCGCGCCGGGGTGGGCGCTGTCTCGACCCAGAACATCACCGATCCGACTTTGGGCACGCGCGCGCTCGACCTGATGGCAATGGGCGCGAGCGCCGAGGAAGCGATGACGGTCGTGCGCCGCGCCAGCAACATCGACTATCGTCAAGTCATCATGGTCGATGCCGCGGGCCGCACGGCGGCGTTCTCGGGCAAGGGCACGCTCGGGACGCATGGCGTGGCGCATGGGAAGGACGCGGTCGCCGCCGGCAACCTCCTCGCCGCGGCAAAAGTGCCGCAAAGCATGATCGACGCATTCGCCGCGAACGAGAGTGCGCACCTGGGCGAGCGTCTGCTGCGCGCGCTCGAAGCCGGCATTGCCGCCGGCGGCGAAGCGGGCCCCGTGCATTCCGCGGGGCTGTTGCTCGTGGACCAGGTGCCGTGGCCGGTAGCAAGCCTGCGTGTCGATTGGGCCGAACACGACCCGGTCGGCGAGCTGCGCAAGGTCTGGAAAATCTACGAGCCGCAAATGGCCGATTACGTGCGCCGCGCCCTCGATCCCGCGAGCGCACCCTCCTTCGGCGTGCCGGGAGATCGGTAAGTCGTCATCGCGAGCGCAACGAAGCGATCCAGAAACCTTACCGCGAAAACGGCGAAGCACACGAAGAGCGAGTCACGACTCCTTCGTCGTGAAGTGTCTGGATTGCTTGGCCTTCGGCTCGCAATGCCGACTTGAAGTCGCCGTCACTCCGCCGAGGCCGTCTCCAGAACCCGCGCGACATGCAGCGCCTCGCGGCCGGCGTCGTCTTTGATTTGCTAGCGGCGGCGGCTGGTGCCGCTGGTGGCGAGCACGGTGTTCGCATTGGCGGCCCGCATATTGGGGAGCACGTTGGCGTCAGCGATCACGGGTATCACTCGATCACCTCATCCGCCTGCACCAGCAACGCTTGCGGCACGCTGAGACCGATCGCCTTCGCCGCCTTGAGGTTGAGGACGAAGTCGAACTTCACCGGCTGCTCGACCGGGAGGTCGCCGGGCTTGGTGTCGCGCAGGATCTTGTTGACCTGCTCCGCGGCGCGGCGCGCCAAGTCGGCGAGGCTGGGGCCGTAGGAGACGAGGCCACCGGCATCGGTGTATTCCCGGTCGCCCATGGTCGGCACGCGGCTCTCCGATGCCAACTTGATCAGCAAGGGGCGGTTTGCGTTGACCAGCGGGTCGGCGCAGAGATATGCGGCACCCCCCGTCTCTTTCAGCGCGGCAAACACCTCGGCAAAGCCGTCGGCGCGGCGCACGTCGACTCCGGCCGCCGCAAGGCCGGCCGCGGTTGCCGCGGCCTCGGCTTGGTGCCGCTCCAGCGTGGCGCCGGCGGAATCGCCGTTGGCGATGACGGAGAGCCGCCGCAGGTTGGCGACGAGCTGGCGCAGAATCTCGATCCGCTTGGGCGCGAGGTCGGGTCCCTGATAGGACTGGCCGGTGACGTTGCCGCCGGGGCGGGCCAGGCTCGCCCCACCAAACCGGTACCCACGGGGTCCGACGCCACGGTGAAGACAATGGGGATCGTGGTCGTCGCCCGCTCGAGCGCTAGGACGGCGGCGGCGCCGCTGGTCACGATGAGATCGACCGGCAGCCGTATGAATTCAGCGGCAAACTCGGCCAGGCGCTCGGTACGTCCTTCCCCCCACCGCCGGATGACTGTCAGGTTGCGATCCTCGACCCAACCGAGCTCGCCGAGCCGGGCGAAGAACACGCCAAGGGTCGCGCCTTGCGACGCGACGCTACTGGGACCCAGATATCCCAGCACCGGACGTCGCGTCGGTTGCGCCAGCGTCGCCAGTGGGCGCACCGCGACAAGGGCACTTACAAGAGTTATGAAGCGGCGCCGTCTCATTCCGCCGACGCCATCTCCAGAATCCGTGCGACGTGGAGTGCTTCGCGGCCGGCGCCGTCCTTGATCTGGTGCCGGCAGCTCGTCCCACTCGCGGCGAGCATCGTGCCGGGGTCCGCGGCGCGCATCTTTGGCAGCACGCCGAGCTCGCCGATCTTCATCGAGACCTCGTAGTGCTCGGCCTCGTAGCCGAAGGCCCCGGCCATGCCGCAGCACGTGCTCTCGAAGGTCTCGACCGCGAGACCAGGGACGGTCTTGAGCGCCGCGAGCGAAGCGGGAATCACGTTGAAGGCTTTCTGGTGGCAATGGCCGTGCAGCAGCACCTTCGCGGGCGCGCCCCGGCCGGGTGTGAGCTTGAAGCGACCCGCGGCGGCTTCCTCGGCGACGAATTCCTCGAAGAGCTTGGCGCGTGCCGCGAGCGCCTTCGCCTCGCCGTCCGGCAGCAGCGCCAGGAATTCGTCGCGGAGCGTGAAGAGGCAGGAGGGCTCGACGCCCACGATAGCGACGCCGCGATCGAGATAGGGCTTGAGCGCCGCCAGCATCCGCCGAGCCTCCGCCTTCGCCTCATCGACAAGGCCCGTCGCGAGGAAGGTTCGCCCGCAGCAGAGCGGACGATCGCTCCCAGGCGTCGCCTCGATCACGCGATAGCCCGCGCGGCGCAGTACCGCCGCGGCGGCACGCGCATTCTCGGGCTCGAACCAGCGATTGAAGGTGTCGACGAATAGCACGACCTCGGCGCCCGTGCCCTCGTCTCGCTCTCCCGCGCGATAAGGCCGCGACGACCAGCACGGCAACGCGCGCTTCGCACTCATTCCGGTCCAGCGTTCGACAAGCCGCGCCAGCATCGGCACGCGGTTGCGCAGGTTCAGCATCGGCGCGAGCCGGCGCACGATCGGCGCATAACGCGGCAGATAGGCCACCAGCCGCTCGCGCGTGGTGAGGCCGTGGCGCTTTCTGTAGTGATAGAGGAACTCGGTCTTCATGCGCGCCATGTCGACGCCGGTCGGACACTCGCGCTTGCAGCCCTTGCAGGAGACGCAGAGCGACATGGTCTCGCGCATCTCTTCCGAGGTAAGGGCGTCGGGACCAAGCTGGCCCGAAAGCGCGAGCCTGAGCGTGTTGGCGCGGCCGCGTGTCAGATGCTGTTCCTCGGAAGTCGCGCGATAGGAGGGACACATGACGCCCGGGTCGGCCTTGCGGCAGGCGCCGTTGTTGTTGCACATCTCGACCGCGCCCGCGAAGCCGCCCCAATCCGACCAGTCGAACGCGGTTTCGAGTGGGATCGCGCGATAGCCCGGCTTGAAGCGGAATAACGAGCGATCGTCCATCTTGCTGGGTTTGACGATCTTGCCGGGATTGAACAGTCCTTCGGGGTCGAAGCTCTCCTTCACCTCTTCGAAGGCGCGGACGATGCGGCTCCCGAACATCGGTTCGTGGAATTCCGAGCGTACCAGGCCGTCGCCATGCTCGCCGGAATGCGAGCCCTTGTACTCCCGCACCATCGCGAAGGCTTCCTCGGCGATGGCGCGCATCTTCTGGACCTCGATCTCCTGCTTAAGGTTCAGCACCGGCCGCACATGGAGACAGCCGACCGAGGCATGCGCATACCAGGTGCCGTAGGTGCCATGCTTGCGGAATACTTTGGTGAGGCGGTCGGTGTACTCGGCGAGATCGTCGAGCGAGACGGCGCAATCCTCGATGAACGAGATCGGCTTTCCCTCGCCCTTCATCGACATCATGATGTTGAGGCCCTGCTTGCGCACGTCCCAGACCGCACTCTGGAATTGCGGATCGGTCGCCTCGACGACGGCGCCGGGCAATCCCAAATCGCCCATCAGCTCCACCAGCTGCTTCAGTCGTCGAAGATTGTCGGTGGCATCCTCGCCCGCGAATTCCACCAGCAGCAGCGCCTCGGGCTCGCCCCGGACGAAGCGATCGACGATCGGGCGGAACATCGCGATCTCGCGCGCAAGCTCGATCATCGTGCGGTCGACCAGCTCCACCGCCGTCGGCCCCAGCGCCACGACCGCCTTGGTGGACGCCATCGCCTGATAGAAGGTCGGGAAATGGCAAACGCCGAGCGCGCGGTGCGGTGGGATCGGCTGCAGGTCGAGCTCGATCTCGCTGAAGAAGCCGAGCGTTCCCTCCGAGCCCACCAGCAGATGCGACATGTTGTGGCCGCGGTCGGAGATCATATCGATGTTGTAGCCGCCGACCCGACGCAGCAGCTTCGGGAAGCGCCGTTCTATCTCGTCCGCTTCGCGCCCGTGCAGCGCGCGCATGCGCCGCACGAGGTCGCGATAGCGCTCGGGCATCGTGCGCTCGTCGAAATTGCCAGGCACCTCGCCCATGGTGACAGCGGTGCCGTCGGCGAGGATCGCGTCTATCGCGCGCACGTTGTGCACCATGTTGCCGTAGCGAAGCGAACGCGAGCCGCAACTGTTGTTGGCGGCCATGCCGCCCAGGGTCGCGCGATCGCTGGTGGAGACATCGACGGGGAAGACCAGGCCGTCTTTCCTGAGCGTCTTGTTGAGCTGGTCCAGCACCAGTCCCGGCTGCACGCGGGCGCGGCGGCGCTCTTTGTCCACGGAGACGAGGCGGTTCATATAACGCGAACAGTCGAGCACCAGCGAACGCCCCACGGTCTGGCCGCATTGCGAAGTGCCGCCGCCGCGCGGCAGCACCGAGACTCCTGCCTCGCGCGCGATTTCGAGCGCCGCCGCCACGTCGTCCTTGTCGCGCGGCACCACCACCCCGACGGGCTCGATCTGGTAGATCGAGGCGTCGGTGCTGTAGCGTCCGCGGCTCCCGGCGTCGAACAGCACCTCGCCCCGGAGCGCGCCCTTGAGTCGCTGCGCCAGTGCCGGATCGCCCACGGCTACGGACATGCAATGCCTCACGGAATTGGTCGTCGCGACAGGATTAGGGGAACGGCGCGGAAAAGGCCAGCCTGCCCGAGTCGAGACGCCCAACACCCCTCAAGGGGGCGTAAGCGCCAAGCCCCGGCTATTGCCGCGGCAGCGCCTTGCCGTCCCCGTGAATTCTCGCCATTGTCGGCTCGCGAGAGGGATGCGCTCGGCTCACCGCCAGAGCGCGGTTATTTTTGATTGTGGAGGGGCGGATGCGAAAGACCGGTCATACCGCGACCAGCGTGGTGCTGTTCTTGATCTGCGTGATGTACTTCATCACCTACATCGACCGCGTGAACATCTCGACCGCGGCGATCGTATTCCGCAAGGAACTCAATCTCAGCAACAGCGACTACGGCAATATCTTCGCCGCGTTCGGATACACCTACGCGCTATTTCAGATTTCCGGCGGCTGGCTCGGCGACCGCTTGGGACCCCGCGCGACCCTCGGCGTTTGCGGCCTTATCTGGGCCTTGGCGACGCTCTGCACCGGCCTCGCCACCGGCTTCTGGACGCTAATCCTCGCCCGACTCGTCCTCGGTCTTGGCGAGGGCGCGACCTTCCCGACCTCGACTCGCGCCATGTCGAACTGGACGCGCGCGGGCTGGCGCGGTTTCGCCCAGGGCATCACCCACTCCTTCGCCCGCATCGGCAACGCGGTCGCGCCCCCGCTGGTCGCCGCTATCATTACGGTCTGGAGTTGGCGCGGTTCCTTCATCCTGCTGGGTCTCGCGAGCCTCGCTTGGGTCATCGTTTGGTACGGCTATTTCCGCAACGATCCACGCGAGCACCGCGGCATCTCCGAGGAAGAGCTCAAGGTGCTCCCGCCCTACGGCGCGCGCAAGGAAAGCGCCGACGTGCCGTGGGGCAGGCTGGTGCCGCGCATGCTGCCAACGACGCTCGTGTACTTCTGCTGGGGCTGGACCTTCTGGCTGTTCCTGAGCTGGATTCCTCAGTATTTCCAGCAGGGCCATGGGATGAGCCTCACCGGCTCCGCGTGGTCGGCGGCAATCGTCGCCAGCGGTGGCGTGATCGGCGACACCGTGGGCGGTCTCCTCAGCGATCGTATCTACAGGAAGACCGGCGACCTCACCAAGGCGCGGCGCAACATGATCATCGCAAGCTTCCTCTCGGCCTTCGTGTTCCTGCTGCCGCTGTTCTTTGTCGACAACGTCGCGGTGCTGACGGCATGCCTCGCCATCACCTTCTTCTGCATCGAATTGACGATCGGCCCGATCTGGGCGGTGCCGATGGACATCGCGCCCAAATATTCGGGCACGGCGAGCGGGATCATGAACACGGGCTCGGCGATCGCGGCGATCGTCTCGCCTATGGCCTTCGGTTATCTTGTTGACTGGACCGGAAGCTGGCGCTGGCCGTTCAGCGGCTCGATCGCGCTGCTACTGATCGGCGCGGTGCTGACATTCTGGATACGGCCCGACCGCAAGATCGAGGAGGCGGCCGATACCGAGCTGGTGGCCAAGGCGATCAAGGCCTGAAGCAAAGCCGTTTTTCGCGAAAGGATGCGCATGACCCACCGCAGCGGACGGCATTTCCTGCAAATTCCCGGCCCGACGAACGTGCCCGATCGCGTGCTGCGCGCGATCGACAACGCCACCATCGACCATCGCGGGCCGGAATTCGGGACGCTCACGCGCGGCATCGTCATGGGGATGCGGCGAATATTCCAGACCACCGGGCCGGTCGCGATCTATCCCGCCTCCGGCACCGGCGCCTGGGAAGCGTGCCTCGTCAACACGCTTTCTCCCGGCGACCGCGTGCTCGCCTTCGAAACCGGACATTTTGCGACGCTTTGGCGCAATCTCGCGGACCGGCTGGGCATCGCCGTCGATTTCGTGCCGGGGGACTGGCGCCACGGCGTCGATCCGGCCGAAGTGGAGGCGCGGCTCGGCGCCGACAGGGTGCACGCAATCAAAGCGGTGATGGTGGTGCACAACGAAACTTCGACCGGCGTCACCAGCCGGGTCGCGCAATGCCGAGCCGCGATCGACCGCGCGAAGCACCCGGCCCTGCTGCTCGTCGATACCATCTCTTCGCTCGCGTCGATCGACTATCGCCACGACGAATGGGGCGTCGACGTGACGGTGGCGGGCTCGCAGAAGGGGCTGATGCTGCCGCCGGGGCTCAGCTTCAACGCTATTTCCCAGAAGGCGCTCGCGGCGCACAAGACCGCGAAACTGCCGCGGGCCTATTGGGACTGGGACCCCTTCATCGCCGCGAATGACAGCGGCTATTTCCCGTACACACCCGCGACGAACCTTCTGTTTGGGCTCAAGGAAGCGATTGCGATGCTGGAGGAGGAAGGTCTCGACAAGGTTTTCCTCCGCCACGACCGCCATGCCGAGGCGACGCGGCGCGCGGTCCGCGCCTGGGATCTCGAAATCCTCGCGCAGAATCCGGAGGAATATTCGAGCTCGCTCACCACCGTGGTGATGCCGCAAGGCCAAAATGGTGACGAGCTTCGCAAGGTGATCCTCGACCGCTTCGACATGTCGCTGGGCTCGGGCCTCGGCAAGCTTGCGGGCAAGGTGTTCCGCATCGGTCATCTCGGCGACTTCAACGACCTGATGCTGATGGGCACGCTTTCCGGCGTCGAGATGGGACTGGGGATCGCCGGTGTTCCGCACCGGCGCGGCGGCGCGCAAGCCGCCATGGACTACCTCTCCGGCAACACCAAGAGCGGCACGCACTGATGAGCGAAGAGCTGCTGGAGCGGCGGGAAGGCGCGGTCGTCACACTCGCCTTCAATCGCCCGCAGAAGCTCAACGCGCTCACCAAATCGCTCTGGCAGGAGCTGGGCGCGGCGGCGCGCCGCCTCGACGCCGACGAGAGCGTGCGCGCGATCGTGTTGCGCGGCACCGGCGGCAAGGCATTTAGCCCCGGCAACGACATCTCGGAATTCGCGCACGAGCGTTCGAACGCCGAGCAGGCGCGCCGCTATGGCGCCATCATGCACGAGACCTTGAGCGCGCTCAGCGAATGCCGGCATCCGCTGGTGGCACTGATCGAGGGTGTGTGCGTCGGCGGCGGGCTCGAGATCGCCGCCTGCTGCGACCTGCGCATTTGCGGGGAGTCCTCCCGCTTCGGCGCGCCGATCGCCCGGCTTGGGTTGGTCATGGCCTATGCCGAGCTGATGGCGCTCTGGCGCCTTGCCGGCCGCGCCACCACCCTGGAGTTGCTGCTGGAAGGGCGCATCCTCGATGCCCGCGAGGCGCGGGAACGCGGCCTCGTTACCCGGCTCGTGCCCGATGCCGAAGTGGAGCGCGAGGCTTATTCATCTGCGACGCGCATCGCCGAGGGCGCGCCGCTGGTGCATCGCTGGCACAAGAAATTTCTGCGCCGGCTGGAAAGCGGAGTGCCGATCACCGCGGCCGAGCAGGACGAAGGCTTTCTGTGCTTCGACACGCGCGATTTCCAGATCGGCTATCAGGCCTTCCTGGCGAAGCGCAAGCCGCAATTCGAGGGACGTTAAGCCTCGACCCCGAGCGCCTGAGCACGCGCGAGCAGCCGTTCCGCGCTCAGATAGGTCGGCATCTCGACCAGCAGCCCCGCCACTTCGACGCGATCCTCGCCGCGCCGGCGCGCCGCCTCGAATGCGGCCACGACCGCCTTCGCATGGCGTACTTCTTCGGCCGATGGGGTCATCGCCGCATTGACGGCGACCGCGTGACCGGGGTGCACGAGGCTCTTCGCCACATAGCCGAGGCTGCGCGCGAGCAGAGCATCCGCCGCGGCTCCATCGACATCGGCAAAGGTGTAGGGGCAATCGATGGTAATCACCTGCGCCGCCGTGCATTCCACATGAAGGCGCTGGCGCGCATAAAGCAGCTCCCGCCCGTCCCTGCTACGGGGCGCACCGAGATCGGCGGCCAGATCCTCGGTGGACCCCAGGACCCCTGTAATTCGTGGCGAAGACGTGGCGATCGCGAAGGCCTGAACGAGGCCGCGCGCCGATTCGATGTTAGGAACGAGCTCGGTGGTCCCGGCGGGAATCCCCAATGCATACTCCTGCTGCAGCACTGCCTCGGCGAGGGCCACGACTTGACGAGGCTCGGCGACCTTGGACATGAGGACGATATCGGGACGCCCCCGCATCGCCGCCGCAAGGTCTTCCAGCCCCGCAGTTTCCAGCGGGTTGATCCGTACCGCCGCAAGCTGGCCTGCCGCCCGCCAATGCTGATAGAGCGCGGGCGCCAGCGCCCGAGCCTCCGGGCGCCGTTCGGGCGGGGTGAAGTCCTCAAGCTCCTGGATCAACACATCGGCGCCGCTCGCGGGTGCAGCCTGCAAGGTCTGGAGCTCGGCCCCCGGGAGGAACAGCCAGGAGCGCCGGAGCGCCGGAGCGCGCCGCCGGGCGGCCGAGGCCCCAGCGGACGTGGCCGTCTGAGGCAATTGCGACATCGTGCTCACCCCCCTCTAGAGAAACAGAAACGCAATCGCACCGCTATACTGCGCCAACCGCGCGATCCGAAAGGGACAATGAACATGCGCACGTCGGCAATGCACGAGCTGGGAGCGACCCTCGCGGAAGCTTGGATCGCAAGCAAGCCCCTTCCTTCGATTCCCGAGCGACTGACCCCCGAGCGCCCGGACGAGGCCTATCAAGCGCAGGCAGTCCTGGTAGACCGCTTGATGCCGCATTTCGGCCCGATCGTAGGTTGGAAAGTCGGTGCCGCCGGGCTCGACGCCGAGCCCAACGCCGCCCCGCTCTTGGCCGACCTGGTGCAGCCGGCGCCCGCTCGCTTCGGCGCGGTCCAATTCCGTCTCCGCGGCCTGGAGGCCGAGCTTGCTTTCCGCTTCGGCCGCGCCTTGCCACCCCGCAGCGCACCCTATGGCGAGGCCGATGTGGCGGCGGCAATTCAATCGATGCATGTGGGCATCGAAGTAGTGGAATGCCGCACCGAAGATCGCGAGGCGACCTCGCCTTTGGTCCGCCTTGCCGACAACCAGAACAACGGCGCATTTTGCTTTGGCCCGGTCTGCGCGAAGGACTGGCGGGCGGTCGACTACGTCCGACAGGCCGTCGTGCTGTCCCTCGACGGGATGCCTGCCGCAAGGGCCGAGGGCGGCAACGCCGCCGGCCATCCGATGCGGCTCCTCGTGTGGCTCGCCAACCACGCCGCAAAGCAGGGCCGGGGCATCGCGGCCGGCGATATCATAACCACCGGAAGCCATATTCGGCCGGTCTTCAACCATCACGCGGAACGAGTCGAGGCGAAATTCCCCGGTTTAGGTTGGGCGAGTCTCAACTTTTAGGTTCGGCACCACGCCTGTGGATGATCTGTATTTCCACCGCCACCTCAATCACATCCGGAATTAATCTAGCGGTCTAACGAATTCTTAATTATAGCATACGTAAGTAAGGGAGCCGGTCTATGACCTGAGACCGGCGGCCCTGGCTCGAAGGCCAAGACGAGATCGGGACCCGGGCTGGCCTTATGGGTCGTCCTGGGGTCGAACCGGTTGATGTTTTGCGAGAGCGATTCGACCGGACCCCCGAGGGGAGCGAGCACGCGCGTGAGACGCCAGATCGTTGCGATCCTCGATGACCGCATCACCAATCTGAAGATTCTTGAGCGGCTCGCGACGTCGCTTGGCGACGATGTGATCGTCAAGACCTTCGAGTCGCCGCTTGCGGCGCTCGCCTCGGCGCGGGAAAAAGAACCCGACATCGTCATCACCGACTTCAAGATGCCGGAGATTGACGGTGCCGAATTCATCCGCCGGTTTCGCGCGCTCGAGAATTGCGGCGACGTGCCGGTGATGGTGATCACCGCCTACGAGGATCGCGATTTGCGCTACAGCGCGCTTGAGGCGGGGGCGACCGACTACTTGCTGAGCCCGGTCGATCACCACGAATTCCGGGCGCGCTCGCGCAATCTGCTGATGCTGCGGCGCCAGCAGCTGATGCTGAAGGAGCGCGCGAATTCGCTCGAGGAGCGCATGGTCGAGAAGGATCGGCACCACCGCGACCAGCTGCGTCACAGCCACGAACTGCTGCTCCGCGTCATCGACGCGGTGCCGGTTCGCATCAGCGCCACCGACCGGGCCGGGCGCTTCGTGTTCGTCAACGATTGTTTTGCGCGCGCCGTCGGCCGCGCGCCAAGGGCGATCATCGGCCACGCTCTGGCCGAGCTTCTCCCCGGCATGGCGGCGGAAGAGGCGGAAGAGGCGGATCGTCGGCTGCTCGCCCACGAAACCAAACCCGCGCCGTTCGAGGCGGTGGTGCGCGACCACGACGGCGAGGAGCGCGTGCTGCTTACCAACAAGGCGGTGCTCGACGACAACACCGGGCAACCGATGATGCTGGTGACGGTCTCGCTCGACATCACCGACCGCAAGCACGCGGAACTCGCCATGCTTGCGGCCAAGGACATGGCGGAACTCGCCAATCACAGCAAGACCGAGTTCCTCGCCAACATGAGCCATGAGCTGCGCACGCCGCTGAACGCGATCATCGGCTTCTCGCAATTGATGGCGGATGAAGTGCTGGGGCCGCTCGGCAACGCGAAGTATTCGGGCTACGCCCGCGACATCTGCAACAGCGCCGAGCACCTGTTGGGCATCATCAACGACATTCTCGACGTCTCGAAGCTCGAAGCCGGCAAGTTGGAGCTCGAAGAGGAGCTTATCGACGTGCCGCAGGTCGTGCGAAATCTGCTGCATTTCGTGGCCGAACGCGCGAGCGCGCTCGAAGTCGCGATCGAGACCGAAATCGCACGAGACCTGCCGCGCCTTCTCGGCGACGCACGCAAAATGAAGCAGATCCTGCTGAATCTGGTGACCAACGCGCTCAAATTCAGCCACCCCGGCGGGCGCGTCACACTGCGCGCGAACGAGATCAACGGCGCCATCACCATAGAGGTGATCGACCGCGGCATCGGCATGGATGAGTCCGAGCTGCAGACGGCGGTAACCCGCTTTGGCCAGGTCGCCAGCATTTGGAACCGCAAGCACGCCGGCACCGGGCTCGGTCTGCCGCTCGCCATCGGCTTGGTCGAGTTGCATGGTGGACGGCTCGATATCAAGAGCCGCAAGGGCGGGGGAACGGCGGTGACAGTGACCTTCCCTGCGTATCGCTCGGCGCCCAGCAATCACGCGCACGTTCCGGAGCGGCATGCTCCGGACACCGCCCCGGCACCCTGAGCCGAGCCGGACAGGGAGGCGGACCATCTTCAGATGATCGAGCAACCCGGCACGGCGGCACAGGAAGCGATCGATCCATCGCTGCGTCGCCGCAGCGTGATGGTCGTGCTCGGCATCGCCTTTGTCTCCGTCGTCACGCCCGCGCTGCTTGCCTATGTGCTCTGGGGCGAGCACCTCGCCGCCGCCTTCCCGCTGGGCGGCGGCCTGCCGCTCTTGGTGAGTTACGTCCTCGGCGCCGTCGCCTGCGGCGTCGTCGCGCTCTGGCGCGGCCTCGATCGGCTCGCCCAAGATCTTTCGAGCCGCGACGACACCGAGCACGAGCAGATCCTGATCCGGATCGTCTTTCCCAGCATCGTGTTCGATTACAGCCTCGCAGCGCTGGCCTTTTCGAATGGAGATCCGGGCGACGCGGCGGCGGCCCTCACCATGGGAATCGGCATGGTGCTGGCATGGCTCTTCCTGCTGCATCTGCTGCTGTTCTCCACGGAACGGGCGCCGTGGCGGCGCCGACTGGCGATGGTCGCCGATCTCGGCGTGCTTTCCGTGTACTTGCACTTCGGCGGAGCGACCGCTGCCGCATGGTACGGAATCTACATCTGGCTCGGCATCGGCTACGGGCTGCGCTACGGCCTGAAGCCGCTGTTTCAAGCCACCATCGTCGGCGTTGTGGGCTTCGCCGCCGTCATCGCGACGACGCCGTTCTGGTATCAGCACCTGCCGCTCTCCGGCGGCCTCGTCTTCGCGCTCATGGTGTTGCCGGCTTACCTGACGACGCTGATCCGGAATCTCACCGAGGCGAAGGCGCAAGCCGACGAGGCGAACGCCGCCAAGAGCCGCTTCCTAGCGATCATGAGCCATGAGCTGCGCACGCCCTTGAGCGCCATGATCGGCATGGACGCTATCCTGCGCCGCACCCGCCTCGACGCGCGCCAGCGCGACATGCTGGCGACCATGAACTCCTCGGCGCGCGCGCTGCTCGCCCTGATCAACGACATCCTCGACATCTCGAAGATCGAAGCCGGAAAATTCGCGCCGGCCGTCGAGGCCTTCGATTTGCACGCCGTGCTGAACGGCACGCTCGCGATGCTGCGGCCACAGGCATTGGCCAAGGACCTCAGCCTCGATTGCCGGGTCGATCCGCGGATACCCTACGCGCTCCGTGGCTGGCCGCATCAACTGCGGCAAATCATCACCAATCTGGTGGCAAACGCGATCAAGTTCACCGACAAGGGGCGGATTTCCGTCATCTTCGAAGCGATTGCGGTGGATGAGCGGAAGGCCGAGATGCGGCTCTCGGTGCGCGACGAGGGGATCGGAGTGCCGCCCGAGGCGCAGGAGAAGATCTTCGATCTGTTCACGCAGGCGGATGGCGCGGTAACACGCCGATACGGCGGCACCGGTCTTGGCCTTGCCATCGTGAAGCAACTAGTCGAGCTGATGGGCGGCACGGTGACGCTGACCAGCCAGCCCGGAAAAGGCAGCGTCTTCACGGTCGATCTCGGCTTCGCCCGGGAGCCCGAGAACGCCACCGAGGCGATCGATCTCAAGAACCAGCTAGTGCTGGTGGTGACGGAAGATGCCGAACTCTCGGGGTGGCTGCACGAGCGCATCGCGCAATGGCACGGCACGCTCCGCGGCTTCAAGGATACCGCGGCGGCGGCGCAATTTCTCACCACGCGGCCACCCGATGCGGGGCGGGTAGTTCTGTTCGTGGACGGCCGCAACGATCCGGTCGACGCGCTCAGCGTGCCGGCGCGGGTCGCGGGTGCCGCGCAAGAGCCGCTGACCCTTTTGCTCGCTGACGGCGGCCACCTCGCGTCGATCGCCAATCTCGCCGGCGCGCGCGTCAGCGCCTTGCTTGCGGATCCCATCGACGAGCTCCAGCTCGCGCGCTCGCTCCACTCCCTGCCCGCGCCCGAGAGCGACGCACCCGCGATCGAGGGCGAGGAGCAGAACCAGTCCAGCGAAATTTCCGTCGCGCGCAAACCTCTCAAGGTACTGCTGGCCGAGGACAACGCTCCCAACCGCATGATCATCCAACGCATCCTGGAACTTGCCGGACATTCGGTGGTGACGGCCGCGGATGGCGAGGAAGCGCTGCAATTGATGGAGCAACCCGGCATCGACTTGGTGCTCATGGACATCAACATGCCGGAGCTCAGCGGATACGAGGCCGCCAAGCTCTTCCGCATGGCAAACCTGGATCAGCCTCGGTTGCCGATTCTCGCGCTAACCGCCGACGCGACGTCCCAGACCGAACGGCTCTGCCGCGAAGCCGGGATGGACGGCGTGCTCACCAAGCCGATCGAGGCGGCGCATCTGCTTGCGACCATCGACGAAATCGGGGAGCGCGGCATCGGCACGCTTGGCGCGGCGACGCCGCTGCCGGCGAGCGTGGTGACGCCGATCGCTCAGCATCCCCGTTACGGCAGCGATGGCGGGGCCGTGCTGGACGACGCCGCGGTCGAGGCGTTGCGGGCATTGGGCGCCGGCAGCGAGTTCTTCAACGACGTGGTCGAGAATTTCCGCAGCGACGTCCGCGGCATCTTGGACGATATGGCGCGCGCGGCGGCTCAGCGCGACCTGCGCGCCTTCCGCGATCACGCGCATTCGCTGCGTAGCAGCGCCGCGCATATCGGCGCAATCCGATTCTATCGGGCATTGTTCGCGCTGCGCGAGATCACCGCTCAGCAGCTTGACAGCGAGGGGACGCAGTTGCTGGACCGGTTGCGCGGCGAATACGTCAAGCTCGACGCCGCGCTGAGGCAGAAAATCCAGGAAGTGAAACGCGGCTGATTCCGCGTTTCGGCCGGCCTCTCCTTTCGACCGACGATCTACTCCGCGGCCGTCCGCTGCTTGCGCCGATCCTGCGCGACGGCCAAGCGCGCCATCTTGCGCAGGTCGCTTTCCGATAGCCCGAGCGCGGTATCGACCCAACTCACAGCGATATCGGCGAGTTCTTCTATGCTAAGCGGATTGACCCGGTCGCGGGCACGGAAAATAGCCCGATGCGCGGCGTGGCGACGGCCGCTGCGGCCGATATAGTCGTAGAGCGCCTCGGTTCCCAGTCCGTCGTCGGCAAGAACGTCCACGACGCCGAGTTCGAATAGTTCCTGGGCGGTGTAGAGCCGGCCGCTGGTGATCATGCGCTCGGCATGAGCCGGCGAGATCCGGCGCACCAGATAGCTGTAGGCGCCCATTCCCGGGAAAAGATTGAACAGGATCTCCGGCAGCCCGAACTTTGCGCTTCGCTCGGCAATGATGACGTTCGACGACAGCGCGGCTTCAAAGCCGCCGCCGAGCGCATCGCCGCGGACCAGGGACACCGTGATCAGCGGCAAGTTCAAGTTGGTGGCGTTGGCATAACCTTCCTCGATGACGGCACGCGCATATCGCATGAGGCTGTCGCGATCCTGCCGGCGGATCAGGTTCGCAAACATCTCAAGGTCGCCGCCCAGGTTCCAAACACCGGGCATGCGCGAATCCCAGACCATGTATTTGATGGGTGCCGTGCCCCCGCCCGCGGCAAACAGCGTGCGCACCAGGTCTTGCAAGCGGCCAATGTCGCGCAGAAGTCCAGGCGTAAAGCTGGGACGTCCGGCAAAATTGAAGTATGCGAAAAGCAGGCCTTCCTTGCCGTCGTAGACGACATCCGTCTCCTCAAGCGGCACTGCGGCGAAGCGGGCTTCAATGGCTGCCGCTGAAAGCTCGACCCGCGGCGCGCCCCGGCCAACGGCTGGCTCCTCGGCACGCTGGCCCCCGAGGTTGGGTATTGGAATGGAGGTTCTGCCCAACTCGACCAACTGCACATGTGCGCTCATATGCGACGTCCTTCGTGCGGGGATTCTTGCCCGGAGTCCCCTGAATTGATGTGACACCCTCCCTTACGTCTCTCCCTTAAGGTAAATCATTTATCAGCTTTGCTTCTAGCAATATTTTGTTAACCTTGTTTAACGCCAAGTGATTCCTCATACAAATGCATTCAATACTGCCGCTGGTAGCTTTTTTCTTTGTGGCCACTATTAGACGCAGTAAAAGGACTGGTACGAGCCGGAAGCGAGGATTCTTCCCGAGTCAAGGGCAAATCGCGCACGTGACGACGAACGCGGTTGCCCTATCGTCCGGCGACGGCAGCTATCCGCTCGCAACCAAAACGAGGCAGAGACTTTCTAGACGGTTCCGACCGGCGTCGCTGGAGATCCGACCGCGCCCGGCAATCGCAAGGGCGGCGCCGTCATCAGGAATCGATAACGCCCGTGCTTGCGCAGCCAGTCGGCGAGATCGGAAAGAAACCAGAGCTCGCCCAAATTGACGCCGAGCTTGAAGAGGCAATGTTCGTGCAACGGCAGACTCGCGCAATGATCGGCCTCGCAGGGACGCGAGGGATAGAACTCCACCGCGTAGTTGTCGGAGATCAGAGAAACCAAACCGCTCTTGGTGATCCAGTTGAGCAGACGTTCATCGCGGCCATCGAGCCCGGCGCAGGAATCGTTGAGGATTTCCAAATCCGGTTTTTTCTTCATGCTCAGGATTAGCCGGTCATAGCCGGTGCGAAGGCAGACGATATCGCCCTCCTCCACCACGACCCGATCCTTTTCCAGCACGTCCATCAATTCAGCGTAGCCGATCGGCTTATGCGCGCGCGCGAAATGTGCCTCCAGGTCGATCATCACAGCGCGCCCTTGGATGCAGTGGGTCGCCATGTTCTCGATACCGAGCGCCCGCGCTCCCGGCTCTGCGGCCACCGGGAGCTCGCCGCCGTCACGATAGTCGAGTGGCCCAATGATGTGCTCACCCGCGCGATAACCGTTGTAGTAAACCATCTCCGCCTTGCCGTCGCCGTCAGCGTCGAAGAGTTGCCCCACATGGGCGAGGCTGTCCCACTGCGTCGAGTATTGGAGGTGAATAAAGGCGGCGTCGTCGCAGATGACATCGGTCGCCTTCGGGTCCAGTCGCGCGATCGGGAAGTTCATATTGGGCTTGCCCTCGCGCACCGTCGGCTGCAGCCGCGGCGGATGCCGCCGCGGATTAAGCTTGGCCTCTCCGGGGTAGTCGAGCGGCAGCGATAGGCAGAACGACAGGCCCTCCTTCACCTCCGCCACGCCCTCCAAGACCTTTTTCGGCGTCAGAAGATTGAGCCTGCCGCGCTGATCGTCCGGACCGAAATCACCCCACGTCGAGCCAGGCGGGCGGCGCTTCCAGCGCGGGTTGCTCATGACTGCGCTCCATTCACGGCGATGAAGCGCCATTAAGAACCGAGCCAAGTCGCGATTGCAACCGGACGGGACACAGGACCTCCCCTCTACTCACACGAAAGTGAGAGTGTATTAGAACATTATATTAGAGTAGCTCTATATGCTGGCTTTCCTACAACAACTTCATACGATCGGGGGAAGCCATGGACGGCGATCATCTTAAGAGCTTGATCTCGAAAACACATTTTTCGCGACGCGACTTCGTGATCACGGGGGTCACAACCGGCTTTGCCCTCGCGGCACAGCCGGTCCAGGCGCAGACCATTATCACAACGGACGCAAAGGGCCTCATTGCCGAGGCAGTCCAGATACCAGTCTCGGACGGCAAAATTCCCGCCTACTACGCCCGCCCTGACGGGAAGCACAGCTACCCGGTCGTCTTGGTGATCCAGGAGATCTTCGGTCTGCATGAACATATTCAGGATATTTGCCGGCGGCTCGCCAAGGCCGGCTACTTCGCGGTGGCGCCGGCGCTCTATGCCCGCCAGGGCGACCCCTCGAAGATTTCCGATATCCAAACGCTGCTGAAAGAGATCGTCTCCAAGGTGCCGGACGCCGAAGTCGCATCCGACCTCGACGCCACCGTCGCCTGGGCCAAAAACGACAAGCACGCGGACATCGGACGTTTGGCGGTGACCGGCTTCTGCTGGGGCGGACGGCAGGTCTGGCTTTACGCCGCTCACAATCGCCACCTGCGGGCCGCAGTCGCCTGGTACGGCCCGGTCGCCGGCACCACCGACGAATTGCATCCCAAACGCGTGCTCGACCTCGCCCGGGACATTCATGCGCCGGTGCTCGGCCTTTATGGCGCCGCTGACCAAGGCATCGCGGTCGCCGACGTGGAGAAGCTGCGTGACGAGCTCAAGGCCGCGCACAAATACTGCAAGCTCGTGATCTATCCGGACACGCCGCACGGCTTCAATGCCGATTATCGGCCAAGCTACCGGCCCGAGGCCGCGAAAGACGGCTGGAAACGCATGCTCGAGTGGTTCAAGCAACACGGCGTCGCATAAAGCGCACCACCGCCGAGACGCAAGAGGCCCGCATCGCGGGCCTCTTTTGGGCTTCAAGATCAGAGAGTGCCGCCGCAAACCGCGACGGCGGCTTTGAAGCGCCTTCAGTGTACCCGGCGGCGCCTGGCGGCCGGCACGGCGGCTCCGATCGTATCCTCGTCGAAGAGCTCGGCAAGTTTCTCGAGCATGGTGCCGCCGAGCTGCTCGGCATCGACGATGGTCACGGCGCGCTTGTAGTAGCGCGTCACGTCGTGGCCGATACCGATCGCGATCAGCTCCACGGGCGAGTGATGCTCGATCTCCTCGATCACCTGGCGCAGGTGCTTTTCGAGGTAATTGCCGGGGTTGACCGAGAGTGTCGAGTCGTCGACCGGTGCGCCGTCCGAGATCACCATCAGAATGCGGCGTTGCTCGGTGCGCGCCATCAAACGGTTATGCGCCCAGAGTAGCGCCTCGCCATCGATGTTCTCCTTGAGGATGCCCTCACGCAGCATCAGCCCGAGGCTGCGGCGCGCGCGGCGCCATGGCGCGTCCGCGGACTTGTAGATGATGTGCCGCAGATCATTGAGGCGGCCGGGGTTGGGCGGTTTGCCGGCGCCGATCCATTGTTCGCGCGATTGGCCGCCCTTCCAAGCGCGGGTGGTAAATCCGAGAATTTCGACCTTGACGCCGCAGCGCTCGAGCGTGCGCGCCAGGATGTCGGCGCTCATCGCGGCAACCGTGATCGGGCGCCCGCGCATCGACCCCGAATTGTCGATCAGCAGCGTCACCACGGTGTCGCGGAACTGCATCTCCCGCTCGCGCTTGTAGGAGAGCGGATAAACCGGATTGGTGACGATGCGCGAGAGACGCGCCGCGTCGAGGATGCCTTCTTCGAGATCGAACTCCCAGGCGCGGGTCTGCTTGGCGAGCAGGCGGCGCTGCAGGCGATTGGCGAGCCGGGCGATCACGCTCTGGAGATGCGCGAGCTGCTGATCGAGGAGGTTGCGCAGCCGAGTCAGCTCCTCCGTATCGCAGAGCTCGTCGGCCACGACCACTTCGTCGAAATGCAGGGTGAAGGCGCGATAGGCGTTGGCATCGGCAGCGGCATTGCTGTTGCGCGGGAGGATTCCGGGTCGTCCCGGGCGGCCTGGATCGTCGTCGCCGGCGCCCGGCATCAGCTCGCCGCTGATCTCCTCGGCGCCCGCGGGCTCGCCATCCTGCTGCTGTTCGGGAATCCCTGCCTCGAGGGCACTCTGAGCGCCCGTCACCGTGCCTTCGCCGGATTCGTTCTGGCTCTCGGCGTCGGAGCTATCCTCCCCTTCGCCCTCTTTGTCGTCGCTGTCGCCGGAGGCATCGGCCTCGCCCAGATCCAGGTCGAGGTCCTGGATCAACCGGCGTGTCGCCTTGGCGTAAGCATCTTGATCGGCAATCTGGCGGCTCAGCTCCTGGATGTCGCGGCCGATGCGGCCCTCGAGATAGGGTCGCCAGAGGTCGACCATGCGCTGCGCGGCGGGCGGCGGCGACGCGCCGGTCAATTGCTCGCGGGTCAGCAGGCGAACAGCCTCGGCAAGCGTGCTCTCGCTCCGCTCGGTTATGCGGTCATAACCCTGTCGGCGGTAACGCGCGTCCAGCATAGCAGTCAGGTTCTCGCCGACGCCGACCATCCGCCGGGCGCCAAGCGCCTCGACCCGCGCTTGCTCCGCACCCTCAAAGATCGCGCGGGCCACTTCTCCTTGCGGCGATCGGCGCGCATGAAGCTGCGGGTCATGGTAACGCAGCCGCAGCGCCAGCGCGTCCGCGGCGCCGCGCACCAGAGCCGCCTCGTGGTGCGTAAGATCCCGCGCCGGCATCGGCAACCGCGCGCGCAATCCCGCGAGCCCCGCCGGCTCGGGGCCGTAACTCACCGTTACGTCGTCGCGCTCCGCGATCGCCTTAAGCGTGGCTGCCGTCGAGCGCTTGAAGACGTCGATCGGAGTATTCTGCTCGGCCATTGGCTCCGTCCGGCGTTCAGACCAGCGTAGCCTGCACACCGGTCTCCTTGAGCTCGGTGCCAAGGCAGCGCTGGTAGTACTCCGCCACCGTCGAGCGCTCGAGCTCGTCGCACTTGTTCAGGAAAGTAAAGCGGAAGCCCAACGCCAGATCGTTGAAGATACGGGCATTCTCGGCCCAGGTGATGACCGTCCGCGGCGACATCACGGTCGAGATGTCGCCATTGATGAAGCCGGATCGGGTCAGGTCGGCGAGCGCCACCATCGCGCTCACTGTACGTCGGCCTTCCTCGGTGTCGTAGCTCGGCACCTTCGCAAGCACGATCTCGACCTCGGCATCGTGCGGCAGATAGTTGAGCGTCGCCACCACGTTCCAGCGATCCATCTGGCCTTGATTGATCTGCTGGGTTCCGTGATAGAGCCCGGTGGTGTCGCCAAGCCCCACCGTGTTGGCGGTGGCAAAAAGACGGAACGCCGGATGCGGACGAATGACGCGATTCTGATCGAGCAAGGTGAGCTTGCCCTCGACCTCCAGAACGCGCTGGATCACGAACATCACGTCGGGGCGACCAGCGTCGTATTCGTCGAAGACCAGCGCCGTCGGATGCTGCAGCGCCCAAGGGAGCAATCCCTCACGAAATTCCGTAACCTGGCGCCCCTCGCGCAGCACGATCGCGTCCTTGCCGACCAGATCGATGCGGCTGATGTGGCTGTCGAGATTGACACGGATGCACGGCCAATTGAGGCGCGCCGCCACCTGTTCGATATGGGTGGATTTGCCGGTGCCGTGATAGCCCTGGATCAGGACGCGGCGGTTATAGGCGAAGCCCGCGAGGATCGCGAGCGTGGTGTCGCGGTCGAAGCGATAGGCCTCGTCGAGATCGGGCGTATGCTCACTGGGCTTGCTGAACGCCGGGCATTGCAAGTCGCTGTCGAGGCCAAAAGTCTGGCGCACCGAGACGGTGATGTCGGGGCGATCGAGCGGTTGCTCCGCCGCGCCGTTCGAGGTCTGAACCGATGTCATCTGAAGAGTGGATCCTTAGCGGGTGGAAACGGGCTTTGAATTCGGCTTCGCGTCGTCGTTCAGCTTCCCGGGAAGTAGCTTGCCTTGAGCGTCGAATAGGCTTGATTGATCTCTTTCAATCTTTCCTCCGCGGCCTTGTCGCCGCCATGGGAGTCCGGGTGGTGCTGCTTTACCAACTCCTTGTAGCGAGCCTTGAGGGCTGCGAGCGTTAACGGCAAGGTCAGATCGAACACGATGAGCGCTCTCTCCTCATCGGTCCGCGGTCGCCTGCGCGGGGTTTCGCGCGACGCCCCCTGCTCGTCGTCGAACAGGCCATGATCCTGCCAGCGCGGTTGGAAACGTCCGCTAAGCCGGCTTCCAAGAGGCCAGGTCGGACGCTGCCAGACGGTGTCGTTTCGGATCTCCGCCTCGATTTCCGCCTCGCTCATGCCGGCGTAATAGTTCCAAGCCGCATTGTAGGCGCGCACGTGGTCGAGGCAGAACCAGTAAAATTGCTGCAGGTCCGAGCGCGATCGCGGAGCCCGGAAATCCCCGCTCGCCGCGCAGCCCGGATGGTCGCACGCGCGCAAGAACGGCGCCTGAGCCGCCTCAAAGCTATGTTCGATCGCCATCCGCCTCATTGTGCCAGTATGGTGAGCCGCCCACCCCAAGACAAGCGCGGCCACGCAAGGATGTGTTGCGGTCGCTCCATCGCTTCGCCCTTGACTTTGCCCATCTCTCCACCAAGCGTCCCGCAGCGCGGCAAAGGAGTTCCAGTCTGATGCGCATGGTCGATCGCATCCGTACGAAATTACAGGCCGAATTCGCTCCCGAGCGGCTTGAGGTGATCGACGAGTCGGAACTCCACCGCGGCCACGCGGGCGCTCGGCCCGGGGGTGAGACCCATTTTCGGGTAACAATTGTTGCCAAGGCCTTTCGTGGCAAGTCGCGCCTTGAGCGCCAACGCGCCGTCCACGCGACGCTCGCGGAAGAGCTGGCCGGTGGAATCCACGCGCTAAGCCTTTCGGTCCGCCCACCCGACGATCATACCTAGTTATTCCCTCGCATTCTGCTCTCGGAAGACGAATCGCCGTGTGCGTCCGCAATTTTAGATAGAATTACGGAACGTAACTCTCTAATGGATTGCAGCAATTTGCGGCTTGTGTAAACTAACGCGAATGATGTCTGAAGATTTCGACGCAAAGAAGCAAGACGGCAGTGCCGATGCTGGCCCCGTTGCACTCCTACGACTGGTGAGCGGCAACGTCCGGGTACACGGGCGGCGGACAAGCGTACGGCTGGAACCTGCGCTCTGGGATGCATTGCGGGAGACTTGCCGGCGCGAAGGCAAGAGCGTTCACGACCTCATCAGTGATATCGCGGGGCAACGCACCCAATCGACGCTCACCGCCTCGATCCGCGTCTTCCTGATGAATTATTTCAAGGCAGCGGCTACCGAGGATGGCCATCGTCGAGCTGGTCACGGTTCGGGCTGAGCGTTCGCCCGGAGCGGGTCCTGCCGAATCAGGCCCGCGTCGCAATCCGGCGAAGGGGACCGGCATCGGGCACGACGTCACGCCGCAGCAAGAAAATCGCGCACATCGATCTCAGGGATATCGCGGGCGATAAAAGCATCGCCAATTTCCCGCGCTAGTATGAAAACCAGCTTGCCATCGCGCACTTTTTTGTCGTGCCGCATGTGGCGCAGCAATCGCTCGGGCTCGATCCCACCACCGCACACGTCATCGAGCCTGGTCGGGAGCCCGATGGCCGCGAGGTGGCGGCGCACGCGGTCGGCGCTTTGGCGCGTGCAGTGGCCGAGCCGCGCGGAGAACTCGAAGGCGAGCGCCATCCCAAGTCCAACCGCCTCGCCATGCAACAGCGCGTCGCCGAAACCTGTTTCGGCTTCAAGCGCGTGACCGAAGGTGTGGCCGAAATTGAGTATGGCGCGTTCACCGGTCTCGCGCTCGTCGGCCGCGACCACCGCGGCCTTGTGTTCACAGCTCAGCGCCACCGCGCGCGCCTGCAGCTCCGCATCGCCGGCACAGAGCTCGGCGCCGCTCCGCTCCAGCCACTCGAACATCGCGGCGTCTCGGATCAAGCCGTACTTCACCACTTCCGCATAACCCGCGAGGAGCTCGCGCCGCGGCAAAGTCGCGAGCGTCGCGACGTCGGCGAGCACCAGCGCCGGCTGATGGAAGGCGCCGACTAAGTTCTTGCCGCGCCGCGAATTGATCGCGGTCTTGCCGCCTACCGAGCTATCGACCTGGGCGAGGAGCGTCGTCGGGATTTGCACGTAATCAAGGCCGCGCAGCACCGTCGCAGCCGCAAAACCCGCGATGTCGCCGACCACGCCGCCACCCAGCGCAAGTATCAGCGTGCTGCGTTCGATGCCGAGGCCAAGAAGGTTGTCGACGAGCCCGGCGAAATGTTCGAAGTCCTTGGTGCTCTCTCCAGCCGGCAGCACGATCTGCTCATGGCGAATACCCGCCGACTCGAGGCTGCGCACCAGAGCGGGAAGATGCAGGGTCGCCACGGTCGCGTCGGTGACGACCACGGCGCGTCGCTTGGCGCCAAGCGACGCGATCACCGCCCCCGCACGCCCGAGCAAGCCGTCACCGATCAGGATGTCATAGCTGCGCTCGCCAAGAGCGACGCGGATGGTGTGTTGATCGTTCAACCGGCGCCTCCTGCGACTCGGGCCGGCGCGCCGAGGAAATCGGCAAGTGCGGCCAACACGCGCTCCAAGGTCATTTCGGGCGGGCCGTCGATCGTCTCCACGGTGATATCCGCCTCGGCGTAGACGGGGTAGCGCTGCTCTATCAGCCGTGCCAGGGTGGCGCGCGGGTCTTGCTTCAGCAGCGGCCGGTTGCCGCGCCTCGATACCCGCGCAACCAGCAGGTCGAGACCCGCTCTCAGCCAGATCGAGATAGCACGCTCGCGGATGAGGGTGCGCGTGCTCGGGTCCATAAAAGCGCCGCCGCCGGTCGCGAGCACATGAACCGGATTCGCAAGCAGCCGCGCGATCACCTTGCGCTCGCCTTCGCGGAACACCGATTCGCCGCGCCGCTCGAAGATTTCTTCGATAGTCTCGCCGGCTGCGGCCTCGATCTCGGCGTCCGCGTCGATGAACGGCAGGTTCAGCCGCTGCGCCAAGCGCCGACCGATATTCGTCTTGCCGGCGCCCATCAGCCCCACCAGCACGATCGTCTTCGAAACGCTGATCTCTGGCGTACCCATTACCCGCAAATCCGCGAAACACGGCTCCTGTCTCGTTGAAACCGCGGCGCCGCGCCGATAGACTGGCGGCCGCGGGACGATTCGCAGGTTAGCATATCGCGGCGAGACCCGACCGCAAGGACGCGACGAGCCAGGAGCAAAATGCCGAGAGTGGTGCTGATGGTAGTGACGTCGGTGCTGCTGCTGATCACCGCGGGGGTTGCGTTGCTCGCGGTCTGGGACGTGCCGACGCCCAGTCGCCCGATCGACCGCGTTATCCCGGACAGCCGTTTCCCCAAATGAGCGGCGCGGGCCGCCCGGTGGCGCCCCCCCCCAGCGCACGACACATCGAGGCTTTTCTTGAGATGCTGGCGGCCGAGCGCGGCGCCGCGCGCGCGACCGTCGAGGCCTATCGCCGTGACCTGGCCGCCGCGGCGTTATTTCTGGCGCACAGCGCCACCTCTCTCGACGAGGCGGGACCCGAGGACCTCAGGCGCTATATCGCAGCGCTCGCACGTCGATCCTTGGCGCCGCGCAGCGTTGCCCGGCGCCTCTCGGCGCTTAGGCAATTTTTTCGGTTTCTGGCGCTGGAGGGTCGGCGAAGCGACGATCCGTGCCGGGATATCGATAGCCCGCGCCTCGGCCGGCCGCTGCCGAAGCTGCTTTCGGTGGAAGAGGTGGAGGCCCTGATCGAGACGGCGGCGCGGGACCGGAGCGCCGAGGGGCTGCGCCTCTCCGCCATGCTCGAACTCCTCTACGCCACCGGCCTGCGCATTTCCGAGCTGGTGCGGCTGCCGCTGGCAGCGGCACGGCGGGGATCGGCGGTGCTGACGGTGCGCGGCAAGGGAGACAAGGAGCGTATCGTCCCGCTGAGCGAGCCGGCGCGGCAAGCGCTCTTAGCTTATCAGGCGTGCCGGAGTCATTTCCTCGGTGAGGGTAGACATTCGCCCTGGCTCTTTCCCTCGCGCGGCGCGGGCGGTCATTTGACCCGACGGCGGGTCGGCCAGCTCCTGAAGGGGCTCGCGCCCAAGGCCGGGGTCGACCCGAGCCGCCTCTCGCCCCATGTGCTTAGACATGCCTTCGCAAGCCACCTGGTCGATGGCGGCGCCGACCTGCGGAGCGTCCAGGAAATGCTGGGACACGCCGACATCGCCACCACCGAAATTTATACTCACGTCCAGCGGGGCCGCTTGCAGCGACTCGTCGAAGCGCACCATCCGCTGGCGCGCCGTCGATAAGCCAAAGACCTGCACCTTTCGAGTGCGTGGCATCGGAGCGCAACGCTTTTCCGTTGACCTGTTCCGTCCCGCTCCGTGAAATGGCGCGCCCTGCCGCCTCCAACCCGTGAAAGACGGACTATGCCGATTCTGGGTATCTTGTTGCTGTGCGCGCAAATCGCTTGCGCGGTGCATGCCGGTCGCACGGGGCGGCCGTTTTTCTGGATCTATCTGATCATCTTCGTGCCGATGATGGGGATGCTCGCCTACATCGCGGTGGAGCTGATACCGGAGTGGGTGGGGAGCCGGACGGCGCGTCGCGCCGCTTCTGGCTTCGGCCGCGCACTCGATCCGGGCCGGGCCGTGCGGCAGGCGGAACGGCTAGTGACGATGACGCCCACGACCGAGAACAAGGCGACGCTCGCCGAAGCCTATCTGGAGGCTCAGCGCGTCGATGAGGCGGTGTCGCTCTATCGCGAGACGTTGACCGGAATCCATGCGAGCGACCCGGCGCTGATGCAGGGCCTCGCGCGCGCGCTGTTCCGGCGCGGCGACTTTGCGGAAACCGAACAAACGCTCGACCGGCTGCGGGCGGCCAACCCCGAATATCAATCGGCCGAGGGCCACCTGCTCTATGCGCGGAGCCTCGAGGAGCAAGGCAAGACCGACGCAGCCCTCCACGAATACGCGGCGCTGGCGCCTTACTATCCCGGGCAGGAGGCGCGCTGCCGTTACGCGATGCTACTGGACAAGGCCGGCGAGCATCGCGACGCCCAGAGGCTCTACCGCGAGATCTGCCAATCCGTCGAGATGAGTCCCCGGCATGCGCGCCGCCTGCAGCGCGAATGGTACGAGATCGCGCGCCGGGAGGCCGGCGGCTGAGCGAACGGTTGCGCCGATGCACCGGGCTGGCATCGCCCTCGCCGCTATGGTAGGGATCGCGCCCCATGCGGCAATTCCTCGATTTCGAGAAGCCGATCGCCGAGCTTGAGGGCAAGATCGAGGAGCTGCGTCACCTTTCGAGCGGCTCCGACGTCAACATCGCCGACGAAGTGACGCGACTCGAAGCGAAGCTCGACCGGCTCTTGCGGCAGACTTATCAGCGCTTGACCGCCTGGCAGAAGGTGCAGGTGGCCCGCCACCCGGAGCGACCGCACGCGACGGACTTCGTCAATGGCTTGATCGCCGATTTCACGCCGCTCGCCGGCGACCGCGCCTTCGGCGAGGATCGGGCGCTGTTAGGCGGGCTCGGGCGCTTTCGGGGTCATTCCGTGGTGGTGCTGGGGCACGAGAAGGGCGCCGATACCGAGTCGCGGGTGCGACACAATTTCGGCATGCCTCGGCCCGAGGGATATCGAAAGGCACGGCGGCTGATGGAGCTGGCGGGGCGGTTTCGCCTACCCGTCATCACTCTCGTCGATACCGCGGGCGCATATCCCGGAGTCGATGCCGAGGCTCGCGGTCAGGCCGAGGCGATCGCGCGTGCGATCGAGACTTGTCTTGCAATCGAGGTGCCGTTGGTTTCGGCGGTGATCGGCGAGGGCGGCTCAGGCGGCGCGATAGCGATCGCCGCCGGCAATCGCACGCTGATGCTGGAGCACGCGATCTATTCGGTGATCTCGCCCGAAGGCTGTGCCTCGATCCTGTGGCGGAGCGCCGAGAATGCGCAGGATGCCGCCGAGGCGCTTAAGCTCACCGCCCAGGATTTGCACCGCTTGGGCGTCATCGATGAGGTGGTGGCCGAGCCCCTGGGCGGCGCGCACCGCGAGCCGCAAGGGGCGATCGCGGCGCTGGGCAATGCGATCGAAGGCGCGCTCCGTCCGCTGCTGGCACTCGATCGCGCGGAGCTGCGCGAACAGCGACGGCAGAAGTTCCTGGCCATGGGGAACCGAGGGCTCTAATTCAAGCCCCATCGCGGGTTCGCCGGGCCGTCGCGGCGCAACCCGACATCCCCTACCTCCTCGCCGATCCAGGCTTCGGCGGCGACGACGGCGGCGGCCTCGACGCGTAGCGGCAGCGAGCGCGAGGGCTCCGTCTATCCCGCTATCCCGGCTCGGCGACGCCGAGGCTATAGCCGGCCCCCCGCACGGTATGCAGCAGCGGCGGCGAGAAACCGCGGTCGATCTTTTGTCGCAAGCGGCTTACATGCACGTCGATCACATTGGTCTGCGGATCGAAGTGGTGATCCCAGACTTTTTCCAACAGCATCGTGCGGGTGACGATGTGGCCCGCGTTGCGCATCAGGTATTCGAGCAGGCGGAATTCGCGCGGCAGCAGGTCGATCGTCTGCCCAGCCCGTGTCACCGAGCGCTTCAAAAGGTCCATTTCGAGATCGGCGACGCGAAGCCTGGTCTCGCTGGCGGCGTGACTCCGGCGATCCAATGCCTCGAGCCGCGCCAGCAGCTCCGAGAAGGCAAAGGGCTTGGCGAGATAGTCGTCGCAGCCGGCTCGCAGTCCCTCGACGCGGTTCTCCACATCACCGAGCGCGCTCAGGATCAAGACCGGCGTCTCGTCCTTGCGCTCGCGCAGTGCCGTCACGACCTGGAGTCCATCGAGCCCCGGCAACATGCGATCAACCACCAGGGCATCGAAGCCTCCGCCGCTCGCGCGGTTGAGGCCCTCTCTGCCGTCGATCGCCACGTCGACCTGATGGCCGCTCTCCGCGAGGCCTTTCACTAAGTAGGCCGCGGCTTCATCGTCGTCCTCGATAACCAGGATTCTCATCGCGCGCTTTCCGGCAGCTAAGCGCGGCCGATACTCAAGGAGAGCATCGGCCGCAGGCATCGACGGTTCCACTTCAGCCGTTATCGGTGGCTGCGGACCATGCGACGAAGGCGTTGACGCCGCGTCGATTGATCTGCAGTAGCACGCTCTTGTTGGCCTGCGCCGCCTTGAGCTTCGCCACCGCCTCGCGCGGCGTGGCGACGGGCTCCTGGTTAATCGCGACGATGACGTCACCCACCTCCAGGTCGAGGTCGGCGAGTGGGCTCGAATCATCGATGTCGGTCACAACCACGCCCTTGACGTTCGCGGGCGCCCGCACCTGCTTGCGCAGCTCCGCAGTGAGCGGCGCCAGCTTGAGGCCGAGCGCGCCCGCGCGCTGCGGCGTCGCCGGCTCGCTATTGCTGCCGCTACCGCTGCCCCCGCCGTTGCCCGTGTCGCGGGAGGCGATGCCAAGGTTCTCGGGCTGCTCGGCCACGACGGTACTGAGCGCGATTTGCCGCCCGTGGCGCCAGACTGTCACCTTGGCGGTGGAGCCGATCGGCGTATCCGCCACCAGGATCGGCAGATCGCGCACCTTCTGGATGTCATGTCCGTTGAAGGACTCGATCACGTCGCCCTGTTCGAAGCCGGCTTTCGCTGCAGGGCTCCCCTTGTTGATGTCGGCGACCAGAGCGCCACCCTCGTGCGGGAGGTCGAGGCTTTTGGCGAGCGCCGGCGTCACTTCCTGAATCTGCACACCGAGCCAGCCGCGGCTCACTTTGCCTTTGTTCTTCAGTTCCTCGATGACCGGACGCGCGAGGCTCGAGGGGATCGCAAAACCGATGCCGACGCTGCCGCCATTGGGCGAGTAAATCGCCGTGTTGATGCCGATTACCTGTCCCTGCAGGTTGAAAGTCGGACCACCCGAGTTGCCGCGGTTGATGGGCGCGTCGATTTGCAGGTAATCGTCATAGGGGCCGGAATGAATGTCGCGGCCGCGCGCCGAGATGATCCCTGCACTCACCGTGCCGCCAAGCCCGAAGGGATTGCCGACCGCTACCACCCAGTCCCCGATCTGCGACGCACTGCTGTCGCCCCAGCTCACGTAGGGAAGCGGGTGATCGGTCTCGATCTTGATGAGCGCCAGGTCGGTCTTATTATCCTTGCCGATGATCTTGGCGGTATGTCGGCTGTCATCCTGGAGAATGACCGTTACCTTCTCCGCGTCGCCCACCACGTGATTGTTGGTCACGATGTAGCCGGACGGATCAATGATGAAGCCCGAGCCGAGCGCGGTGCGCTGCACATGCTCGTGGGGGATGCGGTCGGGGTTGATGCCCTGCTGCTCGAAGAAGCGCCGCAGGAGCTGATCGAAAGGCGAGCCCGGAGGAACGCCGCGAAATTGTCCGGGCGAGCTGTCGTCATCATCGCTTACGGCGTCGCCTTTTTCCTGGACCGTGATGTTGACGACCGCTGGCACCACGCGCTTGATGACCGGGGCGAGGCTCGGCAGTTGAACCAGGGGCGCGGCGCTCGAATCTTGCGCCTGGGCCGCCGGTCCAGACACCACGGCAAAACCCAATCCGAGGGCGAAGATCGCAGAGCCGAGCTTGGTCAAGTGCCGGCGGGTCGATGGAAGTCCAGGCATGGCAATATCCTCTGCCAGAGGTGAAAGACCGGCCGAGCGGTCGCCAGGCTTGGCCACGCTCGACGCTCACTGAAGGATTAAGGGGCCACGGGTTACGCCCCGCCTTCACTAAGATTAATTTCGTGTAACCACAGATAGGATACGGACGCTCCACTACAAGGGTGCGTCTCCCAAACCCATGTCCGCCATTGTAGAGCATGGCGTGACGGCGGCCCGCCCAACAAACGTCGGAGATTCGCGCCTTTCGCCTGTGACGCGGACGTCACCCCTCGCCCCAGTCTCACAGCCGGCCGTGGCAGTGCTTGTATTTCTTGCCGGAACCGCAGGGACAGGGTGCATTGCGTGGAGTCTTCGCCCAGGGATTGCTCACGACCACGCGATCGCCTTGGCTCGCGCCATTGGCACCGCCGCCGTTGCCGCCCTCCTCCTCCAACCCCGCCGGCGCCTGGTGCACCTCGTGCATCTCGCGGGGTGCCTGACGCTGTGGCAGATCGTCCGGCCCTTGCACGCGCAACTCCACATGCGAGAGCACCGCGGTCACGGTGTCGCGCAGATGCGCCAGCATCTGCTGAAACAAGTCGAAGGCCTCGCGCTTGTACTCGTTCAGCGGATCGCGCTGGGCGTAAGCGCGCAGGTTGATGCCCTGCTTCAGGTGATCGAGCGTCAGCAGGTGATTCTTCCAGGCTTCGTCCAGGATCTGCAGCAGCAGGCTCTTCTCGGCCATGCGCATGATCGCGGGCCCGACGCCTGCGGCCTTCGCTGCCATCTTGTCGTCCGCCGCCTTTATGATGCGCTCGTGCATCTCCGTCTCGGCGATGCCCTCCTCCTTCGCCCATTCCGCGACCGGCAGGTCGAGATTGAGGAGCCGCCGAGACTCTTCATGCAACGACGGGATTTCCCACTGATCCGGCAATGCCTTCTCCGGAATCGTCCGCGAGACGAGTCCGTCGATCACCTCATGGCGCATGTCGCTCACCATCTGCGCCACGTCCGGTGCCGCCATGATCTCCTTGCGCTGCTCGTAGACGACCTTGCGCTGGTCGTTCATGACGTCGTCGAATTTCAGCACGTATTTGCGGCTCTCGAAATTGCGCGCCTCGACCTTCTGCTGCGCCTTTTCGAGCGCCTTGTTGATCCAGGCGTGGATGATCGCCTCGCCCTCCTTGAGGCCGAGCCGCTGCAGCATGCCGTCCATGCGCTCGGAGCCGAAGATGCGCATAAGATCGTCTTCGAGCGAGACGAAGAACTTGGAGGCCCCGGGGTCGCCTTGCCGCCCCGACCGGCCGCGGAGCTGATTGTCGATGCGGCGGCTTTCATGCCGCTCGCTGCCCATCACGTAAAGACCGCCCGCCTTCAGCACAACTTGGCGCGCGGCGTCGATCTCGGCGCGGATCTCGGCGGTATGCCGCTCGCGTTCCGCCGGGTCTTGAAGCGCCATCACTTCCTGGCGTACTCGCATATCGAAATTGCCGCCGAGTTGAATGTCGGTGCCTCGGCCAGCCATGTTGGTGGCGATCGTCACCGTGCCGGGGCGGCCCGCTTGGGCGATGATGTAGGCTTCCTGCTCATGGTACCGCGCGTTCAGCACGTTGTGCGGAATTTTGCGTTTCTTGAAGAGCTCGGAAAGCGCCTCCGATTTCTCGATGCTGACGGTTCCCACCAGCACCGGCTGCTGGCGCGCGACGCACTCCTGAACCTGCAGCAGGATCGCCTCATACTTCTCGCGGATCGTGCGATAGACCTCGTCGTCGTTGTCGACGCGTATCACCGAGACGTTGGTCGGGACCTCGATTACTTCGAGCTTGTAGATATCCAGGAATTCGCTCGCCTCGGTCATCGCCGTGCCGGTCATGCCCGCGAGCTTGGGAAAAAGGCGGAAGTAGTTCTGATAGGTAATCGAGGCCAGCGTCTGATTCTCGGTCTGAATCTCGACGTGCTCTTTGGCTTCGAGCGCCTGGTGCAGGCCCTCCGAGTAGCGCCGCCCCTCCATCATGCGTCCCGTGAACTCGTCGATAATGACGACCTTGTCGTCCTTGACGATGTAGTCGGTGTCGCGCGCGAAGTTCTTGTGCGCGCGCAGCGCCTGGTTCACGTGGTGCACCAACGCGATGTTGTGGATGTCGTAGAGAGACCCCTCCTTGAGCATATCCGCTTGGCGCAGCATTCCTTCGACGCGCTCGACCCCGGACTCCGTCAGCGTCACCGTGCGCTGCTTCTCATCCTTTTCGAAATCCTCGGCGAGCAGCGACGGCATCAGCGCGTCGACGCGGCGATAAAGCTCGGAGCTATCCTCGGTCGGGCCCGAGATGATCAGCGGCGTTCGGGCCTCGTCGATCAGAATCGAATCGACCTCGTCGACGATCGCGAAGCTGAAGGGCCGCTGCACCATGTCGGTCAGGCGGAACTTCATGTTGTCGCGCAAGTAGTCGAAGCCGAATTCGTGGTTGGTGCCGTAGGTCACGTCCGCGGCATAGGCCTCGCGACGCTGCGCGTCGTCGAGGCCGTGCACGATGCAGCCGACCTTGAGTCCGAGGAAGGTGTAGATCTGGCCCATCCACTCGGCATCGCGCTTGGCGAGGTAGTCGTTGACGGTTACGACGTGGACGCCCTTGCCCTCGAGGGCGTTGAGATAGACCGCAAGCGTCGCCACCAGGGTCTTGCCTTCGCCGGTCTTCATCTCGGCGATCATGCCGCGGTGGAGCACGGCGCCACCCATCAGCTGCACGTCGAAATGGCGCTGCTTCAAGGTGCGCTTGGACGCCTCGCGCACCGTTGCAAAGGCGTCCACAAGTAACTCGTCGAGGGTCTCGCCTGCATCGAGTCGGCCCTTAAGCCAAATCGTGCGCTCGGCGAGCGCCGCGTCGCTCAACGCCTCAAGCTCTCCCTCGAGCGCGTTGATCCTTGTGACGAGGGGTTGCAAACTCTTGATGTAGCGATCGTTCGCGGAGCCGAACAATTTACGGGCAAGCGCGCCAATCATCCAGGGAACCTCGAGGCAGGCAAATAGTGGAGGCGGCCGAGAACGGGCCGCTCTTCAGATAGGCGGAGATGCCCCGGGTGTCAATTCACGGATTGCCACAATTCCTTCATTTTCAGCCGATTGGCGCGAGCTTGCGCCGGCTCCCTTGTCGTGGCCGCGCCGATGTGCCAGAAGAGCGCGAACTGAGCCCCGGCGACCGGGGCCCGCATGATCCATATCATCAAGGACCACCCCGATAATGATCGTCCGTTCCCTCCTGGCGCTCGCGGTGGCGCTGCTTTTGGCCGCACCCGCCATGGCGCAAGCGCCGTCGGCTGCATCCGACCCCGTGGTCGCCCGCGTCAACGGCGTCGATATCCGCCGTTCGGACGTAATGGCCCGTCGCCAAAGCTTGCCGGAGCAGGCGCAAAAACTGCCGATCGAAAAGATCTACCGGCAATTGCTCGCCGAGATGGAGAATAACCTGCTGGTGACCCAGGCGGGCCACAAGGCGAAGCTCGACAACGACCCTGAGGTCAAGCGCCAGCTTGCGATCGCGCTCGATCAGATCGTCGCCAACGTCTACATCACGCGCTACATCCGCTCGCAATTCACCGAGGAGAAAGTCAAACAGCGCTACGAAGAGCTGGTGAAGCAGCAGAAGCCTGTCGAAGAGGTGAACGCGCGACACATCCTGCTCAAGACCGAGGACGATGCCAAAGCCGTCATCGCCGATCTCAAGGCGGGCAAGGACTTTGTCGAGGAGGCCAAGGAAAAAAGCGAGGACCCCGGCACCAAGGCCAGCGGCGGCGATCTCGGGTGGTTCTCTCGGGAGGAGATGGTCCCCGAGTTTGCCGATGCGGCCTTCAAGTTACAGAAGGGTCAATACACCGAAACGCCGGTTAAAACTCAGTTCGGCTATCACGTGATTTTGGTGGTGGATCGCCGCACCAAGCCACCGCCCACCTTCGAGGAAGCCAAGGCGCAGGTGGCACGCCTGGTGCAACAAGAACTCTTTGATCAAAAGGTGAAAGAGCTGCGTACCGGCGCAAAGATCGAGGAGTTCAACCTGGACGGCTCGAAGCTCTCGGCGGAACCGGCGTCAGCGCCGACCCCCGCGCCCGCCGCGGCCGCGCCGGCGGCCCCCGCGCCTGCCGCGACCACTCCGGCGGCTCCCGCGCCCGCCGCGCCCAAACCCTAAGGCAGCGGCGGTGGCGGAGACGGTCTCGCCGCTGGCGCCGGCGGCATTTCCCGAGATGCCCCCGATCGCGGGCGTGCGCCTCGCCAGCGCCGCTTGCGGCATCCGCTATCAAGGACGCCAGGACCTGATGGTGGCGCTCCTCGATCCCGGTACCACGGTGGCCGGCGTCTTCACCCGCTCGCTGACAGCGGGCGCGCCGGTCGACTGGTGCCGGAAGTCGCTGGCGCATAAGAGCGCGCGCGCGCTTGTGGTCAACTCCGGGAATTCCAATGTTTTCACGGGACGCGCCGGACGCGAGGTGGTCGCGGCGACGGCCAAGGCCGCGGCACGGATTGCGGGCTGCAAGCCGCATGAGGTCTTCATCTCCTCGACCGGCGTTATCGGCGAGCCGCCGGCGGCGGCAAAGATACTGGAGGGGCTTCCGGGCGCATTTGCCGCGGCGAGGGACAGCGGATGGTCCGACGCCGCGCGGGCGATCATGACCACCGATACCTTCCCCAAGGGGTCGACCCGTCGCGCGAAGATCGACGGCGTTGCCGTGACGATCAGCGGTTTTGCCAAGGGTTCCGGCATGATCGCGCCGGACATGGCAACCATGCTCGCCTATGTCTTCACCGATGCCGCATTACCGGCAGCGGCATTGCAAGCGATGCTCAAGGAGGCGAACGAGGTCTCTTTCAACTCGATAACGGTGGACAGCGATACCTCCACCAGCGACACCGTGCTGGTGCTCGCGACGGGCAGGGCCAAGCACCGCAAGGTCGGCCGAGCCGGCGATCCGCGGCTCAAGGGCTTCAAGACGGCGCTCACGGAGGTGTTGACCGATCTCGCGCAGCAAATCGTGCGCGATGGCGAGGGCGCGGAGAAATTCGTCTCAATCGCCGTCAAAGGCGCGGTCTCGGACCGCTCGGCGCGACGGATCGGGCTCGCGATCGGCAATTCGCCGTTGGTCAAGACCGCGCTCGCCGCGGGCGACGCCAATTGGGGGCGGATCGTGATGGCGGTCGGCAAAGCCGGCGAGAAGGCGGACCGCGATCGGCTCAAGATCACCATCGGTGGTGTCAAGATCGCCGAGAAGGGCGGCCCGGTCGCGGGCTACCACGAAGCGCCGGTCGCCGCCCATATGAAGGGGCGCGAGATCGAGATCGCGGTCGAACTCGGGCTCGGCAAAGGGCGCGCGACGGTCTGGACCTGCGACTTGACGCATCGGTACATCGACATCAATGGCAGCTACCGGAGTTGAGCCGCTCCCGGTCATCCTGGTCGCGGCAGTCGCGCTGATCGATGCGGATGGGCGCGTTTTGCTGGCGCAGCGGCCCGAAGGCAAGGCGATGGCCGGCCTCTGGGAATTTCCGGGCGGCAAGGTGCAGCCGCACGAAACGCCGGAATCGGCCCTCATTCGCGAGCTCAAGGAAGAATTGGGCATCGACGTCGCCGAGGCTTGCCTCGCGCCGCTGACATTCGCTTCACACCGTTACGAGCGGTTTCACCTGCTGATGCCACTCTACGTGTGCCGGCGGTGGGACGGTATCGTATCTCCGCGCGAGGGACAGGCGCTCAAATGGGTGCGCGCTCAACGCCTCGGCGAATATCCGATGCCACCCGCCGACAAGCCGCTTATTCCCGTGTTGCAGGAGTTGTTGTAAGGGCGGCTCGAACCATCGCGCCTAAGTCACTGAGGCGTGATGAAATGTGAGCTTCGCTGCGGCGCCCCGCTGCCTATATCCCCATGGGGAATAACGGCGGCGTCTCGGCGGTCATTTTCAATGCCGGGGCGTGGGATGAGACGGCGAGAGACCGGCACCACCCTGAGCGGAGTCGAGAGCCAAAAAACGAGGGGACCCGGGACGCGGGGCTTCGACCGCGTCGGGAAGGAACGCGCTCGCTTTGACAGGCGGTGCCTGCAATAGGACCCGCAGAGAAAGGAGTCCGCGATGGATCGAAACTGGAATTCACGGGCGATCGATGGTCGTGCATTGGTTGCGAGCTGGACAATAGCGGCGGTCGTGGTGCTCGCCTTGTCGCTGGTGCCGAACCGCGTGCCGCTCGGCACCGATGCTCTCAACGCGATCGCATCCTCGGCGGGACAGCCGATGGCCGCACTCGCGCAACAGAAGCTCGCCGGTATCGATCACCTCGGGGATGATTGCGGTACCTGCCCCGCGCAGGACTACGCGGACGAAAGGTGCTGAATCGATCAGCGGCCCGCCTTCTCGCCGGCGGAGCGCTCGACGGTGCCGAGCGCGTCGGCGAGGCGCGCCGCGGCGCTGCCGGGGCGTAGCGGCTTGGGTTGGCTCTCGTCGGGAGCCCAAGCCGTGAGGGTCACGAGATCGAAGGTCGCGGGGATGCGTCCCTCGGCATCGCCGAAGCGCTGGCGGTAGATCTCCGCCATCCGCAGCAGCGTGCGTCGGCGTGTGAAATGTCGACGCCGCGCGAGCAGCGCATTGCTCTCGCCCATGGCACGCAGCTCCGCCATCAGCGCGAAGGCGTCGCGGTATGTGGCCGTGATGCGGTCGCTGTCGACCACCGGCAGCGCGAAACCCGCGCGCTGCAACAAGCCACCGAGAGCTCGCGGGTCGGCCATGGGCGCCACGCGGGGACCGGCGCCGCCTTCTTCCTCTAGCTCCGCCGCCAGAAAGCACTCGGTCAATTCGTGCAAACTCTCGCCCGCCATCAGGCTCGCGAGCAGCAATCCGTCGGGCTTGAGCGCATGACGCAGTTGCAGCAGCGCGCCAGGGAGGTCGTTTGCCTGGTGCAGCAGCAGCGGGCTCAGCACGAGATCGAAGGCGCGCGGCGCGAACGGCAGCGCCTCCGCCTCGGCGGCAACGCGCAGTGCATACTCGCTGCGCGAGAGCAGCGACGGCGCTTCCTCCGCCTCGACCAGCAGCTCAAATTCCCTGCGCCGCTTTAGTGCCGCCGCCATTGCGCCACGACGCGCACCCAGCACCAGCACGCGCTGAAAGCGCCGCGTCACGTCCTCAAGCCGCTCCGCGAGCCGTTGTGCGGCCTCGTCGTGGAGGAATTCGGCGCCGCCCAGTCTCGCCGCCCGGGCGCGCTGGCGCCGGAGCGCCGTCCGATCGAATAGCCGGATCGCATCGCCGGTCATGGTCATAATATTGGATGGCCAACGATCTCCAGGCAACGAATGACATTCGTGAGTGGATTACCACGGGGGCGCAGAGGGCACGGAGATATTGCGGGCGGTCGGGGCGCATACTTTTAGGGCACGGTCACGGGCCTCCCCATGTTCACAGTGCGTCCGTGGTGAACAGCAGTTTGGTTTTCGGTAAACGTTGACAACCCACACGTGCCCACGCTCCCTTGATATCCATGCTATCGCCCACCGACGCCACCCGGCCGATCCGGCATCTGGGGACGGCGATCCTCGATTTGCTGTTGCCGCCGCGTTGCCTCGCCTGCGCCGAAGAGGTCAGCGCCACGCAAGCGCTCTGCGCCCCTTGCTGGCGCAAGCTCACCTTTCTGAGCGCGCCCTGTTGCGCCTGCTGCGGGCTTCCATTCGCCTACGACCTGGGCGCCGGCGCGCTCTGCGGCGCGTGCGTGCGGGAGCCGCCAAGCTACGACCGCGCGCGCTCGTCCTTGCGCTATGACGAGGGCAGCCGTGGCCTGGTACTTGCCCTGAAACACGGCGACCGACTCCACGGTGTACCCGCTTTTGCCGAGTGGATGCGGCGCGCGGGTACGGAACTCCTGGGAGAAGCTGACCTGGTGATGCCGGTGCCGCTGCATTGGACGCGGCTGCTGCGCCGCCGCTACAACCAATCGGCGCTCCTGGCGCAAGCAATCGCTCGGCTCGGCGGCGTCCCGTATGCGCCGGACTGGCTGATCCGCCGGCGGCGCACCAAGTCGCAGGGTGAATTCGGGGCACTCGGCCGGCGGCGAAATGTGGAAAGCGCGTTTCAACTCCGCGCCAATCGCTCGGTCAGGGGACAGCGCATAATTCTGGTCGACGACGTATTCACCACTGGCGCCACGGTCGAGGAATGCGCGCGCGTGCTGCGCCGAGCCGGGGCCAGGCGGATCAACGTGCTCACCTTGGCGCGGAGCCTGCGCAGCAAGTCCTGAGACATCTTGACTGTCCATTATATTGGACGTATTTCTTATATAATGGACATTCGTTCTTCCGATATCGAGCATCGCATTGCCGCTCGCCTCAAGGCCTTCCGGGGCCAGCGCGGCCTTACGCTCGATGAATTGGCGCGCCAATCCGGCGTGAGCCGATCGATGATCTCGCTTATCGAGCGCGCTGAAAGCAGCGCCACCGCCAACGTGTTGGACAAACTTGCCGCGAGCCTGGGCGTGACCTTGGCGTCGCTCTTCGCGGAAGAGGAACGCGCCGATGCCGCGCCGCTCGTTCGCTACGCCGACCAGCCGAGTTGGCGCGATCCCGAAACCGGCTATGTGCGACGAAACCTGTCGCCGCCCGGTTTTCCTTCGCCGATCGAGCTTGTGGAAGTGATTCTGCCGCCGGATGCCCAGGTCGCGTACGACAGCAGTTCCCGTGCCGCCGCCGTCGAGCAACAAATTTGGCTGCTGGTCGGGTCCATCGAGGTGACAGTGGGCAAGAGCGTTCATCGCCTCGACACCGGTGACTGCCTCGCCATGCGGCTCGACCGCCCGATTTCCTTCCGCAATCGCACGGACGAGGCCGCGCGCTACCTCGTCGCGCTCACCACCGGAGCGCCACGCGCGACGGCGGGAAGCGATCGAAGACGGAGCGGCCGATGACCGATGACCGCATTAGTTTGCGCATTCTGACACCGCCCGAGGCGCTCGATCGGTGCTCTGCGCTTGCCGACGTCCTGATCGATTGCGTGGAAGGGGGCGCGTCCGTCGGCTTCATGGCGCCGCTCACGCGCGAAAGAGCACACACGTTTTGGCTGGGCATCGCCGATGGCGTCGCGCGCGGCGCGCGGACACTGTTGATTGCCGAGAGCGTCGCCACGGGAAATATCGTCGGCACGGTGCAACTCGTGCTGCGGCAGCCAGAGAACCAACCTCACCGCGCCGATGTCGCGAAGATGCTGGTGCGGCGCGCCGCCCGGCGGCGCGGCATCGGCGAAAGGTTGATGCAACGCACCGAGGAAGCCGCCCGCTCCGTCGGAAAGACCCTTCTGGTGCTCGACACCGTGACCGGCAGCGATGCCGCCCGACTTTATACGCGATTGGGTTGGGTCAAGGTCGGCGATGTCCCTGGTTTTGCGCTGTGGCCGGACGGACGGCCGTGCGCCACAACCTATTACTACAAGCAGCTTATCTGACATTGGGGACGCACCTTGCCGCCGGGCATCGCTGGTATCGTCGTAGCGGCGGCACTGCTCAGCGCCTTCCTGCACGCCGCCTGGAATGCCGGCGTCAGGGCCTCGCGGGACCCCCAAGGAGCGATGGCGGCACAAGTCGTGGCTTCGGGCCTCATCGCCGTCCCGATATTGGTTTTCGTGCCGCCGCCCTCCTCGGCGGCAGTGCCATGGCTCTGCGGGTCGGCGATCTTCAATCTGCTGACCCTGGTCGCGCTGCTGCGAGGATACCAACGCGGCGGAGGCTTCGGCCTCGTCTATCCGCTCGCGCGCGCGAGTTCGCCGCTGTTGGTTCTGCTTCTCGCCAGCGTTCTCCAGGGCGAGGCGGTCAGTGCGGTCGGGGTCCTCGGCATCGCCCTGGTGTCGAGCAGCATCGTCCTTTTCGCTCTCGGCGAAGGTTGGCGCCGCTCCGCGGCACTCATCTACGCACTGCTCGCCGGGGCGGCTTCCGCGGCCTATGCCATCTGCGACGCGAACGGCGCCCGGCACTCCCCTTCGGTTTTGGGCTATGGGCTCACCATGTCGATCATCAATGCGGGGATATTCGGCCTGCTGCATCGATTGCGAACGGGTGCGCCGCCGACACATGCGCTTCGTTCGCATGTGGGTATCGCGACACTCGGCGCCGGCGCCGCAAGCCTTTCCTATTTTCTCATTCTGTGGGTATGGAGCCGAGCCCCGATCGCAATCGGCTCGGCCCTGCGCGACACCAGCGTCATCTTCGCGGCGCTGATCGCCGCCACACTTGGCGAACGGCTGAGCCCGCAGCGAATGGGCGCCGTCGCCCTCGTGGCGGGCGGCGCCTGCCTGATCCGGTTTGCCTGAACGGCCGGACCCCGCCTGTTTCCGCTTTCCCCTTGACAGGATCACCCCTCGGCGGAGAGTAGCGGGGATCAGCGCCACTCGGTCGAGCGGTCCACCGGTGCGGCGGCGATAGCACTGGAGGAGCAAGATGGCCCGCGTCGAGATTTACAGCACGATGTTCTGCCCCTTCTGCGCCCGGGCCAAGAGCCTGCTGGAGCGCAAGGGCGTGCACTACACCAACATCGACATCATGGAAGACAGCTCGAAGCGGGACGAAATGGTGGCGCGCTCGAGGGGCCGCACGACCGTGCCGCAGATCTTCATCGACGACGAGCATATCGGCGGCTTCGACGATCTTTCGGCGCTCGACCGCGCCGGCAAGCTCGACCCCAAGCTCGGAGTGCATCCCGCATGACGCAAACCTTCAAGGCCGCCTGCCTGCAGCTCAACTCCCAGCGCGAGGTCGAACCCAACATCGCGGCGCTGGAGATGTTGGCGCGGCGCGCGCGGGAGCAAGGGGCCGAACTCATCATGACGCCCGAGGTGAGCGACATGATCGAGCCCGAGCGCGCGCTCCGCTTTGAGAAGGCGCGCGTCGAGGCGGAGCATCCGATGCTGGCGGCGGCCCAAAGGCTCGCGCGCGAGCTGGACGTGCATCTGCTGCTGGGCTCGCTGGTGGTGAGGGTCGATTCCGAGACCCTCGCCAACCGCTCATTCCTGATCAATCCCGAAGGCGCGATCGTTCAGCGCTACGACAAGATTCACATGTTCGACGTGAACCTGCCCAATGGCGAGCGCTATCGCGAATCGGCGGTGTTCCGCCCGGGCGCCGAGGCGGTCGTTGCGCCGCTGCCCTGGGGCGTGCTCGGCATGACTGTCTGCTACGATCTGCGCTTTCCGCAGCTCTATCGCGCGCTCGCGCATGCCGGGGCCGATTTTCTCACAATACCCTCGGCCTTCACCGTGCCCACGGGACGCGCGCATTGGCAGGTGCTGATGCGCGCGCGCGCGATCGAGACCGGCTGCTTCGTCTTTGCCCCCGCGCAGTGGGGCGAGCACGCCAAGGGGCGCAAGACCTATGGCCATTCGATCATCGTGGCGCCGTGGGGCGAGGTGCTCGCCGAGGCCGAGGACGGTGTCGGCTCGATCATCGCCGAGATCGACCCGGCCAAGGTGCTGGAGGCGCGCCAGCAGGTGCCGTCGTTGAGCCATGACCGCCCGTTCAAAGTGCCGATCCCGCTCAAGAAGCCGCTTGCGGCGGAATGACGCTGGCTGCAACGGAGGCTGCGCGTGCAAATTCCGAATTGTCCCTTCACGGTAACTGATTGGAGCCGGGTGCCCGCGACCGAGCACGCCGGGACGACTGGTTTGGCGCTGTGGCGGACGCTGGAAATCGGCGATGTTCGGATTCGGCTGGTCGAGTATTCGCCCGGTTATCTCGCGGATCATTGGTGCGAGCGCGGCCACATTCTTTACGTCGTTGAGGGCGAACTACAGACCGAGCTGCAGGGCCTTGAAACCGTCACGCTCAGGCCCGGCATGAGCTACGAGGTCTCCGACCACCGCAGCTCGCATCGCTCGTCCACCAAAACCGGTGCCAAGCTCTTCATCGTGGATTGAGAGCCGCGACGCGGCTTGGCGAAGTGGATCTTCACCCCGACCCCGCTTCGGCGAGCGGCAACGGCTTGAGTACCGCGCCGTTAATCGCCGCCAATCGCTGAACCATTGCGGGGCGCGGGTCCTCCACCTGCCCCTGCTCAAAAGCGATAGGCGTAAGCTCTGAGAGGGCCTCCAGCAATTCGCCGGGCCGCAGCAGGAAATCGGGGTTGCTGGGCCGACCGAAGCGCTCGTTCCCGGTCATAAAGGTCTCGTAGATCAGGACCCCGCCGTATCCGAGCGCCTTGCTGAGGGCTGGGAAAAGCTGACGGTGCAGGTAATTAGTGACGACCACGCCCGAGTAGCCGCCACCCAGGCTCCAGGGCGCTCCATCCTCGAGATCGACTGCGCGGATTTCGACCGCGGAGACATCGGCAAACCGGTCTCGGAGCTCGCTCACCTCCCGATCGACCGCCAGTACCTGGTAGCCCCGTTCCACCAGTAGCGCGGTGTGGCGGCCGCGCCCCGCCGCCAGGTCGAGCACCGGGCCCAATTTGGGGATCAATGGTAAAAACCGTTTAACCCACAGCGAAGGTTTCTCCCCACAAGGGAGGTCAGCTTGTTTTGGCACTTGAACCTCGGGTTTGCTAAACCACTTACAAATATGTCAGTCTATCCCCTTGTTAAGGCGGCCTTTGGCATCGAGACGGCACATGATCCTTTATACGCTCCGCTGCTGCGACGATCACGAATTCGAGGCTTGGTTTCGCGACGGGCGGGCGTTCGACCAACAGGCCAAGGCCGGCGAGGTTTCCTGCCCGCAGTGTGGTAGCACGGAGATTGTGAAGGCGCCGATGGCACCGAGCGTTGGACGCAAACGCTCCGAGCCGACCGCCGCCGATCTGCGCCGCATGCTCCAGGTGGTGCGCAAGCACGTGGAGACCCATTGCGAGCATGTGGGCGAGCGCTTCGCGGACGAAGCGCGCAAGATCCACAAGGGCGAGGCGCCTGCACGCGGAATCTACGGCGACGCGACCAACGACGAGCACCGGGCGCTCGTGGATGAAGGGATCGAGGTGCAGCGCTTGCCCTGGGTCCCGCCGAACGACGCCTGACCGCCATCATCCCTGACGAAGGATCGCCCGCGACCGCAGCTCCTGCGGACGCGCGCCCATGACGAAATTCCGCACCCTCGACCAGATCGATCCGAAGGATAAGACGACGCTGGTACGCGTCGACCTCAACGTGCCCATGAAGGATGGCAAAGTCGCCGACGCGACCCGCATCGAGCGGGTAGCGCCGACGCTCCGCGAGCTCGCGGAGCGCGGCGCCCGCGTGGTGGCGATGTCGCATCTGGGCCGCCCGAAGGGCCGCGAGCCGGGCCTCTCGCTCGCGCCGCTGGTGGCACCGCTTGCCCGCGCGATCGGGCGTCCCGTGGCATTCGCCTCCGACTGCGTCGGCGCCGATGCCGAGCGTGTCGTGCGTGCACTCCGGCCCGGCGAGGTGGCGCTACTCGAGAACCTCCGCTTTCATCCCGAGGAGGAGAAGAACGACCCCGCTTTCGCGCGGCAACTGGCGGCGCTCGGCGATCTCTACGTGAACGACGCTTTCTCGGCTGCGCACCGCGCCCATGCCTCGACCGAGGGCTTGGCACATCTCTTGCCGGCGGCGGCCGGCCGGCTGATGCAGGCGGAGCTGGAGGCGCTTTCGGCGGCACTCGAGACGCCGAAGCGGCCGGTGATGGCGCTTGTGGGCGGCGCCAAGGTCTCGACCAAGCTCGATCTGTTGAATTTCCTGGTGCGCAAGGTGGACCTGCTGGCGATTGGCGGCGCCATGGCAAACACACTGCTGGCGGCCAAGGGTGTCGCGGTCGGTAAATCTCTCTGCGAGCATGAGATGGCCGGGACCGCGCGCGGCATTTTCGAGAGTGCGAGAGCGGCAGGCTGCGAGCTGGTGCTCCCGGTCGACGCGGTGGTCGCGCGCGAGTTCAAAGCAGATGTGCCGACCGAGACGGTGGCCATCGATCGAGTGCCGGGGGACACGATGATCCTCGATATCGGTCCCGCCACGGTCGAGGCGATTGCGGCGCGGCTCGCTCAGGTAAAGACGCTGGTCTGGAACGGGCCGCTCGGCGCATTCGAGACGCGGCCCTTCGCGCGCGGGACCACCGAGGTGGCGCGCCGCGTGGCGGTGCTCACCCAAGCCGGCCGGCTGCTGAGCGTCGCCGGTGGCGGCGACACTGTGGCAGCACTCGCCGCTGCTGGCGTTAGTGAGAGCCTGAGCTACGTCTCGACCGCCGGCGGTGCTTTCCTCGAATGGCTCGAAGGCCGCGAATTGCCGGGCATCGCTGCGCTCGATACACGGTAAGGCGGATTTTTCGAAAATTTGTCGAAAATGCCGAGCGAACGCGCTTTGCCGGAAGTCTGATCGGCAGTAGTCTAAGAGGTTGACATTTATGGTTAATTTTCGGTGCAAATCCCGTTCGTCCAACCCGCTGTCCAGCCACCGCCACAGCCGCCCGCACCGGTCGCCGCCGAACCGGTGCGCGCGCAGGCGGTTGAGCCCGCGCGCCAGGTGACGGCGAGCCGCTCCGGAGGCGAGAGCACCAACAAGGAAAAGGCGGACACGGGCTCGGGAGACTCGGGTCACGGCGCCGCGACGCCCAAGCGGCGCGGAGGGCTTCTCGACCTTTGCGTTTGAGCGATCTTGCAGTCCACCACACTGGACGCCTCGAACCTTCCTCGCCATGCTCTGGCAATGGCGACCGAAACCGGACGCGGCCCAAGCCTGCGCACCATACCGCCCGGCGACAACCGCGAGCGCATGGTGTGCCCGGATTGCGGATTTATCGCCTATGAGAACCCAAAGGTCGTCGTGGGCTCGGTGGTGCATGCCGCGGATGATCGGGTGCTGTTGTGCCGGCGCGCGATCGACCCGCGCCGGGGCTTCTGGACCTTGCCCGCGGGATATCTCGAACTCCACGAGTCAACGGTGGCCGGGGCGCTGCGCGAAGCGCGGGAGGAAGCCTGCGCCGAGATCGAGATCGAGGGGCTGCTCGCGGTCTACAACATTCCACGCCTGAGCCAGGTGCAGGTCATCTATCGCGCGCGCCTCGCTGGGTCCGCGATCGCGGCCGGGCCCGAGAGCCTCGAGGTTAGGCTCTTCGCCTGGGACGAAATTCCTTGGGATGAGATCGCTTTTCCTTCAGTGCATTGGGCGCTTCGCCACTTCGCGGAGTGGCGCTCAACCGGCGACGTCGCGGCGCAGGGAAATCCCTAATAGGGCGCCTTCCACGCGGCGTTACGGGCGAAGTACGGGATCGCTTGCGCAACCTTTCGTCGATCTCCCGACTGTGCCTCTCATGACGGACTGTTAATTCGCGCGCAACGCCGCTGTTAGGCGCAGAACCCCACGTTCCTCACGACGCGGCAAGGCACTCGCAGCCGCCTCAATCGTTCGGTCCAAGGAGAGGGTTGTCCATGAAATCGAGGCCACTGTTGCGCCGCGAGGGATCAAGTTCGATCCGCCGCGCGCGCGTTCTCATGCTCGCGGCCGGCACGGCGGCCGCGCTCGTCCTCGCGCCACCCGGCATCGCGCCGGTACGCGCCCAGGTCGCCGCCGCAGGTCCCGGCTCGGCGGAACTGCCCACCCTCGCGCCACTGGTCAAGAAGGTAATGCCCGCGGTCGTGAACATCTCGGTGCGCGAATCCGCCGCTGCCGACGAGCAAGACGAAGAGTCCGGGCCGCAACTCCCGCCCGGATCCCCGTTCGACGAATTCCTGAGACGCTTCTTCGAGCAGCAGGGCATCAATCCTGACGGTCCCGGGCTCCAGCAAGCGCCCCCGCAGCAGAAAATCGCGCTCGGATCGGGATTTATCATCGACCCCTCTGGCCTCGTCGTCACCAACAACCACGTCGTCGACGGCGCCAAGGAGGTGACCGTGTTGCTGCAGGACGGCACCAAGCATCCCGGCAAAATTCTGGGCCGCGATCCCAAGACGGACTTGGCGCTGCTCAAAATCGACGTGGGCCATCCACTGCCGTACGTCTCATGGGGTGACAGCAGCAAGGAACAGGTGGGCGACTGGGTGGTCGCAATCGGTAATCCCTTCGGGCTCGGCGGCACGGTGAGCGCCGGCATTGTCTCGGCGCGCGGTCGCGACATTCACTCTGGCCCCTATGACGACTTCCTGCAGATAGATGCGCCGATCAATCGTGGCAATTCCGGCGGTCCGACCTTCAACCTCGCGGGCGAGGTGGTCGGCATCAATACGGCGATCTACTCGCCGAACGGCGGCAGCGTCGGCATCGGCTTCGCGATTCCCTCCAACCTCGCGAAACCGGTCATCGACCAATTGCGCGAGCACGGCACGGTGAGCCGCGGCTGGCTCGGCGTGCAGGTTCAGGAGGTAACTCCCGCGCTTGCGAAGACGTTGGGTTTACCGAGCGATCACGGCGCACTGGTCTCCGATGTGATCAAAGGCGGTCCTGCCGAGAAGGCAGGCCTTAGGCCTGGAGACGTGATCGAAGCCTTCAACGGCCATGACATCGCGAAGATGCGGGACTTGCCCATCATGGTTGCGGAAACCCCGGTCGGAAACGAAGCGCAACTGAAGATCTGGCGCAAGGATCGGGAGCTGACGCTTAGCTTCGCGCTGGGCGAACTGCCGGAGCATCCAGAGGCGGTGGCGGGCGCAGGCGGCGAATCCGGCACGGTCGAAAGCGCGAGTGCGTTGGGACTCCGCCTCGGGCCTCTCACCCCCGAGCTGCGCAGGGAGTTGCGTATTCCCGAGTCCGTCAAGGGTGTTGCGGTGCGCTCGATCGCGGATTCAAGTCCTCTTTCAACCATCGACCTGGAGGCGGGCGACGTGATCCAGTCGATCAACCAGCAGGAAGTGACGACGCCAAAAGAAGCCGCCGAGAAGCTGAAGGCCGCCATGTCGGGACCCGACAAGCGCCTCCTGCTGCTCTTGAACCGGCACGGCATCAATGAGTACGTCGCCTTCTCGGAGCAGTCGAACCAAGGATGACCCGAAGGAGGGCGCGGGTTTTCGTGTGATCCGCGCCCTCCACTCTTTCCCGACATCGAAAGCGGTCGTTGCATCGCCGATCGTCATCTCCGATCATGCACCCAAGCCATTCGGCCTGAGACGGGAGGGAATCGCGATGCAGGGGACAATCAATCTGGGCCGAGGATCGGGGTCGGTAGACGCCGCGAGCCCCTTTGAGAAGGGGTAGCGGAATTCTCAATCCTATCTAGCCGGCGGCTTGATCGATGACGGGAGCGGCGCTCGCCACCGGGGTCAGCATCTTCCTGCACGGCCTGGCCTTCGCGATGGTGCTGTACCTGATCTCGGTCGGGCTCTCCATCACCATGGGCCTCATGGGTTTCGTCAATCTGGCCCATGGCGCGTTCGCGGCCGCAGGGGGCTATGCGGCAATCACCTTGATGAACCGGTGGCAGGTGCCGTTCCCGCTGGCGCTCATGCTGGCGGCGGTGCTCGTCGGGGTTGTCAGTTTGGCGCTGGAGCGCCTGCTGTATCGTCGGCTCTACGGTGCGCCGGAACTCGACCAGGTGCTGTTCACGATCGGCCTTATCTTCGTTGCCGCCGCCGGCGCGCGCGCGATTTTCGGCCCGTTGTCCTTCTCGCTCCAGCCGCCTCTTTATCTGCGCGGCACGGTCAGCCTGGGCTTCGACACTTTCCCCACCTATCGCACATTCCTGATCATCGCCGGCGCCTTGTTGGCAGCGCTGTTGTGGCTTGGCCTCGAACGCACGCAATTCGGCGCCCGCATCCGAGCTGCGGTCGACAACCGCCGCATGGCGCAATCGATCGGCATCGACACAGATCGTCTTTTTGCCCTCGCCTTCGCGCTGGGCAGCGCGCTCGCGGCGCTCGGCGGCGCACTCGGCGCCGAGATCATGGCGATCGACCCCGGCTATGCGGTCGAGCACATGATCTATTTCTTGATCGTGGTGTCGGTGGGCGGCCTCGGCAGCATCAGGGGGCCGTTTCTGGCGGCCGTCGTCCTCGGCGTCCTGGACCAGGCGTTCCGGACGTTGCTGCCCCAGTACGGTGCTTTCTACATCTACGCGATGACCCTGGGCGCGCTGTTATGGCGCCCTCAGGGCTTGTTCGCGCGCGCCCGGTGAGGGCACTTTGAGCGCTTTCATGATCGCGCTAAGGTTGCGGCGCCATGGCGCATGATGTTTTCAGCGGGTCGCTGATTTCCGCGGGCTTCGAAGGATTTTTTCGGGAATGGCGGCATCCCGACTAGGCCAAACGGACAGCTCACCCATAGCGCCTGCCGCGATCACCGCACTTTCGCGGCGGCATCGGCTAAGGCCACTCGAAGCATTGCCGTGGATTGCCGCGCTCGCCAGCTATTTCCTGTTTCCCGATTACCTCGCGCTCGGGGCGCAAATCCTGATCGCGATCCTGTTCGCGCTTTCGCTCGATCTGATCCTTGGCTATGCGGGGATCGTCACCTTGGGGCAAGCGGCGTTTTTCGGAATGGGGGCCTATACCGCCGGCATTCTGGCGGTCCACGGCTGGACCGAACCGATATCGGGGTTGCTCGCGGCAGCGGCGGCCGCGGGAACGCTTGGCATCGTCACCGGGTTCGTCGTGCTGCGCACCGAGGGCCTGCCGTTGCTGATGTTGACCCTGGTGGTGGCCGAGATGATCGCCGAGATCGCCAACAAGTGGGATGCGCTGACCGGCGGTGCCGACGGCCTCCAGAGCATGACGATCGCCCCGGTCTTCGGTCTCTTCCGGTTCGATCTGCTGGGGCGCACGGCTTTCGGCTACGCGCTCGCGGTGCTGTTCCTCTGTTGGCTCCTGGTGCGCGCGATCGTCTACTCTCCGTTTGGCCGATCGCTCACGGGCATCCGCGAGAACGCGACACGCATGCACGCGATCGGCGCACCGGTTTTGACGCGGCGGATCACGGTTTACGCGATCGCTGGTTCGCTCTCGGGAATTGCCGGAGCACTGCTCGCTCAGACCGAGCAGTTCGTGGGCCTACAGACGCTGAGCTTCGAGCGCTCCGGCGGGGTGGTTATCATGCTGATCCTGGGCGGCACCGGTCGGCTTTACGGCGCGTTTATCGGCGTGCCGCTCTACATGCTGGCTCAGGATCAGCTCGCCGAGCGCTATCCGGTTTACTGGTCGGCCGGAATCGGCGTGCTGCTCATCGCGGTGGCGCTGGGCGCGCGCGGGGGAGCGTTCGGGCTCTGGGACCGGGCCAGCCATTGGATCGCGCGATGACCGCGCCCGCGATCGAAACGAGAGGGCTGCGGAAGAATTTTGGCGCCCTGATGGTGGCGAACGGAATCGATTTCGCGCTCGAAGCGGGTGCACGTCACGCGCTGATCGGGCCCAACGGTGCCGGCAAGACGACGTTCGTCAATCTGGTGAGCGGAGCGCTCTCTCCCAGCGCCGGGCGCATCCTGCTCGGGGGCGAGGACGTAACGCGGCTCACCCAGGCGCCGCGCGTCAAGCGCGGCCTCGTTCGCACCTTCCAGATCACAATGCTGTTCCGCGGCCTGAGCGTGCTCGAAAACGTGGCGCTCGCGATCGGCGAGCATGCGGGACTCGCGGGCGACCTCCTGCGGCCGGCGGGAACGCGCAGCGGTGTCGTCGAGCGCGCTTACGCTATGCTCGAGCGCCTGGACCTCGCGGATGACGCCGCCCGGCCGGTCCGCGAACTGCCTTACGGCCGCCAGCGACTGGTGGAGATCGCGGTGGCGCTGGGGCTCGAACCCAGAGTGCTGCTGCTGGACGAGCCGGCAGCGGGTGTGCCGGGCGACGAGAGCGGCATCATCATCGAAACCATCGAGAGCCTTCCGGCGGACATCGCGGTGCTCATCATCGAGCACGACATGGATCTGGTGTTTCGCTTCGCGCAACGGATCACCGTTCTGGTCCAGGGCTCGGTGCTGATGGAGGGAACACCGGCCGAGATCGCCGACGATCCGCGGGTTCGCGAAATCTATCTGGGTGAGCGCGCGCGGTGATGAGCGCCGGGCTTTCATTGGAGAACCTCCGCGCCGGCTACGGCGAGACGGTGGTTCTGTCGGGAATTTCGCTGGACCTGCCGACCGGCGGTACGCTCGCGGTGCTGGGCCGCAACGGCGTCGGCAAGACCACGCTGCTCGCGAGCATCATGGGCCACACCACGTTGCATGGCGGCGCCATTCGCTGGGGCGGCAGCCCGATCGGCGGCCTCGAGCCCTGGCGCCGCGCCCAGCTTGGCTTGGGATATGTACCGCAGGAGCGCGAAATCTTCCGCTCGCTCAGCGTTGAAGAAAATCTGACCGTGGCGCAGCGGCCAGGCCGCTGGGACCTGGAGCGCGTTTATCAATTTTTTCCCCGGCTCGCCGAGCGCCGGCGGCATCGCGGGAATCAGATCTCGGGCGGCGAGCAGCAAATGCTGGCAATTGGACGGGCGTTGATGGGCAATCCGGAGCTGCTGCTGTTGGACGAGCCGCTTGAAGGCCTGGCGCCGGTGATCGTCGATCTCGTGCTTGCGGGGATCGAACGGCTGCGACGCGAGGCGGGCCTCGGCTTCATATTGGTCGAGCAGCACGCGCGCCTGGCGCTCTCCGTTACAGAGCGTGCAATCGTCCTGGACCGTGGCGAAATCGTTCACGCCGGAGAGAGCGCCTCATTGCTGAACGCGACCGAGCGGCTGGCATCGCTGATGGGCGTGGCGCGCCGTTCCCGATAGCTCGGCTAGCGCTTCGCGCACCAGAAGACGTACATGGGGAAGGCGTCTCGATGCGCATCTTCGAAGCGCGCCCAATTGCCGAGATCGGTCATCGCGAGATCGCCGGGGAAAGTCGCCCGATAGTAACGCGCGACCGGCTGGGCCAAATCCTCAAAGCCCAGGAATTCGAGGTTCAGTTCCGCCAGCATGGCCTGCAACTCGGGCAGGGTGAACCGATGTTCGCAGGCATGGAAAAGCAGATCACGGCAACCATTGAGATCATAGATATCTTTCGAATGCGCAAGGCGCGGGAAGTCGGTGGCCTCGGCTCCAAATAGCACACGCTCGCGAAAACGCCGGATATCCTCGGGCACCGGCTTCAATCCGAGCGCCGCGATACGTTCGCGCGCCGCCACGACTTCGCCGCGCGCGAGTGCGCTGTAGAGGCCGACCCGCATGAGGCCGCCGGAGCGCAGCAATGAAACAAGGACGCGCCAGCCCGCCATCGGTGACTCCAGATGATGGAGCACGCCCACCGCTTCGATCACGGGGAATTGGCGGCCGAGCTCACCGAGACGCAGCAGGTCCGCCTGCAGGAAGCGGATGTTGGAAACGCCGAGCTTTATCGCCATGCGCTGCGCGTAGGCAAGGCTTGCGCGGGATAAATCCACCGCCAGCACCTCGATATCCCGCAATAAAAGCGCGGTTGAGATAGGTTGGTATCCGGTGCCCGCACCAGCGACCAGAATTTCCACTCTATCGTCGATATAATCTGGCAAACGCGCGCGCGGCAGCTTCCGCTGCAGCACCGACTTCAACCGCTCCGGAACGGGTCGAGGCGGCGCAAACCAGCGCGGATAGGGGTGCTCCTCATATTGAGCGCCGACCCGAAGCGAGGTCGGGTCCTCGATTGTACCGAGACTCGGAATCCCGGACGCGATCGCCTGCTCCTCCATCGGCTCAAGGAGCGTGCGCTCGAGCACGGCGCGGAAATCCGGAGACCAGCGGTGCGGCGCGATCCTCGCCAGAAGAGGCGCGCATTCTAGCGCGATGAGCGGCGCATAAAGCGCATAGCGCAACAGCCTCTGTTCCGCTTCCGGAGTCGGATCGACCGCTTGCCGGAGCTCGGCCTCCAAAGCCGCTTCATGTCGATCGAGCTGCGCTGCTTCGCCGTCGTCGAGCGCAAAGACATAACCGTTGTTGAAGCACTGCAGTGCCAATGCCGCGAGGAACGGGATGGTCGTCGCCGGCAGCAATTCCGCGCGAGCGAAGCTTCTCCGTGCGGCCGTCAGGAACATCTCCAGCACGAGATCGCGGTTCACGGTCTTGGTGAGCAGCAGGCGCAGGAGCTTGTCCCCCAGCACCGGCGGCGGCGCTTGTTCGCGGATCGCGCGTTGGACGGCTTCCTCGGCCATCCGCTGCGGGGCGGTATCGAGGCCATGGGTCGCGCGGAATTGGCGCGCGGCCGGCTTGGCAAGATCGTCATATTCGAATTCCGAAGACTCGAAGCAGCGCTCGATACCGTGCGCGATCTCGGGATCGCGGTCGGCAGGGCTGACGCGCGCCACAGCACGAATGAAGGGGGACAACCGATCGCGCGGTACCGGCCCAACGTCCATGCCGGCGATACCATGACGCAAAGCCTCCTGCGGGCGTCCGAGGTCGCACAGCAGGTCCACAATCAAGAGGCGCGCCCGCGCCAGCCCGGGTTCAAGCGCGAGCGCGCGCTCGAGGCAGCGCACGGCCGGTTCGAGCGCGCCGAGGCTTACTAGCACTCGACCCAGGTCGAGATGCGCCTCAGCGCTGTTGGGATCGAGCGCGATCAGCCTCTCATAGGCCTCGGCGGCCTCGCTCACGCGCCCCAATTCGGCAAGCACTGCGCCGAGATTGCGACAGATCTCCGGGGAGCGCGGGGCGAGCGCAGAGGCTTCGTGGAGGGTCCGGGCCGCCACCACGAGATCGCCCAGCTCAGCCAGTGCAAGTGCGCGACCCAACAAGGCACCGATATCGCGGGGATCAAGTGCCAACGCACTGTCGTGGCTGATCAGCGCCTCGCAAAAGCGCTGTTGCCTCGCGCGCAAGAGTGCCAATCCGTTGTGAAACGCGGATTCCCTTGGACGCTGCGCCAACGCATCTACGAAAGCTGATTCGGCCAGCGTCTGTCGCCCGGTCTCGATCGCGCTCATGCCCAGCAAATAGAGTGCATGCGGGTCGCGAGGGCTCGCGGCAAGGTACTGCTCGCACAAACGCTCCGCCTCGGTGAATCGCCCACTCTGGTAGAGACGCATCGCGCTCGCGAGCACCGGGTCTGGTGCCCCGGCGCGCCGATCGAGGTCTTTTTCGGATCGTGCCGATTTTTGACCGGCGCGACGCTGTTTGCGATTTGCCACGAGCCCTTGATTCCGGATCGGTCGCGTCCCGCGACCTGCTTGCAGCATCTCACGTCAGGGCGTGGCGGCGGTCAAAGAAAAACCCGCCAGCCCCGAGGGGCTGGCGGGCTCAATCGACCCTTGTGGGTGATTAGAACTTGAACTTCGTCGAGACCTGCATGACGTCGCCGTCACCGGTCAGGCCGTTGTTGGCCTTTTTCGTGCCGTGGATGTATTCAATACCCGTATCCACCTGCGGCACTGGGCTCCAGATCAGGTTCGCGTGGACCGTGAACGCGTACTTCATTGCCTGCTGGTAGTTGGTTGCAACCGTCGAGAACAACGGCAAGCCGGTAACCGGAGCGAACGTCACATTGGTCGTCCCCGGCGCCCAGCAGCCGAAACAATTGGGCTGCCACATGTAAACAAAGCCGCCCGTTGCGTTCGAACGGAGCGTATCGGTCCACCAGTGCTGATAGCCGATCTGTGCGCTCATAGAGCTGATGGTCTGGATGTTTCCGAAAGCATCAACCAGCGCATCTTGGATCGCGTTGTTGCCGGAGGAAATGTACGACCCGGAACCCGAACCGCCCGAGATCTGCAGCGTGAGGTCATCCTTGCCCCAGGTGTGCAGGTCGCCGGAAGCGCCGAGACCCCAACCAAAGGCGGTGCTGTTGATCGCCGTCGTCGACGCTCCGGGATTACCTGCTATTGTCCCAAGATTGGCGCGAGCGCCTAGATCACGAACCACGGCCCGTCCCTCGACGTGGCCCCAAGACTGATCCCAGCGTATGGCGCCAGTGAAGTCAGGAAGCTTGTCCACCTGCGGAACACCGAGCGAACCTGTGGTGAAGGGGGTCGCGAGGCCCGTTTGGAATCCGCTGTTGACGAAGGCTACGAAGCTGCCGCCATTTTGGAAGGTGACGCCGTTAGCCTCGAACGAGGTCGACGGCGTTTCGGCCGCGCCCGCAAAGGAGAGCCCATTGCCGGCGTCGAAGGTGTAGCGGATCTGCGGCTGACGCGTTCTGCCCGCGTCGGGATCGCCGCCGAAGTCCAAGGTCTCCGGTTCCGCCGAGGAGTCGCGGAACAGAGAGTTGTATTGACCCGCCAAGACCGGTCCCAACGTGCCGTAGGCGTAGCGGAGACGGAACCCATAGGAGTCCGAAGTGTTCCGCAGGCCGCCGCTGTTGGTGAGGCCGTTCGGGTTGGTGAAGTCGCCTTCGATAAAGGTCTTCAACTCGCCATAGCCGGTCGGCGTGCGCGTCTCAATGTTGAAGCGCGACTCAGAAGCGGTCATCTGCGAGCCGCCATGGACGTTGTGTCCCGCCTGCGCGGCAACCGGGTTGACTAGAAAGATACCGCCTGTCGCGGGGTTTACCACAAAGATTCCGGTCGCGACACCCGTCGCTTGATTGACGGCTATGCCGCAGGAATTACAGCCGTCTAGCGCCAAGGCCGTGGCGCTGAAGCCGCCGTTGACCGGCTCAGTCTGCTGACCCTGCGAGAAATCATAGACGTAGTCCCACTTTGCGTAGCCGCCCACCTTGAAAGAGGTGTTCGTGCCGGGAAGCAGGATAGAGCCTGCGAACGAACCTCCTCCCGGCGCCTGCGCTTGGGCACCCGAGAGGCCCGCAAGCAATGCCACCGTCGCCGTAAGGCTCCCGACGGCCGCCGCGACCTTAAACTTCCGAAGTTTCATCTTTAACCCCCAAAGGCCATGAATTCATGGATGACAGAAGGAGTGCCCTTCCGACGCCGCTAACAAGACCCGTTTCTTGCTGTTGAAACAAGGCAAAATCAGCCAATTGCGACGCTTTCCGGATTGGTGTGCTGAATCTGCAACAGAATGCCGCGTTATTCCTAGCAGAAGCCGGTTCGGGCGCTCGAATGGCATGCTTTTAAAAAACGCGAATCTTGTCGATATCTCAGATAGCTGCGAGGATATCTCGGTTAACAATCCACGCCTCCGCCGGACAATAGCATGAAACCAAGTGAACGCACCTCCTACTCCGCCATCGTGGACCGCCCACCTCTTCGGCTGCCGGAGGGAGTGCGGCTGGTGCTCTGGCCGATCGTCAATCTCGAGGTCTGGGAGATCGAACGACCGATGGCGCGCCAGATACTGCCGGCCCCGACCGGCGTCACGGTCAACCCCGATATCCCCAACTGGAGCTGGCATGAGTATGGGATGCGGGTGGGGATCTGGCGGTTCATCGCCGCCTTCGACCGGCACCGGATCGTACCCACGCTCTCGATTAACGCCGCCGTCACCGAACGCTATGAACGGGTTGCGGCGGCAACGCGCGAACGCGGTTGGGAATTCATGGGGCACAGCTATGTGCAGACGCCGATCCACGCGGTTGAGGATCAGCGCACCCTCATCCACCAATCCCTGGACCGGCTTGAGCGCTTCACCGGCAAGCGGCCAGTGGGCTGGCTCGGCCCCGGTCTCACAGAGACCTATGAAACCCCGGACCTGCTGGCCGAGGCCGGCGTCAAGTACATCGGCGATTGGGTCTACGACGACGAGCCGACGGAGATCGCGACCCGCCACGGGCCGCTGGTGACGCTGCCCTACACGGTCGAACTCAACGACATCCCGATGATGATCGTGCAGCACCATAACGCGGAGGAGTTCCTGCGGCGCGCCCGCGATCAGTTTGACCGCCTCTACCTCGAAGGCGCCGCGCGCGCCAAAATTCTCTCCTTTGCGATCCACCCGTACATAAGCGGCGTCCCGCATCGCATTCGTTACCTCGAAGCGTTCCTCGAGTTCGCGACCGGTCATCCAGGTGTCGTGTTCTGGAACGGCGAGCAAATCCTCGACTGGTACCTGAAAGCGCGAGCCAAAGGTTAGATTCGGGCGCCCTTACAGGGGCTCGGATGCGCACCAGCGCCTCCAAATCTCTCGCAATGCCGCCTCGAAATTCCGGGCAAAGCGCGGCGCATCACCGTGCGGAGACGCTCTGAGCCGCTCGCGCAGCGGCAGCCGGAGGGCGTTCAGCGCGCCTAAGTCGCGCGCGAGATCGGCTGCGATCCGCACATAGCCGGCGCGGTCCGTTGCCGCGAGATGGGCGAGACCGGCCTGCGTGACCAGGCTTAAACCGACCCGAGACGCGTGATGATCGCCGATCAAGGTCACCACGGGCACGCCCATCCACATCGCCTCTGAAGTCGTGGTTGTGCCGTTATACGGGAAGGGGTCGAGGCCGATATCGACTTCGCTGTAGGTGCCGAGGTGTTCGATCTGGTTTGGAATCATCGGTCGAAAATCGAGCCGCTCACCGGCAATTCCGAGCGACAGAAAGCGGTCAGCGTAACTTTGCCGGACGGTCGCGTCGGCGAAGAGCTTGCTCTTGAGCAAAAGGCGCGAGCGCGGGACTTCGCGCAAGATCGCAGCCCAGGTCTCGACCACCTCGGGCGTCACCTTGGCGAGGTTGTTGAACGAGCCGAAGGTGACGTGTCCGTTGGCGAGTCCTGGCGCGGGCGTGACGCGAGGCAAGCCGGGCGGCGGCTCATAGCAGAGAAAACAGCCGGGAAGCCGGATCAGGGTTTCCGTGTGTTGGTGGTCCGCTGCTCCCGGCGGGTCGGCGAGCGCGTCGGTCAATCGGTAGTCGATCGTGGGGAGGCCGGTGGTGCAGGGGTAACCAAGCCAGGTGGCGGTGACCGGAGCGGGCTTCACCGCGAGGGCAGGAAGACGCGTGCTCGCGGTGTGTCCAGCGAGATCGATCAGGACATCGATCCGATCCTCGGCCACGCAGCGGCGGAATTCGGCATCGCTCATCCCCACGGTCGAGCGCCAGCGCTGCACACGATCCTGATAGCGTTTGGTCACCGCATCGGGCTCGCGCACCTCGCCATAGAGATACACCTCGACGACCCCGGAATCATGCCGGGACAGCAGCGGTCCGAAATAGTGGTTGGTCGAATGCTCACGGAAGTCGGGCGAGACGTAGCCGACGCGCAAGCGCCGCTCGGTGTCGCGAATATTGGCGAAGACAGGCGCCGGCTCCGTTTGTCGCGCGACCAAAGCGGCACCCCAGCTTCGATGCGCCTCGAACAGCGCCTCGGCGCTCACGTCACTTCGATAGCAGAGGTTCATCAGGCGCCCGCTTCCAAGCGCGTAGACCGCCTCGACTCGATCGGGTTCCAGCTCTAATGCGTGGCGGAATGCCGCCTCAGCCTCCTCCCGCCGGCCCAGGTCCCTCAGCGCGATGCCGAGGTTGTTGTGGGCTCTGCCGCAGTGCTGGTCGGCGGCGATCGCCTGTCGATAGAGCGGCTCACCCTCGCTGGGCCGCCCCATCTTGGTGAGCAAATCTGCCGTATCGCACAAGAGCTCGGCGTTTCCGGGATCGAGTTCGATGGCGCGGCGAAAGGCCATCAAGGCGCGCACAACCGAGAGCACTTCCGTATGCAAGCGGCCGACCTCCCGCAGCTGCTCGGCCGCGCGCTTGCGCCACTGCGCTTCGCCAGCGCCATCGCCGCGCTCGGCCGCTTGGCGCGCCACCTCCTCCGCGCAAAACGCGCACTCCACATGGGCATCGAGAAAGCGCTCCGGCAGTGCCGCCGCTCGCCGGTAGGCGTCATAGGCGCGCTGGTAGTCGCCCATCTGGCGGTAAGCGGCGGCAAGCTGATGATGCAGCTCGATATTTTGGGTGTCGCGGGCGAGCGCTTTCGCAAGGAAATCGGCGGCGGCGGCATGTCTGCCTTCTTGCGCCGCAATGACGCCGAGCAACGAGAGCGCAACCGGATTACCCCGATCCCTGCGCAGCACATCGCGATAAGCGCGCTCCGCCTCGCGCAGCCGCCCGGCCCGATGGTGTTCTCGCCCGACCGAGAGCTGGCGCAGCAGCTTCGACGCGTCCTGTTTCATGGGGATGCCACGCGCCCAAATGCGGGCACGCGGTCGGTCAGGGGCTCAAATCCCGAGCGCCGAACCTCCGCCGCGAGAGCGATGCCCGGTTCCGTATCGCACAAAATCAGCACTCCCGGTAAGAGGCGCGCGAACCGCCCTTGGTCGCGCAGGAGGCGCCATTCCGCGAGCGTGCTCAGCAGGACATCGAGCGGATCATTCGACCGCGTGCCGTCCTGCAAGATGCCCGGAGGCAGATCGGCAGTGACGCGATCGGTATCGCCAGCGAGCAGCGCGATGCGCACGCGCGCGAGATCGTGCGCATCCCAAAGGATCGACGGATCGATCCCGGTGGTCGCCAGCACGCCGACGCTTTCTCGGGCGTGCTGCAACGCCTGCAGCAGCTCATAGATCGCGATATGAGGCCGCAGAACAGCCCGTACCCGCCTGCGCCGCAGAACGCGGGGATCGCGCGCAAGCGCAAATTCGGGACGCACGACGCCACGCTCCAGCAGAGCAAAGAAGTCGGCCCGGATTCGCTCCGGGGCGAGTTGGCGCTCAAAAGCTATCTTGCCCTGCCGCGCGATTTGCGCCGCGCCGGCGCGATCCCCCAGATAGCGGCGGCATTGCTCCACGCACTCCTCGATGCCGCCATACCCTGCATAGTGCTGCCCCTCCTCGAACAAGAGATCGAGCCCGGATTCGCGGCCCAACCGGTCGGTGAGAAGAAAGCCGCCGCTCTCCAGTATCTCCAACAGGCGCAGATTGAGGTCGCCGTTGAGGCTGCAATTGAGGCTCACCTGGCTTCGCGCATGGAGAATCCGCGCTTCCGCACGCGGTGCCTGAACCACCCAGATCGGCAGACCCGCAAAATGGAGAGCGCTCATCAGGTGCGTTCGCCGAGGATAGAGGTTGCCGACGTTGCCGACGAAGCTCAGGGCAACATCGGGGACCGCAACTGCTGGGGTGGCACTCCGCGCGACGTTGAAGCCGGGAAGCCAATATACCTGCTTGAGGCCGGCCTCGATGAAGAAGTGCGCGTGCTGGCGCGTATAGTCGAGCAGCACGAGGTCATAGGGCTCGCTGACCGCGTAGTCGACGATGCTCGTAATCGCCGCCGCGTCGTGGTGGGTGTCGCCGACCAACAACACCCGACGACAGGACAGCGCCGCCAGATTGCGCGGCAGCAGCATCTTCGACGAATCGACGCGAACCACGATCAGTTCCGGGCGCTGCTCGCGCGGGATCCGCGCCACCACCCGGGCAATGTCGAGATCGCCGCGTTCCACGTGCAACGAACGAATGCGGTCCCCATCGCTGCGATCGGGATAGTTCGGACCGCAGATGACCTGCTCGGGATCGAGAAGCGGCGGGGGTATGTATTCCGGCGGACTCTGGGTTGCCTGGAGGACCTTCATGCGCGAAACTTAATCTCAATGCGAAATTCCCCGGAGTTTCCACCGATGGAGCGCGCGTGACAAGGATGCGGCCAGGGAACACGTGCAAGGCGCGAAACTGACCCAAGACAATTCCACCCCGCGGCGCTGGATCGTTCTTGATGCCGGTCTGTTCGACGACAAGGGACATCATCGAAGCGCCGCCGAGGCATTGGTGCGGGAGCTTCGGCGCCGTTCCCTGCCGGTAACGGTCTATTGCCATCGCGCGGCCCGCCTGGGCCTGCTTCAGTATATCGATCCTATGCCGTGGTTTCGCAGCTTCGTCTATGCGGCGACATCGCCCGATCCCCTGCATGGCGAATATCAGGACTACGTCGCCGGCAATCGCAGTTTCGCCGAGGATCTTGCGGCCTTGCCTGCGGCGCCCTTCGAGGCCGGCGATACGCTGCTCTTCCCGACCATTCACCACCATCATCTGCACGCGATCGTGCACTGGGCATCGACGCTTCCCGTCGACCGTCACCCAAAAATCGTCGCTGTCCTGATGTTCCCGCCGGACTGGGCGCCCGCAATTCGTCCGTTCAGCAATCCCGCCGCCTACTATGCGGCCGCATGGCGGTCACGCGCGCCGCAGATGGGCCCGCGCCTTCACCTTGGCACGGAAACGCCGGCGTTATCGAAAGCCTATGCCGAGGTGTTGGGATTCCGTCCGGTCGTGCTGCCGCGGATCGCCGCCGGTATCGAGAACGCCTCGATGCAACGCGAGGCGGCCGAACGCGAGCCGTCGCAGCAGGCGCCGCTCATCGCCTATCTCGGGCATGGCCGTCCCGAACGCGGATTCCACCTGCTTCCCGAAATTGTCACGCTGGCGCGGAGATCGGCGCCGCCGCATCGGTTCTTTGTCCAATGCTGCTACGATGGGCAACCCGATTTCCAAGCGGCGGAACGGATGCTCGCCGCGCATGCGCACGTCGGAATTCACGCGGGCACGATGGAGCAGGCGGACTACCATCACGCGCTCGCGAGCGCCGACTTCGTGCTGTTGCCCTATCATCCCGGGCGCTACAAGACGCGCGGTTCCGGCGTCTTCTTCGAAGCGAGCATCGCAGGGATTCCGCTGATCGTTCCCGGCGATACCTGGATGGCGCGCGAGGTTGAGGAGAATGGTACCGGCGTAACCTTTGCCGAGTTCGAGGCCCGCTCCATCGCGGGCGCGCTGCGGGGCGCCCTGGAAAGGCGCGACGAACTCGCGCGCCGCGCCCAAAGCCGTGCGCGCGAGCTTTGCCGCGAGCATGGCGCTGCAAATTTCATCGATCGCATCGAGCGGCTCTAGAACGCAACTGATTCAGGCCCCGCTGTACTGTCGGCTTGGCAGACGAAATTGCGTGATGCAGTGTCTTCAACAAATTCAACGTCGCATACCGAGGAACGTCGTTGCCGAGCGTCGAAGAGCTCTGTGAGGCACGTCGGTGGGATGAGGCCGAGATTGCTTGTCGGCAGGTGCTAGCGGCCGAACCAGGCAATGCCGCCGCGTTGTTTGCTTTAGCCCGCATCGCGCTGGGTCGCGGCGAGGATGCGGCATGTCGGCAGCTCCGCGCGATCGTGCCGCGCACTGCCGGCGATATCGATATGGCCCTCTCCGCTGCAAAGATGCTGTTGCGGTTCGGCGACCTCGAAGGCGCCGCCGCGGGTCTTCGACACGTCACGGCGATTGAGCCTCGACGCTTCGCCCCTTGGTTTGAGCTGGGTCGAATCGAGGAGACCTTGGGCCGCCCGCAGGCCGCGCTCGCCGCCTACGAACAAGCCATCGCGATCAATGAGGGCGATGGCGGCCCGTGGACCCGCCGCGGTGTCATCATGCTGCGCGAGTCCTTCGGTGCCCCGCTTCGGACGCCCCGTGAAAAGCGGCAAGCGTCCGGGTTGGAGCGTCCGATCACCATGACTTCGCTCGGCTACAATGGCCGGTTCGGCAATCAACTGCTGCAATATGTGTTCGCGCGGTGTTATGGCGCCAAGCACTCGCTCCGCGTTGAAGTGCCAGAGTGGATGGGACGCTGGCTGTTCGATCTGAGCGATCCTTATCCGGACCCGAGCCGTCCGCTGCCGCTGCTGCGGGAGCAGGGCGCGATGTTCCTCAATTCCTGGACCGGCAGTAGCAACGAGGTCTTCAGCGAACACGATCTTTGGGGCTACTTCGGCTATCACACCCGGCACTACCTTCCGTATCGGGATTTCATACGCACGCTGTTTCGCCCGGGAGCACGCATTGGCCCCATCGTCGAACGGGACTTGGGGCGCTTGCGCGAGCAGGGCCGGACGCTGGTGGCACTTCATCTCCGGCGCGGGGATTACGGCAAGGAAGAGCGGTTCTGGATCGCGCCGGAAGAATGGTATCTCGCCTGGCTCGATTCGATCTGGGCCGAGCTGGAGCAGCCCTTGCTCTATATCGCGAGCGACGACCCCGAAATTCACCGGCGCTTTGCTTCGTTTCGGCCGCTGACGTCGGCGCTGTTCGACCGGTTGATTCCCGGTGCCGAGTTCTATCACGACTTCTATGTGCTGGCGCACGCGGACCGGCTCGCGATCTCGAACAGCAACTTCTCGTTTCTGGCGGCGATGCTCAACGAGCGCGCGAGTGCTTTTCTTCGGCCGCATCCGGATTTGAGCGGCCTCGTCCGCTTCGATCCCTGGGATGCGCAGCAACTGTTGCAAAAGTCCCGCACCTAGATCGCGGCATTGACGAGGGCGCGGGCGTGGCGTGCCGCATAGTTGACAGGCGCGGGCGGCGCCCGTAGTTGAGACGACCCCATCATCAAGGCGTTGTTCCGACCGTGCCCTCCCCTTCCCGACTGATCCGCCTCGGCGTCGATATCGGCGGCACCTTCACCGATGTGGCATTGGAGCGCGGCGCCGAGCGCTTCACCACCAAGACGCTGACCACGTCTCAGGCCCCCGAGCAGGGCGTGCTCTCGGCGATCGAGACCGTGATCGCCGATGCGGGGGTGGCGCCCGCGGAAGTGAGCCTCGTCATTCACGGCACCACGCTCGCGACCAACGCTCTGATCGAGCGCAAGGGCGCGAAGACGGCGCTGCTGACGACCGAGGGTTTCCGCGACGTGATCGAGATCCGCCACGAGAACCGCTTTGAGCAGTACGACATCAACATCGACCTGCCGCCGCCGCTGGTGCCGCGCCGGTTGCGCCTGCCGATCCGCGAGCGGATCGACGCGCAGGGCCGGGTGCTGACGCCGCTCGACGAGGCGAGCGTGACGCTGGCGCTCGATCGGCTCGCGGCGGATCGGGTCGAAGCGGTCGCGGTCGGGTTCCTGCACAGCTTCACCAACAGCGCCCACGAGCGCCGCGTCGGCGAATTGATCGCGGCGCGCCTGCCCGGCGTCCCGGTCACGCTCTCTTCGGAGGTGTCGCCGGAGATGCGCGAATACGAGCGCTTTTCCACCGCCTGCGCCAACGCCTATGTGCAGCCGCTCATGGGGCGGTACCTGCAACGGCTCGACGACGCGCTCCGCCGCGCCGGATTCCGTTGTCCGCTGTTCTTGATGACCTCGGGCGGCGGCGTCACCACTGTCGAGACCGCCGTGCGCTTTCCGGTTCGGCTCGTCGAATCGGGACCCGCGGGCGGCGCGATCTTCGCGAGCGGGATCGCGACACAGCACCGCCTCGATCATGTGATCTCCTTCGACATGGGCGGCACCACCGCCAAGATTTGCCTCATCGACAAGAGCCAGCCGCAGACCAGCCGGCTCTTCGAGGTGGCGCGGATTTACCGCTTCCTCAAGGGCAGCGGCCTGCCGCTGCGCATCCCCGTGATCGAGATGGTGGAGATCGGTGCCGGCGGCGGCTCGATCGCACGCATCGATGCCATGGGTCGGATCGCGGTCGGGCCGGACAGTGCGGGCTCGGAGCCGGGGCCGGTCTGCTACGGCCGGGGCGGCAGCGAACCCACGGTCACCGATGCCGATCTGGTGCTGGGCCGGATCGACCCCGAGGCGTTCTCCGGTGGCAAGTTGCAGCTCGATGGCGCAAGCGCCACCCGCGCGATAGAAAAGAACCTCGGCGATCGGCTGGGTCTTGCCGCGGAACTCGCGGCGCTGGGCGTCAGCGAGATGGTGGACGAGAACATGGCCAATGCAGCGCGCGTGCACGCGATCGAGAGCGGCAAGGACGTGCGCGGACGCACGCTCATTGCTTTCGGCGGCGCCGCACCGCTGCACGCCGCGCGGGTCGCCGAGAAGCTCGGCGTAAGTCGCGTGCTGGTTCCCGCCAATGCCGGCGTCGGCTCGGCCGTGGGATTCTTGCGCGCCCCCGTCGCCTACGAGATCGTGCGCAGCCATTTGCAGCGCGTCAGCACCTTCGATCCCGGGATCGCGAACCGGCTGCTGGCGGAGATGCGCCGCGAAGCCGAAGCGATCGTGCGCAGCGGTGCCGGCGACGCGCCACTCGTCGAGCAGCGCTCGGTCTTCATGCGCTATCGAGGACAAGGGCACGAGATCGCGGTCCAGCTCCCCGTGCGGTCGTTCGCGGGTGACGAGCGAAAAGCGCTGACCGATCTCTTTGAAGCCGCCTACAAACGGCTCTATGCGCGCGCCATTCCCGGCGTCGACATCGAGATTTTGAGCTGGGTGGTGGCGGTTTCGGCTCCCGCGACGGGCGGACTCGCGACGCCGATGCCGATTGAGCCGCACGAGCCCGCGCCGCGCGGCAAACGCGCGGTATTGGATCCCAATCGCGGCGAATTCCTGACCGTGCCGATCTATTGGCGCTCCGATCTCAAACCCGGCGCCCGCATCAAGGGGCCGGCCGTGATCGCCGAGGACGAAACCTCGACGGTGCTGAGCCCGCTCTTCGACGCCGAGATCGACGGCTTCGGTTATATTGCCCTGACGCGGCGGGCGTGACGCGCAGCTAGCGCGCGTTCTCGATATCCCAGCACTCCGACTTCGGCATCAAGGCCAGATTCGTCTTGCTCACGGAGACGCACCAGAGCCGCACATCGTCGGAAACACCGGCCCAAAACATGGCGGCATCTTCGCCGCGAATGTCGATGGTCCTGGCAAGTGCCTTGCCGCCTTTCGCCTGCACACCGATGCGGTGCTTTCCGGGAGCGATCGCCCCCTCGCACATGACGTGAGCATTGCTCTCGGCCGTGCAAGCGCCGAGGCTCTTCCCGTCAATCGCGATGCTGAGGTCGACTGCGCGGTATTGCGCGCTCGGCCGCTTGTCCAGATTGATGCGATTGACGAGAAGCAGGGAATCCGCGGCCCAGCAGGGTGGCGAAAGGCCCAGGACGAGGAACAGCACGACGGCCGATTTCAGCAGGGAAGAACAGGACATAAGCGCGAGCGACAATCGTCTTCGGTGAGCCGGAAGTGTAACCGAGGTTTCCGCGATCTCAAGCCGACAGCGGGGGCGCAATTTGACAGGGGCTTCGCCGCTCTCTAACTCCAGGGATGCGATTTTCCCGCCTCGGAGCTCTCATGACCTCTCGTCCCAACGCCGCCCTCTCGCAGATCCACACGCAGATCATGTGGAGCCGGCTCATCGCCGTGGTGGAGGAGCAGGCACAGACCATGATCCGCACCGCCTTTTCGACTTCGGTCCGCGAGGCCGGCGATCTTTCGGCGGGCGTATTCGACCGCGAGGGCCGGATGCTCGCGCAGGCGGTGACGGGAACGCCAGGCCACGTCAATTCCATGGCCAATGCCGTGGTGCATTTCCTCAAGGTCTTCCCGATCGAGACCATGAAGCCCGGCGATCACTACATCACCAACGATCCCTGGTTCACCTCCGGTCACCTGCACGACATCACCGTGGTGACGCCGAGCTTCTATCAGGGCAAGGCCGTCGGCCTTTTCGCGTGCACGGTCCACGTGGTCGACATCGGCGGCCTCGGCATGGGACCGGATGGCCGTCAGGTCTTCGAAGAGGGGCTGGCGATCCCGATCATGCCCTTGGCGCGCGAAGGCAAGATGAACGAGGACCTGATGCAGATGGTGCGCGCCAATGTACGCGAGCCGCTGCAGGTCGAGGGCGACATTTATGCGCTCTGCGCCTGCAACGAGGAGGGCTCGAAGCGCCTCATCGAGATGATGGAGGAATTCGAGATCACCAACCTCGACCGCCTCGGCGTCGGCATCGTCGAGGCCTCGCGCGAAGCAACGCTGGCGAAAATCCGCGCGCTGCCCAAAGGCGTCTATCGCAACGAGCTGACGATGGACGGCTATGACCGGCCGCTCAAGCTCGTGGCAACGCTCACCATTTCCGACGACGGCATCCACGTGGATTTCGACGGCACATCGCCCGCTTCCGCCTACGGGATCAACGTCGTCTACAACTACACGCTTGCCTACACGGCGTTCGGCGTCAAATGCCTGGTGGCCCCCGAGGTTCCCAATAACGCGGGCTCGCTCGCGCCCATCACCATCAGCGCGCCCGAGGGCTGCGTGCTCAACGTGAAGCGGCCCTGGGCGGTGGCGGCGCGCCACACGGTCGGGCACATGCTGCCCGACCTCGTGTTCGGCTGCCTGCACCGGGTGATGCCGGGGGGCGTTCCCGCGGAAGGTGCTGCCTCGCTCTGGAATCCCCAGATGTTCGGCGGCGGCTCGCTGGTGGACGAGGTGGAGGACGGCACCGACGCCAACGACCTCCCGGAGTTCAGCACCGTGATCTTTCACTGCGGCGGCGCCGGCGCCCGGCCGACCAAGGATGGCCTCAGCGTCACTGCGTTCCCGAGTGGGGTGCGCACCATTCCGGTGGAGGCGACCGAGAGCATCGCGCCGGTGTTGTTCCACCGCCGCGAATTCCGCGAGGGCTCGGGCGGCGCCGGCAAGTTCCGCGGCGGATTGGGGCAGGTGATCGAGCTTGCGGGCGCGCAAGGCGCGCCGATCGCGCTGCTGTGCAATTTCGAGCGCGTGAGAAACCCCGCGCGCGGCCGCGATGGCGGCGGCAAGGGCGCGCCGGGCGTCGTCAGCCTGCTCTCCGGGAAACCGATCCGGCCCAAGGGGCGCCAGACCGTGCCGCCTCGCGACACCATCCGTCTCGAACTGCCGGGCGGCGCCGGTTTCGGCAATCCCCGCGAGCGCGATCCCGCGAGCGTCGCCGCCGATGTGGCGGACGGCCTCATCACGCGCGAAGAAGCCGAGCGCGATTACGGCGTGGCGCTCGACCGAGAGGGCCGAGTGGTTGCAGAACTGACCGAGCGACTCAGGGCGCGCTAGAAGCGAACAAGCAATAAGCTGAGAACGCCCTTTTTTTGGGCGCGACGGTCGCGAAAGCTGCCGCTAGTATCGGTGCAACAATCCGCCCTGCGGGAAACAATGCAATAGGGAGACGATGATCATGAATAAAGCGCGCATTCTCGGCGCCGCGTTGCTCGCGGCGATGCTGAGCTCATCGGCGTTTGCCGCCGACCCCGTCAAGATCGGCGTGGTCATGCCGCTCTCCGGAAATGCCGCCAACGCCGGCAAATCCGCGCTCGATGCGATCAATCTGGCGGTCGAGATCGTCAACACGCCGCATCCCGAGCTTTCGGCGCTGCCGTCGGTGGGGCCCGGCGGATTGAGCAACCTGGGCGGAGCCAAGATCGAGGTGATCAGCGCCGACCATCAGGGCAATCCCGCCGAGGGCCAGGCTCAGACTTTGCGCCTCATCACGCAAGAGCACGTGGTGGCGATGCTCGGCGCCTACCACTCCAACGTCAGCTTCACCGCAACCGCGGTCGCGGAACGCCAGGGCATTCCCTTCGTGGTAGGCGATTCCGTGGCGCTCAACATCACGAGCCGCGGGTTCAAGTGGATCGCGCGGGTGACGCCGGTCGCCTCGGACTTCGCCAACAACTACATGGAATTTCTCAGCGACATGAAGAAGGCGGGCCACAAGGTCGAAACCGTGGCCGTGGTCAACGAGAACACCGATTACGGCACGTCCGTCGGCGGCACCGTGGTCGAGCAGGCGAAGAAGCACGGCTTCAACGTCGTGGCGCAGATCCCTTACAACGCCAACTCCACCGACGTGAGCGCTCAGGTGCTGCAGCTCAAGGACAAGAATCCGGATTGCGTGATCTTCATCTCCTATACCGCCGACGCGATCCTCTACATGAAGACGCTGAAGAATCTGAACTACCTTCCGCCGATGATCATCGGTGATGACGCCGGCTTCGCCGACCCCTCGTTCCTGCCCGCGGTCGCCGACATCACCCAAGGCGTGATGAACCGCAGCGCCTGGGCCGTCGGCAAGCCCGGCAGCGTCACCGCGCGCATCGCCGAGCTCTTCAAGGCCAAGACCGGTCGCGAGCTCGACGACACCAGCGCGCGCAACATGCAGGCGATGCTGGTGCTCGCGGACGCAATCAACCGCGCCGGATCGACCGAGCCCGACAAGATCATGGCGGCGCTTCGGGCGACCGACCTCAAGCCCGACCAGCTCATGATGGGCTACAAGGGCGTCAAGTTCGACGAGACCGGGCAGAACATCCTGGCAGCGACTTACCTGATTCAGCTCCAGGGCAAGGACTACGTCTCGGTTTGGCCTGCCGAGCGAGCGGTCGCGCCGGTGCAGTGGCCGATGAAGGCATGGGAATAGCGCTGCCGCGCTAAGCCTCGATGATCCTGCTGCAAGCGGCGGTAAACGGCCTCCTCTTGGGGGCCGTTTACGCGCTCTTCGCCTCGGGCCTCACGCTCATCTGGGGCATGATGAACTTCATCAACTTCGCCCATGGCGAGTTCGTGATGCTCGGCATGTACGCGGCGCTATTGATCGCGACCGGGCTCAATGGCGGACCCGCGGTCTACGGACCCGGTGCCGCGGTGGTCCTCTTTCTCCTGGGCATCCTCGTTTACATGCTTTTGGTGAAGCATGTGATGCGCGGACCGATGCTGGCGCAGATCCTCTCGACTTTTGGCCTCGCGCTTTTGCTGCGGTACACGGCGTTCTTCATATTCAAGTCCGATTTCCGGACATTGCCGCAGAGCTGGCTTTCCGGCACCGTCAATATCGGCGGCATCTTCGTCGAAATTCCGAAACTGGTGGCCGGGATTGTCGCGGCGCTGGTTGCGGTCGGCATGCATCTGCTGCTGACCCGGACCGCACTTGGCAGCCGCCTCCTCGCGGTCGCCGAGGATCGGAGCGCCGCAATGCTGATGGGAATACGACCCGACCGCATGCAGGCGCTGGCCTGGGGACTTTCGGCGGCGAGCGCCGGGATCGCCGGCGCGCTGTTGGCGATCGCCTACCCCTTCTCGCCTGAAGTCGGCGCCACTTTCGCGCTGACGGCGTTCGTGGTCGTGACCCTCGGTGGCTTCGGGAGCGTACCCGGAGCGATGATCGCGGGTCTCATCATTGGGCTGGTGGACGCGCTCTCGGCTTACTTGATCGGCCCGATCTACAAGGACGTCGTGGTCTACGGTCTTTTCGTGGCGGTGCTCTGGATCAGGCCCCAAGGCCTGCTCGGCACGCTCTGAATTCGCATTTGCCGATGGCACACCGATCCCCCTCACCCCGCGCTTTCAGTGCCGACCTCCGAAGGGGCGAGCGGGTGAGGGGGAAGCGCCCATGAGCCCGCGTACCGCGGCGACGCTCGCACTCGCCGCCCTGTTGCTGCTCTACCCGCTCCTGGTCTCGGGCTTGAATGGCGCGGCCTTTTTCCAAGATGTGGGCGCAACCCTGATCCTGGCCGCGATCTCGGCCTCGGCTTGGAACATCGTCGGCGGCTACGCCGGACAGGTTTCCGTCGGGCATGCGATGTTTTTTGGCGCGGGCGCCTACGTCCCATTGCTGGTGTTCAATCTCTGGCAATGGCCGCCGCTGATTGGAATGCCGTTCGGCGTCGCGGTCGCGGTGCTGATCGCGCTCGCGGTCGGCATTCCGACTTTTCGCCTGCAAGGGCACTATTTCAGCATGGCAACGATCGCGGTCGCGGAGTTGATCCGCATCGTCGTCAGCAACTGGGACCTGCTCGGCGCTTCGATCGGAATCCAAGGACCCGCGACGGCGCGCGGTTGGTGGGACCTGACGTTCCGCAGCTCGGTCCCCTACTATTACATCTTCCTCGCGGCGCTGGCGGCGCTGCTCTACGCGACCTATCTGATGGAGCGCAGCCGCTTCGGCTATTATCTGCGCGCGATCCGCGCAGGCGAGCGCGCCGCGGCATCCTTGGGCGTGCCGGTGCGGCGCACCAAGCTCGCCGCGCTCGCGCTCAGTGCTGCGTTTACCGCTGTCGCAGGCTCCCTCTATGCCTTCAAGCTCGGCTACGTCAATCCCGAGAGCGGCCTCGGCATCCTCGTCTCCGTGCAGATGATCATCACCGCTGCATTGGGCGGCGCGGGCCGGCTTTGGGGGCCGCTGATCGGCGCCATCGTGCTGGTGCCCTTGCAGAGCGCGACCAATAGCTGGTTCGGCGGCAGCGGCACCGGCCTCACATACATCCTCTATGGCGGCATCATTCTGGTGCTGGCGCGGTTTGAACCCGGCGGCTTGATCGAGCTTTGGCAGCGCTTGCGCGGCAGCGGTGGCGCGAAGATCGAGGGCACCCATGCTGCTTGAAGCAGATCGGGTCTCGCGCGCCTTCGGCGGTTTTCTGGCGCTCTCCGAGGCGAGCCTCACGGTTGAATCCGGCGAAATCGTCGGCCTGATCGGTCCGAACGGTGCGGGCAAATCCACCTTCTTCAACTGCATCGCCGGCGATCTCGCGCCGAGCACCGGGCGCATTCGCTTCGACGGGATCGATGTCACGAGCGCTCCGGCCGAGCGACATGCACTCCTCGGAATAGGTCGCACATTTCAGGTGCCGGCGACGTTCGTGGAGCTGACCATCCTCGACAACGTGATGGTGGGCGCGTTCCTGCGTCATCATCGCCGCGGGGACGCCGAGGCCAAGGCGATGGAGGTGCTGCGTCTCACCGGCCTCGATCACATGGCGCATCAGCGCGCGGGCATTTTGGGCACGCCCGGCCGCAAGCGTCTCGGCATCGCGCGGGTGCTTGCGACCGAACCGCGCCTGCTGCTGCTCGATGAGGCGCTTGCGGGCCTGACCCCCGGCGAAATCCGGCAGGCGATCGACCTCGTGCGGCGCATTCACGCAAGCGGGATCACCATCATCATCGTCGAGCACATCATGGAGGTGATCCTGACACTCGCGGCGCGCGTCATGGTCTTCAACCAAGGCCGCACCATCGCGCAAGGAACGCCGCAGGAGGTCGTCAACGACCCCAAGGTGATCGAGGCTTATCTCGGCCATCACCACAAGCGCCGGCGCGCACGCGCCTCCCCATGAGCGATGCCATCGCACTCGAGGTGCGGAATCTCGAGGTTCGCTACGGCGACCTCGTGGGCGTGGCGGACGTATCGCTTCGGGTCGCCGAAGGCAGCGTGGTGGCGCTGCTGGGATCGAACGGCGCCGGCAAGACCACGACCTTGAACGCCATCGCGGGATTGGTGCCCGCGAGCGCCGGCACGATCACCTGGCACGGCGCGGACATCGCAGGGCTTCCCGCCCACGCGATCGTGCCCAAAGGGCTCGCGCTCTCGCCCGAGGGCTGGCGGCTCTTCGTGCAGCAGACGGTCGAGCAGAACCTGCACTTGGGGGCGACCGTTCTTGCCGACCGGACTCGGTTCGAGCCGCTGCTTGAGCGGGTCTACAAGGTCTTTCCGCGGCTCGCGGAGCGCCGGCACCAGCGCGCGGGCACGCTCTCGGGCGGGGAGCGGCAGATGTTGGCATTGGGCCGCGCGCTGATGAGCGATCCCAAGCTGCTGATGCTGGACGAGCCGAGCCTGGGCCTGGCACCGGCGGTGGTGGAGCAGCTCTACGATACCCTGGATCAGCTGCATCAGGACGGGCTCACCCTGTTGCTTGCGGAACAGTCGGTGCCGCTGGCGCTGGAAATTGCCGACTACGCCTATGTGCTGCAGACCGGCCGCACCGTGCTCGAAGGACCAGCCGAGCGGTTGGAGCAGGACGAACAAGTGCAGCGGATCTATTTGGGAACCGCGGACACGGCATCGGCGGGGGATGGCGCACCATGACCAAGCTCATTCTTGGGACCGCGACACCGGGCGGCGGCTTTCCAGTTTACGGCGCGGCACTGATAGAGAGCTTGCACGAGGCCGATCCGACGCTCGTGGTCGAGGCGCGCAACACCAAGGGCAGCACCGAGAACGTGCCGCTGCTGGAACAGGGCGCGCTCGATTTCGCGCTGGTGCAGGGCGAGGTCGCCTACGAGGCCTTCGCCGGTATCGGCCGCGCGCCCGCCGATCTGCGTATTCTCTGGGCGATGTATTCGACCGCCGGCATGTTCGTGGCGCGGGGCGACAGCCCCTGCCGCAGCATCGGCGATCTCGTCGGCAAGAAAGTCGCCTTCGGCGCGCGGGGCTCCGGTCTTGTGATCCTCGCGCGCTACGTGCTCGATGGATTGGATCTCGATCGTGACCGCGATTTCAATGCGGTCTATCTCGATCGCGCAGGTGACGGACCGAAGATGGTGCTGGCAAGCGAGGTGGCGGCGCTTTGGGGTGGCGGCACCGGATGGCCCGGCTTTACGGCGGTGGCCGAAGGCCCGGCAGGCGCGCGGTTCATCGCGCCCAGTGCCGAGGAAGCCGCGCGCATCCGCGCCAAACACGGTTTCCTGAAGCCGCTGACCCTCGCGGCTCAAAGCTATCCCGGCCAAACCGAGCCGATCCCATCCGTCGGCTCCTGGAGTTTCATCCTGGCGCGGCCCTCGCTCGATGACGACACAGCCTACCGTCTCGCTCGCGCGCTGCATGGAGCCGAAACGGCGCTGGCGAGGCGCCTGCCGCAGGCGCGCGAGAGTACCGCCGCCAACACCGTCGTCGCGGCGCCGCGGATCGACCTTGTTCATCGGGGAGTCCTGCGCTACCTCCGCGAGATCGGTCTCGCGACCTGAAGGGCTACGACAGGATCGGCGTGGAGCGTTTTCCTTGGGGACTACCGGAGTAACGGAGATGGCGACGGGCGCTCGAGTGCTCGCCTGGATAGAGGGACATCGCGCCGAGCTTCGCCTCGCCGCGCGGATGACCGCCGCTGGCCTCGCCGCCTTCGCGCTGGCCGAGAGTCTGCACCTCGCCCAAGGTTATTGGGCGGTGCTCACGGCCATCGTCGTGATTCAAGGGAGCGTTGGCGGCTCGCTCAAGGCAAGCCTCGATCGCTTCCTCGGCACGCTCAGCGGCGCGCTTTGGGGTGCGGCGGTCGCGTTGCTGGCTCCACGCGAGAGCAGCCTCGCGCTGGGAGTCGCGGTTCTCGTTGCGGTAGCTCCGCTTGCCGTCCTTGCTGCGATCAACGCCAGCTTTCGCGTCGCCCCGATCTCCGCGGTCATCGTGCTGCTGGGAACCTCCAGCCTACAAGCGGGACCGCTCGCTTCGGCGATGGCGCGCGTACTGGAAATCGGATTGGGCTGTGTCGTGGGCTTCGCCATTTCGTTGCTTGTGCTGCCTGCTCCCGCCGCTTCAGTCGTGGCCGAGGTGACGTCGCGGACGCTCGGCGTGCTCGCGGACCTGCTCGCGGCGATGGTTGCCGGATTGACCAAAGAGGCGGAAGGAGCATCCTACACCGCATTCCATGCGCGCGTCCGAGCGGCGATCGCGGCTTTGGAGACCGGCATCAAGGAAGCCCAGCACGAACGCCGCATCTACTTCATCGCCGGCCACGATCCGGCTCCGTTGGTGCGCACCGCCCGCCGCCTGCACGCCGATCTCCTGATTACCGGCCGCGCGGCTGCGGACCCATTACAGGAGCCGGTGCGCTCCCGCCTCGAGCCTCGACTCACGGAAATCTCCGAGACGGCGTGCGCGTTTCTGCGCGAGACCGGTGCCGCGCTCGCGGCACGCGACGCTCCGCCAAGTTGCGATGCCATGAACCGAGCATTCGACGGCTATGCGGCGGCGATGGCGGAGCTTCGCCGCGAACGCCTCACGCAAGTCTTGTCCGACGACGAGGCCGAGCGCATCTTCACGCTCGGCTTCGGTCTGGAGCAGTTGCGCCGCGATCTCTCGGACCTAGCGCAGCGTACCGGAGAGTTTGCACGCCCGGCACCGCGCCTGCTGAGCGGACGCGCCGAAACCGATTGAACCGCAATCTCTATGCATCAAGGGGAGCCCGATCATGTTCGCCGCGCCGCCCGTCATCGAAACCAGCGTCTTCGTGCGCATTCCCGAGAACCTGCACCGCGACCGGCCCTCGCACTGGATCGACTACAACCAGATGGGTCAGAAATTCCCGACCTTCCTCGAAGGCCCATCCTTCGACCGCGCGGGCAATCTCTGGGTCACCGATATTCCTTGGGGCCGGCTGTTCAAGATCGCGCCGGATGGTTCGATCACCGTGGCGCTCGAATATGACGGCGAGCCCAACGGCCTCAAATTTCACAAGGACGGCCGCGCCTTCATCACCGACCATAAGAACGGGATCATGGTATTCGACCCCAAGACCGGAAAGATCGCGCCCTACCGCGACCGCGGCATCGTCGAACGCTTCAAGGGGGTGAACGACCTGGTATTCGCCTCCAACGGCGACATCTACTTCACGGATCAGGGCCAGACCGGACAGCAAGACCGCACCGGTCGGCTCTATCGGCTGCGCTGCAACGGCGCCCTCGACCTCATCTTGGATTGCATCCCAAGCCCCAACGGCCTCGTGCTCAACAAGGCTGAAAACATCGTCTATCTCTGCGTCACCCGCGACAACGCGATCTGGCGCGTGCCGCTCCTGCCCGACGGCAGCGCCACCAAGGTCGGCATCTTCATCCAGATGACGGCGGGCACCGGACCCGATGGCATGGCGATCGACGAGGAAGAGAACATCGTCGTCTGCCATGTCGGCCTCGGCACCGTCTGGGTGTTCAGCGCGCTTGGCGAGCCGCTCTACCGCATCAAATCCAGCGCCGGGTTGCTCACCACCAACTGCGCCTTCGGCGGGCCCGACAACAAGACGCTCTTCATCACGGAATCGAAGACGGGGACCGTGCTGAAGGCGGAGCTGAAGACGCCGGGCCGGCGCATGTATTCACACATGTGAGAAGCAGGGGCCTGTTTGCAGAGTCCCTCTTCGGCAATCACAGTCTGGCGCGCTGGCGCCACTCGCCAACGAGAGCGAAACCCGCTTCGATCCCGCGCGCAAGCCGCCTTCCGAAGGGGATGCTAGCCGCGGGCTCGTGGGGGTGCCATCCCTTGAGGATCGCGGCTACAGGGCGACCGGGCTTCGGCTCGTCCTCGTGGAACCGGCCATATCCCGTGGTCGCGAATGGCATCGACCGCGGCGCAAACACTCGAGCGTCCCGGCGGGAACCGGCGTGGGAGGCTGCCGTTTGGGGTTCGAGATTCGTCCAGAACATGGCTCAATCTCCTTAGGTCTCGGACGTGGTTGGCCCTAAAAATGGGCGCTATTTTTGCTCGCGACAAACGATCTTCTCTCGTACAATACCCGAGAAAAACTAGGTCATCTTATGGCCCGCACTCCGCTCCCCCTGAATGCGCTCCGAGCCTTCGAGGCGGCGGCGCGCCAGCTCAGCTTCACCCGCGCCGCCGAGGAGCTGCACGTAACGCAAGCGGCCGTGAGCCACCAGGTGAAGGCGCTTGAAAAGCGGCTCGGCGTGGTGCTGTTCCGCCGCTTGCCGCGCAGCCTGCTTCTGACCGACGAGGGCCAGGCCTTGCTGCCGGAGTTGCGCGACGCCTTCGAGCGCTTGGCGCGCGCGCTCGACCGCGTCGGCAATCAAAGCGGACAGGGCGCGCTCACCGTCAGCTCTTTCACCACTTTCTCGCTGGCATGGCTGGTGCCGCGCTTGCCGCGCTTTCAGGCACTGCATCCCGAGATCGAAGTGCGGCTGATGTCCAGCCAGCGGCTGATCGACTTCGCGCGCGAAGACATCGACATCGCGGTGCGCAATGGCGACGGCAACTGGCCGGGTCTCGCCACCACCAAGCTCTTCGACGAAGACCTGACGCCGCTCTGCGGGCGGCGCTATCGCGACCGCCTGCGCAAGCACGAGGACGTGGCGAAGGTTCCGCTGCTCGACACGATGCGCGACAGCGAGTGGGCGATCTGGCTCAAGGCGGCGGGGCTCGGGCGCATCGCGCGCTCGCGTGGCGCCGAGTTCGATTCCACCAAGATCGCGGTGCAAGCGGCGATCGACGGCCTCGGCGTCGCGATCGGCTCGCCCAGCCTGTTCGCCGAGGATATCGCGGCGGGGCGACTGTTCCAGCCCTTCGACCTCACCGTCAAGACCAATCGCGGCTATTGGCTGGTCTATCCGGAACCCGCGGCCGAACGGCGTAAGATCAGAGCGTTCCGCGACTGGATCGTCGCCGAGGCACAAGCGTCGGAGTCGGCCCCGCCCAAGCGAGTTGGCAAGATGTTTGCAGGGAGTAGAGCGTGATGCGGCATTGGCGCTCGATTCCGTGGCCCCGGTGCCTCATTCTGCGGCACGCCGCCCCGCTGCTGATGTAGTTTTAATCAGCGCGGGCGGCGGCCGACCAGCCGCTCCACCCCATTCCACGAGAGCGTTCGATCCCCTAGACTCGCCCTGAGAGTATTATGGGGACGCGCCTGACGATGACCACAAACGCCGCGCCGCGCATCGCGTTGCTGGGATTTTCGATCGAGTGCAACAAATTCGCGCCGCCCGCCACGGCGGCGGATTTCTCGGCCCGCGCCTACGCCGCGAGCGAAGAGCTGCTCGCCGAGACGCGGGCGCCGCACCCCCGCATCGCCGCGGAGATGTGCGCCTTCGTCGCGGCCATGGACCGGAGCGGCCCCTGGACGCCGGTGGCGCTACGACTGGCGCAAGCTCAGCCCAATGGTCCCGTCGTACATGAATTCTTCGCGGAGCTGATGGGCGAGCTTCGTCGGGGTCTTGGTGCCGCGAAGCCCCTCGCCGGCGTTTATGTCTGCTCGCACGGCGCCGGGCTTACGACCGAGGACGATGATCCCGATGGCGCGCTGCTGGCGATGGTGCGCGAGATGGTAGGACCTGGCGTCCCGGTGGTCGCGACCTTCGACCTGCACGCGAACGTTTCGGAGCGCATGGTCGAGAGCATCGATTTGTTCGTGGGCTACCGCACCAATCCGCATCTCGACATGAAGGAGCGCGGCGAGGAGGCGGCGACGGGAATGCGCGCGCTCCTCAAGGGGATGAAACCGAAGCACGCCTTCGTTCGTCTGCCGATCGTGCCGCCCACCGTCACCATGCTGACGGCGGGCGGGCCCTATGCCGACCTCATCAATTATGGCCAACAGAAAAAGCCCGGGGACATCCTCAACGTCAGCATCATGGGCGGCTTCGCCTTCGCCGACACCGCCAAGAATGGGCTCGCAGTGGTCGTGACCGCGCGCGAGAGCGAGGCGTCGGCGCGCCGCTTCGCGCTGGAGATCGCTCGGCTCGCCTGGGAGAACCGCGACCGCTTCCGGACCAAACTAACGCCGCTCGAAGAGGCGGTACGGCTCGCGGCCGATGCGAGCACGGACAGCGCCAAACCCGCGCTCTGCTTTGCCGATGTGGCGGACAATCCCGGCGGCGGCGGCCGTGGCAACACGACTTACATCCTCGAGGCGTTTCTCGAGGCCGGCGTTCACGGCGCGCTGCTCGGCATCTTCAACGACGCGGCGCTCGCCGCGCAAGCGCATCGCCTCGGCGAAGGCGCCAAATTCCGGGCTCGTTTCAACCGCGCGGAGACTCAGGAATTTTCGCGGCCCTTCGAGGCCGAGGCCAAGGTGCTGAAGCTCTCGGAGGGACGCTGCATCGGGCGGCGCGGCATCGTCGCGGGGCGAAGCCTCTCACTTGGTCCATCGGCGGCGCTGCAAGTGGGCGGCATCACCGTGATCGTGATCTCGAATCGTCAGCAATGCGCCGACCCCGTTTTCTTCGAGATGTTCGGGCTCGACATCGCCAAGGCGCGGGTCGTCATCGTCAAGTCGCGCGGCCATTTTCGCGGGGGATTCGACGAATTCTTCAAGAACGATCAGATCATCGAGGTCGACTGCCCCGGCCTCACCTCGCCGATGCTCAACCGCTTCCGCTGGACGCGCTTGCCGCGGCCGGTGGTGCCGCTCGACGCGGAGGTGAGCTGGCAACCGCCGGCCTGGAATTAGCTCCTCGGCCTTTACGCCACCTTCCGGAACTTGTGCAGCGAGCGCAAATTGCTCGGTCTCGGCTTATCCGGCCAGGTTTGCGGCCAATTGGTCCACGACACCTCGCCGACATAGAGGTCGCCGCGGCTATCCACCGCGAGACCGTGCGGCGCCAGGAACTCGGTCGCGCCGAGGCCGGGCCCAAGCCCGCCCAACCGGGCGATGCGCTTGCCTGTATGGTCCACGATGGTAACGCGCGGGCCGAGATTCGGCACGTTGCGGCTCACAGGCTGCGTCGCGCCGAGCTCGCCGATGTAGCACACGGGACGCTTGCCCTGCGGCATATAGAGGCCGCATGGACGATGCAGGTTGTTCCACTGCGTCTCGTATTTCCCGTTGCCGTCGAACACCTGCACGCGATGATTCTCGCGGTCCGCCACATAGACCCAGCCATCGGCATCGCAGGTGATGTTGTGTGCGATATTGAACTCGCCGGGATCGGTGCCGGGCGCGCCCCACGAGAACAGGAGCTTGCCGTTGGGCGCGTATTTGTGGATGCGCGAATTGCCGTAGCCGTCGGACACATAGACGTCGCCTTGCGGCGACATCGCGGTGTGGGTGCAGCGATGGAACGGCTCGCCGCTCATGAAGGGTGCGGGCTTGCCCGAGATACCGAGTGTTAGCAGCACCTTTCCTTCGAGCGTGCACTGGCGGACCGTGTGGTCGCCGTCGTCGGTGAGCCAGATCGTGTCGTCGGGCGCCATGAACACACCATGGGCGCGGGGAAAGATTCCTTCACCGAACGAACGGAGGAAATTGCCGTCGCGGTGGAACACCATCATCGGGTGGTCGCCGCGGTTGAAGACATAGACGTTGTCCTTCCTGTCGACCCCGACCCCGCCGATTTCCTTGAAGGTCCAGCCTGGCGGAAGCTTCGCCCAGTTCTCCACCGGCTCGTACGAGTACGCTCCGTTCCCAACGATAGCCATGGCCGGCCTCCCTGGTTCGACGCTGCCCGGAAAGCTTGTCACGAAGCGAAGGGTTCGGCCAGCCGGGCGATGATGGCCGCTGCACGCGTGATGGGCCGCGCCGTCGTATTGACCGCATCGGCTCGAGAGGCGCAGGCTGAGATGGATCGATCCACCAGCGACCGGCGCCCCCTCGCACAAATGGGAGAGAGATCAATGAATCGCCTCGCGGACAAGGTTGCGGTGATTACCGGCGCGGGTTCCGGCATCGGGCGGGCATCGGCCAAGTTGTTCGTTGCGGAAGGCGCCAAGGTCGTCATTGCGGAGATCGATGCGGCGCTGGGCGAGGCAAGCGCGCGCGAGGCCGGCGCCAGCGCCCGCTTCGTGCACACGGATGTGACCGACGAAGAGAGCGTCAAGCGGATGGTGCGGCAAGCAAGAGACGCGTTCGGACGGATCGATGTTTTGATGAATTGCGCCGGAGGGTCCGTGCGCGAGGACAGCCCCGTCACCGAGGTCGATCTGTCGGTCTGGGACGGAACCATTACTCTCGACCTGAAGGGTCCCTTTCTCTGCTGCCGGCATGTGATCCCCGTGATGGTCGCGCAGGGCAAGGGCAGCGTGATCAATTTCTCCTCGGTAGTGGCGCTGCGCGGGAACCACATCGCGCATGTTTACATCATGGCCAAAGGTGGCCTCATCTCCCTCACCCGCGCGCTCGCCGGCGCATACTCTCCGAAGGGCATCCGCGTCAACGCCATCTGTCCCGGCGTGGTGCTGACGGAACGGGTCAAGGCGCGTTTTGCCAGCGGCAACCAGGTTCGCTTCGGCGGCGCCGACAATCTGGCCGAACGATATCCGTTCGGTGTCGGTCAGCCCGAAGACATCGCGAACGTCGCCCTGTTCCTGGCCTCCGACGAATCGCGGATGGTGAACGGTGCGGCGATCCCTGCCGAAGGCGGGATTTCCGCCTACTGATCGACGAGATCGGGCATGACCGCGCCGACACGAGATCGCCCCGCCGCGGACCATAGCGGCGGAATTCTGGCGATTTGGACCGACATCGCTCCTGAGCTCGAAGCCGACTTCAATGATTGGTATTGGCGCGAGCACTTTCCCGAGCGCCTTTCCGTGCCGGGATTTCATAGCGCACGCCGTTATCGCGCGATCGCGGGGGCGCCCCGCTATCTCGCCTGGTACGAGCTCGACTCTGTCGAGGCCTTGGCGTTATCGGCTTATCGCGATCGGTACGACAACCCGACGGAATGGACGAAGCGCGTGACGGCGGGCTTTCGCAACTACACGCGCGCCGTTTTCCGGCCGCTATTGCGTCATGGCGGCACCGCGGGCGCGTTCATCCTTACCCTGCGCCTCCCCGCCGCCGCGAACGCACTGTCGACGGATTTGCTCCGGCCGCTCGGCGCGGCCACGGGCATCACCCGCATGCAGCTCTGGCAGGCCGCCAAACCCACGACCTCCGTTGCTCCGCCGAGCGGCGCTGACACGGCCCCGGGATGGGCAATCGTTGTCGAAGCGGCGGACGCGGAGAATCTCGCGGCGGTCGTTCCGATGCTGCGGGAGGTAGGCGGCACCGGCACCCTGGCCACCTACCGGTTTCTCTGCAGCCTGCACTCACCTCACTGATCCGGCATCGTTAGCCGGCCGCCTTCTCCATCGCCGCCCTAGCGCGGCGCCTCATCTCGTCCGGCGACACATCTTCGATATGGGTCGAAACATACCAGGAGTGACCGAACGGATCGGTGAATGCCCCGGACCGGTCGCCGTAAAATTTGTCCTGCACCGGCTCGGTCAACTCGCCACCTGCTTCGATCGCGCGCCCGATGGTTGCGTCGACGTCGCTGACATAGACGTAGAGCGAGATTGGCTGGCGGCCCTCCAATTGTGGCGCGAAAGCGCCCATTTCCGGATGTTCATCGGCCAGCATGATGCGGCTGTCGCCAATCATGACCTCGGCGTGCCCGATTCGCCCCTTCGGCGCATCGAGGCGCATCAGCTCCTTGGCGCCGAACGCGCGCTGATAGAATTCGATCGCGCGCGCGGCGCCCTTGACGATGAGATAGGGTGTGACGGATCGATAGCCCTCGGGGATCGGCTGCACTTTGCCGGCCATCATTGCCTCCTTCTGAGATAACAATGCGCTGCGGAGAAGAATGGGGTGCCGAGCTTTTCGTTCAAGGCGTGTCCCCGCCCAGCGCCGCGCGAAACGCCTGCGCGAGTGCCGGCAGTTGATCCTCGCGCAGGCAGACCGGAGACAGCAGCAGCAGGCCGAGCCCTGCTTTCGAGATATTGCAGCAGACACGCGGCTTTCCCGCTTCGAGGCGGCGCGCAAGCGTGCGCATATCGAGGCGATCGGCGCGCGAGCCGAGGCGAACGGCGATCATGGGAATCCCGCTCTCGCGCGGGTCCGGTGCCGGCGCGGCCTCGACCCCCGGAATCGCGTTCAGGCTCGTCTGCATTTTGTCGGCAAGCCTGCGCCATTGTGCCTCGCGATCGCCGCGATCGCTGGTGAAACGGCGCAGCGCCATGAGCAGACCCACGATCTCCTCCTTGCCCACTTTGCAGGGGCGGCCGATCCCATGCTGCGGCAGGCCCGGCAGCTTGTGTTTGTCGACGAATTGAACGGGTGGATCGAACTGCTCGAAAAAGAGGTCAAGGTCGAAGTTCTGTAGTGCGGCCGCAGCGATCAGATCCCGCCGCCCCGCGAGGATACCCGAAGCCTGCGGTCCGCCGATCGCCTTTCCGCCGCTGAAGGCCACGAGGTCGGCCCCCTCGCTGATGAAGCGGCGGAGATTGCTCGCGGGAGGCAGCTCCGCCGCGGCATCCACCACCACCGGCACGCCGCGTGGACGCGCCACCGCCACGACTTCGCTTAGCTCCGGCAGCGAATGCGGTTTCGCAAGATAGTAGATCGCAGCCGTGCGCTCGTTAATGGCGGCGCCGATCTCCCAGGCCTCGGTGTCGCGCACGCCGGTGCCGCTGAAGCGATCGGAGAGTCCGACCTCCACCACTTCGGCGCCGAGTGCCCGTGCCGCGCGGTCATAAAAATTGCGGTGACTGCGCGGCACGATGATCTCGCATTTCATGCCGGTCGTGTCGGGAAGCCGGTTCATCTTGTCGGGATCGAGTCCGGTCATGGTCGCCGCCAGCCCGAGCAGCAGACCCGCGGCGGCACCGGACGTGACCAACCCAGCCTCGGCACCGGTAATCTCGGCGATGATGACGCTCGCACAAGCCTGCAGCTCCGCCATGTCGACGCAGTATCGCGACGCTTCCACCATCGCCTCAGCCACTTCCGGCGCCATGATGCCGCCGGAAAGGCGAGTGTTTGGGCCATAGGCATTGATGATGGGCGTGACGCCCAGGCGCTCGTAGATGCCGCTCATGACCGCGCTCCCCGATATTGCGACGCCACTCTAAGCCAGCACCCAAGGCCTGACGATTCTGTTGCGGCTTGACCCTCCCGGGGCCTGAACCTACGGTCGCGAAGATCGAGGGCAGGAGAAAGTCTGCACATGTCGAGCAAGCGGTTCAGCGGCGCCGAAGCCGCTTACGGAACGCGCACCGCATCCGCGGCCGGGACCAAGCGGGCGGCGGAAGTCGCGATCCAGTGCCTCAGGGACGGTGGCAATGTGGTCGATGCGGCGATTGCGGGTTCTGCCGCGCTGACGGTGATGCTGCCCAACGCCAACAGCATCGGCGGCGACCTGTTGGCATTGGTAAAGCTCGACGGCAAGCCGATTGTTGCCGTCAACGCCACAGGTGCGGCGCCCCGGCGCGCCAGCATCGCGGCGTACAAGGCACTCGGACACGAATTCGTGCCGGAGATCGGCGGGCTCGCGGTTCAGGGACCGGGCCTGGTTGCGGGCTGGCAAGCGCTGCATGAGCGCTGGGCCAGCAAGCCGCTAGCCGAGTTGCTGGCCCCCGCGATTGCGCTTGCGCGCGACGGCTTCCCGATGGGCTGGCGCATCCCCGCCGGAGCAAGCCAGCACTTCGACAAATTCGCGGCGATTCCCGGGTGGAAGCCCTTGTTTGCGGCGAGCGGCACACCCATCAAAGAAGACGAGATCTTCCGCCAGCCCGCGCTTACCCGAACTCTGCAAGCGATCGCGGAGCGCGGACCGCGGGCCTTTTATGAAGGGCCGATCGCTCGCGACGTCGCGAATGCCGTGCAGAAAGCCGGCGGTTTTTTGGCGGAAGAGGACCTGGCCTCGATCAAGGCGGAAGTGCTACCGGTCCTCACCACACGCTATCGCGGCCTCGAAATCGCGACCCAGCCGCCGGTCACCCAAGGCGTCATCCTGCTCCGCGCGTTGCGCTTGCTGCAAGAGAGCGCGCCCGAACCCCGCCGTCTCGGTGCGGGGGAGTTCTGGGCGTTGGCGGCGCGCGCCCTTCGCCGCGCGTTCGACGAGCGCCTCGCGATCCTCACGGACGGACCGGAGTCGCGCGCCCAGGCCGAGGCGATCATCGACGGCCGCGCCGAGAGTCTGCGCCTGCCCCGGTTCGAATTCGCGAGCACCGCTGATAACACCACAAAAATTTCAGTGATGGATCGCGACGGCAACGGCATCGCCTGCATCCAAAGCGTATTCGGCGAGTTCGGCTCCGGCATCGTCGCCGAGGAAACCGGCATACTCCTCAACAATCGGATGATCGCGTTTTTCCTCGATCCCGCGCGCGCCAACGCGCTTGCGCCGGGGCGTCGCACCATGCACACGCTGCATAGCTTCATGGCGTCGGACGAGAACGGTCTCAAGTGGATCGGCGGATCGCCCGGCGGCGACAACCAGCCGCAAGTGAATCTTCAGGTGCTGGCACGGCTCATCGATTTCGAGATGGCGCCCGAGGAGGCAGTGGCGGCGCCGCGCTGGTCGATCGTGCCGGGAACCAAGCCTCGCGACATCGCGAGGCAAGCGCCGGGGATCGAGTGCGAGAAGGGTGTCTCGGACGAAATCAAGCAAGCTTTCGCTTCCGCGGGCTTCGCACCGCGAGACGACTCGACGCATCGATCGGGCAGCAGCAAGATCGTCGGGCGTGGCCTGGAGCGCGGCCCGATAGCAGCTTTTGCCGATTGGCGCCGTGAAGGTAACGTCGCGGCGTTCTAGGCTGAGGCAGCGGCGGGTATGGTCGTCAGCGGCAGGCGCCCGCCGATGAGCTGGGCGACCCGCTGCGGATCGTCGATGAAGCGGATACCGATCGAACGCTCTTGCAGCCACATAACCTCGGCGCCGAGCTTGCCGATGCGGTCAAGCACGAGCACGACCTTCTGCCCCTTCGATATCGCCTCCGGGAAGTGCAGCCGAGCGCCGCCCAGCGACAAGTCCACCACGATGCAATCGTAACGCTTGGAGGAAACCTCGAGCTGCGCCGCCCATAGCACGCGCTTGCGCACGGTGCTGCGCAAAGCGGCAAGCTCCTCTTCCGAAGGCTCGCCGTCCCGCCCCTCCACAAAATTCTTGTCGGTCATCGCCGCTCCTGGCCCCGGCCCTCGCCTGGATGGCGCCCCAGGCATGAGCCGCGATTATCGCGGCGATGTCTTTCTCATTAATTACGTCTGGTCGGAGATCGCGGACAATTTATCCCGCATTGCTGGCATTTACCATATCGTCACCCCTTCATGCTGGAGCAGCCAGCGTGGTGATCCAATCCGCGGCCAGCGCCACATCGCTTTGAGTATTTCGCCGCGTGGGGCGCGGCGAGAGCAAGCGGTCATGGCTAGTGCTATCCGCGCTCAGACCGTCTCGCGCGGAGATTCTCATATCATGCCCTTCGGATGCTTCGGCCGCGGGCGAAATGTCGGGCGTTGCGCAACCACACTCACGTCACCACGGTTCGAGGCACAATGGATCGCGCGGCAGAGGCAAGGTCGGCCCAGGGCGTGTTCGCAGCGGTAGTCGCGGTTACGATCGCGAGCCAATTCTTCCGCGCATCGACCGGCGTGCTCGGCCCCGAGCTGATCCGCGACCTCGCGCTCACGCCTGAGGCGCTCGGCCTCGCCAATGCTGCCTTCTTCATCGCGATTACGGCGATGCAAATTCCGGTCGGCATGCTGTTCGACCGCTTCGGGCCGCGCCGCGTGGTCGCTGCGCTGAGCCTTTTCACCGTGCTCGGCGCTTTGCTGCAGGCCGCTGCGCAAACGGAGAACGCCTTCGTAATGGCCCGGCTGCTCGTGGGGATCGGCTCCGCTGCGAGCTTCATGGCGGCGGTCGTGCTCTGCGCGCGGTGGTTTGGCGGGCCATCCTTCGGAACCATGCTGAGCCGAGTCTTCGCGTTGAGCGGCATCGGTTACTTGCTTGCGGGAAGCCCTTGGGCCGCGTTCGCGTCGTGGTTCGGCTGGCGCAGCGCGTTCGCGGCGTCCGCGCTTGCCGCTGCCTTCATCGGTTGGTTCTTCTTTGCCCTGGTCCGTGATCGTCCGGGCGACTCGCAGGCGGAGCGCACCAGCGGATTTGCAGAGATTATCGCGGGATACCGCGAGGTTTGGCGAACTCCGGGCCTCACGCCAATCCTGGCCATGCACTTCGTCGCTTACGCCGCGTTCATCACGGTGTTCGGGGTCTGGGCCGGCCCCTATCTCAACGATGTGTACGGTCTGAGGCCGATCGCGCGCGGCAATGCGCTGCTCGCGATGGCGCTGGCACAAATTGCCGCGACGCTCGCTTATGGGCCGCTCGGCCGCTGGTTCGCGCGCCGCACGATTGTCGTTGCGGGCGCGATTTTGAGCATCGCGCCGCTGGCCATTGTGGTTGCATTTCCGCTTCCGGCCGACGCGGCGATCCTGGCGCTGGTGCTTTTCTGTGCCATAAGCTCGTTCAGCGTCGTCAACGTCGCGGATGCCAATAGCCGGTTTGCGGCGTCGATCGCCGGGCGCGGCGCCACCGCGGTCAATCTCTTTCAGGTCGTCGGCACGTCGGCCCTGCCGATCCTGAGCGGCGCCATCATCGGCCTCTTCCCCGAGGGCAACGACGGCAGCCGTCCCGAAGCGGCATACCGCGCTGCCTTCGGGGCGATCGCGGCTTGCCTCGCTCTCGGTCTCGCGCTCTACGCGCTGCTGTACAAGAAGCCTGAAATGCCGAACCGTGAGGACCGCCGCCAGTAATGGTCGGAAATCAAATTCCTCTCTTGACGTTGTTTTCAACCGTGGACAACGAGTGATTGACATAGGTCAACGGGAGAACTGACGCGCGGTCGCAGCATGACGTGCACTCGAACGCGCTGAGGAAATATCTCAAAAACTGGAGGTAAGAGATGCCGCACTATATGTACCAAATCGCTTACACGCCGGAATCATGGGCCGCTCAGGTAAAGAACCCGCAGAATCGGGTCGAAACCGTGGGCAAAGCTGCGTGCGAGGCCGTGGGCGGAAAGTTGATCGGTGGATGGCTCTGCTTCGGTGAGTATGACGCCATGTTGATCGTAGATGTGCCTAATGAGGAAAGCATGGCGGCGATTGCGCTTGCGGTAGCCGCAGGGGGCGCGCTCAAGGCTGGCAAGACGACGCTCCTGATGACGGGAGCGCAGGGTATCAGCGCTCTGAAGAAGGCGGACGCTGTTGCGAAGGTCTATCGTCCAGCGAGATAGAATATTTTCCCAACGGTTCAGAGGCGCGGGCGTGATCGCGTGAGATGTGGTTCATGGCGCGTCTGATCCGGCAATCGGGGCGGAATCACGCTCCAGCCGGTCGCACTTGATCGGCAGGATAGAGCTTTGGCCTGGATTTGGAGCGGGTGAAGGGAATCGAACCCTCGTCGTAAGCTTGGGAAGCTTCTGCTCTACCATTGAGCTACACCCGCTCGGCGCTCCCATTTAAACGAAGCCGGGTTCGCTGTTCAAGGCGTGCCGTTGGCGGTGGCGCGAGCCACAGGTCACACCTGGTCCGAGGCACGGATATCTTTCGATCACCTCTCCAATAAGACAAAGTATAGTTAACGACGCGCGATGAATTGCTCACAGAAAATTGCCGCTGTTTACCATAAATTCAGGTTGTATTTTAAGAAATCCCGACGCATCTTTTAACCAATGCTTAAGGCTCGTAACAGGGAGAAGCGAGCATGACGCCCAACAAGATCGCACTCAACGGGAGAAGCCCGTTCGGTCTGGTTTTTGCCGTGTTGCTGACGCTGATTGCCTTGGTGGCGATCGCAGGCCTCAACAGCGGCAACGATCGGGACCATAGCATCGTGGCGCACGAGGCGAGCATCGGCGGCAGCGTCGGCGATCCGACTCTCTAACCGGCCCGCGGCCGCGCGGTCTTGATGCCGACCCTGCCTCGGCAGTAGGTCACGAGTTCGGCGGGATAGCTGGTGACAGCGATATTGTGCTCGACTTCATCAAGCGGCGCGCGCGCGAATTCCGCCGTTGCCACCGGATGCGTCGCCCGTCGCTCATTGCAAAGCGCCGCCATTCTGCTCGGCCGATGCGAGCCGCGGGTGCCCGGCTCGGCGCGAGGACGGCCCCGTCGCATCCGCCACGCGCGGGAAACGGAGTTCCACGCGCAAGCCCGGCTCGGTCGAATGAAGCGTGATCGCGGCACGGTGTAGCTGCGCCACTGCCTGCACCAAACTCAAGCCGAGACCGTTGCCGGGCGTGCTGCGACTTCGCTCGAGCCGATAGAAGCGCACGAATACCCGGTTCTGCTCGGCCGCGGGGATGCCGGGCCCGCGATCGGCCACGGCAAGGCGAACGGTGCCGTGACGATCGCGCTCGACCGTCACCTCCACATCGCTGCCTCCGTGCTTCACGGCGTTGTCCACAAGGTTGGCGAGGGCCTCGAACAGCAGGTCCCGGTCCCCCAGCACGAGCGCACCTTCGCAGCCGCGGAAGCGCACACGCGTGCCGCGTTCCTCGGCGGCGGCATCGTAGAGGTCGGCGACTTCGGCGCCAATCAGCGCCAAATCCACCATCGCAAAACCGTGCGTGCGCTCGCGCGCCTCCACGGCGGAAATGCGCAGCAGCGAGGAGAAGGTCTTGAGGACGTCGTCGAGGTCGGTCACCGTGTGCTGGATCAGCCGCTCATAGTCCTTTTCCGGCGGCCGCCGGTGCAGCGCCACTTCGAGTCGTCCGCGGATCCGCATTAGCGGCGTGCGCAGGTCGTGCGCAACATTATCGGAAACCTGCTTGATACCGTTCACCAATTCCTCGATCCGCGCGAGCATCGAGTTCAGATTCTCCGCCAATTGATCCCATTCGTCCCGCGTGCCGCGCAGCGGGATGCGCTTGCCGAGCCCACTTGCCATGATTGCGCTGCTGGTTGCATTGATGGTCTCGATGCGCGCAACCGTCCGCCGCGTGACCAGGATTCCCGCGGCGCCGGCTATCACGAGAAGCAGCGCGAGCCCGGCTACGACGCCGGTGTCGATCGCGCGCGCGAAATCGTCCAGCTCGGTCATTCTCCGGCCGACCAACAGCCGGTTTCCGTCGGGAAATGCGGCGATATGGGCGCGAACGAGGGAAGAGGCACCGTCCGCGCCCCGCGCCTCCCTAAAATCGACCCAGCCATCCGCCAAGCGCGCGGCCTCGGGCCAAACCGCTTCGGTCCCCGTGAGCACGTGATAATCGGGATCGCCGAGCAGCAAGACGCTGCCCTCCCGCGCCTGCGTCCCGGCATCGAGCCGAGCGAGACGGGCGATCTCCGCTTCCCCCTGGCGCAGGTAGGCATCCTGAAGGAAGCGTTCTTCGGCGGCGATCGTGCCGTCGTAGCGCAGACGCAGATAGCGGTCCGCGGCCGTCGAGAGATAGATGATCAACGCCGCCGTCGCGGCGCCAAACACGCCGACACAGAGCAGCGCCACGCGAAAGGTGGAGCTACGCAGAGTCTTGGCGAGGAGCACGGAAGCAAAATCCGACGCCGCGCACGGTCTGGATCAGCGGCTCTTGCGCGGGCTTGTCGAGCTTGCGCCGCAGTCGTCCCACATAGACGTCAACGATATTGGTCATCTGGTCGAAATGCACGTCCCATACGTTGGCCAGCAGCATCGCGCGCGAGACCACGCGACCTTCGTTGCGCACGAAGTACTCGAGAAGCTGGAACTCGCGCGGCAGCAGATCGATATCGACGCCCGCTCGGCGGGCCCGTCGCTGCAGCAAATCGACCTCGAGATCGCCGATCCGCAGCATCGTATCCTTGACGAGCGTGCTGTTTCGCCGCGCAAGGGCGTCGACCCGGGCCAGCATCTCGGCGAGAGCGAAAGGCTTCACCAGATAATCGTCGCCGCCGGCGCGCAATCCGCGTACGCGATCGTCGACCTCTCCCAATGCGCTGATGATCAGAGCCGGTGTCGCAATGCCGTCTTCGCGCAACCGCCGTACGACTTCGAGCCCGTCGAGGCCCGGCAGCATGCGATCAATGGTGATGACCGCATAATCGCCGCCGCGCCCGCGCTCCAGTGCGCTCGCGCCCTCGTCCGCAAGATCGACCTCATAACCGCTTTGGACAAGACACTCGGCCATCCGGCCCGCTGTCTCCTTGTCGTCCTCCACCACCAGTACTCGACGCATTTGGTCGCGCTCCGATAATCCCGCGCGGCGCGGGCCAGCGATTTTGCTCATACCCCGTCGGCTCCGAGAAATGACATTGAGGTTAATTGCGGCAGGGGCCAGCCGCCAGCCATGAGGTTGCGGAGTAACAGACGCTAATTGCCCTTACGTTGAGTCGCAACCTGTGCAACAGTTTAATGCCGCCGGAGAGCCCGGGTCGCAAGTTCGGCCTCAAGCTCTATAGAAGCGGCCAGTAGCATCAAAATGCGCCAATTCCCGAAAAGAGGAGGGCGCAAGGGCACCTTGTGGGAGGTTTGCGGCCGATGACATCCGGATTGTGGGGGCGTGCGGCCGATTGTGCCGTCGCGCCTCGCCGCTGGGGCTTGGCATGATCGTCAGCCCCTGCCCTTGGGCAATGGCGGCCCTAGCGCTCGGCCTGGCCTCGATCGCCTATCTGGTGATAGCGATCCGAGGCGCCCTCAGTCATCCAAGATATGCGGCGACGCGCCGCGAGAAGATTGACTTTGCCCTGCCAATCACGGTGTTAAAGCCGCTTTGCGGCATTCCAGTCGTGACGCGTCTTATGCAAGAGTTCCCGAACCGAGACATCACGCTGTTGGTCGATGAAACCTGCCGTGGCACCAATCCCAAAGTGGCCAACCTCATCAATATGGTCGGCGCGGCCAAAAATGCGTTTCTCGTGATCTCCGACAGCGACGTCCGTATCGATCCGGAATGCCTGAGCGGCGTGGTGGCGCCGCTCGCCGAGGCGCGGGTTGGCGAGACGCCACTTTGGCTCGTGCCGGTCCGTGAATGCCTCTGTTTTGCGATCTGGGCTGTAAGTCTCGTAGGGAGAGGCGCGCGTCGGCGCCGACGCCACCTTTCGATCACGCATGACGGGCGACTGGTATCGCCCGAGCGGACCGCGCCGAGCCTCAAGGCGGCGCCCGCACCGCTCGCATGAGCACGGAAAGAAAACTCCGCAAGCGCCTGATCGTCACAGCCGACGACTTTGGCGCCTCGATACCGATCAACGAAGCGGTGGAACTCGGGCACCGCAATGGCATTCTTACCAGTGCCAGCCTGATGATCGCGGGACGCGCCGCCGATGATGCCGTCGCGCGTGCGCGCCGCCTGCCGCGGCTTGGCGTCGGCCTGCATGTGACGCTGGTTGATGGTCATCCTGTCCTTCCAGCCCGCGAAATTTCGGAGCTGGTCGGCGCCGACGGCCGATTCCTCAGCACCGCCCTGCCGGTGGTGCTTCGCTTGGCGGTGTCGCCGCGAGCGCGGCGCCAAGCCGCGGCGGAAATCCGCGCCCAGCTCGAAGCGTTCCGCCGTACCGGCCTCCCGCTCGACCATGTAGACGGCCACCATCACCTGCACCTGCATCCGACGATCCAGCGCATCTTGGTGCGGCTTGCGCGCGAGTATGGCATCCGCTTCGTGCGGGTCCCCAGCGAGCCGTTCGCGACGGCTCGCCGCGCGATGGCAGATCGTTGGGCGCTGCGCCTGGCGAGCGCAATGTTCCTGCACGGTCGCACCGAGGCGATGCGGCGGCGCCTGCGGCGGGGCGGCATCGCCAGCAACGATCAGGTCCTCGGATTGATCGACAGCGGCCACATGCGCCCGGAGCGGCTCAAGGCGTTTCTGCGCGCGCTTCCGGACGGAGTGAGCGAGCTATACCTGCATCCGGCGACCCGGCGCGCCGGCCCGCTCGACACCCTTCCTTCGGAATACGAGCCGGAGGCCGAATATGCGGCGCTGATCGATCGCACCGTGCGGGACGCACTCGTCGAGAGCGGCGCAGAGCTCACGACCTTCGGCGAGCTTGCGGCCGCGGGCGAGGGCATGCCGCCGTGAGGCTCGGCTCCCTGATTGCGCTGCTTCTGGGCCTCGCGACCATCGGCGCCACCGTGGCGTGGATCGGCGCCGACGCCGTGGCGGGAGCATTGCTCGCCGCCGGGATCAGCGGTGTCTTCGCCATCACCGCGTTCAATTTGCTGCCGATCGCCGTTTGCGCGCTTGGCTGGCGCGCGGTGATCGATCCCGCGCTGCCGCGCTCGGTGATGCTGATGGCCTGGGTTCGTTTCCTGCGCAGCAGCTTGAGCGAGTTGATGCCGATCGGTGGCGAATTGGTGGCGATCCGGGTTCTGATGCTGCAGGGATTGCGCGCGGGCGCAGCAGGCGCAAGCACGGTCGTCGATGTCACCTTGGAACTCGCGAGCCAGATCGCGTTCACGGCGCTGGGGCTGGTGCTGCTGGCCATCGATGGCCGCGCCGAGGCCGTCGTGCATTGGTGCCTGATCGGCGTCGGCGCGGCGAGCGTGGCGGTCGGCGCGTTCGTCGCGGTGCAGCGCCGCGGCATTTTCCGCTGGATTGAACGGCTGCCGCATCGGTTCGCCGAGCATTTGCCGTGGGCTGCCCTTCCCGAGCTCGAGGGAACGCATCAAGAGATCCAGGCGATCTACCGCCGCCCGCGCGCGATTCTTCTCGGATTTTCGTGGCATTCGCTTGGCTGGATCGTCGGCGTCGGCGAGGCGTGGCTCGCGCTCTGGTTCCTCGATGCGCCGCTCCCATTCGCGTCGGTACTGATCATCGAGAGCCTCTCCTTCGCGCTCAAGAGCACTGCCTTCGTCGTACCGGCTGCACTCGGAATACAGGAGCTGGGATACGTGGCGCTCGGAGCCATGTTCGGGCTCGATGCGGAGGTTGCACTCGCCCTTTCGCTGCTAAAACGCGCGCGCGAGGTGGTGCTCGCGGTTCTTGCCTTGATAGGCTGGAAGTTGATTGAGCTGAATGCATGGCGGCGCGCCCGATACGCCTGACGCGAGCCACGTCCGCCTTGACGCGACCGGCGCGCCATAGAAAATGGGACAAATGATCGACGGCCGCCTCTCGTGAACCCACCCGCAAGACCCAGCGCGCGCGCCAAGGACGCGCTCTATTCGGCCGTCACTCGCTCGATCCGCGTGAGCGTGAAGCCGTTTTTCCTCGAAGATCAATCGCAGCCTGCGGACGACCACTATGTCTGGGCCTATCACGTCCGCATCGAGAATCACGGCAGCGAAACCGTGCAGTTGCGCCGCCGCCATTGGAAGATCACCGATGCGCTAGGCCGCATGCAGGAGGTCAAGGGCGCGGGCGTGGTGGGCGAGCAGCCGATCCTTAAACCCGGAGAGGCCTTCGAGTACACCAGCGGAACGCCGCTGCCAACGCCTTCGGGCCTCATGGTCGGCAGCTATGAAATGGAGACCACGGGCGGAGAATGCTTTGCGGTGGCGATCCCCGCCTTCTCTCTCGACAGCCCGCACCAAGCCATTCGTCTCAACTGAAGACGCAGCGCCGCGCTGAGGCGCCTGCGAGCAGGAGTGCAGAACCCATGCCCTCGAAACCCGTCCCGCTTCGCCCCGCGCACAAATCTCCGAATGGGCACGTTCCGCGCCGCCGACCGTCGCGCACCGATGCCGAGGCGGCCGTTCGCGTGCTGATCGAATGGGCCGGAGATGATCCGCACCGCGAGGGGCTGAAGGGCACGCCGGGCCGCGTGGTGCGCTCCTATGAGGAGTTCTTCAGCGGTTATGACATTGACCCTGTCGAGCTGCTGCAGCGCACCTTCGAGGAGACCGAAGGCTATGACGAAATGGTCGTGTTGAAGGACATTCGCTTTGAATCGCATTGCGAGCATCACATGGCGCCGATCATCGGACGGGCGCACTTGGCCTACCTCCCCGATCGCCGCGTGGTTGGCATCTCGAAACTCGCCCGGCTCGTCGAGGTATACGCTCGGCGCCTGCAGATTCAGGAGAAGATGACGGTGCAGATCGCCAATACCCTCGCCGAGGTGTTGCAGCCGAAAGGCGTCGGCGTGGTGATCGAGGCCGCGCATCAGTGCATGACGACGCGCGGCGTGCACAAGCCCGGCGTCGCTATGGTGACGAGCCACATGCTGGGTGCTTTCCGGAGCGATCCGAGCACCCGACGCGAGTTCCTCGCCTTGGTGGGCGCGAGCGGGTCGCTATCGGTAGGAAATGTGTGAGCCGCGCTAACGAGCGCCGCCAAGCACTCACGCCGACGCGATCGCCGCCACGGCCTCCGCGTCGAAGCGGTAAGTGCGGTTGCAGAACTCGCAGGTGACGGTGACCGTTCCATCGGCATCGCCCAGGTTCGATCGCTCGACCTCCGGCAGCGAGCGCAGCACCCTCTCGATCCGTGCGCGCGAACAGCGGCACTCGGCCCGCACGGCGTGCCGGCGAAAGACGCGCACGCCGTCCTCGTGGAAAAGCCGATAGAGCAGCGCGTCGGGGTCGAGATCCCGCGCGGTGAGCTCGGCTGAGGTGCTGGACCCCGCCAGCATCAAGGTACGTCGCCAGTTGTCGTCGATCGCCTCGCGGTCGGCTTCCAGAACCTGGCGCTCCTCGAATGGAAGCCGCTGCACCAACAGCGCGCCGCCGCGCCAGCGGTCATCTTCCTGCAGTTCGATCGCGACTTTGATGCCGGTTGCGATCTGCTCGCTTTGCCGGAAATAGTGGTGCACGCATTGCGCGAGAGTTGGGCCCTCGAGCGCGACGATGCCCTGGTAGCGCTCGGTGTCCTCGCCCTGGTCCACGGTGAAAGCAAGATAACCCGCGCCCAAGAGCCGCGGCACCGAATCGGCGCTTGCGCCCTCGGCGACCGCGCGCGCCAAACGCTGCGCGTCGTATTGAGCATAACCCCGCACCGCGCCCGCGCTGGTTACGTCGGCGACCAGCAGGCGGATCGGTCCGTCGCCCTTGGTCTGCAAGGTGAAGATGCCGTCGTATTTGAGCGCGCTCGACAGCGCGACCGCGACGGCAATTGACTGCCCCAGCATGGTGCCGACGGCGCGCGGGTACTCATGCTGCCGCAAGATCGTGTCCAACACGGAGCCCAGCCGTACCAGCCGGCCGCGCACGCCATAGGGTTCGATCTCGAAGGGCTGCACGAGGTTGTCGGCGAGCGCCGGCATTGCATTCCTCTGGATACCGAGGTGGGGAGGCGAGCCTGGCAGTGTATCTAAGCGAGGCACCAGGCGAGAATGCCTTTCTGAGCATGAAGGCGATTTTCCGCCTCGTCCCAGACGACGGAATGCGGCCCATCGATGACACCGGCCGTCACTTCTTCGCCGCGCTTGGCCGGCAGGCAATGCATGAAGATGGCGTCCGGTTTTGCCGCCGCCATCAGGCGTTCGTCGACGCGATAGGGAGCCAGCAAATTGTGCCGATTGACGCTGGCTTCGACCCCCATCGAGACCCAGGTGTCGGTGACGACGCAGTCCGCGCCGCGGACCGCGCGCTCGGGTTCCGATGTAACGCTAACCCGCCCGCCCTCGGCACGCGCCCAGTCGAGCAGCCGCTCGGGTGGGCGCAACGACTCCGGACACGCGATCCGCAGATCGAAATCGAAGCGTACCGCCGCGTGCACCCAACTCGCGGCCACGTTGTTGCCGTCACCGCTCCAAGCCACCACCTTGCCCCTAGCGCTGCCCTTGTGCTCCTCGAGCGTCATCACGTCGGCCATGAGCTGACAGGGGTGACTCGCGTCGGTGAGCCCGTTGATGACTGGCACCGTCGCATGCTGTGCAAGCTCCTCGAGCTTCGAGGCCTGTGTCGTGCGAATCATGATCGCATCGACGTAGCGCGAGAGCACGCGCGCGGTGTCGGCGACGGTCTCGCCGCGCGAGAGCTGGCTGTCGGAAGCGCTCATGATCACCGCGTCGCCGCCCAGTTGCTTCATCGCGACCTCGAACGAGATGCGCGTGCGCGTCGACGGCTTCTCGAAGATCATCGCGAGGGTCTTGCCGGCAAGCGGCCGGTCGGCGAGCCCGCGACCGCGGCTCTTGTAGTTCTTGCCGAGGTCGAGGATGCGCCGCAGCTCCGCGCCGTCGAGACGGTCGAGATCGAGGAAATGCCGCGGCGCGGCCATGGCCTACATCCTCAATGCTTCCACTGACGCGCAACGCGATCGAGGATCGCCACGCCTTCATCGATGTGGCGCTCCTCCGCGATGAGCGGCGGCAACAAGCGGATCACGTTCTCCCCCGCCGCCACCGTGAGCAGGCCCTCGGCCCGCAGCTTGTCGACCACTTCGCCGTTGGGCACCTCGCAGCGCAGGCCCGAAAGCAAGCCCTTGCCGCGCACCTCCGTGAAGATGCCAGGATACTGTTTCACCAGCATCGCCAGCTTGTCGCGGAAATAGCGGCTGATGCGGCGAACCTGCTCCAGGAACTTGGGCTCCAGCATCACGTCCAGCACCGCATTGCCCACCGCCATGGCAAGCGGATTGCCGCCGAAGGTCGAGCCGTGAGTGCCGGCGGTCATGCCCTGAGCCGCGCGTTCGGTCGCGAGACAGGCACCGACCGGGAAGCCGCCGCCGAGGGCCTTCGCAATCGGCATCACGTCGGGCGTGATCCCCGCCCATTCATGGGCGAAGAGCTTGCCGGTGCGACCCATGCCGCACTGAATCTCGTCGAAGACGAGCAGCAGCCCGAATTCGTCGCAAGTCTGGCGCAGGCCCCGCAGATATTCGTCCGAGGCCGCTGTAACGCCGCCCTCGCCCTGAACGGGCTCCACCAGAATCCCGGCGGTCGCGTCGCTGATCTTCGCTCGCAGTTCGTTCAGATTGCCGAACGGCACATGATCGAAGCCCTCGATCTGCGGATCGAAGCCTTTTAGGTATTTCTCGTTGCCGGCGGCCGCGAGTGTCGCAAGCGTGCGGCCATGGAACGAGCCGGCGCAGGCAATAATGCGGTTCTTCTCGGGGTGGCCGGCGCTGTAGTGAAAATGGCGCACCATCTTGATCGCCAGTTCAACCGCCTCGGCGCCTGAATTGCCGAAGAATACGGTGTCGGCGAAGGTGTTGGCGACGAGCCGCTCGCCCAGGCGCTGCTGCTCGGGAATCTGGAACAGGTTCGAGCAGTGCCAAAGCTTCTGTGCCTGCTCGTGCAGCGCTTTCACGAGGTAGGGATGGGCGTGACCGAGCGCGGTGACCGCGATGCCACTGGTGAAGTCGAGGTACTTCTTGCCGTTGGTGGCGAAGAGATAGGCGCCTTCGCCCCGCTCGAACGCCAAATCGTTCCGGGCATAGGTCGGCAAAAGGGCTGAAATCACGGGAAAATCTCCTGCGCGAAAGGGGTGGAAAGCAAAATCAGCCGAACACGACGGTTATCGTCGTCGCTGCCGCCAGCTCCTTTCCAAGGGCCGGCGCAGCCGGCCGTCTTCGCGCATCATCGCATCAAGCTCCGCTATCTTCCGCCAGCAATAGCCTATTCGCCCGCGGCGCTGGGAAAGCGCGGGAGTATGAGGACCGATTCGCGCCCTGTCAACCGGTGCTCGGCAGCGCCGTTTCGGCCCCGGCTTTCGTGCCGCCTCGGGCGGCGTGCAGCAAAGGGCGGATTTCCTGACGCCGACGACCGAATGACGACGCCCCGGAGGCTACTTGAGCAAATCCGCGACTTTGTCGATTGCGGCCTTGGAGCAGGCCTCGTCCTTCTCGCCGCCGGGGGCACCGGACGCGTTCTATGCACCGGTCTGCCCCAATACCGGCCCCAGGCATCTCTTGCGCAGCGAGCGTTCTCACGTGGCATACCCGAAAGCGCCCAGGCTTGGCTCATCCTCTACAGCGCGACGCGCACTGATGGAGGACCGGCCGTCGCAAGTGCAATCGTGCTTGCGGCGAAGCCTCTCCCCTTCGGCGCGATCAAGGGTCGCATGGGAACAATCCACTTCCGATAACGGCGAAATAGCCGCGCTCGTTGAGACAGCGGAGCGCAGCCGAGTTATGTTCTGTTAATTGGCCACTTAATCCACGAATTACCACGGAGGTTTACCTCATGTCGCCGATTTCAAAGGGTCTTGCGAGTCTCGCTGTTGCCGCCGCACTGTCGTCGCCGGCCGGTGCTCAGGGGCTGGTCACTGAGAAGAACATCTCGCTGCAGATGGCGCAGACCATCGCCAATGCCGCGCTCGAGAAGTGCTATAGCATGGGCTTTAAAGTCTCTGTAACGGTTGTCGACCGGGCCGGACTGCCCATCGTATTGCTACGCGGCGACGGCGCCGGGCTGCATACGCCGGAGGGCAGCGACCGCAAGGCCTACACAGCGCGCACGTTCGGCCAGCCTTCGGCGGCCTTCACCAAACGAATGCTTGACGATCCAAGCTCGGTTGGCTCGCGACAATACACCCGCGTGCTGGCGCTGCCCGGCGGATTGCCGATCAAGGTGGGCGACGATGTGGTTGGCGCGGTCGGCGTCTCCGGCTCACCTGGCAAGGACGACATCTGCTCGCAGGCGGGCATCGACAAAGTCGCCGATCAATTGAAATGATGCCGCCATAAATTGTGCTGAATTCGCCGACATCTGCTCGTCGCAGGTTGAGGTGGGTGGCCTCCTACCTGAGCGGCTTGTCGTAGGTCTCCTTGAGCATGATCATGGTGATGAGCGAGGCAATTGCCGCCAGGATGACGTAATAGCTCGGCGAGACTGGGTCTCCAGTCGAAAGAATGAGCTGTTGCGCGATCAGCGGCGCGAAGCCACCGAAAATTGCGACCGAAATGCTGTACCCCGTCGAGAGCGCCACATACCGCACCTTGGTCGGAAAGATTTCGGCGATCGCCGCGGGGCCCGCGCCGCTGTAGAACGACAGCGGTATCGCCCAGAATAGCTGGTTCATCAGCACCACCTCGAAGGACGGGTGCGCCACCACGAGCCTGAACGCCGGAATGATGCCGATGACGAAGATCGCGCACGCCGCGATCAGCAGCGGGCGGCGGCCCACCCGGTCCGAGAGCGCGCCCGAGAATGGGATCAGCAACGCAAGCAGCAATTGCCCCGCCGCCGTCGCGACCAGCGATTGCGAGGCCGGGATGTGCAGTTGCTGCTGCATGAATGTCGGCATATAGGTCAGAACGATGTAGAAGCCCACAGTCCAGAGCAAGGTAAAGCAGAACGCCTGGGCCGTTTCCTTGGGATAGCGCTGCAGCATGGCCATGAATGGTGTCGATTCAACGGCGTGGGCTTGCTCGACCGCCTCGTATTTCGGGGTCTCCTCCACCCTGGAGCGGATATAAAAGCCGACGAAGGCAAGCACGATCCCCGACAGGAACGGCACGCGCCAGCCCCAGGACAACAGTTGGTCGGTCGAGAGAATCGCGGTCAGGAGCGCTGCATAAGCGGATCCGAGAACGAGGCCGCCGACAGTCGTGACCTGCTGCAGGCTCGTAAAGAATCCGCGGCGACCCGCGGGCGCGTATTCCGCCAGGAACGAAGTTGAGCCGCCCCACTCGCCGCCCGCGGAAAATCCTTGAATGAGCCGCGCCACGGTCAGCAGCACGGCGCCGAACGAGCCGATCGAATCGTATGTTGGCACGAGGCCGATCAGCACCGTACCCAAGGCCATGGTCATCACCGTGAAGACCAACGCCCTCTTGCGTCCGTGCTTATCGCCATAGTGACCGATCACCATGGCGCCGATCGGGCGCATGAAAAAGCCGAGGCCGTAGATCAGGAACCACAGCAGCACGGCCTTGAGCGGATTGCTGTCGGGAAAGAACAGCTTGGCGATCTGCACGCCGAAGAACGCATAGACGGACCAGTCGTACCATTCGAGGAGGTTGCCGATCGACGCGGCGCTGACCGCGCGCGAGAGGCCAGGTACGCTTTCTCGTTCCCCGATGACTCCACCGACCATATGTTCCTCCGTCGCTTGTCGCGCGCGAGAGCGCGAGCTTCTCCTAAATTCTTCTTATGAGTCGAACTTCACCGGTTCGGGTGGCGGCGAGCGTTTCAGTTGGAGGCGACCTTCCGCAAGCAAACTCTGGGCGTGCTTGGTCACGTCCTCGAGGCTCGCCCACCAGACGCCGGGAAAGCCCTTGATGAAGTGGATCAGCCGGTCGATCGTGCGCATGTAGACCCAGCGCCCGCTGATGAAGGGGTGCAGGGTCAAGACGAAGCAACCGCCGCTCTCGTAATAGCCCTGGAATTCCTCGCTCCAGAGACGGAATACCTTGTCGGGGTCGCCGATGGGACGGTCGCGGTTGGCGCGGGTGTGCAGCCAATACTCGGCGTCGTCCATGATCCACTGGATCGGGATCTCGATCAGCGGACCCGCAGGGGTTTCGAGCGCATAGGGCGCTTCATCGTCCATCAGGCTCGAATCCGAGACGACGCCCGAGCGCACGAGCAAGCCCGGGCTGTGCCGGTTAAGCTCCCACGACGGCGAGCGGTAGATCGTCGGCACGTATCCGGCAACGCGCTTCATCGCGCCCTGCGCGCGGGCCAGCACCGCGGCCTCGCGGGCTTCGTCGAGGTCGTCCATGGTCTCGTGCTGGTAGCCGTGCAGCCCGAGCGGATGTCCGCGCTCCCTGATGGCGCGGATCACGTTGGGATAGAGATCGACGATGTAGCCGGGCACGTAGAAGGTGCCGGGGATACCATGCGACGCCAGCAGATCGAGGATTTTCCAGATCGCGATCGTCGGCCCATACATGCGCTGATGCAGTTCGCTCAGCTGGTGCCGACAGCGCTCGGGAACTCGGTAATAGAGCGCCGATTCACCGTCGACGTCCCAAGATAGGCAAACCGCCGCTCTTGCGCCATCGGGCCACGGAAATTTCGGCATCGCACCCTCCCCCTACCGGCCTAGCTTGGCACAGTCTGGCGGCGGCGGGCAACGCCTTGGGCGTGTGCGATGTCTGTCGGCGCTACGCTCGGCCGGCGCCGCGCCGCGCCTCGGTCGCAGCGCCCATGCGGCGGCTGATAGAGCTGCCGCCATCAGCGCTCAATACCTCGCCGGTGACGTAGCTCGCATGCTCGGAGGCGAGGAACATCACGGCCTCCGCGAGATCGGCGGGAGTTCCGACGCGCCGCATCGGGTTCGCCTCCGTGATCGCGTCGGCATAGCCCTCGGGAAATTCGACCCCGGCTCCGCCGAAGGCAAAACCCGGGCGCACCGCGTTGACGCGAATGCCGTCGGGACCGAGGTCGAGAGCAAAGCCCTTGGTGAGCCATTCGAGGCCGCGCTTGGAAACGCAATAAGGGACGCCGTTGGTCCGCAACACGTCGGCCGAGGCCGAGCTCACATTGATGAAACAGCCCCTGACGCCACGCTCGAGCATGGCGCGCGCGAACCCCTGGATGATCAGGAAAGGCGCGCGCAAATTCACGTCCATGACACGGTCCCATTGCGCGGCATCGGTCTCCAGCAGGCCGTGGAAGGGATAGATCCCCGCATTGTTCACGACCACGTCCGGCGCGCCCCATTGTTGCACGACCGTCGTCACCAAGGCCTGGATCGACGCTGCGTCGGTAAGCTCGGTCGCGTGGAGGAGAACCCGCGAATCCGGCAATTTCAGCGCGCGCTTCACCTCTTCGAGCCCGTCTCGGCGTATATCGCTGAGCGCGAGCCGTGCACCCGCGTTGGCGAAGGCCGTGGCAAGGCCGCGCCCATAAACGCCGGCCGCGCCGGTGATCACTATCTTCTTGTCGCGAAACCGCATTGGTCCTCCTTTCGGAAGCCGAGCGAGGTCCGATCCGATCCAGCGGAATCCGCAAATACCGCTCGCCGTTGGCCTCGGACGGGGGCAATTCGCCGCCACGCACATTTCATCTGCACCGCCGCGAGCAGCAGCGCCGACGCCTCCGTCCGAAGCCTATACCATCACACCATCATGGGCGAAGCCCGGCGCGCCAATTTTGCGGTTTCGCATCGGAAAAAATTCGCGCTCGGTAGAGCCGTGGGCAACCTCGTCAACGCTCGGGTGCCATCGGGCGCGAGCAACGGCGAGCGGAGGCGGCACGCTTGTCGCTTCGGGGCGCACAAGCTCTGATCGAAAGCAGCACCCCCGGGACATGCTCGACCCAAGCGGCGGCGCGGCGCATCATCGGGGCATGAGACGACGGCCGATACCGGATTTGAGCGAAGCCGCGATCGAACGCGCGGCGCTTCACTATTTGGAACGCTTTGCGGCTTCGAGCGAGCAGCTTCGGCGCGTGCTGCTGCGGCGCGTCAAGCGGGCAACGATGCTGGGCGCAGAGAGCACGGAGGGTGCACGTGCGCGGATCGACGCGCTGATCGCGCGCTATCTCTCTGCAGGTTTGCTCGACGACCGGCGGTTCGCCGAGTCACAGGCCGGTAGTCTACAGCGCCGCGGAACCTCGCAGCGTCGCATCCGCCAGCGTCTCGCCGCCAAGGGGGTCGCCGCCGAATTCGCCGATGCGGCGCTCGCGGACTTGGCGGAGCGTGCCGAGACCGGCGAACTGGCGTCCGCGGCTGCGCTGGTGCGGCGGCGCCGGCTTGGCCCGTATCGCGCTCCGGGTGCGCGTGCCGAGCACCGCCAGAAGGACCTCGCGGCACTCGCGCGCGCGGGTTTCTCGCTCTCGACCGCGCGCCAAGTTCTTGCCGCGGCGACTCCCGAGGCGCTGGACGCGCTGACGCGTGGCGAGGATGAGTGACAAGCAATGCCGCTACTGCGCGGCCGGCCGAGCGGGCTCCGCCGCCTGCACCGGCTCCGAGCCGGCCGTGCCATCGGGTTGCCGACTCAACTCCGGCAGGTAGCGCGTCTGGTTTGCCGCCGGCATCTCGATGCCATTGCGGTCGAACGCCTTTTTCATACGGCGATTGAATTCGCGCCCGACCGCCCACTGCCGCAGCGGACGGGTCTTGATGCGCACGCGGATGACCACGGCCGAATCCGTGAACCGATCGACGCCGACGATCTCGAGCGGCTCGATCATGTAGGATGCGATCTCCGGAACCTGCCGCAATTCGGCGCCCACCTCCCGCAGCACGGCTATCGCACGGTCGGGGTCTTGGCGGTAGACGATGCCGATGTCGGCCACCACGTAAGCATAGTCGCGCGTCAGATTATTGACCGTCGTCACGGCGCTGAAGGGGATGGTGTGAACGGTTCCCGCCATGTCGCGCAGCTTGAGGCTGCGGATCGATATTCTCTCGACGGTTCCCGTGTGGCCACCACCCACATCGACCACATCGCCGACGGCGAGCGTATCTTCGATCAAAATGAACAGTCCGTTGATCACGTCCTTGACCAGCGCCTGCGAACCGAAGCCGATCGCGATTCCGACGATACCGGCGCCAGCCAGCAGCGGCCCGATATTGACCCCAATCTCCGACAGGACCATCAAGCCCGCGAACAGCACCAGCAGCGTTGCCACCGCGGTTCGCAACAGCGGCAGCAGCGTGCGGATGCGCGCGCCATGGGTGCGTCCTCCCTCGCCGGCGACGGCGAGGGAGCGGTCCACGGCCGAGCTGAACACCTCCCAGACCAGCAATGCCGCCGCCAGCACGATGCCGATGTCGATCGCCGATCCGGTCACCTGGCGGCCCACTGTGCTCTCGAACCAGTGGAAAGCGTCGATGCCCCAGGCCTGCAACAGCGCGAGACCGGTCATCAGATAGATGATCGCCGAACTCAGCACCGAGAGTATCGGTAGATAGCGGTTGGCGCGTGCTTCCAGAGTGGGGAAGCGCTCGCGCAATTCCGCGTTGACGGCAAAACCGCGTCGCGCCGCGGCGGTAATCAGGCGCACAACGACCCTTGCCGCCACGATGAGCAAGATGCTGAGCAAACTCGCCCGCAGCAGGAAGCTGAACCCGCCGGGGATGCGTAGGGCGTAGACCGCGAAGAGGCCAACCACATACACGATCGCGAGGACATGCCAGATGTCGGCGAGACGGTGCCGCAACACCCACCAACCGGCACTACCGCCGGGGATCAGTTCCTTGTTCCCGCGCAGCCATTCCGAGACTGACTTGCGGTTCTGCAGGATGAAGATGACCGCGAGGACCGCGAGCACCAGCGCCGCACATTTGAGCAGGGTCGCATAGACGGCACCAGGCGCTCCCAACCACCAGGCAGCCTCGGCGATCGCATAGCCGTAAACGCCCGAGAACACGAACCGGCGCGTCCAGATGTAAAGATAGTTGCGGGTCTCCTCGCTGGCCCCCAGCAACAACGCCGGCGACTCCGGCCACAACAACACCCCACGCGCGACCGCCACCGCGACCCGCGCCGTCAGGATCGCGCGCACCACGATCTCGGCGACGCGTTCCGTTACCGGACGCGCCCCCAATAGCTGCAACGCCAGCAACGCCATCGCCGCAAAGGCGGCGATCGGCAGCAGGTCGAGAAGGGTCCCCACCACCCAGAGTGCCGCTCTGAGCACGCGGCGAGGGCTCGATCTTGCCGAGAGTGCCGCCAGCGGCCGCTTCAGCATCCATCGGACCACGAATTCAGCGGCAGCAGCCAAACCGAAGACGATCGCAAGATGCAGCAGCACCTGGCCCCAGAGCTGGCGGGATCTGACGTCGCTTGCCTCCGATTCCATCCACCGGACGAGATACGGCACATCGATCACGACCGTCGCCGTTGCGAGAATATCGGTGCTGATGGTGCGCAGCTGTTCCGATAACTGAGCGAAGAGCGAGGGCGGCGCTTCGGCCGCCGGGACCGGCGGTGCCGCCGCACGGCTGGCGGCGATCAGCGCGCGCAACTGCTCGATCAGCTTGTCGCGATCGGGCGCGCTCTGCAGCGTGTCGAGGAGGCTCTGCAATTCCTCGGTGCTGACCGGGGCCGCCGCGGGCGGCGCGGCCGGCGACGCCGCAGGCTGTCCCTGGCAAAGGCCCACACCGGCATCTGTCAGCATCACAGCCGCTGCGAACGCGGCGGCGGCAATGATGCGAAAACGTCGGAGAATTCGCATGGCCGCGCGAGCTTACTCGCGCAGGGCGGCAGCGCCAAGGCGCCCTTCAGGCCGAATGCCAGATCCAGGTGATGACGACGCTCGCGAGTAATCCCAACCCCGAAACGGTCAAGATCGTACCGGAGATGCGATTGATCCAGGAGAAATGCACGGTATGCGCTGATCGCTTGACCGCGGTGATGCCGAGGATAAGGCCGAGCCACCAGAGCAGCGAACCCGCCAGCACACCACCCACGAGCACGCAGACACCCAGCCAATCCAGGCCGCCGTTGCTGAAACCGACTTTCGCAAAAATCGCCGCGAAGGCGAGAATCGTAACGGGATTGGTGATCGAGAGCGCGAAAGTCGAGGCGAACGCGTATGCAAGCTTTTCGCCGGTCAGCGGCTGGGCCTCGAGCGCCGGGCCGCGTAGCAGCGCGTGCAGGCCGACGTAGAGCAGATAGAAGCCTCCGAGGATGGCAAGCGCGTCTTGGAATCCGAGCAGCCAGTCACGAACGACCGTGAGCCCGAATCCCGCGATCAGTCCGAACACCATGTCGGCTAGCGCCGCGCCAAAGGCCGAGACGATGCCGAAAAGCGCCCCTTCGAACAGCGTTCGCCGCACGCACAGCACACCGACCGGACCCGCCGGAACCGCGATGACGATGCCGATGGCGATGCCTTTGAGGAGGAGACTTATCGGGAGCGGCAATGGAGACCAAGGCGAGGATTGACGCCTCAGTGATGCCCGGTCCATCGAGGCAGCGCAACCTTTGATTGCCTTATCGTGCAAAAGTGGCTGCGCGCCGGCCCAGCAAGGCCTATCCTCGCTGCCGGATCACCGAGCGATATCGCAGTCATGGCCGACGAGAAGGATGATCTGCCGAGCGGCGCCCGAGCGAAATTGGTCGCCAGCAAAGAACGTTGGGCGCGCGAAGGCCGACTGCTGACGGGACGCCATGCAAGGCCCGAATCGGAACGGCTGCCCCCCGGCCAGCGCCGCGTTGAGAACTGGCCGGTGCTCGATCTTGGCATCCAGCCGGAGGTCGCGCTCGAGCGCTGGCGCCTCGAAGTCGACGGCCTCGTCGAGCATCCGCTGGTTTGGGACTGGGCGACATTCCGAGCTCAGCCCACGTTCCACGACCGTTCCGACATCCATTGCGTCACCCAATGGTCGCGCTTCGACAACGAGTGGGAAGGCGTCTCGGCGCGGCATCTTCTGGATTTGGTGCGGCCGAAGCCCGAAGCCAAGTTTCTGACCTTCGCCAGCTACGACGACTATACGACCAACGTGCCGCTGACGGATTTTGCCGAGCCGGATGTACTGCTCGCGCATTCCTGGCAGGGCCGCCCGATCCCGAGCGAACACGGTGGCCCGGTACGCGTGATCATACCGAAGCTTTACTTCTGGAAGAGTGCCAAATGGCTGCGCCGCATTACCTTCTTCGCTGCCGATCAGGCGGGGTTCTGGGAGCAGCGGGGCTACCACATGCGGGGCGATCCCTGGAGCGAGGAGCGTTATGGCTGAGACGAGCGCCTACGATTTCACCTTTCGCAGCATCGACGGTCGTCCGCTGCCGCTGTCGCAGTACAGCGGCAAGCCGGTGCTGGTCGTCAACACCGCGTCCTTCTGCGGCTACACGCCGCAATACGCAGGCCTGGAGGCGCTGTACGAGCGCTACGCCAAGCGCGGCCTGGTGGTGCTGGGCGTTCCCTGCAACGATTTCGGCGCGCAGGAGCCGGGCACCCCCGAGGAGATCAAGAACTTTTGCTCGACGCGATATCACGTGAGCTTTCCGCTGGCGGGCAAGGAGCATGTGATCGGCGCCGAGGCGCATCCGTTCTATCGCTGGATCGCGGAGGAATTGGGGGAAGCCGGGCAGCCCCGGTGGAATTTCCACAAATATCTGCTGGCTCCCGACGGCAGTCTCGCGGGGTCGTGGCCTTCTTCGGTCGATCCGCAGGCGCAAGAGATTACCACGGAGATCGAGCGACTCCTCTAATGCCGCACCGAAAAGCTACTTGATTTCGAACTGGCCCGCGCCTGTCAGAGGGACACCGCATGGAAAGTCCGCAGATACTCCAGCGCGAAATCAAGGCGTTGGCGTTCGATCAATACGGCACGGTCGTTGATATGCAGAAGGGGCTCACCGAAGCCGTGGCACCCTTCCTCAAGCGAAAATCCTGGGACGGCGATACGAATAGCTTCGTCACTTGGTGGCGACGCACCCACTTCGAGAACTCGATGATCGACGCGCTCTGCGACCGCGGACACACGCCCTACCGGCAGATCGGGCATCGCGCGGTCTCCTATGTCATGGACCGCTGCGGCATCGCTTACTCGCAGGACGAGGTGCGTTGGCTGGTCGGCGAGATCGAGAAGCTAAAGCCATTTCCCGACGTCGTCGCGGCGCTCGGGAAACTTCGATCCACCGGATTCAAGCTTGCCATTCTATCGAACGGGGACCGCGATATGCTCGAGGCCGCCAAGCCGCACATCGGATTTGCCTTCGATCACGTCATTTCGGTGCAGGAGGCGGGCTATTTCAAGCCGCATTGGAAGACTTATGCCAAGGCAACGGAGATTATCGGCGTGGACCGCTCCAGCATTTTGTTCGTCGCCAATCACGCCTTTGATTGCATCGGTGCGAAGTCCTACGGCATGCGGACGGCGTTTATCGATCGCCGGAAACGACCGTTCGGCCAAACACCGCATCAGCCGGACCTTATCGTGGCGAATTTCACCGAGCTCGCCGTGGCGTTAAGCTGACCTTGGTTCCCATCTGAGGTTGGCTGATGCTCGTCGTTCCCGACGACAATCGTATCCTCTACTTCACGCGCGACCGCGCGGCGTTCCGCTTCCTCTCGCATTTCTGGCCGAGCCCAATCCATCTCGACGATCAGAATTGGCCCACGGTCGAGCACTATTATCAGGCGCAGAAATCGCTCGATGGGCGCTATCGCCGCGCCGTGTTCGAGGCGCCGACGCCCGAGAAGGCCAAGCACCTCTCGGTCTCGTGGTTCGAGGGATTTGGAACGGAGCCAAGGCCCGATTGGGCCGCGATCAAGGTCGACGTGATGCGCCGGGCCGACGAGGCGAAATTCCGCCAGAACGCGGATTTGGCGGCACTGCTGCTCGCGACTGGCAGCGCCGAGCTGATCGAGGATTCGCCGTGGGACGCATTCTGGGGAACGGGACAGGGCGGTGCGGGCCTAAACTGGGCCGGGCGGGTCTTGATGGAGGTGCGCGACAAGCTGCGCGCGGCTTCGGGCGCGGCGTGACGGAATCCGGCCAAGTCCGGCTTCTCACTCCGCGGCGCGCGCGGGCAGCGCGGCGATATCGGGGAGCAGCCGCGCGTTCTCGAAAGTGAGCACCGTCAGGCGTTCGCTGCGGCCGCGAATCTCGATCTCGTGCCGGGGGGCGCCCGGAAGAGCGACCCCGGCGCGGCGCGCCACGGCTTCCGAGACCACCAGTTCCGCGCCGTAAGTCTTGGTGAGGCCTTCGATGCGGCTTGCGGTGTTGACGCTGTCGCCGACCGCGGTCACGGAGACCGCGCGGCCGTAACCCATCTCGCCGACGATCGCGGGACCCGTGTGGATGCCGATGCCGATGCGGAGCGGCTCGGACAGATCATGCGACAGGGATTCGTTCAAGTGATCGAGACGCTCGGCCATCGCGCGGGCCGCCATCAGCGCCTCGCGGCAGCCGACCTCGATGCTGCGGTCGAGACCGAACAACGCCATCACGCCGTCGCCGATGAATTTGTCGATGCGCCCGCCCGCTTCCTCCACCGCGTGGCCCATCTCGGCGAAATACCGGTTGAGAAGAAACACCACGTCGTAGGGCAGCTTCTGTTCCGAGAGCTTGGTGAAGGCGCGCAGATCGGCGAACAGGATGGCGATCTCGCGCTCGCTGCCCTGCAGATAGCTTGGCCGGCGAAAGCCGTCGCGCGCTTGCGCGCCCGGCGGCAACAGCGGCGTCACACGCAGATCCCCGGTCGGCCGGAGCTGGCAGGCAAGGCGCACATTGGGCGCAGCGCCGACGCGTTCCAGCACCTTGATTTCGTCCGGCGAGGGCGGCGGCAGCGCCGCCCTCGACCCCTCGCAGCGTATTCGGCAAGTAGAACAACGGCCGCGGCCGCCGCAGACCGAAGCGTGCGGAATGCCGGCCATGCGGCTCGCCTCCAGCACGGAAAGCCCGGGCAGAATCTCGACGAGGCGGCCATTGGGATAGGTCAACCGCACGATGCCGCGCCGCCGCTGCCAGCGCCAGCGCACGATGCGCGCCGCCAGAACCGCGATCAAAGTCGCGAGGAATCCCCAGCGCAACCAGATGACGGCATCGTCGATGAAGGCCGCGTCGGGCGGGTTCGCTTTGTGGTGCGTCTCCAGCACCCACTTCACCCAGTTCGGGTCGGCCGCGAGATCCATCACGTGGAGCCCCGCCTCCGTGACGCCGAGCAGCGCCAGGGTCGGCATCAGCAAGGCAAAGGCGAAGAGCAGCGGCTGCCAGCGCGGGTACCAGGGGCGCAATCGCAGCCAAAAACGGAACCCGATCATAGCGTGCACCCACGCCACCACCAGCACCGTGTATTGCAGCACCCCGATCCACGGATCGACCAAGAAATAGGTGTAGAGAAGCGACGTGTAGTAGCCGTAATCGGCGCCGAAATAGGTGTCGGCGACGCGGGTTTGCAGCACATGCGAGGTGAGGAAGAAGGGGATCGAGAAGCCCAGCACGAGTTGCACCGCTTCGGCGGGCGGCATCTTTAGCGAGCGGCGCAGCCACAGCGCCCAGAGCGCCAAGCAATAATGGACGGTGAAGGCGCTGTAGAGGAGCGTGCCGCCGAGCGGACTGGCCCAGACCCCATAGATCTGGATCAGCGCGTCGTCCATCGTGTCGAGCGAGATCAGCCCCAAACTGTGATTGACGAAATGGGTGGTCACGTAGAGGAACATGACAAGACCCGATGCCAATCTGAGCCGCCTGATCAACTTGACCCTCCTCTTGCCTCTGAGGCCGTTACAGATTACACCGATTTAAGTTGCAAACGGGGTCACCTTGTCGCGAATCCCCCAACGCCGCGCGTTCGCCGCGAGCGGACCGAGCTGCGATCGATCGGAGGAGAAACTTGGCGCGCCTTGACGCGGACGCAATGGTCGATGTCCGCCATCTCAGCAGGATTTTCGGCCCGATCCGGGCCGTGGACGACGTGTCGTTCACGGTCGGCCGCGGTCAGGTGCTGGGCTTCCTCGGCCCGAACGGGGCCGGAAAATCGACCACCATGAAGATGATCACGGGGTTCCTGGCGCCAAGCGCGGGGAGTGCCACGATTTGCGGCGCCGACGTCGCCTCCCACCCGATCACGATCAAGCGCCAAATCGGCTATCTCCCGGAGGGCGCGCCATCCTATCCCGACATGACACCGCCGGCGTTTTTGCGCTTCGTCGCGAATGTGCGGGGCTATCGCGGCGCGGAAGCCCGCCAGCGCGTCGAGACCGCGATCGAGCGCACTTCCCTCCGGAGCGTGCTGGCGCAGCCGATCGACACGCTGTCCAAGGGCTTCAAGCGGCGCGTCGGACTTGCGCAAGCGCTCTTGCACGATCCGCCCGTGCTGATCCTCGACGAGCCGACCGAGGGCCTCGATCCCAACCAAAAGCACGAGGTGCGCAACCTCATCAATGCAATGGCGCCGGAGAAAGCCATCATCATCTCGACGCACCTGCTCGAGGAGGTGGACGCCGTGTGCAGCCGCGCGATCGTGATCGCCAACGGAAGGCTGGTGGCGGACGGAACTCCGGACCAGCTGGCGCAGCGTTCGCGTCATCACAACGCCGTCCGCGTCGTGCTGGGAAGGGGCGCCGACACGGCGGCGCAGGAGCTCGGCGCGCTGGCGCAGGTCGCGGCCGTCGAGCACGAAGCCGATGACGAAGACGACAAGGCGCTGATGATATTTGCACGCGAAGGGCGCTCCATCGTCGCCGACGTGGCGGACCTTGCTCGCGTGCGCGGCTGGGAAGTCAAGCAGCTGCGCGTCGAGCGCGGCCGCCTCGACGACGTGTTCCGCCAAGTGACGTCCAGCTCGTAGCCCGCGCCGTAAGCCGCATGCGCAACATCTGCGTCATCGTCCGCCGCGAGCTGCAGAGCTACTTCGCGACGCCGCTCGCCTACGTTTTCATCGTGATCTTCCTGGCGCTTGCCGGCACGCTCGCCTTCTTCGTCGGCAATTTTTTTGATCGCGGGCAGGCCGACCTGCAGCCGTTCTTCTCGTTCCATCCGTGGCTCTATCTGGTGTTGATCCCCGCGCTGGCGATGCGGCTCTGGGCCGAGGAACGGCGCAGCGGCACGATCGAGCTGCTGCTGACCCTGCCCATCTCCATGACTCAGGCGGTGCTGGGAAAATTCCTGGCGAGCTGGATCTTTTCGGGGATCGCATTGGCGCTGACCTTCCCCTTCTGGATCACCGTCAACGTCCTCGGACATCCCGACAATGGCGTCATCCTCGCCAGCTATATCGGCAGTTTCTTGATGGCAGGCGCGTTCCTGGCCGTGGGCTCCGCGATCTCGGCGCTCACCAAGAACCAAGTGATTGCCTTCGTCGTCACCGCCGCGGTCTCGTTTCTGTTCACCGTGAGCGGGTCCGGGATCGCGCTCGGGTTGCTCAAGGGATGGGCGCCGCAGTCGCTCATCGACGCCGTCACCAGCATGAGCTTTCTCACGCATTTCAACGCAATCGTGCGCGGCGTCATCGATCTGCGCGATGCCGTCTTTTTCGTCTCGGTGATCGTGCTGTTCCTGTACGCGAACACCGTGATCGTCGACTTGAAGAAGGCGGAATGAGGAGGCGCGCATGAAGTTGCCCGACCTGTCGCGCCGCAATCTCGCGCTGATCAGTCTCGTTTCGGCGGCGGTGCTGTTCGTCGCCGTCAACGTGATCGCCAATCGTCTGCTCGGTTCGATCCGCATCGACATGACCCAGGGCGGGCTCTATACGCTTTCGAACGGCACGCGCAAAACGCTCGCCGATATCCAGGAGCCGATCACGCTGCGCTTCTATTATTCGAAGAAGCTCGGCGATGAGGTGCCGTCTTACGGCATTTATGCTCAGCGCGTGCGCGAAACCCTCGAGGAATATGCGGCGCTCGCCAAGGGCAAGATCGATCTGCAGATTATCGATCCGGAGCCGTTCTCGCCCGAAGAGGATCGCGCGGTCGCCATGGGTCTGCAGGGCGTGCCCCTCGACCAGGGCGGCGACAAAGTCTATTTCGGACTCGCCGCCACGAACTCGACCGACGATCAGGAGCTGATCCCGTTCTTCCAGCCGGACCGAGAGCGCTTCCTCGAATACGATCTCACCAAGACGATCCATGCGGTGGCCGCGCCCAAGAGGACCGTGGTCGGATTGATCACGACGCTTCCGCTCGAAGGCGATTTCGCCGCGGCGCTGCAAGGCCGGCCGCTGCATCCCTATGCGGTCATGACGCAGCTTCAGCAGCTTTATGAGATGCGCACGCTTTCGCCCGACGTCGATAAGATCGACCTCGACGTCGACGTTCTGATGATCGTGCACCCCCAGCACCTCGCGCCGAAGACGCTCTATGCGATCGATCAGTTCGTGCTGCGCGGCGGCCGCGCGCTGGTATTTGTCGATCCCTATTCCGAGACGCAGCAACTGCACCCGAGCCAGTTCAGCCCGCCGGGCGGCGAAAGCGATAGCGACCTCGAGCCGCTCTTGAAGGCCTGGGGCGTGACCCTGGTGCCCAAGATGGTGGCGGGCGATCGGGAGGCGGCGCGGCGGGTCAACGCGGGCAGCGCCTATAATCAGCAGACAATGGAGTATGTCGCCTGGCTTGCGCTCAGGGACGACGCGCTCAACCATGACGACCTCATCACCGGCGATCTCGACCGGATCAACATGGCGACGGCCGGGATATTGGAGCCGGTCAAGGACGCCAAGACCAAGCTCGTTCCGCTGATCCAGACCTCGACCGATTCCGAGGAGATTCCGGTCGAGAAAATCGAGGGGATGCCGGACGTGCAGGGCCTGCTCGACGACTTCAAACCCGACGACAAACGGCTCATCCTGGCCGCGCGCATTACCGGCCCCGCCTCGACGGCCTATCCCGACGGCCCGCCCAAGGCCGAGGAAAACGCGAAGGGTGCGGACGCGGACAAGAAGGATGGCGACGCCGCGAAAAAGGACGAAGCGCAAGCGGCTGCGCAGCTCAAGGAGTCGGCGCAACCGATCAACGTGGTGGTGGTGGGCGACACCGACATTCTCGAAGACCGGTTCTGGGCGCAGACCCAGGATTTCTTTGGTCAGCAGGTGGTGGTGCCGGTCGCCGGTAACGGCGACTTTGTCGCCAATGCCATCGAAGTGCTGGCCGGTGGCAACGACCTCATCACGCTCCGCAGCCGCGGCACCGCCGCGCGTCCCTTCCTGCTGGTGGACAATATTCAGCGCGCTGCCCAAGCGCGCTACCAGGCGACCGCAAAGGCGCTTGAAGACAAGCTCAAGGACACCGAAGCCAAGATCAAGGATATCCAGGAGAACAAGGAGGGCGCGGTGACGCTCACCGCCGACCAAAGCCAGGCGATCGACAATTTCCGCACCGACTTGCTGCGCACGCGCCAGCAGTTGCGCGAGGTACAGCGCGCGCTGCGCCAGGATATCGACCGGCTCAAGTACTGGCTTGAAATCGCCGATATCGCGGCAATTCCGATCCTGGTCGGGTTGGCGGCGGCGATATTGGGTTGGATTCGGCTCAATCGGCGCAAGCGGCCGACCCTTCACGCCTGAGCGAGGATCGAGCCCATGCAAACCAAAGGCGCCCTCGCCCTCGCCGCCGCCGCGGTGCTCTCCTCAGCGGTCGCGGTCGCGGTCATGGTTTCCGGCAATTCCCACATCACCGATCCGCAGGTCGGACGGCTCGTGCTGCCCGAGGTCGCGCCGCATCTCGCCGATGTCGCAAAGGTGGTGCTGAAGCACGCGGACTCGACCATCACCCTGGTGAAGCACGGCAATGCCTGGACGATCGCCGAGAAGGGTGACTACCCCGCCAATGGGCAGAAAATGCGCGAGATGCTGCTCGCACTCGCGCAGCTTACGTACGTCGAGCCCAAGACCGCGCGGCCAGACTTGTACAAGCGGCTCAATCTCGATGATCCCTCCGCGCCAAAGAGCGAGTCGATCGAGGTCGGGCTTTACGACGCAAAGGGCGCAGCGCTCGGCAGCCTCATCACCGGCCGGCGCCGTGTCGACGAGCTCGGCGGCGGCAACGACGGTATCTATGTGCGCGCTCCCGGCAATGCACAGACATGGCTGGCGCGCGGCAATCTCGACATCGACGGCGACATCGTGCAATGGCTCGACCGCCGCGTCGTCGACATCCACGACAATCGGATAAAGCAGGCGGTGCTGGTCGGACCCGACGGCGCCACGCTCACGATTAGCCGCGACAAGCCCGACGGCAAATTCACGCTCAAGGAGCTGCCCGCCGGCCGCGAGCTCAAGAGCGATACAACGCTCGTCGAGCCGGCAACGGTGCTGCAAGCCTTCGACCTCACGGACGTAAAGGTGGCCAAAGATTTGCCATTCCCCGCCCAGGGCGTCGCCAAGGGCAGCTACACCACCTTCGACGGCCTCACCGTCGCCGTCGAGACGGCGAAGGTGGGCGACACCGACTGGATGCGCCTCAAAGCGAGCTCGGACGGCAGCGACAAGGCCAGGATCGAAGCCGAGAGCCTGAACCAGCGCTCTTCGCGCTGGGTCTACGGCATCGCGCCTTACAAGGCGGCCGCGATCCGCACCAAGCTCGACGACGTGCTGGCGGCACCGAAGCCGAGCCCTGACAAGTCCGGGACCGGCGCTGCCGTAGGAACGCCGCAATCGAAACCCGCGAAATGAGCGAGGGGCTACCGCCAGTCTCGCCCTGCATCGGCACCTGCACGCTCGACCCGAGGTCGGGCTATTGCTTGGGCTGCCGGAGAACGATCGAGGAAATCGCCCAATGGCCACGGCTCGATGCCGCGGCAAAGCGGCGGATCATCGCGACCTTGGCAGAGCGCAAGCTCGCGCTTAGCGCGCGGACGCTGCCCCCGGATACTGCCCAGTATAGCCGGTGAGGCGGTCGGGATCGGCTTGGGTATAGCAATCGACGGTCGCGAGCGTGCGGTAGCAATATTGCACGGGGACGGCAGGCGGCGAGGCGTTTGCGGCGACGGGAGAAGGCTCGGTCGACTTCCACCGCATCTGCGGCGCCGCGAATTCGGCACGATTTTCCCAAGCGTTGCAGGCGCCGAGCAGCAGGAGCAGCGCCAGCGATGCCAGCCGGCTTATGGTAAATTGGGGAAGCGTCATAGGGCGAACCTTCATGGTCGAAAACAGGCCTGGGATCAGGCGCGGCCCAAGCGCTAGTTTCTAGGGCTTAGTGGGTTAATCTTCCGTTGCCAGGCTGAATACACGATGCAGGCAAAAAGCCTCTGGAGCGCGATCCGGTTGCTGGCGATATTGCCGATACTTGCGGGTTGCGGGAGTCCACACTGGAGCAAGGCCGGCGCCAGCAAGGACACGGCCGCGGCCGATCTCGCGGATTGCCACGCGCAGGCCGACGCGCTGATCAAGCGCGAAGCGAACATCGAATCCGACATCATGGCGACTCGGGCGCCAGATTGGCAGCGGACCGGCACGCTCGGAATCAACCAAGCCGGCATGTCGGCAACCGACAAGAAGCGCACCGACAACTACGTTGAGGACTGCATGCGCGCCAAGGGCTATGGGCCAACTTCGTGAGTCGCGTTCGGTAGACGGAACTCCACCCCAAAATCGCGACCTTGCGGAGGCTCGACAACCGGCGATTGTCGCCACGCTTTTTGCACGCGAAAAGCTTGCCGTGGCCCAAGCAGCAATGAACTCAATGGCGGCGATGTCGACCCTGAAGCGAAATTATTTTGCGGCCCTATGTGTCACCGGGGACACACCACACGTCGGCGACTTTTCAGCAACTTCCAAAGATGCTCCAGTGAAGTGGCGCGCCCGGAGAGACTCGAACTCCCAACCCCCAGATTCGTAGTTTGAGCCAAGGCCTCTGCG